>Ga0209831_1000479_pt1 | contig 38635 bp, 32 predicted proteins | sample Maine_Asex4_meta_FD_187451 | JGI IMG/M metagenome (GOLD analysis project Ga0209831, IMG submission 187451) | Marine algal microbial communities from Maine, USA - Maine_Asex4_metaG (SPAdes) (version 2) | ecosystem: Host-associated > Algae > Red algae > Unclassified | place: Maine, USA | collected... | reverse complement strand
GAGCGAATACCTCCAGCCGAACTGTATTACGGAAAAAAGATTAATTTTAAATCAACTAAATATTTGACTTCGGTGGTTTAAGGTTGGGGGTAAGTATACAATAATAAAAAATGAAAAAAAAGGAAAGACCAAAAAATATTTGGCATAAGTTTAAGGGAATGTCCTCTGATCATAGTGGAATAAAAGAGTTTGCAGCAAGAAATCCGGAGCAGTGGAAAAAAATGAAAAAAAAATTTGACCTTGGACGAATGATTGCCGATTGTCAATTTAATAATGGTCTAGACATAGATAATGAAAATTTATTAAGATATTTTTTACTTGAATTTTCTAATAGATTTCTTCAGTACGGTCCTGACTCTTTGCCAAGTTCTTTTAGCATTATTGAAGCATTTTTTAATTTTAATACAAAAAACATGTTATTTGAATTGTGTGACGAAGAAGAAGCATATGGGATTTCATTATTTGATTTTCTTGATTATACTACTTCAGATCAGTTCAATTCAGATGAAATAGATTTTGTAAACAATATTGAGAAAAATTTAATATATCATATTTCATTTACATCTGGCGTGAAGGATTTATCATTTAAAACTGAAGCAGGAAAAGAATTTTTAATTGGACATATCTCTCTGATTAGAAGAGAACAAGAGGTTGTAGTATTATTAAGCTCAGGAGAAATTGTTGATGAGATCGAAGTACAGAAATCTCTTGAAAACATAGCTAAACAAACTCAAAATTTAGAATTAAGTTCTCGTAAGAAAGGTCTTGGTATGAAATTGAATACTAAAGACAAGACTGATTTTGTTAAATATTTAAATAGAGAAGACTTATGGCATACCATAGCAGCAGCTAGGTTTGATGTAGAGAATAATACGATCGATCAAAAGTATCTTGCAAGAAATTATAGCAATATGTTTGTTGGGTTTACCGATCAAATTTCAGTTATGTTAAATGAAAAAGGGGAACTTTCAGATAGCAGTAAGGATACTTATTTAGACAGTATTGAGCACCTTGATAAATCATCAAGTTTATTTGAATTCACCAAAATGTGTATGTATTTACCATACTATATTGAGCAAAACGAAAACAAATTTATACAAGTCGAATATTCAACAAAGTTGAATAATTTAATTAAAGGTCCAGTAACCAAGAGGAAATATAGTAAGGTTGATGGAAAATACAAATTATTCTCAAGGCCAGTCTTTTATATGAATTCTGAAAACTTAATTATTGAGGATGGCAAGACTATAAAAGACGAAAAATTTAAAATAGAGAAAAGTGGTTACTGGAAAAAAATAGAATTCAATAAACAGGGACTTGATAAAAAAGGACGACCTATATCAGGCAGAACTTGGGTAGAAAGAAATGATTTCTTTTATGAGCAAAAAATTGGTCCAACTCAAATCAATACAATAAAGAAATTATCGGGACCAAAAAGTGGATATATTTATATTTCCAGACAACCTACTTTTCCTCCTGATGTTTTTAAAATTGGGTTGACAAAAAGAGATCCAGAAATAAGAAGTAAAGAGCTTTCAAATACGAGTGTTCCTGACAATTTCTTTAATTTGGTTGTATTTCCAACAAAAGATTGTTTACAAGCAGAAAAAAAAATTCATGAGGTACTTAAAGAGTATAGAGTTTCGAAACGGCGAGAATTTTTCAAGGTAGATATTCAATATGCCTTTAGAGTCTGTCAAGATATTGTAGAAAAAATTGATGCCAATTAAGGTGAATGTACTATACCTAAAAATGCATATCCGCAATCTTCCCTATCGGTCAGCATGCGGGTATATCAACCGATACGTTATAAGAAAAGATCAAAAATTATTCCCGAAAAATTAGAGTATTTCTTTAAAAGATCAAAACCATTATGCAGATACGTAATCTATGTTATCTAATTATTATAGTAATAATTTCATTTTCTATTTCATGCAGTGATGGGAAAAATTATTCTTTAAATAAAAAATCTAAAATAAATACTTACTCCGACTACAACAGTCTTCCATATAATGAAAGTCATAGAAATCGTCAAGAAAATTTTGAACGAAATAAGGAATTTGATAACTACCAGTTTGAATTACGAAAATTAAAAAGAGAATTAAGGGAAGTAAATTCTTCAATACAGAAAATGGATGAAGATTACGACAAAATATTTCAAAATAATAATTTGCTAGACCAGTAGAGACAGCTAATATGAGACCGAGTATTGCTAAAGAAATTGAAAATATGGAATTGCATGAAAGACGTATTACTGTTTATGTTAGTATTTTTTGTCCTAAGTGGCTGTGCCCGTCAAAAAGTATATAAAAAGTATCCTGACTGTACTGACTATTTTAACTTCCTTGAAAAAAGCTGGAGTAAAAAAGACAATAGTTTTTTTGTGGTTAAGGAAATTCCGGATTCGACAAACCCAGTATGGGCCAAGTATGTTGAACCACCGCAATTTCAACGGCAATGGGATAAAAATGTGCAGCATTGTCTATGTAATTTGACGAAAAAAGAGGTTGAAGCTATTTTTGGTAAGCCGACTATTATAGGTAAAACTTTCCAACACATTAAAAAAGTGCATACAGAAACTTATGGTTATCATATCGCCGATAAATTTTGTGATGAGGATTCGCAGATGAAAACTAGAGTTAATATTTGTAGTTTTATTGCTTTTACTTTTTGGGAAGGTAAACAAGACCGAAGATTTACATCAAGGCCTCGTTTAAGATTAAAAAATCCGCATCAGTAGAGGTGGTTCTTTTATTTTCTGAATATGAAGTTGTTTATTACTATACTGTTCTTCGGGTTGCTAATCCTCTTTTTAAGTAGTTGCGCACGTCAAAAAGTATCCTGACTGTATTGATTATCTTTTTTTTCTTGAAAAAAAACTGGAGCACAAAAGGCAGTAAATATCTTGTGGTTAAAGAAATTCCAGACAGCACAAAGCCTGTTTGGGTAAAGTACTTAGAACCACCTCAATTTAAACAGCGATGGGATAAAAATATGCGAAATTGCTTTTTGGAGAGCCTTCTATAGTGAAAGAGATAAATAGAGAAGGTGATGATGGAAAGGCAGTGCTGTATCACTACTATATTGCTGATAAGTTTTGTAATGAAAAAAAGGCGAAAGAGTTTAAACCTGTAAGATGTAGTATTATTGAGTTTACTTTCTGGAAAGGTAAGCGAGGGGAGAAAATATTATCTAGACCTCGTCTAACTTTAAATGATCCGAATACCTGATCTCAAAAAAGAGATACCGCTTCTCGCGCTCAAATTTATTGATTCCTTTTTTCTTTTTACCTATTTGGTTGGTAATCTAAAAACCCCGTTTACGAGCGCTTGCTTTTCCGCTAGCTAGTCACAGCACTCGTGCACTGACGCTCGTGCAGCTACTCTTCACACAGAGCTTTAAACTGAGTAGCAGCACTCTTGTCTCAACCTCTGACTACTAATTTATCTTTTTCTTTTAGCTAATAGTTTTTAGGAAGCCCGTTCACAAGAGCTCGCTTTTACGCTAGGCTGGACTGAGCACTTGTTCCTGGCACAGGCGCAGCTGCTAGCCTTAAAACTGAGCAGCAGCGCCTCTTGGCCCCATCTCAAACTACTGATTTTGCCAAACCCATCTCCCATGCTTCGGTGGGAGACCTGGCATCCCGCTCCCGGAATTCAAAACCAATTTAATGAAATAGTTTTTTGCCTGATGGCTCTTTATTGCCAGCGCGCAGAAGTGGCTTGCATCGGCTCATGGCCGCATGCCCCTTTTTTGCTGGCGCCTGCCAACCCTTCAGATCCGGGCTGCGGGCGCTTGTTCCTGCCTCCATCCAAACCCGCGAATCTTCAGCAGTCACTGACGCTTGCCAGCAGCCCTTCTCTGAGCCTTCCCTCGTCAATTAAAGAAAGGTATTTAGCCTTTTATGTTTGGTCCGTAGGGCGTGGCTGTGGTGGCCTAGAAGAGCCGCAGTGATTTGGTGAGTTGGTTTTTTTCGGGTATTAGTTCGGCGGCCAGTTTTCCGGCCTTGGTGGCTTTTCGGTAGGTGTCGCCCGTTCCTCCTTTTCTGATGCGGTCGGCGGCATATACGCAGATCACTTTATCGGCCAGTGTTACCAGTTCGGTGTTTCTGATTAGTGGGGCGTATCTGCCTCGGTTTTCGTAGTCTGGTTTTATGATTGTTTTTGGTAGTTGGTTTTCGGTGGCGTAGCGGTCGGCTAGCGTATCCACGCCCTTAGCGCCACCATGCAGTATGTGTGTTGGTTGCAGGGTGCGCAGCAGTTTTTCCAGTTGCGTGTAGGTGGTGTTATCTGTGAGTTTTCTAGAGCCGCTTATTAGTATTTTCATACTTCAAATATACAGCATTTCTTTCACTTTTTACTACTTTTTGTTTGTTTTTTGTGTGATTTATTCGTATCTTTATAGTATCAGATTACACACCTAAAACAAAAAGTTATGAACAGTTTTAATTTACAATCAGAGTACTTGCAGCAAGAAGAAGCGGCCGCAAATTATGATCCACCACGAGTTCGAGAAGAGGAAGAGTGGGAGGTGATGTTGGCGGAAATGAAAGTGGCCATTTTGAGAAATGAAAATGCGAAGGCTCGAAAATTAATGTACACTTTAGAATTTAAAATTCATGAGGCTAGAATGAAATCCTTTAATAAAGGGTTTGAATGTGGTTCCGCTCCGCTTCCTTTCTAAGGATTTCTAAAAAATAAAAATTTACATACGATGACTTATTTTATTCATTTCTACGAGGAATGTCCAGCCACCGGTATGGATATCGAGATCGAAATTACTTTCACTTGCGACGAGGAAGAAGAGCAGGAAATCTTTTGGGGTTTTCCGGTTTCTGTTCCGGCGAGCAATAATATTGAAATCCTGGAAGTTGTGAAAAACGGGAAGACTTGGAATAGTTACCCGGATTCTTTAACAGACGAAATACATAAACACGATTGGGAGCCGGTAACGGATTTTCCAACGGCGATGGTTCAAGAATCATCCGCACCATATTTTCTAACTATTAAAAAAATCAACTTATGCAACAAAAAACTATTAGCAGCCTAGTACACGAGCAATTGAAACTGGTAGGCAAATCAACTACCGATCAGGAAATCAAAAGAGCGTATCACCGAAATTATAATCGACGCACCGGAAGTGGCGGAAATCGTTTTTATATCGCTACCGAGATTGTCAGTTATTTAATCACAAATAAAATTGTTTAATTCTTTTACCCGCAGAACTCCGCAAAAAATAGGAGTGCTGCTTAATCAACTTTTTACTATGAAAATTTCAATTCCAACAACAACCCTAAAAGGGTTACAGAATCTAATGGACGAAAAATCCAAAACTTTGACTTTAAAATATATGAAAGGTCATCCGCGGCAATATCGGTTCGATGCGTCCAGAGGAAGTTTTAACATTCAGGGAGAAATCCCAGTAACCAAAGCGGGAAAACCGTTTTCGTTGATCCCCATTTCTTACCGCGTTTTTAAAGACTCGCTTTTTGGTACGTCGAAGCGGAGCTGGTTAGAGCTGTTCTTTATTGACAGTATTGGTGCCGTTGCAAGTGTCATGTTGCACGGATATAGCGTTGAGCACTTTTTTAATATGTCGCAGAAATTGTTCTACGAAGATTTGAAAATCACGGAGATCAAAATTACGATCACTCCCCAGGAACGACAGACCGCAAAAGGAGAAAAGTATTTTATCGCAGAATTCGAGCATGAGGCAGCGGATGCGGATTACTTGAAACTGGTAAAGGCGAATACAAAGGATTTTGAGTTGTACCGTGAAGATACGATTCAGCCAACGAATACGATGATCGTTTGGGAAAATTATCCTTTGTGTATTGTGGAATCTGAGAAGCTGGAAGCGGCGACGAATAAGGAAACGGGGGAGATTGAAGAGGCGAAACTAGAACCAGTGGTTCAACTCGACAAAGTAGCTTGATTTCTTTCTTTACAAGGTGGCTCCGTTTACTGATCGACGGGGCCATCAATTTTTAAAATATTTTTTTTGCCACATGCAGCAGTTTTTTTGCTTCCTTCTATGGCGTCTGTCGCCGCACTATCAGGAAACAAAAAATCCAGCTACAAGAGGCAAATCTCAAAACTAAAACCATGACTCCACAACAACACCTAATACCACAAAATTTGGCTCAACTCCAAAATCAGATCCACGAAAAATTTGCTGCCTCGAACCGAAAACCCAACGCCACAGTGATCGGAAACTGGTTAAGCCTAAACGGCATAACCACGCACACCGGAGCGGATAAATCCTATCGAGCGATTGAGGCTTATTCCAACAGCCGGTTGTCTCAAATCAAAAACCAGCTGATCGGAATCCAGCGACAGAGTCCTTTAAAAGCTTTTTCGATGGGGAGTATTTTGCATCAAATTATTTTGGAACCGGAATTGGGCGAAGCAGAGGATTATGTTTTTTTGACTCCTGCTCCACGGAGACATCTGCAAGCAGCTAAGAAATCGGCGTTCCGGAATCGACTTTTGAAACGGGTTTTGGGAAACGAGGCTACTCAAATTGAACAGGTCTTTACTTGGACGGATGCTAAGACACAATTGCCTTGTAAGGCCAAGGTTGATATCGCCTATGAAGATCATCGGGGATTGCATGTGATTGATTTGAAGTCTACTGGAGCAGGTAACAAGGCCGCATTCCTGGCAGATTGTGAGAGGTATGAGTATGGGCGACAGGCGGCGTTTTATCTGGATGGGACGGGCGCGAAGACGGTTGTGATTTATGGAATTCAGAAACGAGCGCCTTATGGGATTTTTCGGAAGCGGTATACGAAACGGGAATTGGAAATTGGGAGGAAGATGTATGAGTTTATTTTGGGGAAGGTGGTGGCCGAAAAAGTGGAAAATTGTTTCTCAACTTGCTTAAAAGTTGCTTGATTACTATGATTTTCTTTTTTTTAAATTTAATATTGATATTTTGTATTCAAATAATAGAATGTAATGGTTTTGTATCTGTACTTGTCATATATTTGCCATGGAGACGTATTATATCTTTTTAGAAAAAAAAATGGATCCTTTTATCATAAAAACATTTTTTACAAATAGTATCATAACTATAGAAAATATGAAATTAAAAATTTTTCTCCTCATCATGTTTATTGGGCAACTCTTATCCGCCCAACTTTTTGTAGAGCATCCATTAACCCCTCCTTTTGAAAGCGTAGCGGAAGGTTCAACCGCTTACGCAGATATAGATAATGACGGAGATCAAGATGTATTGATCACTGGAAGAAATATTTCAGGCGAAAGAATTTCTACCCTATACATTAATACGGGTACAGGTGGTTATAGAAAAAAAATCGGAACTCCTTTCGAAGGCGTTATTAATAGTACGGTAACATTTTCGGATGTAGATGGAGATGAAGATCAAGATTTACTGATCACGGGTAGAAACGTCTCCAATGGTCGAAGTTCCATTCTATATCTAAATGATGGACAAGGTAATTTTAGCGAAGTATTAAATACACCATTTTTGGGCGTATCAAATGGGTTTGTGTCTTTTGCCGATTTTGATGGGGACAATGACCAGGATTTACTCATAACAGGAGATTTGAGTTCTTCCTTTAGATCTACGAAATTATACATAAATGATGGCTTGGGTAACTTTACAGTGAAGCAAGGGGCTTTATTTGATAATATGAAAGTAGAATTCTTTGCGATTAGTGATATAAATGACGATACATATCCAGACATAATTGTCTACGGAGTAGATATATTTGGTTCACTTATCTCCAAACTTTACATCAATGATGGACAAGGCGACTTCGTCCAAATGGGAAACACCCCTTTTTTGGAAGGTACGCTCAGATCTGTTTTCTTTTCAGATATGGATGGAGATGAAGATCAAGACTTGGTGGTACTTTCGAACGATGGAACGCCGCAAAGTTTAAAACTTTTTTTGAATGATGGTACGGGAATTTTTATTAGGGATTCTATGTCTATTGCGGATGATATGGTGATAACCGAGATTGAGTTATTGGATATAAACGAAGATCAGGAAAAGGATATGGTAATAGCAGGATACATAGGGGTAACCAGTGATAACAACTTCATTCAAAGGTTGTATCTTAATGATGGTCAAGGTAGTTTTCTGGAGACAACAAATCCTCCATTTGATAATTTCCCCTTACAATCAATCTCCATGGCTTCTGAAGATGTAGATAATGATGGTGATCCTGACTTTCTAATAACGGGCAAGATTGATAATATCCCTTATTCTCGACTCTATCTCAATGATGGACAAGGAAATTTTACTAATCCATTTATTCCTTTTGTCGCAGTAGCACTTAGCATCAGTACTTTTGCAGATGTAGACGGAGATGGGGACGAGGATGTTTTTATTTCTGGAACCAATTTAGGAACCGGTTCGCTTGTTTACTTTGCAGACCTTTATCTCAATGACGGACAAGGAAACTTTTCCAAAGTGTTAAATGCTCCTTTTCCAGGATTGGCCAGTGGTGCGGCGGAATTTGCCGATATAGATGGAGATAACGATTTGGACTTATTGATGATGGGGAATAGCAGTGGGACCAGGATTACCAAGTTATATACAAATGATGGACAAGGAGTTTTTACAGAGGTATTGAATACTCCTTTTATTGGTGTGTCAAAAGGTGGTCTCGCCTTTTCTGATGTGGATGGAGATAATGATTTGGATGTATTAATTTCAGGAGAATTTATATCGTTTTCTGGAATTACCCGATTATATATCAATGATGGCGATGGGATTTTTTCCCAAGCGGTCAGTAATCCATTCACTGAGGTATATTCAGGCAAAGTAGTCTTTGCGGATGCAGATGGGGATGGCGACGAAGATGTATTAGTTACAGGAGTGATGGCAGATAACACGGTTACACATACTGCAAAACTCTATTTAAACGACGGGCAAGGAGTTTTCACTGAACTATCAGAAGCGCCTCTTACCCCAGTTTCTGGAAGTTCCGTTGCTTTTTCGGATATAGACGGAGATGGTGACAAAGATATATTGATCGTTGGAAATCTTGGTTCTTTGAGGAGTGCTAAACTATACATCAATGATGGTCTTGCTGGTTTTACCGAACAAATGGACACTCCTTTTCAGGGAGTAAGTTCTGGCTCTATTGCTTTTGCTGATGTTGATAATGACGGTGACGAAGATGTCATATTAACTGGCTTAGGAGAATCACTCAATGTTTCTTCCAGGCTTTACATGAATGATGGAGTGGGAAATTTTTCTGAAGTAATCGATACTCCTTTTATAGGAGTACGAACTAGTTCGGTCGCCTTTTCGGATATTGATAGCGACAATGACTTGGATGTCTTAATTACTGGAAGTGATCAGTTGGAAAATAACATTTCAAAACTTTACCTAAACCAACTTTTTTCCCCTGCAAATGATATCAATGGTTTTTGCTTTTATGATGTGAACGAGAATCAGCAAAAAGACGCAGACGAAGATGTTCTCTACAATCAGATCATACAAATTACTCCCAATCCCTTACTTAGTTACACCACTGGCACAGGTCAATTTCGTTTTTTTGTAGATAACGGCTCATATCAATTAACTGCCTTACCAGACCAAAATTGGCGATTGACTACTGACTCTATTGTAGAAGTCAATCTGCAAGGAATACCAGAGCCTGATATAAATTTTGGTTTTATCCCTAATGAAATAATTCAACTAGTGAGACCAGATATCTCCTCTGCTCCTACTCGTTGTAGTTTTGATGTTCGCTTTTGGCTAACGTATCAAAATACTGGGACTATTAACGAAGACGGATACCTTGAATTTGCGCTTCCAGAGGATGTCAATTTGCAAGAATACTCCCTTCCTCCGGATGAAATTATCAATAATAAACTGCGGTGGTATTTTAATGATTTAGCTATCTCTGAATCAGAGGTCATTCTGTTGACTTTAAAAATGCCCGATGCTTCTAATGTTGGAGACTCACTCGATTTTACCGCAACTACCTTTTTAATTGACACGAATCTGGATACGCTAGAAAATTCTATTTATCACTACAATCCTATTCTCACTTGCGCGGTTGACCCAAATGACAAAGCCGTTCTTCCCGCCGGAGAAGGAGACGAGAATCTTACGCTTTTTGATAGTGAATTAACGTATAAAGTTCGTTTTCAAAACACTGGAAATGACACCGCCTTCACTGTACGAATCGAAGACGACCTAGACCCTAATCTGGACTGGAGTACCTTCCGTCCTGTTTCTGCCAGCCATCCCTACGAAGTAGATATGGATCTTGAAACTGGTCGAGTGACTTTTTTATTTAGAAATATTCTATTACCGGATAGTATTGTCAACGAACCACTCAGCCACGGTTTTGTGAAATATAAAATATCACCGTTAGAAAACTTATCAGAAGAAACGCCCATTACCAATGAGGCCAGCATCTTCTTTGATTTTAACGAACCGATTCTGACCAATATGACGTTGAATACGATGGTCTCTATGTTGACCAATACCACGGAGGTCCTTAAATTAACCGAGCTAGCCGTCCTCCCCAACCCATTTCAAAATAGTACCATTTTTAGAGTAAAAGAACTTTCGGGAAATCGAGGCACTCTAAATATTTTTGATACGAATGGGGTTTTGGTTTTTAGTCAATCGGTTGTTTCGAATAGGGATGTGACTTTTAGGAAGGAAGGTTTGGCTGCTGGGGTTTATTTTTATGAGGTGGTGAGTGATAAAAATGTAAGGGTATTTAGAGGGAAGGTGGTGAAATACTAGTACGACCTATTTATTAAAAAATAGCATTAAAACAGAAAAATGAAATTTATAGGACTAATTGCTTTATTATTTTTAGGACCGATGCTTTTAGCTCAGGGCTTTATAGATTCGGAATTAAGACCGTCGCTCATTCGCGTAGAATCAGGTGCAGTTGCATCTGCCGACCTAAACGGTGACAATGTTGAGGACATTCTAATAATAGGAAAAGGGGAGGGCTCTTCACAGCTGATTGCCAGATTATATATTAATAATGGGCATGGAGTTTTCACTGAAAAAATAGATACCCCTTTTGAAGGCTTAATAGATGGCTCTATCGATTTTGCAGATGTAGACAATGATGGGGACCAGGACGTATTTATCAGGGGTGAAGATATTGAATCTGAAGCGAAAATTAGCTTATACACCAATGATGGGCAAGGTAATTTTACGGAGGTGACGGGCCTTTCCATTGATCCAGGAGAAGATGGGGAGATTATGGTTGCTGATTTGGATGGTGATGATAACGTTGATGTGTTAATATCTGGTAGAATTTCAAGTTTTAGTATGTCTACCAAATTATATAGCAATAACGGACAAGGTGAATTCAATGAGGTAATCGAGAATCCCTTTGAAAATTCCTCTGACACTTACCTTGCTTCTTCCGATGTGGACAATGATGGCGATATTGATCTTTTAATGGGTGGAAGTTCTAGCCTGTCTGGAAGAGCTGCAAAACTTTATCTCAACGATGGTCAGGGTTTTAGTTTTACGCAAACAACCCAAGAAATAAGGAAAGGCATTAACGATGGTGGACAGGCATTTGCAGATGTAGACGGAGATGGCGACGACGATTTGCTGATCAGTGGAAGTGATATCGGATCTGATCCGACAACTACTCTTTATTTTAATGATGGTCAAGGTATTTTCACCGAACAAACTGGTAACTCTTTTATAGGCCTTACCCGAACTTTGATAGCATTTGCTGATATAGATAATGACGATGATCAGGATGTTATGCTAAGGGGAAAAGACGGACTTTTAGTAACTAAAATTTATGTTAATGATGGACTAGGTAACTTTACCGAATTTTTCGATTCACCATATGAACCCGAAAATTTTCCCTTTATATTTTTGGATGTGGACAATGACAACGACCAGGACTTATTCTCATTAAGCTATAGTGATACTTTCATTAACGGATCTGAATTATTGTTAAACGATGGTACAGGTAACTTCACAGAAAAAAGCGTCAATATTTGTGATGGTGTCTATCAATCTTCCATTGACTTTTCGGATATAGACGGTGACCAAGATTTGGACGTGTTAATAACCGGATCAACGTACTCGAATAATTCAATTACAGAATTACTGATCAACGATGGACAGGGAAATTTTACAAGAAAGAACAATCATCCTTTCACTACAGAGGCAGAAGATGGTTCTGTAACTTTTGAAGACGTTGACAATGACAATGATGAGGATGTGCTCATCACAGGTTCAAAAAAAACAGTAAATACATACACTTCTCCAAAATCAGAACTTTATCTCAATGATGGGCAGGGAAATTTCACGAAAGTTTTAAATACTCCCTTTGTAAAGGTATCGAAAGGTTCGGTAGCCTTTGGGGATCTAGATGGAGATGGTGATTCGGATGTATTAATTACCGGTCTTACAGCCTCAAATACGACGACTACGAAGTTATATATGAATAATGGTTCAGGGATATTCTTCGCAAAAACGGGACTTCCCTTTATTGACGTAATGGACGGAAGCGTTGCCTTTGCGGATGTAGACGGGGATAATGACCTGGATGTATTAATCACGGGATCCATCTTCATAACCAATAACGGATCATCAACAAAACTTTACCTTAACGATGGAAATGCAAATTTTACCGAAGATACAAATAATGATATTGTAAACGTAACCTTGAGTTCAACTGCTTTTGTAGATGTTGATAATGACAATGATCTGGACTTATTTATAAGTGGAGTTGTCAGTCTAGGTACTAGTTTGGCTACAAAACTATACCTCAATGATGGAAATGGAAACTTCTCAGAAAAGCCTGATACCCCTTTCGCAGATGCCACTAAGAATTCGTTTGCCGTTGCGGACGTGGATAGTGATAATGACCTGGATATATTTATTATGGCAGCCTGGCGGGAGAATACTTCAAAGTTATATCTCAATGATGGAATAGGTAATTTTACCGAAGTGCTGGGGACTCCTTTTGAAAAATTAACCCTTGGTGCTTCCGCTTTTGCAGATTTTGATAATGATGATGATTTTGATCTTTTCATTACCGGAAGGGGCGATAATGTCAATATAGCAACAAAACTATACCTGAATCAATTGGTAGGTTCTGTCTTTGCTGTAAATGGACGTTGTTATTACGATATTAATTCCAATCAACTAAAAGATCCGGATGAAATAACATTACCCAATCAAATAATACAGATTAATCCAGCCCCTGCTTTTAGCTATGCGGATGAGAATGGCCAATTCCGTTTTTATGTCAACGACGGGGATCACCAACTGGCGGCGATCCCAGCGGAGAACTGGCGCTTGACAACCGATTCTATCGTAGATGTTACACTGGCTGGACAAGGAGTAAGCAACGTTAATTTTGGTTTCACCCCAACCGTAGATATCTCCCTGATCCAACCCGATATATCTTCTGGTCCAACCCGCTGTAGCTTCGATGTTCCATTCTGGCTCAACTACCAAAACATTGGAACCACTTTTGAAAACGGATATGTGGAATTTACAATAACGGATGACGCGATCTTACAAGATGCACAACCAATCCCCGATGAAATTATAGATAATAAGTTAATCTGGAATTTCACCAATCTAGCTCCATTCGAACTTAAAAATATCCGATTGGTTCTAAAAATGCCCGACGCCTCTAATCTTGGTGACACACTCAATTTTACCAGTACCTCTTATGTAATCAACGATAATCAAGATGTTCTTGAAAATACCGCTTACACCTACAATCCGGTATTAAACTGTGCCTATGATCCGAATGATAAAGCCGTTATTCCTGCCGGAATTGGTGAGGACATGCTTACCCTTTTCGATAGCAAGTTCGAATATAAAATTCGTTTCCAAAATACGGGTACCGATACTGCTTTTACCGTACGGATAGAAGATGATCTGGATTCAGATTTAGATTGGAAGACTTTTCGACCGATTTCAGCTAGTCACCCTTACGAGGTAAATATGGATCTCGAATCCGGAAAAGTTACTTTTCTTTTTAATAATATTTTGCTTCCAGATAGCACTACCAATGAAGTACTTAGCCATGGTTTTGTGAAATATAAGATATCTCCTTTAACTAATCTTTCTGAAGGTACAGCTATTACCAACAAAGCAGATATCTTTTTTGATTTCAATGAACCAATCATCACTAATACTACCGTAAATAGAATGGTATCTGATTTATCAATTAAAGTAGAAGCTGGTACGCCTACCCAACTAGTTGCTATCCCAAATCCATTTCAAAAAAGTACAATTCTTAAAGTTGAGTTTATCCCAGGAGGCCGAGGCACTTTAAATATTTATGATACGAATGGAAATTTGTTCTTTAGTGAGATTGTTCTTTCTGATACAGATATCACCTTTAGAAAAGAAGGACTGGCTAGTGGCATATATTTTTATGAGGTATTGGATCAAGAGGGTAAAAGAGTATTTAGAGGAAAGGTTATAAAGTATTAAAAAGTGGAGTGGTGGAATTGAGATTCAATTCCACCGCCCCTCATCAAAATCCACCGCATTATCCCAATCCGGATAGTGATTCCCGTCCTCATCTTTCTTAGCTGGAATCGTCATGGTCAAACGACCGATCACTTTTAGATAACCCATATTTTCGTTACACCATTGTTGCGCCTCCTCTTTGGTGAGCGCCTCGACGTAAGGACCGCCGTAGGTTAGTAGGTCACCAGACTGCGGGCAGATGGCCTTTATCTCGGTGACCCAGGTTAATAAACGGGAAGGAGCGTTTTTCTTGCTCATGGTTTGGGATGGCCTCTAGGATCTTTTTAATTAGGAACAAAAAAAACGCTCCCGATTCTCATCAGGAGCGGAGCATTAAACAACAAACAAAAAACACACTATGTGCCGTGATCAACACAACATGTTAAAAAACAATTTAAAAAAAGAACAGATCAGATTCTGACAAGGAAAAATCTAGTCTGCTCTCTTTTTCACCTCCTTCTTTTTCAAGGCTTGAATCGCCTGTTTTATTCCTATTTTATTTATGGCAATTCGCTGCTCGATTTCATTTAATTTCTGGAGGTGTTCTTTTAATTTTAAGGCCTCTTGGTCGTAAAATCGAGCTGTGGCATCGAAGATCTTTAACTCAGTTTCAGGCTTTACTGCCAGGCTCCCGTCGTTCCACTTAACAAGTGTAGAAATACTCAGTTTGGCCAACTTCGAAATACCGATTAGGTCTTTACGGAAGAGGGTTCTAGTTCTAGTTTTGGTTTTAGCTGCTACAGCTTTCTTTTTTGCCATAATAAAAGGTGGTTTGTATTTGGAAATATTTTGCTTGTATTAAGCAGTTACTCAATACAATTATACAACGTTTTATTTGTTTTTACAAGCGTAAAAAACAAATGCGTTTAATTGCGTTGAACTGCTTTGAATGGAAGAATCTACCTTGAGAATGGAAGGCCCGGTATGCGGATCCGAAACCTTTTTTCTTACCTTGTTGCAGCATAATGGAGCGATCGGCTATACGACGACGAGCGAGCTCCCTCGGGGATTATTGAGACAACGCTCGTGGTGGTTCCGTTGAATTTTCATAAGCAGTTTGAGAATGCGAAATGGTACTTGCTGGGAATCCATAATTTGATGATCGTTCGGAAGGGTAAGGTGATTTTCGGAAAGGAGAAGGAGAAGTTTAAATTGGTGGACTGGAATAGGGAGCTTGATTTTTTGAGTTCCGATCCGGTAAATTTAGAGAAGGATGGAGTTGGGATAAATAACAATAACAGTCAGATCGGATTATTTTCTATACAATAGACCTAAATAAAAGAATGAATGAAACAAGTAAAACTTTCACAAATCATCAGAGATCTAATTAAAGAAGTCGAAGATTTTAATCCTTTCTCGGAAAATTTTGATCAAGATTTATTTCTTCTATCAATATCTAATAAAGTCAAAGGTCTTGAACACGGTTCCAAGTTTGATGATATTGAAGTCATTACAGTATTTAATAGCTTATATGAAAAAATAATGTTGGATATTGAAAAATTAATTGAAGAAATCAATCTTGATACGAATCAGTTAGTTGAGGAATTATTGCTACTTACAAATCATGAAGTATTGGCTAGTAAATCCGAAATGATTAGAAATCTACCAAAAAGAATAGCAGAAAATAATGATGAATTGCCAAAAGACATAAATGATTATAGTGACTTCAAAATTCAAAATAGTTTTGGTCAAGATATGAACGTCAATGATTTAATTGACAAGAATGTTGATATCATAGACGAATTGATTAGTATTATTTATGATATTGATATTCGAATTGATAGGTCACTACCAACTTTAGACGAAAAGCATTTCAGCATTAAGATTCAAAAGCTGAGAGTACTTACAAATTTACTTGTAAATATTAAAGAATGCTTAGGTCTATTTTTATATGAATTTTCTGAATTTTCTTATTTAAAAAATAAAATAGTTGAAAAATGTGAGACTGGGTATTATTTTAAAAAAATAGCAGGTAAGGATAGAAATCGAAATCTTATTAAAGAAGGAATTTTTTATGGAATTCGGTATATAGAAAAAAGTAGACTTAAAGTTAATGTAAAAGTTCCTTTAATCTCAGTATCCAGTGGAGAAGTATTAATATCCAATAAGAGTGATGAAATAGATCCATATGAACTAGCTTTATCTATTTCTATTCAAAGTGTTTTTTATTTCCATTTAAATTTCTATAAAATAAAAGCTCTAGGAAAAATAACAATTCGTGAGATTATCATTTTTCTTACTCAATTAAAGCAAATTTTTAGAAAGGTAAATCCGAAAATAGTGATTGATCGTATTGATTCTAAGACTATTCCTATTAAGATTAAGAAAAAAACGCTAGTTAAATTTCTAAAGAGGACTACTAAACTAAATGAATCAACAGTTCGAAAACTGTTGAAAAGATTAACCCAGACTTCTAGCAACTTTAGTTCGTTCTGGAGCAATCCCTTATTATCAATTGGTGAATATTATCATTTCGTAATTCCATCTATTTCCTACTTTAATGATTGTTATCTCTTGGATATTCTAATAAAACCATTTGTACCACATTCCATACAGGAAAGACTACTCAAAAAATTAGTTATTGATGAATTAAGAACAAAGCAATATCATAACTATCAGTTGTCAGTTATTGATAGTAAGTTGAACAAATTCGAAAAGATAAACGCAGATAATTTTTTCATTATAGCTTTAAAGTATACAGTAATCTATGTTCAAATAGTTGTTATCGATTTCCCTATTGATCATAAAGGATATAAGAATGCATTGGATAGATTAGCTAAAGCAAATATTGTGTTAAAAGGAAACGTTGAAAATTTGAAGGTGGGCTTAAACGAAATTTTACCGGAACATAAAACTAAGAAAAAGGTAGGTTTACTATTAACTAATCATACTTCTCTCAGTGGGATTAATTTAAACGGTTGCCAAATCATTGATATAAATCTTTTTAACAACTATTTTAAAACAGGTAAATATGAAAGAAATATAGTTATTCCAAGCGAGAAAATAATCCAACCCGATAGTTTTGCCTCTATTACGTATTATCAAAATGAAGAGGAGTTTAATAGTCGCTTTCTATTTTTTTTGTATTATCCAGATCCAATTATTGAAAAGATAAAAAGGTACAGAATTAAAGAATATCCTGTTGGTATTCCGAAAATGAGTCCTCAAATCTTTGTTGAAGCAGTCGAGTACATTTCTCTTTCTGAGGTAATTTGGGATCAGGTAAATGAGTTTGAATTCTATCTTAGGCAACTTTATTATTTTGAAAAAGAATATGATGAAGTACACTCTCGTGATCCTAAATTAGAAATTGAGAGAAGAATAAAATTTATTATTCCGCAAATTTTTGACCTTGTATCTTTTTATAAAAAAGATAAAGATCTAAGAATTAGGTTGTTAAATATTTTCAAAGATGTAGGAACAGTTGGAATTGGTTATTTAATATATAGCTTTCAAAATTCACTAGAATTAGTTTCTTTAAAAAGAGTAGCAGCAGATGGCTCAAAGGTAGAATTATTAACATTTATTATCGACAATAAAAAGGCCTCTCAGCAATTGGATAACATTTTAAATGAAAATTTTAGAGGAATAAATAAACCTAAAAATATAAGACCGTCTTCTTTTAACTTGACCCATAGTTTGAATACTGAAGATTTTCAAAATTTAGTTAAGTACATAGAGCAACTCTTTGGAATAATTGAAATAAAATTTTACTCAGAAAATGAGTTAAATAATTTTTTATTCATTATAACAATTTATTTAGGGTTAATAAATGGAGAAGAAGAGGAGTACAAAGGAAGAGTAAGTAATATTTTAACAAATTTCATTGATTTATTAAATTTCAATCACCATTATCAGAAGGCGAGAGATTTTTGCGAAGAAATACTAGTTTATTCTTTACAGCGTGAGAAAATACCATCAACCGGATGGATCTGTTTATTTAAGTGCTTTACCCAACAAAAAAATGTTGTCGATGCTGCACTTTATGGTTGTTTATCTTTAGCGATTATTAATAGATATGGTGAGCATAAAAAAGAAATCCTCCTTGATGCATTCTACCACTCTATGATATTCTTTCGAAATTTCGGGTTTGAAGAGATGGTAGAAATTACTTATAAAATTTTGATGGGGTTAGAATTGGAAGAATATGATAGACAAAAGATAACGCTAAGTTATTATAACTCAGTTTTGTTAAATCCCAGCGATATTACTAATGAGTTCATTGAAGAATTGGAACAATTCATTTCTGAAACGTTTAGTAGTATCATTTCTTTTAATAAAAATGGAATAATTCCCTGGCTTGTGCTTTTATACAATTTAAAAAATTGTCACATAAAGGGTTTGATTGATAATTTTGAGAAGCTTCAGATATTTATTGATGATTTCGAAAAAGAGATTGACGATGAAACTATTCAGGAACTCAAATCTAGACTTTTTCCAATAGAAAAAGAAACAAAAAAAGTATTTAAGGAAATGGTTAAGAAGGTATTTGAAACAAGGAATTATGAAGATCTCGCCTTCGAGATCAATGAATTAAAACTAATTACAACTAATGTCGTATCACTATCGTTAAATCCGGTCGATATAGAATATTTATTACTTTCAAATTTGTTTATCTGTGATAATAGTTTGTCTTTTTACGAGATAGAAGAGGTTGAAGTTTCTAAGTTTTTCCAAGAAGAAAATAGTAAGTTGAACAAAAAAATAGAGAACTATTCTAAATATATTTTCAATAATTTAAATCTGGAAGTTGGCCAAGTGTTGTATTGGATTTTTGAAAATAACAACCATGTTTATTGTTTAATTATAAATCATAATAACGAATATTCTGTTGAAGAATTAATTGAATGGGATATTAAAAAAATGAGGGTATGGCTTTCTAAAATAGCTGACTTTTATTTTGATGATAGAGGCGACTATCCAATAAATAGTCAAGAACAAGATTTCCTGAAAATTTTAAAAGAAGTCAAATTTGCATGTGTTCCAAATGCATGGGAATACGATGAGATATTCATTTTTTCAACCTTGGACTTAGCTATTTTTCCACATAACTTAATTTCTTCTATAGTTACTAATAATCAACCATCACTAGAGGCCCATGAGATAAAGGTGAAAAATTACATACAGGAAAAGGGGCATCAAGACTTTATCTCTTTTCATAAACCAATTACAAATGTAATCTCACCAGAGTGGTTTATTCAAAATTCACAGAAGTATGAAATCAAAAAAAGCGAGTTTAGCATTGGGGCCTGGATACCCATTGAAGACGAAGACTTTGCTATACACACTAGCTATAGCAAGTTAAAAAACATTATTGAAGATGATTATAATGGAACTATTTATACTGAGTCAAAACCAGAGTCAAAACTGAATTCTACAGTTAATATTTTTCTTGCACATGGAGGTAAAGGATTTGAAGGCTTCAGAGCCTTGTATACAAAAGAAGGAGAAGAAGGTAAAGCAATTACCAAAGGAGAAGGTGTTTCGCGCTTATTTGGGAAAGGTATTATTGCAATTATATTTGTCTGTGATTCTGCTTCTATATCTAAAGAGATTTATTCAGAAAGGTTAAATACATTCACGTATCAAATTTTGTCGCTTGGTTATCAAGCTGTAATTGCTCCAGCTTGGAGCCTCAGTACCGATATTCCCTCCGCATGGCTAGGAGGTTTTGTCGATTCTTTTACGAGTGGAGACAAGTTGAGTGTAGCTGTATATAAGGCTAACAAAAAGATATCCAGAGAAGGATATAACGAATATCATGGTTTCTACTCTCCAACTGGGTGGACAACGCTGCATCTGTATGGAAATCCCAATATCATTGTAACGTAAGTCTAAGGAAAAAATTTAAAGTAAAAATTGCAATCAGAATCACTTACTCCCTGCTACAGCTACAAAGAACATTTAAGTTTCTACGAACTTCCTTAAGTTATTCAATATTTTTATTATATTTGAATTGATAATTTTAACAATCACCTATCGAATACTGTATTATTGACGATTTAAATATTAGGGCTATACAAGGAAAAAAATTGCATCAATAAATTTAGTTAGCATACAGTTCTTCTTAACTTAAGAGTTCGTGACAAACAATAAAAAAAAATGACAACAGCCTATTTCGAAGATATCAAACCACGAATTATTGAACAGCTACTAAAAGCAAAAAGGTCGGTTAGAGTAATATCTGCTTACTTCTCAGATGAAAATTTATTTGATATACTTTGCAAATTAGCTAGTAATGGTTTGGAGATAGAATTGATAATTGCTGATGAACCAATGAATACCTATAACAGTAAAATAGTATATTCTAAATTTATAGACTCAAATGGGAAACTTTATTTAGCAAGTAGAAACCCTGTACAAACACTTGTTCACCATAAATTTTGTCTGATTGATGAGGAAATAATAATTACAGGTTCATTTAACTGGACAACAAAAGCTTCAGTAAACAGAGAAAATGTAATAATTCTTTTCGATAAAAAAATTGCACAACAATATAAAAAAGAATTCGCTTTTGTAAGAGAGGAATTTTCAAAAGAATTTCTGGATTGGAAAGAAGTTTCCGTGCCAAGTGGGTTTGCAGGAATTGATAAAATTACAAACTTTTTTAAGCCCAGTGAATTGATTTGTTTAGTAGGTAAATCAGGAATGGGAAAAACTAATTTCCTCTTTAATATATTATTAAGAGTAACCGGTGAACTAAAAATCCCAATCGGATACCTTGGTTATGATTTGTCCCCAGATGTTTTCTTTAAGAAACTAAATTTCTTGGCCTCTGAAATTAATTTTCAAAAATTCAGGTCAGCTAAATTAGAAGATTACGAATTGCATCAAATTAGTAAAAGTATTAAAAAATTAGAGGAGTTAGAAATACATTTTAAGGAAGGGGGTGCCTCTATGAATGAGTTAGAAAAAAGATGTAAATTTCTTTGGCTCAAAGGTGCTAAAATGATAATCGTTGATAATATAGATTACCTACTTTTTAAAAAGGGAGATGAGTTTGATAATGAGACAAATCGTGATATACTAGGAAGAATGAAAAATCTTTCAAGACTATTAAGAATTCCAATTATTTTTCCAACAGCAATAAATATTAATGATGAAAGATCTAATCTATCCAAATCACGAAGACCAAATTTAAATGATATTGGAATAATTAGTCACTATTCAGATTCAGTTATTTCAATTTATAGAGAAGAATATTTTGGAATTTATGAAGATGAACTTGGAAATTCTTTGAAGGGTAAAACGGAAATTTCAATTTTAAAAAATATAAGTGGTGCTACTGGTAGAACGATTTTAAATTATAATGCGACAAATGGTAAATTTGACGATTTTATAGAAAGCCAAGAAATTGAAATTGACCAAGACATAATAAAGAATTCAGGAATAAATGAAGATGATATTCCATTTTAATTTATAGTATGCTTGACTGTACGTCTTATTCAGCTGGAATGATTATAATTTATCACAATAAAAAATTATAAATTTACATTTATATTATTATTCAATAATATTTAAAAGAATAAAATTAGTGAAATATGTTTGAAGATAAAATAAACAAGATTAACAAATTACCAGGGCTAAAAAAGCAAATTCAACGAAAAGCAATTATTTTATTTCTAGAGCAGAAGCATGATTTTCCAATGAGTCGACTAATGATGAAAGAAAAATTTGGTCAAATATCAAAAGGAGGATTAAAATTGCAGATTAATGGAAAAGTGGTTATTGAAGATGTAAATACAGAATTAATAGAAGTAGTGCATGAATTGATTGAGGAAGAATTTGTAAAAATAAATAATTAGTCTCTGAAAGAAAACACCCCTAAATATCAAAGCCCTCCATTTTTCTGGCAGAGGTTATTCCCGCAGAGATTCGATTCAAGATTTATTTTTCAAAAATATTAAGAATATGCTAGCCTTTTTTCGCCAGCGTATTCAAATGTAGGTCTTTTAATAATTACTGGGCATAGTAGTCCTTAAAAGTTTTATAATTTTTCAACTTCTTTAGCCTTTTACGCTACTTTCAACTCGGGTAATAGCTCCTCTTCCATCACAATCCGTCCTAGTCTTTTAAGATTGTATGCAATCACGCTCCATCCCATATATTTTTTAAACCCATCCAAGCCTTTGTCTCTAACTTTGTCGGCGCCACTATGTTCTAATTCATTTATATTTGATTCCACTGCACTATGTTTTCTTCTAAGTTTTTCATATCGTTGCTGCATTTCTTCGTTTACCTCTTCTTGATTTTTCTTCCCTGGCTTCGGCATAACTACCTGCTTAAAATAACTTTGTAATGCTTTTTTCACCGGACCACTATAAAAACCACGATCAAAACTGATGCTCTCTAAGCTGTATTCATTACCCTCAAACATCTTGTTCAGCCGAAGTCCCAATGGCAAGGCTAATGCGTTATCTTTTTGCTTGATCACAACTTCGTGGTCTACTATAAAGTGATACTGATCCGTGGTCACCAGAACATTATGGCCCAACTCTACTTTTCTTCCTTCTTTCCCCTTTGACAGCCATTCTACGTGAGGTTCAAATATTGAAAATATCTTGTCTGAATGAGGTATTTTTTCTCCTTGTAAAATTCGACGATCTACCAGGTCGATAAACTTTTCTAAATACGACTTGTACGATAACAAACTGATTCTCAGGCCTTCTACCATTAGATCTGTACAACCTTCTATTTGTTTTAGTAATAAATTTATCTTCTCTAACAATGTTCTCGCAATATCTAAATAATTTGTAGTAGCCGAAGATAAACGAGATGCATAATTCTTCCCTTTTTTACGGTGTATATTCGAACACCTTCTATATAGTTTTTTAACTTTCTTATACCAGTTCTTCAATTTACGCCACCCCGATAAAACAAGGTACTCCCTAAGATTCCCTATCGTATCTAAACACTTGCGAATACTGTCCCATAACAAATTTAAATCTGTCGGAAAATGAACGTTACTTTCTACAGCAAAAGTATCACTCTTTAATTTTAAGCCCAAAGGTTCACTACTCTGTCCAGCCTCTTTTTTTTTTAATCGGTGCCCTGCTTTTACAATGACTTCATTTATTTTCCCCAACGTCTCTTCGTCCAATAACCTTAGATTATCTTTTAAATTTTGCAACTCATAGTATTTCCCTCGCTCGAAAACTGCGCGAGTTTCTACGCCCATCAGACCTCGTAAGGATTGATGATTGTTCGATAGATCATGCAAACGATCATAATCTATATTCAAATTTAAGCGTACGGTACCTAACACAAATAACTCCCATAAACTCATCCCCAAACGTCCAGTCCTTTTCTTATCTCCTAACACCTTCTTTTCCAATATCTCAAAGATCGCCTCATTCAATTCTGGCGTAATAAATATGTGCAGCAAACCTGCTAGGAGCTTAGGAAATTGGTCTCTGCTTTTCATGTCTATCCAAACCTCTGGAATTAGAATTGCGTCTAAAGTTGTTTGTTGTTCGAATCGCTTTCTCATAATCTTGCAGTTGAATCTTTTTGGAAAATTTAGTGTTGAAAATCATAAACTATTGATTATCAGATATAAATACAATAATCAATTGCTAATATATGGTTTTTTCCTGAAAATTCATCGCTATTTTATACTTTTTTTTTAGATAAATTGCTAATAATCAATGCGTTATGATAGAGAGAGTGGTTCTCTGCCAGAGACTAATTACAGTTGGCTAATACCCGGGAGAAAATTTAAAAAAAGGTACCCTGAAGAACAGTACAACGATCCTGGATTTGAATTCATTCAGTAATATCAGGTGAATTAGTCAAAAGCTTTCACTACTATTATCAAGACTTATTTGAATATCATACTGGTACATTTAGTAACCTTTTTAAACAGAATAAGATGAAAAGAAATTTAGAAGATTTCCTAACAATTCATAAGCAGAAGAATGGAAAAATAAAAATCTATCAGTCCAGGTCAAAAGAAGGAAACATTTATAAATTTTTATATGATCTTGGATATAGGAAGGTTAAGGATAAATTATTGTACTTTCAATACAAAGATAGAAGCATAGTTCCTAAGAAAATATTTGAAATAAAGAAAGATTTTTTACAGGTTATTTTAGATAATAATTACGTCGATAATGACAAAAATGTTGACCTAGACCGTATAGAATATTGGTTCTTAGATAAAAATCCAATAAGGCAAAATGGTTTACTCGAATTCTATATAGAAGAGGAAGTCTCAGATGAATTAATTCAAGAGATAAAGCAGTTCAGAATGTATGCCGACTTAGATACTTAAATTCCATCATTATAGAAATAATATGTGAAAATTAAAAAAGGAACGAACAAAAAAAGCAAGAATATTATTACCATAAACATGTAACCTATCTATCCTAAACCTAGGAGCATTGAAAAAATAATTCACAAAATCAATATCATCTAAATGAAAAATTATAGAACCAAGGAATTACGTGAATTACTTTTAGATGATGATCAAACATGGGAATTATTAGAAATATCTATTAATGAGATTATCAAAAAACTAGAAGGGGGAGATTTAGAGTATCCCCCCACCAAACCCCATCTTGCCCTGCCTAAAAATTCTCTCTATTTTTACCAAAAAAAATGACGAAAGAATCAGAACGTATCGACCACATAACCTATTGGCAGCAAAGCGGTCAAACCAAGAAAGCCTATTGTGAGTTAGCTGGAATTAAATATGCCACTTTCATTTCCTGGTTTAGAAACACTCCTTGCTCTAAAGAAGGTCAGTTTGTAAAGTTAGAAAAAAAATCAAAGCTGAGTGGATTAGAAATTTTGCTACCAAATGGAATCCGGATTTATAGTCAGGAAAACTTGACGATTGAGTTGCTAAAAGCATTACAAAATGTTTGAGCGTAGCAACACATATTATTTATACGATCAGCCCACCGACATGCGCAAAAGTTTTAATACTCTGGGAGCGATTGTGACCGGAAGTATGAATTTGTCACTGTTGAGCGGTTCAGGATTTGTGTTTATCAACCGCCGTAAAACGCATTTGAAGATGTTGCGTTGGGAAGGTGATGGATTTAGTCTATATTTTAAACGCCTGGAAAAAGGTACTTTTGAACACCTCACCGGACTCAACGAATATCGACTTAGCTACGAAAATCTGCTTCTGATTTTACATGGAATTGAGACGCAAAAAATTAGTAAAAGAAGTCGATTCTCTTTGGGAAAAACGGGATAAAAATTGTATTTTTATGTTGTGTCAAAAGAAGAATTACTAGAAGAAAATAAAGAACTCAAAACGGAAAATTTTCTGTTAAAGGAGGAAAATGCGCAACTCAAAAAAATGATGTTTGCGGCTAAACGAGAGCGGTTTGAAGGAAGCATGGATGCGGCTCAGTTAAATATTTTTGGGAATACTTCTGGCGAACAAACTTCCGAAGAACCAGCCGAGGAAAAGCAATCTACCAAAAAGAAAAAGAAGGCTGCCAAGCCAAAAAAGCGAAACAGTTTTCCTGCCAGCCTAAAAAGACAAACCACCATTTTGTTACCTGAGCAGATTGAGCAAGCGGATGAGATGACCCAGATTGGTCAGGATGTCACCGAGTTGTTAGCATACCATCCAGCAAGTTTATATGTTAAAGAAATTATTCGCCCCAGAGGCATTGTTAAAGCCGATCCGCAAAGCGGTATAGTGCAGGCCGCTATTCCTCCTCGCCTGATCCCAAAGGGAATGGTCGACGAATCTCTGGTTGCCGAATTGGTCAATGAAAAAGTACAGTTCCATACCCCCATCCACCGTTTTTCCAAGAAACTAAAACAGGCAGGCGTAGATTTTATCAGTGAAAATAATTTATACAACTGGTTCCATACCGCCGCCGAAACGCTGAGTGCCATTTACGATTTATTGATCCAGGATATTTTGGCTCAAAATTATATTCAGGGAGATGAAACACGGATGCCGGTATTATCCAAAAACAAAAAAGGAGCGGCTCACCGAGGACAAATGTGGGCCTTCATGGCACCGACCATTAGAGCGGTCGCCTTCAATTATGAGCCTACCCGTTCGACCCAGTCAGCTAAAATGGTATTGGAAGATTACGAAGGTATTTTGCAAGTAGATGGTTATAGTGCTTACGAAAAACTAGCTAAAAATCGGCCCATCCAACTAATTTACTGTATGGCACATGCCCGCCGGAAGTTTTTTGAAGCCAAAGATAATCACCCTGAGCTGGCCAACTATTTTCTTGGTCAGCTACAAAAACTATATCAAATCGAAAAAGATTGTCGAGACCAAAAACGAACGGTAGAACAACGCGAAGCGATCCGAAAACAAGAAGCCGTTCCAATTTTGCAAGAACTGGAAAAGTGGTTGAGTCTACAATCTGCCGACCCAAAATTATTACCTAAAAGTCTCATCAAAAAAGCAATTACCTATACCTACTCCCGCTGGCAGGGACTAAGCGCCTATGCGCAAAACGGTGAACTGGAAATAGATAATAATCTGGTGGAAAATACGATCCGTCCTATTGCATTAGGTCGTAAAAATTATATGTTCGCCGGCTCCGATGTCGGTGCCCAAAACCTGGCAATCCTGTATTCCATAATTGGCACCTGCCTCCAACATCAACTCAATGCACAAAATTACCTGCACTGGTTACTCAAAAAAGTAACCGCTCATAAAATTACCCCACAGGCTATCAACTGGTTGCCACACCGAATAGATCCACAGATTTTAGAAAAATTTAGATTGGAACAGATGGAAGGGATGGGGTAAGCTGGGGGGATACGATTTAGAAAAGGAAATGGCTGAAATCTGGCTAAAAAAAAATGTTAAAAAAAGTTTAGGTGCAATTTCTAAGTCTGCAGAATCTCCGATTGAAAGAATATTTTTTTGCTCATTAATTGTGTTTGGCTTAATGGAAAGTATAGCGTTTCTAACGGTAAGTTCCAACAAGATGGATATAGAAAATTTTCAAGCTTGTAATGAAGTAATGAGAAGACAAAGTAAAATATTAAAAAAAGCGTTCTCTGATTCTAATCCAGATATTCCAGAAGAGGATATCGAAGATAAGCTTTTTGCTTTTGTTATGAATAGTGATGATCTAGACGATGAGTTTAAGGAATACTTTGAATACTATCACTTAATATATGATACACTTGATTTAAATAATGCTTTTCATGTTACGCCTCAAGCGTATATACCTAATTTGAAAATTGATGGAAAAAGAGTAAGGGTCGATGTAATGATTTGGATTCCAAATAAACCTGAATTTAAATGGGTTATAGAATGTGATGGATTTAAATATCATTCTGATAAAAAAACGTTTACAAAAGATAGGAAACGAGATAGAAAACTCCAGAATTTAGGGTATAAAGTGTTAAGGTTTTCAGGGACAGAAATTTATCATCATCCTATTGAATCATCAGGAGAATTATTTAAGTACATGGTTGATTTCCGAAATGAAAATGAAACCTTAGTTTAATAACGGATGTTACTCGTAGAGGCTAAGTATTAATAAGAGGGTACACAAAAAGTCTCTAGATACTGAAAAAATAATTAAAACACAGTTATGTTTAATTTCAATTAATTTGTTATATTTAAGGCCTGTTAACATAATAATTGCTACTAAAGGAACGTATTAATGTCCAAGTTTGTTAAACATCTACTCCTAATTTTCTGGAGATTTATATTACCAATCACATTTTTGTATTTAGGAAGATCTACCACAGCATTGCAAAACCTTAAAGACGTTGGTATTTTTGGAGAGGCAATCGATTGTGATAAAATGCGAAATCCTCTATTTTTTACTGGTATAGTCATTTCTTTTATTGCAATACCAACTCGATTATATTTTCTAGAATTAAAAAATTCTTCTCTTAGAAGTGCTTTGGAAGTTTTCATGAAATATAATAAGGAAATACTAGTAGAACTACTTAGGATTGAATTTAAAAACTCTAACGCAAATTTTAATATTCGAATTTTTAAGACGAAAAGGTGGTTTAGGAAGAGTTGGAAATCTATTTGCGAAAAGCAAAAAATGTATGAAATTTTAAATATAAGTCCCTTAGGTGAGAAGGATAACTCTGAAAATCTGTCTTTTATTGTTAGCCCCAAAGATGAATCTCAGGGATTGGTAGGATTGACATATCAGTCAAAGAATATCATGTATGACTTTGATATTCAAAATAATACTATAAATAACGATTATCGTTTAGATGAAAATCAATTAAGTAAAACTAGTAGAACTCGATTTGTATTGACCGCACCGATTTTTGACGAAGATAGCAAGGTTATTGCTATAATTTCTATAGATAGTGAGACGTTACTTAAAGAACCAAAATCGATGTCAAATGTTAAAAATATAATATCAAATTTTTGCCAAAAGCTTCATTCAGAAATAACAGTAATTACGTCTGTTGGAAAATAAAGTAAGATGAAAAAAGTAAATTCAAAAAAAAATACACATCATAAGAAAAGTAATATTGCGAAGCTTTCTCATAAAAATAGAAGTATTTGGGCTAGAGCTTATTACGGTTGGTTATTAGAAAAAAATCCATTTCCCAAAAATAATCCTTACGATAGTTTAGAGATAATAGATGCTAATGAATATATACTAAAGGAAAAGGATTCCTGATAATATTAGGATTGCTTTTCCACGCAATTTGCTAAAACTCCTTACCCTTTAATATCTCAAATACTTCTTTTGAATTAATTACGTCAAACGCCTTTGCTTTTGCTATTTCTTCTGAATCGTATGCTACCAAACTTCTATATCCATATACTTTCAAGATAAAGCCGCGCTCTAGTTTTCTTATTTCTATATCGAATATTTTTAATTTATTTTTTATTATACTTCCTGTTACACCTGTTCTCTTCCATTTTTTTGAGTTGATAAATCTTTTTTTTCTGGCTTTATATCTTTCTATCATTTTAGCCTCATTCGATTCTGTTAAATTATTACAACAGAGAATTCCGACTTCCATAGTTCCCCAGCCTTTATGAAAGATTAGAAATGAATATCTGATTTGGGTTCCACAATTTTCACAAGTTCCAACTCGATCTCCTAAATCATTTTCTGCTATAAAAACCCATCCCAATTTTGGAAGAACTATTCCATGTTCAGCGGCGTGACATCCTTTACATAAAGTTATACAATCATCTACTCCATACTCCCACGGTTTTCTGCCTTTTATATATTTTTTATGATGTACTTGTAGCGTTACTTCATGTCCGCTTCTGCCACATTTTAAGCAAATATTTCCATCTAATTCGATGACGTTATCCCGAAATTCTTTCCATTTGATTGCCCTATATAAATTCATTTGTTTAGTTTTCTGATTTCTACTCCAGGAGTATTACTGACTGTTCGTTAAAATTATTCTTCGTATAATTCAGGGTACAACTCTCTAACGATTTCATCTATTTCATAATTTTGACGAGGGTAGTTTTCATGAAAATTTTTCAATTTATTTTGGAAAGTACCTTTCTTGTCATTTTTAATGATTTGAGTAAACAGTGAAAATTTCCTAAAGGCTAATTCGAGGTATTCCCAAAATTCTGCATAATGCTGAATTGCATTATTTGCAAAAGCTACCCAATTATTCATTTTTGTTGCAATGAATTCTCTCCTCTTTGCACTTTCAATCATGTATAAAACATTCAAGATTTGCCCATCAATTTCTGATATCAGGTTTTTATTGCTCAGTTTATCAAAGTATTTGAATTTCATAATTAAGCTGTCTTTCTCCGACTTTTCAATTTCTAAATGTCTGAAATAAAGTAAGTCGGAATCTATCAACCTATACCCCCTTTTAAATAGTTCGCGTTCAAACATCCGTTTTGAAATTAAATCACTTTTATGAATCTCCATTAACAGGGTGACTCCTTCATTATTTATATCTTGAATCGACAATTCTATAGCTTTACATCGCATAATGAAATGAAGGAAAATAAAATGTTTTTCCTTCGCATTCTTGAACCAAAGATTCAATATTGGTTCTTCATCTATTAGCCTACCTTGAAGCCCTAATTCCTGGTTTAATATTTCTTTTTCAAATAAATCCAGATTTTCTATTTCTCTTTCAATATCAAAGTACTCAAAAGAATCATTCTTCTTTCTTCTTCGAATCTCTTCTACAATTCTAACCGCAGTCAATTTTGCATTTTCTTCTTTTGCCCTTCTTTGCCTTTCCTGTTGGGCCTTCTCAATTTTAATTTTATTGGTTTTCTGTTCTGAGGTTTTTTCCTCAAGCACCTGCCCGAAATTAAAATAAAATATCTGGTAATACTTATTGGAGAATTTCAACTGATTTATTGAAACAGATTTGGTTAGCCATTTTGTTAATAGCTTATTTTTATCAGTTAAGAATGGAAATTTATAATCGCAAATTAGTTTGAATTCCTCCTCTTCCTCATCCAATCTGAAAAAATTTTGAAATTCTGTCAAATATTTTATATCTCTTTCAAGCTGACTTTGTCCGTGAATATCAAAGTTATCAAGGATCCAGATTAAGTACATCCCGTTCTTCTTGTAAAAGTTGTATCTACTAAGAATATATCTTAATGAAAGCTTTGATAGCTGAATCTCAAAAACTAACTTTCTATCATAATACTCACAATAAACATCTGGCTTTCTTCTTTCATTGTCAGCAATAATAAACTTATTATCTATTGTTAGAGTTTCTAAATCAACCCCCTTTATTTTCATTAATTTCTGAGCAAGTTTATTCTTCAATTCAATATGTCTATCTGACTCTTTACCTCTGAATATTTCTTTACTGATCTCCATTTCCAAAGGACTCAAATTACCATCTTTTAGTGGACAAGGATTAGATTTTTTCTGATGCTTAAAATGTAATCTGTCATATTTACTGGTAGAAATATCTAGCTCCTGATAGCATTCACAACAGTGAAGTAAGATTTTACCTTCATGAAATTGTTTTCTTATTTTAAATCCAGATTTAGTTACTTTAAACAATTCATCGGCATCATAAATTATTCCTGATTTTAGTTCAACTCCTAATGTTATTGCTCTCCTGTAACTCATTATATTTTATTTTAGTGGACCAACCTGTAAACCAATTCTACTTGTATCAAAATTATAACGCAACCAGTAGGTTGTGATATCTGAATTCCACACTACCCCTTCCCAAGTACCATCTTTAATTGAGGCTTTATCATGTTTCCCTAGAAATTGATAATCAGTGCCTAACATTTGATTTAAGTGGTTTATTATAAAATCTACGTCTTTGTAAAAAGTAATATTCGAGGATCGGATTTGATTTGGATACAGAACTACATACTCGTCATCATCAGTATTTGATTTAACAATGGAGAGGCGGTTAAAAAGCCCCCAGTATGAATGCGTCAATTTCTTAATTTCTTCACTTTGGTTATGTCTGATAACGGGTCGTTTTTCAACTAGTATTAAGCTATTAGCCATTTTAGCCTTTAGGTCATTAATAAATAAAGACTCGTTTGAATAAATTAGTTCTCGGTATCTTTTTATAAATTTTTTAAAATCGTCCGTAGACATAACTTTAGTATCAATACCATAGTAGCTATACATGAATCTACTTTTATTTAGTAATCCCTCATCTCGACTAACGATGATATCTGCTACACCTCCAAAATAACAATGTTGTCCATCATTCTGGGTACTCTTAAATCGCACTTTTTTATTTTTCTCATAATCGAATCCAAAGAAATTTATTAAATTAAATCCAGTGGTAAACTCGTTATAGAAATTTTTCATAGAGCCCTGAAGATATTCCATTTGTTCCTTGAGGAGATCTCCAAATGATTTACCGATTTTACTCTTGGCTAATTTTTCATCAAATTTAACATCATCTATTTTTATATTAAATTTATCACCCTGAAGGAGTTTTTTGCTCTCCGAACGGATGCTTTTTAGTACCTCAGGTTCTTTTTCAAAACTACTCATCAACTTAGTAGCCACCGGCAACCACTCTCCTAAAGTGTAGTGTCTTTTAGTAATGCCAAACCTAACAAGTATTACTTTTGTAGAATCATTATCATCTTTAGATAAGATACTCTCAATATCTGAACCCAAATCTATTGGCAGTGACTTAGTTGAATCAAAATATGCATCAAATATTGGATCGCCAGTTTTCACAAGTGAATCTGCTAAGAAAATTTCATTATCATTATAAACTTCACCATAAGCTTTAAATGCTTCTTTGGCCTTAGCTAACGAATTAATAATCTGATTATCATTAGCATCCCGTTGTAAAAAATTTGTATCTGCTAAGTCTTCAATAATCTGTAGTTCAGTATATTTGTGATCTGTTTTATCAGCACTCAAATCGCTTAAATGAGCTTGGCTATATAAGAATAAGACTTCATTTTCTGCTAGATTATAAACTCGCTCTATGAATTCTGAATCTATCCCCTTGGCAATATCTGAATAGACATTAGTATCTAGGTATATCTTAAGCATGGTTAATAAGAATTTTCATTAAACTATTTTTTACTATCATATTGGTACACTTTATTAAAATAATTATAATGAGGATCTATTGATTCAGTCCGTTTTCCTAGGTTTGCATATTGTATTCGCTCACCATTTACAATTTGAAGCATTGTCAAATCATTCTTATTTAAATATTTATCCAACAGGTCTTTTCTTAGATAAAGAAAGGATTGAGTATTCATATAATCATCGCCATATCTAAAATAGATTGAACCTATTCGACCATTTTTTTCAAACAGATTATACGATTGAGGTTGATTTATTAAGTCTAATGATTCCAACATATCTTTGGAAAGGTATCGATTGTGCTCCTTGCATATTGGAGATTCGTAAGAGAAAAAATTCTCAACATCAGAATAGTATTTCTCTAGTGTTATTTCTTTCTCTTCCGAAATTTTGAGTTTACTGAAAATTTCATCTAAACTTTCTCCATCCTTTTTAGAACTAAAGACTATACTTGGCAAGGGACCTGATGAAAGAAGTACGGTTACACCATAATCATTTTTAATTTTTTCGAAAATTCTCTCCTGTCTTTCCTTACTTAATTTTTTGCCATTTTGAAATAAATTGATCTTTTCAATTTCTCTTGTGCATTCTTCGGTACCCGTTTTGTAGTAAAACTTGAAAATTCCATTTTTATGAATAAGTTTAGAATGTGGAATTTCCCCTTGATAAATATTTGAAACTCCTTGGGAATTCCCTAATAAATCAAGGTGACCATTTTGCTTTTCTATATTTTTTTTTATTTTTTTTGCCTCTTGTCGCCTTACAAAAATGGAAGTAGGAAAGATCCTTATTTGCTTCTGCAAAGTTTCATCTGTTTGAAAAATATTTGAATTAAGTAATACCCAGCTTTGATTTTCACTATTCAGATTTTTAAACTGTAGAATTTCTTTTAAGTCTGGTACTTTCTCTTGAAAGATCCATTTTTTTAAATCTAACATTTGCTTATCTAATAGATCCTGTTCAAAAAAATGCTTATTATTTGGTGATTCAAAAAAGGTAGGATCTATAATACTTTCACTAAATCGACCTATATCCAAATCATGATAATTTGGCAATTCATCTTCATCATCAATAAATCCCGCCAATTCGAAAAGTGCAATAGTAGCATATTTTTCTCCATACTTGACCATTTTATCAGAATCATCACTGCCGTAATGTTTATACCTTGCTAGCGCAATATCCATTATTTCAAATAGTTCATACTTATAGCCTAGATTAGTTATTCTCCAAAACAATCTAGCAGTTGCTTTTTTCATTTTCTCATTAGGATTGTATTCATCTCCATCAGCAATCAAGGATAATTTATTTTTTTTAAAATAGTAATCAATGGGAGCGTTTCCTTCTTTATATCTTTTATCATTTTTATCTTCTAGCTCTTTCCAATTCCTTATTCCCCCGCTTTTATATGGAGGATAAATTCGATTTATTTGATCAGCAGAAAATAATTTAGGATGATGTTCCTGAGCAACCTCGATAATACATTTACCTGTATCTCGAATCAATATATGTGTCGTAGCATATTTAGCTCTGGGTTTAAATAAAAAATTGAATACAGTCTTTGCAAAGAGCGGTAAATCTTTTTGCACAAAAGAATCATCCGTAAAGTCGTATCTCCGAGCCAATATAATACCATACGCAATAAGAATCATTCGCTCCCTTAGAACAGGATCATTGATTTCAAAGGATAGCTTTAATAATTCTAAAAAATGTTTTGGGAATCGTCTTCCATAGTAATATAACCCCTTGGATGCTTTATCTCTTGTACTTATATTTACAGTGGTCATTGACCAAAGGGCATATTCCGCTATTAAGTGAGTCCTATTTTCTTTGACCTTTGAAATAGTATCTAATTTGACTACCACTTCAAAGTCCTCAAGTAAAGTTGATAGTTCATAATTGTTTTCTCTTAAAAATTCACTCCAGCATAAATCCCTATCAACAAGAGTTAACTTTTTCAAAAATTCAGTCCAGTACTTTATGTTGAAAGGGTTTTCAGTAGAGCAGAATAAATGTTTTGCCAAACGAAAGGTGTCTACTCTATTTTCTGGAATTTCTAAATAAGAGGTAATAAATTCAATCTCTTTTTGTGTAATGAATTTTGAGGAAACTTTAAATATCTTTTCATACGCCAAATCGAACACAGGGTTATACTTCCTACTTTTTGGTAAAACCTCATAAAAGTGTTTCCCTATCTTTTGTGGTAAAAGAGCGGTAAGACTTCCCCTAATATCTTCAAACTGAGGGTGATGCTTTGAATAATCATTAGAAAATAATTTATCAAATGCTTCTTTTGACTTAATAAATTTAGAAAGATCCTCTTTGTATTTTTGAAATAAATAATTTGCAATTACATAACCTGATAGCATATCATAAGTGATTCCTACAACTTCGCTTCCATCATAAAAGTCTCGACACATAAGCAAACCTTCGTTAATCAAGGCGTTTGTTTTCGAGGAATCATGATTAGTAGAATTATTATCCTTCAGCTCGTAAAATTCATCCCAACCAATATATCGAGTGTGATTTTCCCATAAATATTTTCCAATTATTTCAAGAGCATTTGTTGCTACTTTTTTATTCTCTTGTAATGGAGGAATATCAAAATTTTGTTTTCGAAATTTATAAATACGCTTATCGCAAACCTTAATGAATTCATTAAAGGAATCATAGATTAGTTCATCACCAAGTTCTACTTCCACGTCATTTTTTCTATCAGAATTTTTCGCTTCGCAAAATATTTTCAGATGAAGCGGTTTATCGAAACTATTGAAAGATTGGTAAGTAAGATCAGCGTTTATTTTATAATACTTAAAATACTTCCGTATGAGAATTTCCGTATCCTCTGAATCAAAAGGCATTAAATCAATCCTATTAGAGGATCGAAACACGCGCTCATTTTCCCAGATAGCTTCTTCGTAAGAAGGGCGACAGGTCGTAATCAGAACTAAATTTTTTTGCTGAGAAACCATCTCAATAAAGCCAGGCAGATAGTTTTTCCAAATAGCATTTAACCTGCCATTTTCAGTTATAGATTCATTGATACCGTCAATTATTATGGGGCACCTTACGTTTTGGGAAAATGCAGCGATGTCAAGGGCATCAAAGAACTCTTCAACGCTATAGGATTCAGGAATATCTAATATCCGTTTTAACTGAGAAGGTAATGCTTCGGAAGATCTAAATTTTGCCGCAGGGATAAATATAGCAGGTTGATTCTTATCGATTAGATTTGAGACAATAGAACAACTTAAATGTGTTTTTCCAACTCCTGCATTACCGAAGAAATGCAGGTCATTAGATTCGATGCGACCTTCTAAAAAATAAAATATCTTCCTAGTCTGAGTTAATATAAACTCTGTATTTGATTTTAACCGGAATCTGATAATCCTACCATCATTTTTCTCTCCATGAAGGTTTCCTTTCATCTTGGTTTGTAAAACTTCTTCGGGAATTAATTCAAGACTAGAAGAAATAATTTCCTTTTGAAACTTCTCCATTTCTAACAACATTTCACCTATAGAGCAAAGATACTTGCCGAGCAACCACACCTGATTAGGACTAGTAATTTCGATCAACTTATAAATCTCTTTCCAGCAATCTTCATATTGGTCTTCAAAGGTATCTAAACATGAAATAACTTTATCTAAAATTTCCTTTCTTAACTCTTCTTCAGCAAAAACAAGAAATCTTTCTCTACTAAATTGATAAGCAACAAAATTTGTCTCTGCATCTTTTATTTTTTCTTGAAGCTCGGTTAAAGTTTCCTTTTCAAAAAGTAGAGGTTGAATATATTCCTTGTAAACCTCTGAATTCTCTGTATGGAGTTCTTTAATAAATTTATCACCGACTGATGCAGATTGCACCTGATACTGATTTTTAAACCACTCAGTTGTTAACTCCAATTCTCCAAAAAAATAATGCAGTAAGCCACTAAATTTAGACTTAGTAATTAACCATCTATCAAGTTTATCCTCGCCCCAATGTTTAATCTTAGTTGATAAATGAGCAGGTATCTCATTTGTAAGCGTATTTTTAAGCCAATCTATTTCACCAGGAGTAAATTCAGAATTAGTACAGAGGAACCATTTTTTTAAACGATCACCATAATTTTCACATGCACTCTTAAGAGAATTTGATATTTGAGTTTTCCTACCTCCATCCTTAAGTCTCCCCGTATCATTAAAATACTTTGCTTGCCATCCCCAGATATTCCCATTATCTAATTCTAAGTAGAACTCAATACCTCCATCACCGCCTTTGCCATCTATAGAAATAAATTTCCCAAGGTGTCCAAATTTCTTTTGAGCAATACAATAACAAAATAATTCAAATGCTTCATCTTGTTTACCATTCTTAGTTCTTAGCTTTGACCAATCAATAACCTCCATGTAAATTTTATTTGATTAACAGTACTTATGCTATATATTAATAATTTGTGAGTATTTAAGGCTATCTGAAAGATTTTTTTAGATACTTGTTAGTAGGAATGTATGATTTCTATACTTGGAATTAAAATATTCAGTATAGACTCTTTTATTCACCGCTCTTATCATCCGATCCTATTACTATAAAAAAATTAGCGTCACCTAAATTTACTTCATGGGTCTAATCTTTTTCGTATAATCCAACCGATTCTTGCCTCTTGTACTTAATACTGGAGAAACTGTATAAGCAGGAGTTTAGATTTTTTAACTATCTTTATATGGAAATTATAGGAAATAGAAATGGAGGTATTAAAGAGTAGTTTGGGTTGAATTAAATGACCGTCAGCCAACTTTTTTGATCTTACTATCAAGTGTCTCGTCAGACATAATACAAGAATTTCGAGCTTCTTGATCCCATTGGTCATGACCCTATATTGAAAATTAAAACATTACAAAACAAAACTGAATTAGTATGGACAGATTAAATGTTCCCTTTGGAGGATATATTGATACACCTTATATGTTAACAACTATTGGCACCGATAAAATTAGAACTTGGATCTATAAAAATGGAAAAGAAGAGATAAAGGTTGTTTACCTACAAAGTGTAGATCAATTTAAAATTCATCCTCAGAGCACTGACCAATTAAGTGAAGAGCAAGAAAATCAGCTTCTTAATATTTTCAAAAATAATAAAGGAAAATTGATTCCGGAATTATGAAGAACAGATTATTACTTACTATGTATTCTTAGCCGTTTTGACAAAAAAATAGTCCCTACTCCACCCTCTCTGATCAGAACATTCGTCGCCCGGTCCAAATCCTCGTTAACAATCTTCCCATACACCTGAGTACTCCAAATCGACGCATGCCCCCATCAAGCCACAGACACATTCAATCCGCAAAACATACTCAGTCCGCAGACCTTTAGGTAACGCTCCCATTGCCCACATTATCCAAAGAAATGCAGAAGGATATAAACAAGAAGCTAATTTCACTAAAACAAACACAGACAGGATTCCCACCAAAAACAACACAGAATTTCAAAGCAAAAAAAAGAATTTTAAACTATTTTTCTAAACGTTCCACCAAACGTTCCACTTTTCAAAAAAAAAGCCTTAACTAATTGATAGTCAAGGCTTTAATTTTGGTACTTGTAGCGGAGGCAGGACTCGAACCTACGACCTTCGGGTTATGAGCCCGACGAGCTACCAACTGCTCCACTCCGCGATATTGGAGCGCAAATATACACTATTTATTCACT
>Ga0209831_1000476_pt1 | contig 38671 bp, 30 predicted proteins | sample Maine_Asex4_meta_FD_187451 | JGI IMG/M metagenome (GOLD analysis project Ga0209831, IMG submission 187451) | Marine algal microbial communities from Maine, USA - Maine_Asex4_metaG (SPAdes) (version 2) | ecosystem: Host-associated > Algae > Red algae > Unclassified | place: Maine, USA | collected... | reverse complement strand
CTTTACATCACATCGGGCGAGCGCCAGAAATTCACGCCCGCACAGAATATGGATATGAATTTGGGCAAGGTCGTTCGAATTAAAGCCGATGGATCAATCCCGGCAGATAACCCGTTTTCAAAACAGGGCGGCGTGACGCAGCAAATTTGGACGCTGGGTCACCGTAATCCGCTCGGTATTGATTTTGATGCGCAAGGCCGACTTTGGGTGCATGAAATGGGACCCAGAGACGGCGATGAGTTGAACCATATTGTGAGGTCCTCAAATTACGGATATCCCATTGTCTCCAATGGGAAACACTATTCAGGCGTTGAAATTCCGGATCACGACACAAACCCCGTTTTCAAGAAACCTGCGGCATATTGGGTTCCGGCTATCAGCCCGGCAGGCTTCACAATTTATGATGGCGAACAATTTGGCGATTGGCAAGGCGACGGATTTATCGGCGGCCTGTCGTCGCAAGCGCTCATTCGGGTTGAATTTGAGGAGGGCAAGCGCGGCCCAGCAGCCAAAGAGGCCGAGCGCTTTGAATGGGGCAAGCGTATTCGCGAAGTGGAAACCGGATTAGACGGCGCGATCTATGTGCTCGAAGACAATGAAGGACGCTTGCTGCGCATCACGCCGAGCCAAGATTAGGGCTCGACAACATTAAACCAGAGCTCGGGCGTTTCCAGCGCGGTGAGATAATCTCTCGCCGCCAATGGATTGCCGGACAGCTCAATGTCGCCGGCTTTCATCAGCTCGCCGAATTCGGCCTGCTGGGTCAGGAGTTTATTGAAGGCTTGGCGCGAGAGCGTCACCGTTGCGGCGGGGTCTTCTGACAAGCCCGGCCGGGCGAGCGCAGTGGAGCGGTTCACCTCTATGGTGAAGTCTTCTTCGGTATCGGTGAAAACAAAGTTTAAATGCTTGGCCGTTTTGGATACTTTTGACCCATCAAATCGTACGGCCATCGCGTTGAGTAATGTGCGCGTCGGAACAGATCGCAGCACATCGGCGCTGCCCGGATTGGCAACATTGCGCGCGACGAGGCCAATGCGAAGCTCTTGCGCGCCTGTCAGATAATAGCTGCGCCACGCCCCGCTCTCCGCTTGATAGCCCATTTGTTCATAGGTCGCGGCGAGCCAATCTTTTGCGGGTTGTCCGCCTTGTTTCGAAAAAACGAGGTGGTTCAAAATTTCCGCTGCCCAGCGAAACTCTCCGGCCTCATAGGCGTCAATGCCCTTTTCCAGAACGGCGTCTGTGCCGCCCATCGCGGCAACATATTTTACGGCAGATTGTTCGGGCGGTAGCTTGTGATACTCTGCCGGAACGCCGGACCACCATCCGAAATAATGCTGATAGACGGCTTTGGAATTGTGATTGAGTGTTCCGTAATACCCCCTCGCGCCGAAGTCTTCTTCGAGAAATTTTGGCGCTTTCATTTTCTCCGCCGCTTCAATCATACCCGAGCCGCTATTGGCCGCGCGCAATGTCGCGTCATGGACATAACGGTAAATATCACGCTGGTTTCGCAAGTGAGTCTGCACACGATCCGTGCCCCATTTCGGCCAGTGATGGCTGGCGAGGACGATGTCTGATTTTGCACCATATTGCGCGAGCATGGCGTCAATGCCTTGAGACCACGCCAAAGCATCTCGGGATTTCGCGCCGCGCGGGGTCAGCACATTATGAAAAGTTCCGCTGGCGACCTCTGCCGTGTGCAGCGCTTTAAAATCCGGCAGGTAAAATATAAATTCGCTGGGCGCTTCCGTTCCGCCCATATCCATGAATTCAAAATTCACGCCGTCAATCATGCGCTTGGTGATGCCGCCGCCAAGTTCTTCCGTTGGCAATATCAAGCTAACATTTCCGCGCGGAAGGCCGGGGCCGAGGCCGGAGCTCACATGGCCTGTTGTGCTGCGAGGCAATGTCGAGCCGAACATCAGGGTCGCCCGGCGCGTCATATGATTACCTGCCAGCACATTCTCGCTTACGGCTTCTTCGGAAAAATGCTGAGGCGCGATAACAGGGACGTCGCCCGCGCCGTCAGGAAGAATACCTTTCGCACCGCCAAAATGATCGGCGTGACTGTGGGTATAAAGCAAAGCGGAAACAGGCCTTTCACCCAATGCGCCATTTGCGAGTTTAAGCGCGGCTTTTGCGGTTTCAACATTGGTGAGAGGGTCAATAATAATCCAACCGCTTTGCCCCTCAATTATGGTCATGACGGAGAGATCATAACCGCGGACCTGATAGAGGCCGGGAGTGACTTCAAACAATCCGTGTTTCGCAACTAATTCGCCTTGCCGCCATAGAGAGGGGTTGACCGTATCGGGTGCATCGCCCGTAACAAAATCATATTGGGCGATTTCCCAGACCGGATTGCCATTATCATCAAGGATGGCAGGGGCAGAGATTGCCGCAAGGAAACCTTTTGAGGCGTCTTCGAAATCTTGTTGATTGGAAAGAGGTAGCCGCTTCGCAAGCGCGGCGTTCATGCGTTTTGTGGCGGCTGACACAAAGCCCGGTGCGGGCGCTTCAGGGATTTCAGTCTCGGTCTTTGGAGCGTTAGGAACGCCTGTCTCGCCGCAAGCTGTGACTAAAAAAGCTGAACTTAGTAAAAGCGCTCTAAACATATATTCCCCAGTTTTTGGACTCGCTATAACACGAGTCCATTCGGGGAAAAGCGGGAAAGGGCTAGCCCTTGTAGTTCTTGATCCCTTCCAGAATCATTTCACCCGCTTTTTCACGGCCTTCCCACCCTATGACTTTGACCCATTTTTTGGGCTCAAGATCTTTGTAATGCTCAAAGAAATGCGGGATGCGATCTTGGAGGACTTGGGGGAGGTCTGTGTAGGTTTGGATATTGTCATAGTAACGGGTGAGTGCATTGTGCGGCACCGCGACAATTTTCTCATCCATGCCGGCTTCATCTTCCATCATCAGCACGCCGACAGGACGGGCGCGGACGATACAGCCGGGCATAAGCGCGCGCTGACCAACAATCATAATATCTGTAGGATCGCCGTCTTGCGATAATGTGTGCGGGAGGAAGCCATAATTACAGGGATAGCGCATGGAGGTGTATAGAAAGCGATCAACGAACATAGCGCCGGAGGCTTTGTCCAACTCATATTTAATGGGCTCCCCGCCAAGCGGAACCTCAACGATGGCATTGACGTCAAAAGGCGGGTTTTCGCCAGTTGGGATTTTGCTCATATCCATGGAACAGTCTTCCTTTTATCTTCGCGCGCCTGATAGCGGGGCAGCCAATCTTTGCAAGGCCTATGCTGTGGAAAGCACAGCAAAGACACCCGACGCTATCATCACAACCCCGATGAGCACATTGAAGATGCGTCCCGTGCGGGGCTGCTGCAAAAAGCGGCGAATGGACTGCGCGGCATAGGCATAGACTGATAAACCGAACAACTCCAAAACCGTGACGGTGACTAACATCGTTAGAAATTGAGGGGCCAGCGGTGTATCCGGTTGAAAATAGAGCGGCAGCAACATCCCGAAATAGACCAGGGGCATAGGCGAGGTGATTTGTAGCAAAAACCCTTTGATGTAGAGACGCCCGCGTTTGGGTGCGTCTTTCGGGTCTGGCTCGAGACGGGGCAGAGGGCCAAACATCACCGATAGTGCCATCCAGCCGAGCACTAAAATGCCAAGCACTTTTAAAGCCAAAGTCGCGCGCGGGTAAATTTCAAAAAGCGCCGCCGTCCCGCTGGCCGCTATGCAAAGCCAAAGCACATTTGCCGACGCGACTCCCAGTGCAGGCAGAAGCGCAGGTTTAAACCCATAGCGAAAAGAAGAGGCCAAAACGAGCATAACAGCCGGGCCGGGGGTGAGCCCGCCGGTGAAGAACAGGGCGACGAGGCTGAGCCACAACTCCAATTCCATGTTTCAAAGGCCTCAAGATAATCTGAAAATTAATAAAATACGCGCTTGCGCCGTAACGGCGCAGACCACATTTGTCACCTAATGGATGAACATATCGACACGCAAGCCGATACGCCGCTGCAAAGCGTCTTAGATCAGGTTGAAACAACTTTGGACGGATCGGAATCCGTTGACCTGAAAACTGTGGTGGAAGCCTTTGGTAATCGGTCATTTGGGCCGATCATGGTCTTATGTGGCCTCTGCATGATGACGCCGCTGGGGGCGATACCCGGTATTCCGCCCGCCTTCGGTGTTATCGTCATTGTCTTTGCGCTGCAGCTCTTGTTCCGGCGCAAGAGCCCTTGGATGCCGGACGTTTTGCGGCGGGTTAAAATCCCGGCCGATAAATTATCAAAGGTTCAAGCCAAAGTGAGGCCTGTTCTCAAGAAAATTGATAATATTATTCGTCCGCGCCTGTCATGGGCGACAACCGGACCGATGCAGGCCGTGATATCCATCGTGGCCATTGTTTTATCTCTTTCCTTCTTCATCTTGGGGATGGTGCCGTTTGGCGTTGTCGCCCCGGCGGCGATTATCTTGCTTTTGGGATTGGGAATTACCGCCCGTGACGGAATCATAACGCTGATCGGCTTATCGCTTAGCGTCGGCGTTTTCATTGGTGTCGGCGTTCTTATTGCAAACGCGCCAATTTTTCCGCTGTAAACGGATTGTGCCGCGGCGCGATCTCCAGCGATTTTTGATACAGTAGGCGCGCTAGGTTTATCTCATTCTCGGCGACGGCTTTGTCGGCGGCTTGGGCTAGAAACATCACTGCACGATCGGCATTCAGGCCGGAGATGGCATCCTGTGTGCGCCCAAGCCTCACCAGCGTCCGCCGGCGATTATTATCAAATCTCTCGTCCATTGGGTCCAGCGCGGCGGCTCTTTCGAAAGCTGTTAGGGCCAGCTCATGCTCCCCGGCCACCCAGTGGGATTGTCCGATATTATTCTCTGCCAGTCCGGGGCGGGCGCCGGCCAATCCGGCCATCGCATAGGATTGCCGGGCAGATGAGAAGGCTCCGCGCTGATCCTGTAATTGGCCCAAAAGCGTCCAAAGCCGCGGATCAGGGTTTTTTTCTAAAGTGGCCGTGAGAAGCGCTTCCGGCGTTTCAACTTGGCCTGACCGAATGCGGATGATGACGCCATCCGGCGAGGCTAAATCTGTAACCAGCGGGCGGGCAGAGCGGATGTCGCCCAATGCAATCAGCGTGCGGCGCAGGCCGGATCGCGCGATCTCTAAATTCGGATCATGCATTAACACACTCTCAAAGCCTTGGCGTGCGAATTTGTAATCACGATTTACCAGAGCGGTTTGGGCGCTGCGTAAAATTGTCAAGACCTCGAACACATCTGTTGAGTCCGTTTGGACGGCGCGAATATCCTGCACAGGCGGGGCGCCCGCATGAGCAACCATGGGCAGCGCTAAACTAATGCAAATTGAAAGAAGGCACCGCATTAGGTGAAACCTCCCATGATGCGAATGCCGGCCGGTAACATCAGCATCACCATAATCGTCGGAAAGATAAATAAGATAAGCGGGACGGTGAGCTTCGCGGAGAGAGCGGCGGCTTTTTCTTCCGCTTTCATCATACGCTTGTGACGCATATCATCCGAAAATGTTCGCAAGGCCTGCCCCACGGAAGACCCCATTTCTTCGGCCTGCTTTAACATGATGGCGAGCGCTTTGGCTTCTTCCAGGTTCAAGCGGTCGGCAAAATTCAGCATGGCTTCGTTACGTTCGCGGCCTGCGCGAAGTTCCAGGTTCATGATGTCGAGATTTTGTTTGAGAGACGGATATCTCCCGCCTAACTCGTGCCCGACGCGCACCAGAGCGGCATCCATGCCCAGTCCCGCTTCAACGCAGGCAGTCATTAAATCCAACATATCAGGAAAGCCCTTGCGGCACTGATCGGTGCGTTTCCTGGCCTTGAAGCGAATGAATTGTTCGGGTCCCAATAGTCCCAAGCCAACCAAAACAAAGCAAACTGCAATAGCGGGCGTTGTCCCTATTTTTGCGGCAAGTGTGCCCCACAATGACAGACATATGGCGACAGGGCCAAACAGGCAAATAACTCGCGCGGCCAGAAAACTTTTCACCGTGCTTTTGTCAAAATAACCGGCTTGGGAGAGCATAAATCTCAACCGCGTGATTTCCTTGGCATCCGGCAACGTCAGGTGAGATCCAAGTTGGGATAAAAGATTGCGCTTGGCCCGGGATTTTGCGCCGATTCCGATATCCGCATCCTCGTCAAGAGGTGCCCCGCCTGCCAAGCGCCGTTCGACACGCTGACTTTCTCGTATAGCGTTGCGGACCCCGATAAAACTCAGGATCATCGAAATGACTAAAAATGTCATCGCGATCACAATGGTGAGGGTGTTGTGGAAGCTCATATCTTGAAATTGATCATTTTACGCATGACAAGATTGCCAATGATCATCCAAATAACGACGCCCCACAGCGCATAGGTGACGATCGGATTGCCGTCGACATCACCATAAAATTCGGGACTCATTTTATTCACACAGATGAAAAGAAGAATAGGTGCAGCGTTCAAAATAAGCGCGCTCATCCGGCCCTCGGCAGATGCGGCCTTCACCTTCAACCGCATCTTCTGACGATCGCGGATGGTCTTGGCGTTCGAGCGCAGGAGTTCGGCCAAATTACCGCCTGTGCGTTCCTGTAAGCGGATCATAGCGGAGAAAAGTTCAAAGTCTTCATGCCCGACCCGGTCTGACAACTTTTGAACGGCGGCAGAAATTGTGGACCCGAAACTCACTTCATCAGAAGCGATTCCAAACTCACTGCCAATGGGGTCGGCCATCTCTCGCGCAACCAAGGCCATCGCCACAGGCACGGGATGACCGGCTGCCAACGAGCGAATGATAACATCCAAAGCTTCCGGTAATTGCGTCACAGCTTTTTTTCGGCGGCGTTTGACCAAAAATGAAATGACCATGGCCGGAAGAATGGATCCAAGAGTGAAGCCGGCGGCGGCCCAAACAGGGGTGCCTTTGACCAAAAACCCTGTCATGCCCATCGAGGCTGCAAGCCCAAGGCAGGCATAGTAAAATCCGTAGGGGCCTAGTGGCAAGCCGGACTGCAGCACAAGCTGGGCAACCCGCGCATTTAGCCCGGCAAGATGTCCGTCAGAGTTCATCGACCGGGCGCGCCGAAGACGTCCCAGCGCCTCGCCTTCACTATCGGATTTAGCGACGCGCCGCAGACGATCATTTGCCAGCCGCACACGCCGGCTTGCTTGCTTGCCAAGGCTGGTTACGGCTTGCAGAAACAGAACGGCCGCCGCGAAGATGAGACCGTAGATTACAATTTTCTGACCCGGAGACATTATCCGATACGCTCTTTCAACGAGAGCTCAGACAAACGCCCCGGTTTCAAAACCTTTGGTTCAAATAATCCCTCGGGCAGAGGAATGCCGAGCGTGATAATTTCTTCCAAACATTTGGGGCGAATGCCCGTCGCGCGAAACTCGCCAATGACTTGATGATCGGGACCTGTGCCCGTCCGCGTATAATTAAAAAGTTCCTGCATTTGGATGACGGGGCCTTCCATGCCGGTCACTTCCGCAACAGAGGTAATTTTTCGCTGGCCGTCAGATAGGCGCGTGGCCTGAACAATAATACCGACAGCCGATGCAATTTGTCCGGCTACGGCTTCCGGTGTAATTTTCATATCGCCCATGGCGACCATTTGTTCCAAACGGGTCAAGGCATCACGGGGTGTGTTCGCGTGAAGCGTCGCCATGGACCCTTCATGGCCGGTATTCATGGCTTGCAGCATATCAAAGGCTTCTTCGCCCCGCACTTCGCCTAAAATCACGCGGTCGGGCCGCATGCGCAGGGCGTTTTTGACAAGGCCGCGCTGTTTGATTTCCCCGCGGCCTTCGATATTTGGCGGGCGGGTTTCCATCCGCGCGACATGCGGCTGTTGGAGTTGTAGCTCGGCCGCATCCTCGATCGTGATGAGACGTTCTTTTTCCGAAATAGATTGCGACAGCGCATTTAGAAGCGTCGTTTTCCCTGATCCGGTTCCGCCGGAAATCAGGATTGTGACGCGGGCTTTACAGGCGGCCCAGAGGAATTGCGCAACAATATCCGGGATCGCATTAAACTCGATGAGCTTATCCAAGGTCAGCGGGCTCTTGGAGAATTTCCGAATAGAGACCAGCGGGCCGTCGACCGCAATCGGCGCAATGGCAACGTTGACCCGGCTGCCATCCAAAAGACGGCAATCGCATAGCGGCTGACTTTCATCAACGCGGCGGCCCACCTGCGAAACGATCCGGTTGATAATCCGCAAGAGGTGGGGTTCATTGGCAAAGCGAACAGCGGAGAGTTCTAATTCGCCTCGGCGTTCAACGAACACCCGTTCATGGGTGTTGATTAGAATATCGGAGACGGTTTCATCTTGGAGCAGGACCTCCAATGGTCCCAAACCGACCATTTCATCGTAAACGCCGTCCCCGAGTTTTTGCAGGTCAGCCGCGTTCATTTTTAGTTTATCTTCACGCGCCATTTCGGCGACGATAGCGTGGACTTTTTCTCGAAGCTCCTCGCTTTCCAAACCGTCCAACTGCGCCAAGTCAATCTCGTCAATCAACCGTGTGTGAAGTTTTATTTTTGTTTCCAACCAGACATTCCCGGTTTCTAAAACGGGCGCCTTTTCAGCTTTCGCCGGCCTGGCAGGGGACTTTTTTGGTGTCTCCGGAACTAAGGCGGGCTGAATAGCGGCGACATCAGGAGCCGGCGTTACAACAGGGGCCTGGCCGTGTTGAATATCATCTGTCAGTGCTTGCGAAAATCGTCCCATTATACTGTCTTACACGATAAGATTTAGGTCGACGTTAGGGCACAAGGTAAAGAGCGGGTAAATTAAGGGCCGCTCAGAATTACGCAGCTTTGACACTCGGAACGTCTTGCGCCGATATGAGCGCCTCAGCTAGGTTTCGAACATCTTTCACAAAACGGGAATCCGGCCGGATAGCTCCGGCGGGCTCACCGCAATTTAACGCCTCGCGCGTTGTATCCGGATCAAGGCAAAGAGTCGTTAAAACAGATCGCCCCAGAGCTTTTTCCGCATCGCTTAAACGCAGCATATTTTTAAAAGACCGCTTTTCGAACTTACTTAGAATTACATGCGCATTCACGCCGTCCTCCGTCGCGCCAGAAAGTTTGGCTAAGCGTTCTCGCGCTGCATGCAGGGACGGAATTGTAAGCTCACAGGTAACGCCCAAGACGTCGACGGCGCGCATAACGGCGAGCGTCCAAGGCTGCTGATATCTGGGCATGTCTATTATAACCGTGTCGAAAAGCTCGGAGGCAGCATCCAGCATGGACATAATAGTATGCGGATTTACGCGCGCATTCGCGCCAATTGTATTTGGAGCTGCCAGTAAAGATATGCCGCATTCATGGGTGGAAACTAAGGCCTGCGTGAAAGCCTTGTCGATCTGTTCAGGCGGCCCGCTGAGGTCTTCTATGGTGAGACTTGGCAATAAGTCGAGATGATGGGCGCAGGCTCCGGATTCGAAATCCAGATCTATCAAACAGACCCTTGGATCAGCAGGCCCGCGCCCGGTTTTGTTTTGGGCCGCGTTGGTTATGGCAAAATGATGCGCGAGCTGTGTTGTTAAAGACGTTGTTCCAACACCTCCGGTGGCTCCGACCAGAGCAAAAATTCGTGGGCCTTTCTGTCTGGCCAGAGCATTCGGGGGAGGTGTTTCTTCGGGTTGAGTGATGTCTTCACTTCTGAGTTCAGTTTCAAAGTCAGGAATCATGAGCTCTTCATCGACCGCGTCAAGGTCGCATTCAGCATTTTGAATTAACGCATAATCCGCTTTTTTTGCAACGCGGTTATCGCCGCGGCGACGGCCCCAATTTGTGAGTTTACCCATTTTTTAAATCCTCTCCCATGAGTGTCGCTTCAACAGGGGGAAGGTGGACCAAACCGCCCAGGCCGACCAGGTCGAGAAATACAAAGTTTAGCGGGACTTCGCGCAATGTTACACTGACGAGAGGCGCAGCATCCCCTTGGTAACCTGCTGTGCCGAGGCCGGAGCCAAAATAGGCGACATCCACAAACGCGTGTTTTGTGTCTTTGAACACATCACACATGCCGCGCCGGGCGCGGGACGTTGCGCCGCAAACCCCGTCCTCATCCGGACCAAAGACAATGCGTTTCATGGCGACAGAATCATAGCTGCCTTCAGAGCATTGCTGCGTGTCATTTCTACATGTGATCTCAAAATCCGGAAAAGCTTGGCCTTGAGAGACTGATCCGGAGAGTCCTGTCATTGTGCTCACGGACCGGGCGACCGGGTTAGAGGTTGCGGCAATTCGGGCCCCTGTCCGCGCGGCTTGTTGAGCCCCGTTATATTGGTAAAATGCGTAGCCGGCTTCGATCGCGCCGCCGGTCAGGATGATGAGCACCATGATCATCAGAGATGTTTCGACTGTCACGGCGCCGTCATCCCGGCGTCGAAATTTTTTAAGTATCTGTCTCATCGCGCGCTAACCAGACGTTCTTCGTGGTCGGTGCGTATGGTGACGCGTCCGCCGGAGGCGAGCTTTATGAATCCCAAACCTTGATATGGATGGGCGGAAGAAAATTCAGCAAGCTGAACAACAGCTCCGTCTCGATACTCTCCATTATTGGGAATATTTCGAAAGGTGAGCGTGATTTCACTGTCTGACCAGCCGTCAACGCGCGGCTCACCGGATCCGTCGGGGCGGCCTGAGAGCGCGATGTTTTTGGCTTGTGTGGTTAACAAAGTTGGAGCCTGTGCGCGTGCAAGATAGCTTGCACCGGCAACTAAGCCTTGCTCCATCTTATGAGTTTGCAACAGCATCATAGAGAGATCGATAATGCCGTAGCCGATCAGGGCGAGCACCGGAAAAAGGATCGCCCCTTCGATGGAAACTGCGCCCTTTGTGTCGGCAATATATGTAGACCGCAAAAACATTATCTGCGCACAGCCACGACATCATTGGCTTCGCTGTCTTGGCCTTTGACAACCGGGCCAATGATTTCACCGTAAACGACATTTTGCTGTCCCTTACCCATGGGTTCGGTCAGGAAGACTTTTACGAAAGTTTCGACAGGCAATTCGTCTTTGCGCTTAAACATGCCATTTGGAGAATTGGCTTCAATTTCTCCGCAGTTTAAAACGGCAGCAGTAATAATACGGCGATCTTTAACCGTAGTTGACGCGCCCGATGTGTGACATTGAGGTAAACCCTCCTCGGCCGTCACCGCATTGTTTCCATAGGTTTTTGCTCCGGGCACGCAATCATTGTCTATTTCCCAACGATACATGGCATAGCGTGATGGAGGCACAGAGGGGCTAAAAGTCCCTCCGCTCCCTCTCCGGTAGGTGACGCCCTCTATTGTAATCCGTGTGAATCCGGGATGGTTCACCGCCATATATTGCGAAAAATTCCAATTGCCGTCTCCGATACGGCTGGATGGACAGGCGTCGTTGCCGTGGCAATCATCTCGCGGCAATCCTAGAGCGTTTGAACTGGGGGCTTCAGTACAGGACTTGTTGGCTTTTTTCGGTGCCCATCCTTTGACAACATTCTGCGCGGGCGCATAACTGGGGTCACTTTTCTTCTTTTTGAACGATCCCTCATAAATATCGAACCGCGTATTTAGACCGTGTCGCATTGACGCAATATTTCCTGTTCGCAGCACAACGCCTTTGGCTTGTGATAAACAGGCCGGGGAAATATCAATCGCAATGGCATCGGCCAGTTTCGACGCGCCGGAATTTCCGCCGAACGGATCCAGCCATCCAAAGCTGCCACTGCCATAAGGGTTGCTGACATTGTTAGGGGTCTTAAATTTTATCTGTTTTCGCTGAAACGCTTTTGTTTCCATCGCTTCATAAATGGATGTTGTTTCACCCTCTTGAGGATTGCAAATAAAGACAGGGGCCGCTCCGCAGACGACTTGGTCCATGCCTGCCACAGCGCTCGCGCTCAGCGTGGTGTCCGTCAATTTTTGAAGAAAAGAAGATGGAAAAATAGTTTCGACCTGACGCGGCTTGATGGACACTTCAACATAGCGAGCTTTCCCGGATGAATTTGTCCGATTAGCGTCTGGAATATCTGAATACCCATCATCCGGAATGTCATCGTAAAAAGTGATCGTATCTATCTCAATATTGGAATCCCCGCGGGCGAATTTTTGGTCGTGAGAGAGCAAGTTTAAGATTGCGCCGGATGAGCGCGGAATCGCATCTCCGCGTTGATCCAGCTCAGCTGCGCCTGCACGAGAAAGCGAGTCGGCTGCGGCTTGAAGCTCTGCATCAACATTATATATCCGCGCCGCATCCACAGATAATGTCGCGCCGGCCAGAACAACGGGCGTAGACAACGCCGCCCACACCGCCACGGAACCAGAAATACCGCGCCCTGTTCCGGACAGATAACTGTTCAATAGAGATTTTAGTGAGGTTTGCGAATGGGGGAGGGGCATGTGTCTATCCTTCTTTTAGAGTTTCTAAATTCTGAGTTGCGGTATTCAGGTTTTCCGATTTGGCGGACTAAATTCTATTCTGTTGTTTGAACGGCGATCGGTTCTTTGACGGTTCCGTTTTCATAGGCTTCCCGAGCCGCCTTCTGACGGGCGCGGTTTGGCGGAATGAAGGTGTTGGCTTTTTCCTCGGCTGACGGCGCAATTCGTTGCGCGGCGATGTTTTGCGCAACCGCATCTCCAAATCCGGAAGAATGCGCCTCAAGCGCGGGCTGGGTAGAGGCGCAACCTGTTAGCGCCAGTGCCAGGACGGCAAGTCCGGTTCTATTCCATCGCATGGCCGAAACCTCCTTCTATTTTTCCGCCCAGAAAGGCTTCCGCATCTGACGGCAGATATGAATTGTCCAAAGGCGTTCCCAATTGGCTTTGGTCAGAGACCGGGCGCGCCAAATGCGGCGTCACGATAATGACGAGTTCCGTCTCTGATTTTTGAAAGCTCGTGGACGAAAACAATGATCCAATAATCGGTAGTTTTCCGAGCCAAGGGACATTCTCTCGTGTATTGGTGCTTTCATTTTGTAGAAGACCGGCGATCGCGAAACTTTGTGCATTGCGAAGCTCGACCGTCGTATTGGCGCGGCGAACGCGTAGTCCCGGAACCCGGACGCCGCCGATTTCAACAGTGTTTTGCGCGTCCAGTTGCGACACTTCGGGCGCGACTTTCAAATTGATAACGCCGTTATCCAAGACGGTCGGTGTAAATGCCAAGCTGACACCGAATTTACGGTATTCAATTGTGACCTCGCCAAGACCGGCCGAGACAGGAATTGGAAATTCTCCGCCCGCTAAAAAACTGGCAGTTTCGCCGGACATGGAAACCAGATTAGGTTCAGCCAACGTTCGAATAATGCCTTGTTGCTCAAGCGCATCAATTCGGACGTCCAGCGATGCCGCGCCAATTCCGCCCCCCAAAATAGCGGTGGCCGTTGCGTTGACGAAGCCGGTTGATCCTCCGACGGCAAAATCGCCCGGACCCGCCGGAAGAATGTCACCCGCGGCGCTCAGTATTCCGCCGCGCTCTGACAGCAGGTTTATCCCAAGCCGTTTAATAGAATCGCGGCTAGCTTCTACAAACCGCACTTCGAGCATAACTTGATGGCTGTCCCGAACCGCTAAACCTGAGGTAACGCGCGAAGGGGCATAAGCTTCTGCTATAGACACGGCGCGTTCTGCAATCGCTGCGCTTGACACATCGCCTGATAGATAGATACCGCCCGCCAATGGACGAACTTCGACAGCTTCTTTCGGAAAGGTCTCAAACAGCGTTTTCTTCAGGCTCGCCACATCAAAGCCAACCGTCACATCCACAATATCGACAAGCTGGTTATCGACGTCATAGAGCATGACATTTGTCTTGCCGCCGGCTTTGCCCAAAACTTGGAAAGAGCGATCAGATAGAACAACGACATCCGCGATATCGGCATTGGCGACGCGGATTTGCGCGAAGGCTGTATCGGTTCTCATCACGAGCGTATCATCTTTAATGACCGACGTTGCCGAACGCTCACTGGTCTTTGTGTCGACCCAGGATTTGGAGAGCGCAGGCGTTGAAATCATGACGGAGCAGGCGAGGGCTGCCATGATAGGTTTTAGGGCGCGTTGCATTTTAGCCTCCTGCCAATTCGGAATCGGGGGAAGGTGTAAGGGTTTCCTTACGCACGGAGACAGACTGGCTCGTGTCCCCGCGAATGACTGTGATTTGCGCGACGGGTGGCGTCGATTTTTTCGGGGTAACGCGGACCGGGCGGCGCGGTTTTTTCGCGGAGCTGTCTGAATTAGCGCGCAAATCGAGTTGGCGCGTGTCCAATGATTTCGTAGTCGACGGGATAGCTTCACCGGCTGCGCGTAGAACCAAAGAGATGACGCCGCCCTCTTGGGCAATGGCAAGTGCTTGGGCGTCCATGTGGCTGACTTCTAAAGTGACCGTGCGCGCAACTTCGGGTGCATCCTGTTTGCGGTTTTGGGATTGATCTATGCCCAGAACGCGAACGGACTGAAGAATGATGTCAGAGCGATAGAGCGGAATGTCTAAATCAGGATTTGGCTCTGATACATATTGTATGTCGACTAAATCTCCGGGGACGATAAATCCTGCCACGCCTGTTACATCATCAACCCTGACGGCAACGGCGCGGTAGCCCGGGCGAATTCTAGCGGATAATGATCCGCGCCCGCCCAATCCGGAGACCCGGTGCGGAAGAATTATTTCATTCATCCGAATGTCGGCCAACAAAACCATCGCCCCCGAAATTAACGGGTCGTAGTCAGCCGGGAAAATTTCAGATAGCTCACTCAGCGCATCCAACGGTACCGCGTCTTCCGGCATATCAATGATACGAAGCGCTTGCGGCGTTAGCTCATCACCAAACATGAGGTCAGTATTTGCGACGAGAACAGGAACGGTTGCGGCTTCGACCGGTTGGGGAAACGCTGCGAGTGATGCAGCTTGCGCAGGCGTTTGCCGAAATTCATTTTCCACAGCATCTTGAATCCAGCCGCGGGCGAGAATAATGGCCATAACACCGAAAACGGCACTGGCTCCAAGGGTGACAAGTGTATTCGTTCGCATATTCCGGTATTTGCTCCCAAACAAATTCGTTAGAGGCGATTAAGTGGACCCAACATCCGTCGCCTAAGAACGTCTATACGGGACGGGCTATTCAGGTTTGGTTCAGGAACTTAGTCAACGCATTCCCAAATTATGTCGTAAAGATTGTATGAATGAATGTTGTCTAAATGGGGACAGACTCGGCAAGCAATTTAAACCTCCGTTAAGTCTATCGGCCTAGCATCAGGAGATATTTAAATTCACTAGTAAGGAGTGACCCCATGTTCATTCGTCGTTTTACAATGCTGGCCATGTCCGCAGCCGTTCTTGCCTCAGGGATCTCAGCAAGCGCTTTGACCGCGACTCAAAAAGTCGAAAAAGAGATCACTGTCCAACAAGCAGACGGGACCGTTATGACAAAACGTGTCAGTGCCGATGAAGTCACGCCGGGCGAAAAAGTGGTCTATACGGTCGCCTTCACGAATGACTCGGCTGAACCCGCGACCGACATCGTGCTTGCCATGCCGGTTCCGGCTGACGTGCGTTTTCTGGAAGGGTCGGCGGATAAATCCGGGGCAGTTGTTCGCTATTCCATCGACGGCGGAGACTCTTTCGTCGAGCGTAGCGCGCTTGTTTTGCCGGATGTGGGCGGCGGAACCCGAGCCGCAAACTCAGACGATATAACCCATATCCAATGGCGCATCGCCGGACCGATTTTGGTTGGATCCAGTGGTGAAATCAAATTTAAGGCGCGCTTAAAATAAGCCGGCCAATTATTTTTGATAAAAGCCGCAGTTGAAACATTGCGGCTTTTGTAATTTCAATCCAGATTTGAAATTTTCAAATAAAAGCTGGAACCTTCAAATAATTAGATTCTGACTTACTTAATAAAGCCTGAATTTTTTGACTGTCGAATTTCCCTAAGTAACTGATAAATATACAATATTGAGTTTTGTTTTTGGAAATTTTCTCAGGGACTTTTGTATTATGTTAACCACGCTACTTGGCATCGATTTAACCATCCTCCTGTAAGGGTTTCCTGTCAACTAACCTATGGGAAACAAAAATGACCAAATGCAAATTAATGAAAGGTCTGTTGGGGGCAACGGCTCTGACAGTTATTTCGACAGGAACCGCTTTTGCGCAGAATGACTTTACACCTGCCGGCGAACTCGTCTCAAACACATTTACTTTAGATTATGAAGTGAACAACACGGCTCAAACCCAAATCACCAATACGGCGACACCGACGGTGTTCAATGTTGATCGCTTGGTCAACGTAACCGTCAGCTCCTCTGGCAATACACTTACTATACCGGAGCAGGAAGATGTGCTTCTGCCTTTCGTTGTTGTCAACAATGGTAACGATACACATGCTTATCTTCTTGGCTTTGAACAGGGTGGCAGCGATGACTTTGATACAACGACCGCAACAACTTTGCCTGAAATCATTTTTTATGACGAGAGTGCAGACACAAACAATGATGGTGCATTAAGCGAAGCTGAGCGTTTAGCGGCTACTCCGCAAAACTATTCGCCAACAGGCACTGTCAACATTCCTGAATTGGCTCCGGATGAGCGTGCGTTCGTCTTTGTTCGCCAAAACATCCCAGCCGGCGGCGCTGCAGCGGACGAGGCGGACATTTTGTTCTATGCCAATACGCAAACGATCGACAGCGGAACCGGTGCTACACTGGTTTATTCTGAAACTCTGGGTGACACGAACGGAAACGACGCCGATGCTACAGAGGTTGAAAATGTCTTGGCTGACCAAGATGGTCCGGCTGTGACAAATGACGCTCCGACAGATGGCGCGCATTCAGCGCTTGGCTCTTATATTCTCGAGCTCCCGGATGTGACCGCGACGAAGGAAGTTTTCGGCGTAGCCGCTGGAGCTCCCGGAACATGTGACGCCATTCCGTCGCCCTATGTGGAGACAGCGACAAACACAGAATATTTCACACCAAATAGCTGCGTGGAATACATCATCAAAGTCGTCAATGCGGGTTCAACCAATGCTACAAATATCGATTTATCCGATATTTTGCCGGATCATCTGACCTTCCGTGAAGCGGTCGTTGCGGGTGACTTAAATTTCTTGCCAGCGGACTTAACGGCTCCTGCGGCTGCAACTGCCTGTGACGGAACCGCCACATGTACTGTCTCGCTCGTCGACGCTACGTTAGATGCCGGCGATACCGGCTACCTCGTTATCCGGGCAACGATCGATTAGATCGCCGGATCAGGTTCTTTGACACAGGTCGCCATTCCAAATGTTGGAATGGCGACCATGTCAAAATACTGTGGGTTAGGGATCTATCGTTTTGACGATGGAGTTTCCAGACCTTCACTGACTGAACTTGACGAGTCGAACTGATTGCTCGCGCGATCTTGACACGCTCTTCTAAACATATCTCCGGACTTATTGTCCTCGCGGCCACAGCTTGGGTTGGTACGGCGTCACTTGCGCACGCGCAGAATGGGTTGACCGTTGGCAATTTCGGCTCGGAAGTCGTCAATGTTGCGACCATGACTTATTCGGTCGGGCCTGTAAGGCGTACGGTTGATACAGGCGAAGCGGTCTTTGTGATCCGTCCTGCAGCGACACCTGCCGTCATCGAATTTTTTCGTCACGCGCCAACAGCCAGCAACCCTATTCTCCGGAATATCAATGGTACGGATTACTCACCCTCCGGTGAATTAAACGGCCCCTTTAGTTCCATCGGCGCACCCGTCACAACGGGTGGTAGCCAAGTCAACTTGTCTTCGGCCATTCCGCTTATACCCGCGATGACTTACCTCTCAGGGGAACTCATGTTCGTACGCGTTACGGACACAGGCCAGAATTTGAACAGCACTGAGATAGATACTGTTGTTATCCAAATTGAAGCCAGCAATGGCGACGAAATCACGTTGCGCCTATACGAGACCGGACCGGATACAGGCGAGTTTTTCGCTTATCTCCCATCCTCCTCAGACGCTGTTACCGAAAATGATAACACAATTAGCAGCGGCGGTAACACGCAGCTGACAGCCACTTATATTGACACATTTGACAGCACCGATGTGACTGTCGACACGGCCGTTTTAAACCCGTTAAACAGTGTCTTTTCCTCTGCTGATGGTGCGCCCATTGACGATGCCGTTATAACTTTAATCAACGTGGACACGGGCGCGCAGGCCATCGTTTTTGGCGTTGATGGATTTTCGACTTTCCCTTCCGAAGTGATGTCCGGTGAAGACGCGGTCGACGGCGCAGGTCTAATTTATGAAAGCGAAATCGGGCAATTTAGTTTCCCGATTGTCGAACCCGGAAACTACCGTATTGAGGTTGTCCCGCCTGAAGGTTTCACTTTCTCATCCGTTGTCTCGCAAAGCGATTTGTATGAATTGGGCGAGCAAGCGGGGTTTGTGATTACATCGGCTTCGATGGGAGAAACCTTTACCGTGACCGAAGAAGGTCCGCTCAGGTTTGATATTCCTCTCGATCCGGAGAGTAACCTCGTCCTAACAAAATCAGCAGACCGACTAACGGCGGATGTGGGTGACTACGTCAACTACACAGTCACGGTTCAAAACACGGGCGATTCTGCGGCTGCTGTCGACTTATATGATACGCTTCCAATCGGCTTCAGATACGTTCCCGGCACGACACGTATAGAGTCCCTTTCGGCCGAAGATCCGATTGTTTCGGATGATGCGACGCTCCTGACATTTGATATGAATGCGTTGCCTTCGGGTGAGGCGATTACACTCAGCTATGCGCTTATTGTTGGCCCGGGCGCACATCTGGGCGACGCGGTCAATGAGGCCGTGGCTCGCGATCCGCTGATGCAGCCTATTTCAAACGTTTCGCGAGCCGGTGTGACGCTGCGCGAAGACCTCTTGCGGTCTACCAGCACGATTATTGGACGCGTCACAGAACAAAGCTGTGACGGAGATGCAGATTGGGCGCGCCCGATTGACCGCGGTATCGGCGTTGACGGGGTCCGCCTCTATATGGAAACCGGCGCTTATGTTGTGTCCGACCCTGACGGCCTGTTCCATTTTGAAGGCATCAGTGAAGGCACACATGTCGTTCAGGTTGACGAAGAAACTCTCCCTAAGGGTTTTGAGTTGATGACCTGCGAAGAGAACACACGATATGCCGGCGTGAATAATTCCAAATTCATTGACGTTCAAGGTGGCGGTATTTGGCGCGCGAACTTCTATCTGAAACAAACAGGTGAGACTGAAGTTGTTGTCGAGGAGAAAGCCTTCAAAGACACAACCGAACATCTCGATTTCGATGGCATTTGGTTGAGCGAACAAGACGCGAGCGCGGCGTGGGCTTACCCGTCTTCTGAACGGACGCCGTCAATTCCGTCGACCCATGTTGGCATTAAACATGCCACCGGCCAGCACGTAAGCATTCGATTGAATGACCGCGATATCGCGGGATATTATTTCCAAGGCGCCGATACGAGCGCCAATGGCCAAGTCAAAATTTCGCGCTGGCGCGGACTGCCGCTTCAAGATGGCCGCAACGTGTTCCTCGCCGATGTGCATAATGCTGATGGCAGTCTTGCTGAAACCATTCGCCAGGAAATTTGGTATGTTAAAGACATCGCGCGTGCGACCGCGGTCCCGGCAGAATCTGTGCTAGTTGCAGATGGCCGAACATCGCCTGAAATTGCTATTCGGCTCGAGGATCAATCCGGCCGCCCGGTTCATGCGGGACGGATAGCCCGCGTTAATCTCGAAGAACCTTATCGGCTTTTGGACGCGGCGGGTGATAACCGCCTGCGCGAGAAGACAGAAACACTGATCGCGCCGCTCTCTAACCGCCGTGAGTTTACAGTCGGACGTGATGGTATTATGCGCGTGCCGTTGGAGCCAACCTTGAAAACGGGCAAAGTGACTGTGAAGGTTACGCTGGATACCGGCCGCGAAATTCCAATTTACATGTATCTTGAGCCTGAAAAGCGTGATTGGATCCTTGTTGGTCTGGCCGAAGGCTCTGCGGCATTGCAAGATGTTAAAGGCAATATGAACGCCTTTGCAGGCGACGCCGATGATGTTGTGACGGATGGCCGCGTGGCTTTCTTCGCCAAAGGTATGGTCAAGGGCAATTGGCTCATGACGCTGGCCGTCGATACGGATAAGCGCCGCGGTAATCGCGACACAGGCTTTGAAGGCGAAATTGATCCGAATGCCTATTATTCGCTTTATGGCGATCGGACCTATCAGGAATTCGAAGGCGTTTCGCGCTATCCGCTCTTTATTAAACTTGAAAAACGTCAGGCCTATGCGCTGTTTGGTGACTTTGATACGAATGTCACGGAAGGCCGTCTGACAAGTTATAACCGTAAGCTGACCGGTTTAAAGGCCGAGTATCTTGGTGATGATCTTCAGGTTTTGGGTTTTGCTGCAGAAACAAACCAGGGTTTCATGAAAGATGAAATCGCAGCGGAAGGCCTCTCCGGACCTTATCGCCTGTCCAATGAACGTGTGCTGCCACAATCGGAAGAAATTATTGTCGAAACCCGTGACCGTGTTCGTCCCGATATTATTTTAGAAACAAAAACACTGGTTCGCTATCTCGATTACACATTGGATTACTATACAGGCGAAATCATTTTCCGCCTCCCGGTTGATGCGACGGATGCGAATTTCAATCCGAATGTTATCGTTGTCGATTATGAAACGTCCGAAGATGCAGAAAGAAATGTGACGGCTGGCGGGCGTGTTCAGGCGCAATTCCTGGATGACAAAATTCAAGTCGGGACAACATTCACCCATGAAAATGGCAGCTCTTTAACCGCTGGCGCGAAATCGAACCAAATTGGTGTCGACGTCATCGCGCAAATTTCTGACTCGACAGAACTGCGCGCCGAATATGCTGTGACGGATCAATCCGGCGACGGTGCAGGTGTTGCAGATGCAAAATTGCTGGAGCTCGTTCACACATCTGAGTCTGTTTTGGCCGAAGCCTATTTTCGCGAGGAAGAGGCGGGGTTTGGTTTGGGGCAGCGCACGTCAAATACAAACGGTGTTCGGCGTTATGGCGCTCGCGGTACGGTGAAAGTGCACGAGTCAAACGATGCTGAAACAGGTCGCCGCTCAACGAGTCAGTTTGAAGTAGAAGCTTACCGTGAGGAAAATCTCGCGACAGGGGACGCCCGCACCAGCGGTGAAATCTTAGCGACCAAAGACGGCACGAAACTTGATATGTCTGGCGGATTGCGCATCACCAAAGACGAGCTTGTCAATGGCGATGATCGCACGTCACTTTTAGCTGTCGCGCGCGGCTCTTATGATATCAGTAAGCACGGCATGACTATTCAAGCCTCTGCTGAAACGCCGATCGATGGGCTGGATGAAGTGTCGGCTCAGCCGCAGCGCCTCATGCTGGGCGTTGATAAACGCGTCGGAAATTTCGCGACAATTAACCTACGCCATGAGATATTGAATGGCGGCGGACAGCAGTCTGTCAATACGACATTGGGTGCGTCTGCGACGCCGTGGTCGGGTGGTACGGCAACGGTTGCGGCTGACAATTTGTCAAATGAAAGCGGTCGCCGGGTGGGCGCGACGATTGGTTTGGATCAATCCGTGCGCTTGACGGATAAGCTTTCAGGTCAAGTCGGTGTCAGAGCTCGCAGAATGTTGCGCTCGGAAGCTGACTTCCTTGAGGTCGCACCTGATGCTGTGATTTCTCCGTTTGAGATTAATGAAGACTTTCAGTCGATTTATATTGGCACGGCTTATCGCAATGAGACAATGAGCGCATCCGCCCGGGTAGAAGTCCGTGATTCGGATGAGGACGAGACATGGGTCATGTCCAGTTCTGTCGCACGGGATTTGTCAGACACACTCTCTCTTGCTGCAACAGGCCGTGGCCGTATTTCTGGCGCAACTGGCGAGTCTGGGACAGATAAACAATATCAAGCCCGCGTCGGTGCATCTTGGCGTCCGCGCAATGAAGACACGGTTTTGTTTAACAGGCTCGATGTCATCAACACACAACCGCTTAATGATATCAACACGACAAAGTTCGTGAATAATGCTGCCATGAATACAATGGTGACAGATCGCTGGCAGGTTTCAACAAACCTCGGGACAAAATATGTAAAGACAGAAGTCGGTGATCAAACGCTTTCAAATTGGACTCACCTTGTCGGCGGGGAAACGCGATTTGATGTGACTGAAAAAATTGACCTTGGTTTGCGCGGCGCGGTCATGACGAACAAAGAGACCGGAACCGCCTATTCTTGGGGTCCAAGCGTTGGTGTGTCGCCCGTTGATAATGTTTGGATTAGCGCAGGCTATAATGTGAAAGGCTTTAAGGACAGGGATTTTGAAGCGGCTGAATATGCGCGCAAAGGGGTTTATCTCCAGCTTCGCGTGAAGTTTGACCAAAACACAGCTGATGGTTTGCTAAAACGGATTAGCCCGTCAGCGACGGCTGTTGGCCCTGTCGAAGAGCGCCAAGTTCTGAGCGCGCCTTAATCATCTAAGGCCCGGCCCAGATAAGTATAGAGTTCCGGCAGCAATCCGGCATCGCCCACCGCGACCACACGTCCGCCATCTGCCGCGCTTCCGCCTTCCCAATTTGTCAGCCGACCGCCAGCGCCCTCTACAATCGGGATCAATGCGCGAACGTCGCAGGGCTTCATGCCTGCCTCGACGATGATATCCATACGCCCTTCCGCCAGAAGCCCATATCCCAAGGCATCCAGGCCCAAGCGCATGAATTTTGTCCCGGACCCGATAATTTTGAACGCCGCTAATTCGCCGGGCCTAAACATTCCGAAAGGCGCAGTGCAGCCTAAAATACCGTCGCGAATTTCGGGACAGGGGCTGGTCGCTAAAGCGTCAATGGCATTGGCCGGGCGCTCAACCCAAGCGCGCCGCTCCTCGCAGTCTGTCCGGCCAAGATATTTGGTATCAAGGGCGGGCAGGTCGATCATGCCGAGCAAGGGTTTATTGGCGTGGGACAGCGCGATGAGCGTGCTCCAAACGGGAACACCCGCAACGAAGGCGCGCGTCCCGTCAATCGGATCAAGCGTCCAAGAAAAATCATTGGTCCCGACGTGGTCCGGGCGCTCCTCGCCCTCAATAGAGTCTTCGGGAAATGTCTCTCTAATAGACGCTCGTAGTGCATCCTCGGCGTCAATGTCGGCTTGGGTGACCGGATCATAGGCCCCGCCTTCCGCTTTGTTTTCAACCCCTTTTGGGCTTGCAAATAAAGGAAGCGTAATGCCGCGCGCAATGCGCGACAATGCGTCGAGGTGATCGAGACGTTTTTGGATTTTAGAAGATAAAGTCATGCTTGCGCAGCTACCAGCCAGTGCCAGAGCTGTCTATTGCGCAAACACGCTATTGGGACACGAGGCGTAATTTCGGTTTGTTCGCCAGTTCCAGCGATTTTGCGAGGTCCAATAAATGTTTCCGCGGGGCATCATCCATCGCGTAATAAGCCCTGACCAGGTCCATTGTCTCTTTGCGGGACAGCACGTCGGGGGCAATCGTGTCTGCGGGTTCATTCTCTGAAAGTGGATCATGCGACCCCAGACCTTCATAAAAATATTGGATGGGGACAGATAGAGCTTCAGAAAGCTCAAAAAGCCGCGCAGCAGAGACCCGGTTCGCGCCGCATTCATATTTTTGGATTTGCTGAAATCGGATACCGACTTCTTCAGCAAGGGTTTGTTGGGTCAGGCCCAAAAGACGACGGCGGCGGCGCAGGCGTTTGCCCACGTGGAGGTCAATATCACTGGTCATAAGGGAATCCCCAAAGCTGAAGGTTTATTCGCTTATGAGGAGAGCAAGTAACGTGCCAAATTTTCGCCTGATGCGGGAAATTCCCAAAAGTTTCACGTGGAACTTATTGCGCGGCTAGAGCTTGCGGCATAGCCGATGCGACAATGTCATATGTAATCTGGCGTAAGTCTTCGGTTAGCTGCACATAACCTGACTTTGGCGAGAGTGTTACCGGATTCACGTAAAGATCGCGGTTCACTTCAATTTGAATGGCCTCAACACCCTCATCAGGCTTGCCGTAATGGCTGGTCGTATATCCGCCCGCATAAGGATAGTTCACACCGACACTATATCCCGCTTGCGCGAAAAGCTGGCGAAGTAAGGCCAGTGTGTCAGGGTGACACGAAGTGCCAAAACGATCACCCAAAATTATATCCGGTCGTCTCGATCCCATGGGCGCAAATCCAGGCATGGAATGGCAATCGACAAGGAGAGCTCGCCCAAATCGACTGACCGATGTCTCCAGCAATCCTGTTAGAGCGGCATGATAGGGGTGATAGAGCCGTGTCAATCTTTTGCCGACATCCTTGATATCAGGAAGGCGGGTATAAATGGGCAGTTTTTCCGATAGATAGGTCGGGACTACGCCTAAGCCGGCCGCGGCCCGGGGTGTGGGCTGCTGATATCCAGAATTGTCAATCAAGGCATGCCATTGCGGCGGGAGTTCGTATTCAGCGCGGTTGACGTCCACAATGACTCGAGGAAACAAGGCTCGAATGAAGGGCGCGCCCGCCGTGACGGCGCTTTGAAATAGGTGGTCAATAAAGATGTCTTCATTTCGGCGAAGCTGATGCGCGGAGAGATTTGAGCGTGCCAGCAAACCGGGAGGATATATGGCTCCCGAATGCGGCGACGCGAAAACGACCCCGGCTCGCCACTCGGGGGGCTGTATAACCTCATGTCCCTCGCCAAAGGCAGTCAGGGTCTCGGGTTTGGCTTTATTTCTAAACCGCATGTTTTTCAATCTATAGACGGCAAAATCGGGCGCGTCCTCAGACAAATTTAAGTTTACGGACTTAATAAAACTGCATGTTGGCCGGTTCATTGCATGATGATCCGCCGATACGATATTGAAACATGACGGGATGGCAGGCCATGGCGACGATTTTATATGCAGAAGATGATGACGGAATGCGCCGTTTCTTTGAAAAGGCGCTCGAAAAAGCCGGTCATCATGTCATCGCTTGCGCAGATGGCGAACGTGCCCTGCGCGCTTTAAAATTCGCTGACGGCGCATTCGATATGCTGCTTACGGACATCATGATGCCCGGAATCGACGGTATTGAGCTCGCGAAACAAGCGGAAACACTGTCTCCCGGCATAAAAATCATGTTTATCACAGGCTTTGCAGCCGTCGCGATGAGCGATCAGGATGCGAGCAACCAGACGGTTTTATCTAAGCCGGTGCATTTGCGCCAACTCGTCGAAGAAGTTGACCGCCTCATCGCAGCTTAAACCCACCTAAGCGCGCTGCTGTTGCGCCCGTTTTAGGGCTTGCCAGTCCGAAGCGCCTTGCGTATAGCGCCGTTTCCCGAACGCGGATGTGTTTAACGCCCGCTTCATCGTTCAGGTCTGGACGGGCGATTAGCTCAGCGGGAGAGCACTACATTGACATTGTAGGGGTCACTGGTTCAATCCCAGTATCGCCCACCAGACCCGCGAACCTTTCAGTTAAATCTGCTTCCTATACTAACCTTTTTATGCGAAGGGTCGCGTCCGAATTTGTATGTGGGTGCGTATCGATAATCCGGGATAAACTGTGATTTATCACCCAAATATAGGTACATTGATGAGCAGGGCCACCCTTCAACACAAGCGCGCAATTAAAAAATTGCTCGCGCCTGAATCCTTGGAGGAAATCTTCCAAGAGGCAAAAGTCACGCCTGTGACACAAGCTGGCAATGTTGCTTTCTCAGCCTTTCAAAACCGCGTCATTGAGGATATTTTTCCGGGTTTTACCTATGAATTCTGCACAATAAGTCAGACTAAATTATCGGAAAATGGAGATATTATAGACATTGCGACTGTTCTTTGGAATTTGCCGGATGACTGTTTGAAGAGCTATTTGGAAAATGCACATTTGGATACATTATCGCCTCTGGTGTATGCGAACCCCGGCCGGGCCTTAAATTACACGCATATTGTGCGAGCAGAGCGGCTTGTGGAATATCCATTCTTCGTCAATCACTGCCTGAAATTTGGGATTCATCAGGCCATGTCGGTTGGCTTTTTAAACCCCGGCCATGAAAGCACATTTTTATCCTTCGATTATTTGGGGGATGAAAATAATGTAGACTGGGTGTCATTTGATCACATTAAGATTGAGTTGGCGTCATTTCCTTTCGCTCTGGCCTGGTTATATCGATCCGGAGTATTTGATGAGTTGCGTTTGAAGAAAATGTTCCTTCTACTGTCGGGCCTAACGGAAAGCCGTTTGTTGAACTTACGGAAATATATAAATTCTCCCTTGCAAAGTTTTGATCAACAAGCCTCGGATTTAGGCATCACAGCCAGCACGCTAAAAGAAGATTTGGCCACGATCCGCGACAAAACCATTATAAAATTAGGCTTAAAAACGGACCCCAACCGGAACACGCCGACGCGGTTGCTTGACCAACATTATAGCTTTTTGAGTCTATTTGGAGATCACACGGCAGAGTTGGTCGAAATATCATCTTAATTTTGTGTCAATTTTTGACCGGATGCAATCCAATCAGATACCATCGATTTGGATAGATATTCAGATTTCATATCCGGTGATAGACTGTCAAAGTTTGCGACGGCTCCGGTGCATCTGTCTGCGCCGCACAGGCAAGTTTCCATGACCCAATTTGAGTTCTCGGAACATCTATAGTCCCATGTCAATTCTTCGCCTGACTTAACGTCTCGCGCTGCAAAAATTTCTGTCAGATGACGAATGCCGCAATTCGGATCGCAGGAATGACACAGACGATGCGCCAGGCCTTTATAGCCGAAAACAAATTCTTTCGGACCAATTTGGATCGCATGGTCACGCATAATGTCCGGCAGTCCAAGCGCTGTGTCCGATTGATATCGCTCGCCTGTAAATACCGCAATCCGAGTGCCTGCCGGAATATCCTTAGCCGCAAAAACGCCGAGCCCCAACTCTCCATTTTGCTTCACGGCAACGGCCTGATGATCTGTCGATTGGGAAATATAATATTGAGTTCGATATTCGCGTTTGTCCCGCACGGCTTTTCGCAAAGCGTGATTCCAATGCGCTTTGTCGCTCGTTATAAGAAAAAGCGCTTGGGACATCTGCGAACAAAAAACCAAAGGGTGTTCATTCTTTAAAACCCCAAAAACCAAACGATGATTAAGTGTTGTGTTTAACGTATGCGCCGTACCGTGCGGCGGAATTTCAGACGCCAAGGGCAGGGCAGCATGTTCAGGCTTAATTTTCAGGGCCATCGATCTCATCATGTCGTAAAATATTTGCCCGCCTTGAATGTCTGGATCCAAAACCTGAGCGGAAATCGTCATCATCATGTCGCTAGGCTTCAACCCAAAATGAAAGTCCATTTTTTGAAAGAAGCGCACAGGGTCGTCTCGTGAATTATTATTTTTATATTCGCTGAAGATAAGCGGATCAGACCATTCCTCGCTGTAAAACAACCTCTCAATAGTTCCCATTCTGGCATGAAGTAAGCCGAGTAACTTTTGGCTCTCCTTATGCCTGACGAGAGTCACATATCCGGGGTCAGTTAGCCTGTCTTGGATAAGCACGCGGCATCGCGCCCTATCCGTCCAAAGGTGAAATCCTTCCGGCAGAATTATAGAGTCCAAACTCGCCGGGGGCGCGGATTTTAAGGCGCGTTGGAATGCCGCCCCGCGCAAGGTCTCTTGGCAAGTCTTACGCTTTACCGGGTCGGAGAGCGCCACGCTGACGGTGTAGGCGTCGAAGTCGAGCGTATGGGGTAAGGATTGCAGCGGATCGCTTTCGTGAAACGCGAAGTGAAAATAGGGGGCCGCGCAAAAACTTGCCCTGAAATAATCCGCCATCTCAGTTGCGGCCTCTTGGGAGAGAGACTGAGCGTCATAGGTTTGAATGTTTATATTATTTTGCCTCGCAGGGCCGGTCTTGAGGACCTCAACCGTCTTATTAGATTCCATATCTATGCCAATAATCTCGCCACCTTCCGCGTGCGCCAATTCTAAAGACTTTATCGTCTCTAATGAATACTGCATTCCGGGAATAATTTCCGGAATGCCGGGCGGATATTGCCGGATTGTGGACGCGGCGATTCGGCCCGACGCTTCGCTTAATGGAAGTCGCTCTGTCGGGGCTGCAAAGGCATCCCAAGGCCGAATGATATCTTTTGTCGAATCAACCATCTCATTCACCTTGGTTTTGCGCGAGGGTCATTTTCAGCGCCTCTCTTAAACAGAAAATAATCTCGTCTATCTGCGCCAGGTGAGCGGGCGAGCCACACAGCAAAAGCAGGGTAGATGAGGTAGCTTTCTCGACATCTAATCCAAACTCATCTGAAAGAATGGCGGCCCATCGGCGTGCATTTAATCCTTCAATTTCATATGTGCTAATTAGGACATGGGCGGGGTCATCCATTTCAGCTTGAACGTCAGCCGGCCACACAATGTTAAGGTCCGTGTGAACTTCATGAATTCGGTTAGATATTGATATTGCCGCACGCTCAGCTTGATCGAAAACCATGTCCCACTCCCCGGAAACGATTTGTTCCAATCGATGCTCCGCGATCATAACGTTTACAAAAGAAACGCTGGAAGATCGAAAGCCCAAGTCCAAAGCCTCATCCCAAAGTCGGGCGATTTTTTCATTGTCGGTGAGAATACAGCCTAAGCTGGAGGGTGTGAGGCCTCGTTTATGCGGACTGGTTATCCAAACGTCACAGATGGATGACAGTGGAGGGGTGTTTGATGTGGGACGCCGGAACCTAAGCGCGTCCCACGCCCCGTCAACAATAACAAATATACCGCGGGATTTTGCATAGTCGTAAATTCTCATATCTTCCGAGGGCGAACGAAATCCATCATAAGATGGCAGCACCAGAATGATTGCCGCAAACCTGTCCGAGCCATGGCGTTCGATGACATCTTTGACCGATTCAAATGTCAAAGGGCAAACTGTCTGATGATTAGCCTGCTTGCCTCGTGGAAGGCGGATGGCTTTCCATCGACCAAAAATGAGGCCGCCAATCGTGCTTTGATGGCAGGCATCATCAAATAAAATGAGGTCTCGGTCAGAAGAAAGCTTGGGCATGACGGCGGTCAACAAGGTTAGTAAAGCGCCAGAAGACCCCCCGAAAGACAGACTTGCAAATGTTCCCCCGTAAAGTTTGGCGAGTAATCTATTGACCCTGTTGACCGGGCCCTCTCCTAAAGAACATGGTAAGTCAAAGCCTTGATGGGAAATAGAGTGATCGGCAAAATCCCAGAGGCGAGAATAAATTTCTGAAAATTGACGTGAGGCTTGCTCTGTATTCTTCGGACTGAAGACAGACAGCGTGAATAGTCTCACGAGGGGCCTTAGAATTAGTCTAATAAAAGCCAAGATATCGCACCGCCGGATGCGATCAGGTTCAATCGCGCGCGTCATTTTCGTATCGATGCAATTTTGATTGGCGTGCAGACCGAAAGCCGCTTCCCGACAAAGAGGGATTTAAAGATAAGACCGCGAAGGGATAAAGACGGCGCTATGGGGAGTGTTTGCATGAGGGTTTCCAGGTTTAATTGGAACTACCCGAATATGGCGCCGCAACGCCATGAACTGATCCTGAGCTTATTCAAACGTTAGACCGCTAAGTCATTGTAAGTCCCTTATAATAATTCGTCTAAAGCCGTTTTTATATTATGGCTGTCGGTCGGAGACCCCATCATTTCCGCCTCACCTTCAGAGATAGAGTTTATCATATTCTTAGGCGCGATGTTTCTAAGAGACGTTTCCATATCCATAAAAGTACAATGGCGGAACTGTGCGGTCAGAGGTGAGGCGGTCGTTTTGTCAGAGGAGAAAACGCATTGTGAAAATATGCAACGATCGAAAACGACGTTTTTAAATTGCGACGCAATAAACTCCACATCTGCAAAATGGCATTGAGAAAAGTATGTTTCTTCAATTTGACAGTTCGAAAAACGACTGCCTTGAAATCGTGAGCCCTGAAAAAGGCAGTTGCTGAAACGCGTGTCGACGGCTCGCCAGTGATGGAAAATGGCTTGCTGAAAAATGGTTCGTGCAAAACTTGACGACGAGAGTTTTACGTGGCTCCAATGGGTCATCGCGAAACTGCTGTCTTCACAGATGAGGTTTTGGACATGGCCAAGGCTGAAACTTAGCTGGCTCATATCTGCGGTTTTCAAATGAAGGGCCGAGAGGGTCTGCGTGAGGAAGCTGAGGTCGCGAAGTGTGGGTTCAATGGGCGAGCCTGATTTCAAATTTAGTCCATTCCGGCTTTGGATATTTTTCAAGTCAGCCACGTTAAAATTTGGACCCTCATTGAGAAGTATGAAGCAATTGTCTGTGCGTTTTTGCCGCTCAACGTTCAAACAGGACCAAATAAAAAGCAGAAGATTGTTTGCATGTTGAAGTTCGGAAATGAGGCCTATGCCGGCGCATTTCGAGTCGTGAGTATAAAAATGATCTCGAATTATCTTCAAAGCCCTGTCCCAATCCACAAGAGAAAGAGACTCAAACCGGATGGCGGCTTCTTCTTGACAAAAACCCGCTAAGCTTGGGCTGTGAACGCCTTGTGTTGACACCCGTATCCAGTCTTTCAATGCGCTCTCAAATCTGGCGCCTTCGCCAAAGGCTGAGACGACCTCAGTGAACCGGTCAAATAAAAGTGTACTAACTAGATATTCGGCAAAAGTTTTATGGGTGAACTCAATCACGCCCGCTTCTGACTGTTGCTTGTCATGTGACAGGCGATAATAAAAAGCTGTTACCAACATATCCGGCGGGCTTTGCATAGGCGTGTTTAATAAACCTAGAGCCTGGAATGCCGCTTCAATCTCGGGGGCGTCAATGCGGTCATAAACTGTCTGTAACGACACGTTCCGCCCGTCTCCGTTTTGCCAAACAGTTAGCGCAATAAGTTGAAGAACGGAGGTAAACCGTTTTGCATCCAATAAATGCCGAGCGCTTTTGGCTTGGCGTTCGATGATCGTCCGATAAATTTCATTCTTATTTGACGCATATGTCATCGCGTTCACCCGTTCATGGGGTAAAGTCGCGGGCAGGCTTTTGTCATGATTCTCTAGCGCTGAATGGCATATTAAGAAGGCCAGTAAGGGGTCAGCTCCAAAGTCGGCAAAGTCATCATATTCCGTTGATAGAAAATCGGGCAGGCTGGGGTCGCTAATATGACCGTTTGCAGCAAGATATCTCTTCCACCACAGGGCGCGCAAATCCTCTCCATGGGCGGAATCTAAAGCATTGATAGGCCCGCGATGCGTGCCGTCGAGCGCGCACAAGGCAAAGCGCCTTGAGCCTGCCGTCGAAAGTTGGTTGGCGCAGACCTGCATATGCACCTCTCTACCAAAGGCTATAATTCGCAGGGATTTGCTATGCGCTGCGCAGACTTTCTGTTCATTTTCCAGCTCTGCAATAAACTGGCTAAGCGCATGAGTGACGCCTAGCGTTCCTCGGTTTATCTCATCCAAGCCGTCGATAATGATACACGCCTCATCAAAGGAGGATGCGCGGAAGTGTTTCAAATATGATTTGGCAGAGAAGGAGTCTCCAAGGGGTTGAACCGGGTCAATGATATCAATGTCTATATCGGAGAGGTGGCTGCCCCGTAAATAGATTGGAAACAGACTGCCTTCACACCAGCTGTGAGCCATGTGCAATGCGGTCATCGATTTCCCAGCACCGGGCCGGCCGCTGATTAAAATCCAATCGCTCATGCCCGGATTTTCTTTGCCATCCGTAAGTTGGTCCAAAACACTTTCGACGTTCTGCGGAGTTGAGATGTTTGTTTCGCTGTCGCTTATCTGGAGCGAAACATAAATCTCCGACGGTGAAAAAGGGTCTCCGGGCCGCTTTTCACAATAGAGTTTCTCGATCCATTTGCGGTGCAGGGCGCAGATTGCGTCAGAAAATGTCGACATATCCGATTGAGGTTTGCGCGCCGTCCGCCCGGCAGAATGCAGGGCCCAAACCGTTTCAAAGGCTGTTGTCCAACGCTTCGCCAGGGCCGGCTCAGCTAAGGTCTCAATCATCTTCAAAAAAGCGCCGGAATAGCGTGTCGGAATAACGTTTTTGTTTTTCCATTTACTAATGGTGACGGTGCTGACGAGCTTACCCCGTGTGTAGGATTGCAGTGCGTCGCTAAAACTATCTTCCGTCCACCGACCGACCTGAAAGTAGAATTTAAAGAGCTCAGACGGACTAAAGCTGGTGAAATCTTCCGGCGGAGGCACGTTGATAGAATTTCGCAAGATACACGCCTCTTGATTGTAACTGTGATTTAACACTGAATGTGGTCTTTTACCCGACGATCGTAGGGTGCGGGGGATTGGAGGATTCCATATGGCTGTAACGCACTCCTAGCGGAGGATGAAATAAGGATTCAAGATATCTTGGAATTTGAACGGGTTTTAGCTCGTTCCGTCAGGGTTTTCACGACTCCCTATGTCCGGAAAGCTCACATGGCTCTGACGTTTACGAAGGGCTTCGATCGAGAATTTTGGCGTCTCCCGTGTAATATGATTTGGAATCCGTAATTCCCACTAACGAGACAGTACCATCTTGTTTCGGCGGATTGTTGAACCTAAACCGCGCCTCTTAATAAAGCGAGGCAGGCCAAATTTGCGTGTTGGGAAGAGTGCAGTTGCAGGTCCTGATGTTACGACATCTGATCACCCCGCGAGGTTGATATTTTTGTCCCATCGGGACCTGCGCTTTAATCCTGCCGTTTCGCATTCCTCTGCCTAAACAGTGTTCGGCGTCTTGTTGCCTTGGCTCACATCACTTATGGCAAAGATGTGTCACTCTCAACTTTTATAAAAGCGGCGGCTCTGTCTGTTTGCCTTGTCGGCGTAAATATCCCGGCTGCACAGGCGCGTGACCTGACCCCTGAAGAGAGATCCGTTTGTGCGTCGTTAAAAACCTGTCTTGATATAGTGCAGCGTCATGATGCGTCGGAATTCGACTATGACGTTTTGGAAGCCGAATTTCGGCGGTTTGGCCCCACGGGTAAAAAGGCTCTGTTCTCGCTACTCGACAGTGATGACGGGCAGGCGGACATCGCGCGGCTGATTTCTAATCTCGGGTCTTTGACCGCTCAGGACCGTCAGCGCATTCAGGCAAAGTGGAGCCAAGACAAGGCTGAAACTTACCTTCCCTTGCTTTTGGACGGTCACCTGATGTCACGGGACTTATTGCTCAGAAGCTTGGGTCATCCCAATGCGAACGTCCGAGAACGGGTGCGTCTCGCGCTCCTCAAATTGCCGCCAAATGTTGCGCGCGCGCCTCTCGCTCAATCGCTGCGAGAGCCGGTATTGTCAGCCTTGCTCATGGACCCCAACCCATCGGCCGCGCCCTACTTGGCGCTGTTAAGCCCGAAAGGTCACGAAAAGCAATTCGCAGCGCTCTTACGGAGCGGGGACAGCGACATTGTCGGCGCAGCCTATAGCGCGCTCTATCGTAATAACCCGGCTCAAGCGTTTAAAACACTTTTGGCGGAGATGGAGAATTTTGAGACATCGGCTCAATCCAGAGCTGTTGGACATATGTTAGCGGCGCGTCATAAATCTCGCGCTGACGGATTTTATCTGAAATTCGCGCAAGACATGTCAGGCGATCAAAAGCTATCCACTTCTGCTAGAGCGAGTGGAATGCATGGGCTGATAGCGATTGCCGGGGGCCCATTTCCGGAGCTGACTCCGGCTCGCGCAGACGCGCTTTCCTTCTTGGTCAAAGGTCAGCCGCATATTGTCCAAGATCAATATTTTCCATATTTGACAGCAGCAGGCGCTGACACGGCTTTGGAGTTTATCTGGTTCGTTGCCCGGACTGAGAAGTGGATAAACCGTGACCGGATTGCCTATTATTATGCGCGCCGTAGATCTTATGATAAGGTGATTACTGATCTCATTCAATCTGACGATATACGGACATTCTCCGCAGGAATTATGCGCGCAAATAAGCCCGCTCATGAGCAATTAATTCGCGCAAAAATCGACCATCCCGTAAAGGCGATTGCTGTGGCGGCACGTCAAAAACTGAAGTTAAAGCCATCCAAAGCGCCAAATCAGACATGCCCAATCCGCGTATTTGATCTCGATGATATGCGCGCGCAAATGCCGTTTTTCGATGATGGATGGATGGTTGCCGATGACAGAGCCCGCGTATCCTTGTCTCGGTCTAACCTCACAACGGCGCATCCAACTTCTACTGGATGGTTGGCCGGATATGATTTGAAGAAACCGGGTTCACGATCCGTCCCCTCCGGTGGGTCCATATTGCATTATGACAATAAATCAGGCGACTTTGAAACGGTTGGAAATTTCGCAGGGCCTCTCGCTATTCTTCCGGGCCGTCCGTTAAAGCTTGGCCAAACAACCAAGCAGTTCTGGGTTATGGATAGCGCTGGCGGAAGCGCTGCAGACATTTCGGCTTATACGCTGGATCTCACGGGCCGCTTGCCGCGCAGAACGCATGTCGCGGTTTTGCCAAACATGACCAAGGGTTTCTCAGTGTTACCCAATGGCGATCTTCTCATTGCCTTTAAAGGCAAGGAACAAATGCCAATTCGCCTTTCAAAGGGCGGACAAATGTCTTTAGCCTGCGGCGCCCCTCGGTCTTCTAGCTCTCCGCGCGCCCCGCGATAATGGCTTATTCCGAAGACCTTGCGCTTAGAGTTTTATCTGCGATTAAAGACCCTCTGAAGGATGGAGATATTATATCTGCCGGACGATTAGCCTCACTTGAGTTTAATGAAGGCACGGTTCAAGCCGTCCTACAAATCCCGCCGGCGCAAGCTGACGCATTCTTTGCTGTTCGAACTGCCGCGCAAGACGCTTTGGAAACTTTGGACGGTGTGGCCAAGGCGCAGGTGATTTTATCTGCCCATAAACCCGGGCCACAAATCGGCGGTCGTTCGCGGGCAAACCCCCATCAAGCCCGACGACCCGACGGCGTGCAGGGCGACGGCGAGGTAAAGCGCATTCTCGCGATTTCTTCCGCCAAAGGCGGGGTCGGGAAATCGACGATGGCCGTGAACTTGGCAGTGGCTTTGAAAAAGACGGGCTTGAGTGTCGGCCTGCTGGACGCCGATATTCATGGCCCCAGCCTGCCCATGATGTTTGGGACGAGAGGACAGCAAGCCCGGGCCATTCAAGCGGGCTCTCGGAAAATCATTATTCCGATTGAGGCGCACGGCATCCAAACCATGTCGATTGCTTATCTGACGCCGGATGACAGTCCCGTTGTCTGGCGCGGGCCGCTCGTGCAGGGCGCAATTGCCCGCATGTTATGGGATGTAGATTGGGGCGCACTGGACGTGTTGCTGATTGATATGCCGCCCGGCACAGGGGATGCTCAACTTGGCTTGGCGCAGGATATAAATCCCGGCGGGGCGATTATCATATCCACGCCGCAAGACCTCGCGCTGTTGGACGCGCGCAAGGGCGTCGCCATGTTCGAAAAAGTCGACATTCCTGTTTTGGGTCTGATTGAAAATATGGCGGTGTTTACGTGCCCCGACTGCGGGTCTGCGCATCACATTTTCGGCGAGGGCGGAGCAGTTCGCGACGCTGCCAAATTGAATATTGAATATTTGGGCGCGGCTCCATTGGAGATGTCCATTCGCGAAAGCGGAGACAATGGCGTTCCAGTTTCGGCGTCTGATACAGATGTTTCAAAACGCTTCGCAGGCCTCGCTAAATCCGTCTGGGCAGAAGCCCTAAAGACGCCTCAGCGCGAATAGCGCCTGCGCCGCGCACGGCCTTTTTTGGGCTTGGTGAAAAAGTCCAAACCGCCATATCGAAGCTGGCCCAGAATTTCCGCAGGTTCGGGCATGTTTTTGGTAAAGCCTTTCACGCGCCATTTCAGCTTTTCAAACTCCATCACATTTTCAATTCGGGCGTCCAAAAACGCGCGCGCGGCCGCTTTGTCTTCAGATTGATCTGAGAGCCAGACGGGGAGGGTTGATCCGATAACTGAGGATAAAATCACCCGTTTGGAATAGTAATTCGCATCCGTTGAGGTGTCGCCAATTCCGCGCCAAATCGTATCTGCTGCTTTCCAAATTTGGCGAACGCCTGTTGAGGCTAGGTCCGGCAGAATCAAGCGGGACGAGGCGCGCCGCGCGGCTTCTTCATGCGGGTCAATTGCTTGCAGCCGCAAGAGCACGCCTTGGGTGACACGTTCCCGAATTTTCAGCGCGCCTAAATCCAACTGACTTAAGCCTTGCGCCGTTTGGGCGTTCAATGCTTCGGACCAATGATCCAGAAGATCCGCAATGCCGTTTTCGAAATATAACTCTCCCGACCCGTCAGGATAGCCCGCATCGCGGACAGCGCGTTTTAAGGTCAAATCTGTCCACCCCTCAAAAGGCGCAATTTTCAAGGCGGCTTTTAAAATAGCATCGCGGGTTTGATTGGGCTGGCTCATGGTATCCTACATAGGGATGCTGCCTTTAAAAGTCACCTAGGCCTTACGCCGCAGAACGACGCGTTTGAACCAGGCGATGACAACTTCTGCGCCTGCACCTGACAAGACGCCAAATCTGAAAATCCGTCCGGCCATAGCAATCGTCCCGATGCAAAGTAACGTCAAGAAAGCCGTGGACAATAAGAGCTCCCAAAGCGGCGGGTCAGAGGGCAGGCGCACGATAGAAGCAAAGGGGGCCGAGAACGGAATAAAGGTGGCAATGCGCAGGAGCGGACTATCCGGATCGGACATGCCCAGCGGAATTACTGCGGCGCAGGCCATGAGGATAAAGAGGATAGGCGTTGTTAGAGTTTGGGCGTCTTGCATGGAAGAAGAGAGCGACCCCAGCGCAATGAAAAACGCGCCATAAAGAACATATCCCAAGATGAGATATATAATCAGGAAGATAATCATCTTGGCATCAAACGCGGACACCAACCCCTTGACCACATCTTGGTCAGGACCAAAAGCGACATAGCCCACGACCCCGATTATGCCGACAAGGATATATGGCGCCATCATGGACAGGGTCAGCGCCGCAACACCTAATAATTTCCCCAAGATAATTTCTGAAAACCGTGTGGTCGCGAGCATCATTTCGAGCAGCTTGTTGAGCTTTTCCTCGAGCATAGATGTCAGCAACATATAGGCGCCGGAAAAAACCGTCAGCCACAGCATAAGCGCGAGGACGGACGCAACAATAAACGGAACCGTATCGCTCTGGTTCACATCTTGCGAATCCTCGAGCGTCTTCGTGGGATCAAAAAGCCGCGTTTCGGGCGATTCGGCAACCCGTCGTTCTAACTCCTTAACGCTCAAACCTTTGGGTTCCAAATAATTGACGCGGGACAATTGCTTTAAATATGCATCCGCCAGTCTTGAGGCGTCTTCTTTATTGACGTTGGCTGTCCAATATTGTGCGTCAGGGCGCGCGGGATCCGACCCGGCTTTGAAGATAATTGCGCCGCCCAATTTTGTGGGTTTCCCTTCAATGCTTATGGTGGATTCGCCTTTTAAATAAGGCATGAGTCCCTGCAGCGTATCCGCAGGGGGTTCGATAAAATCGAAATTTGCGACGGGCGGCTCATAGGTCGTTGAAAGCCCCGGCACATTATCAGCAATATAGGCTTGGGCAGCTTCCGTGCCGTCGACCTTTAATATGCGTTGGAACTCCGTTCGTTGTCTCTTGTCTTGAATGAAAAAAGCTTTCGTAGACACGATCTCTCTGGCTTTTTCCTCAAGCATCTCGTCATAAAGATCCAATAATCCGTCTTTATGAAGTCCAGTTTCATCCAAAATCGTGACTTGCTGGGTGGGACTGAGTTCAATGTCAGCTGTTGCCATGAGGAACCCGAACCCGCCGAAGATAAACGGCAGTAGGAAGGATATCCAAAATCCCCACGTCTTCACGTAACCAAGATAGTCGCGGCGCGCGATTAGGAAGGTTCGGCGCAAATTCACTTTTGGTAAAAGGCTCATGATGAAGCCCCTTCATTGAGGTCCATATCCTGCCGCACATCTTCGCCGACCAGCGTCACGAAGGCTTCGTGAAGTGTAGGCCGGATGGGTTCATATTTTGACAAACGTAAACCTTGGGTCACAGAGCGTTCTAAAATGTCATGAGCCTGTGCGCCGGGCTTTAATGTCAGGGATAAATCACCACCGGGGCGCGTTTCGACCGTCGCGGCGAAAGGTTCAATAAGTTCAGCCAGTCCGTCCATTTCCGACGCCACTGTGACCCGCCGCGGGGCTTCGGCGAGCGCGGCTTCGGTCGTGCCGTCAAATACTTTTCGTCCCGACGCCATTAAGATAATTCGGTCACAAAGCCGCTCGGCATGTTCCATCACATGAGTCGAGAAAATGATCGTCCGATCGCGGGAAGCAATCTCCCGCACAATGCCTTCCAACACTTGTTGGTTCACAGGGTCGAGGCCTGAGAACGGCTCGTCCAACATATGAAATTCCGGGTCATGGGCTATGGCGGCGAGGAGTTGCACCTTCTGCGCCATGCCCTTTGACATATCTTTATTCTTCTTCCGCTTGGCCTCGCCAAGGCCGTAACGGTCCAGCATTTCATCGGCGAGTGTGAAGGCTTGTTTCTTCTTCAACCCGTTCAAACGCGCCATATGCGCAATGGCTTCGCGGGCGGTTTGTTTTTTATAAAGGCCGCGTTCTTCGGGTAGAAACC
>Ga0209831_1000475_pt1 | contig 38702 bp, 31 predicted proteins | sample Maine_Asex4_meta_FD_187451 | JGI IMG/M metagenome (GOLD analysis project Ga0209831, IMG submission 187451) | Marine algal microbial communities from Maine, USA - Maine_Asex4_metaG (SPAdes) (version 2) | ecosystem: Host-associated > Algae > Red algae > Unclassified | place: Maine, USA | collected... | reverse complement strand
ATTTGCGCATCAGCCGCCACGCGATAGCGTCCGGTTTTTAGCGCGTAGGACCGGACGCTATCGCGTGGCGGCTGATAAGATTATCCTGCGATTCGTCTAAAGGAAGTGCCATTGGGCGCTAGCCGCGGGTATGGCAGCCTAATAATGATCGTCGTCTCACCGGCGGATAGCGCCTTGCCGCTCACGAGTTAATAATTCAAAATCGCGTCGTTGGCAAATGAGTCCAAGTGATCGTGCGGCGTGAATTGCTTCGCCAAATCAAGGACCAGTTGTCCTAAATACATGGTTTCGAATTCGCGTTCGGTCGTTTGAATCGCGGGCCTGCCGTGTGTGGGGAACTCAAAGATTTTAGGTCCGTAGTTGAAGTCAACTTGACCTCCCTTGGCGATGTTATACACGGTAGCGGTGATGTCCGATTTTCCTTTGAACATCGTCGATCCCTCGTAGATCGTGTAAGACTTCATGTCCACGGCGACGACCGCGTCGACGCCGAGGCCCTCGCCGAGTGCTTGGAAGTCACGTCCGTCCCAACCGTTTGTGTCGATCCATTGTTCGACGATTGATACCGGGACAATGACACTTTCTTCTTCTAGTCCCTGCGCCAATTTAACACTCAGCGCGTTTGAAATCGTGTAGGTCAGCGGGTCAGGACCGTACGCTGATGCATCGGAGATACAAACAACGGCTACCTTTTTGTTCTCTAAACCACTGTAAGCGGCAGGAACCGTATGGCCTTTGATGACATATATTAATTGGGATATTGCCCCAGCGCATCCCAGCGATGTAAGCAACCCGAAGGTAATCAACAACGTGAAGAACAGGCGATTTGCGGTAAATGAACGCATAAGATGGTTCTCTGGCCGAGGGGGAAACGGTTTTCGTCGGCACGTTAGAGAGTTCTACCTGTGGCAGCAAGATCAATGTGAAGGTGGCTTACTTTGAGTTTTCGTGCAAAGGGAAGTCAGACGCGTAAGTTCGAAGTTGGGATTCGGAGTTCAAATCGCGAAAGTCTATACAACGATGGGCTACTCATCGTCTTCCATCTCCAGAATATCAGCTTGCTTCTCATTGATCTTAATTCGCTCAATCTTCGACGACTTACCCGTCTTTGGATCAACCTCAATGATAACGCCGGAGATCTGCACATCCTTTTTTGCTACATCAAACGGCAGCGGACGAAAGGAAATCGTCGCTGGTAGAACGCGTTCAATTTTGCGACCGAGAATGCTCTCATGTGGCCCCGTCATTCCGACGTCAGTTATATAAGCGGTACCACCGGGTAAAATTTGTTCGTCCGCGGTTGGCACGTGCGTGTGCGTGCCGCAAACAGCGGAGACGCGGCCGTCCAAGTGACGCCCCATCAGTTGTTTATCGCTGGTGGCTTCGGCGTGGAAATCGCAGAACCGAATCACGACATCGTCAGGAATTTCTTCCAGCACTCGGTCTACCGCAGTGAACGGGCAGTCCACCGGCCGCATGTAGACGCGCCCCATCGCCGAAAAAACGGCGACTTTCTTGCCCGTCTCCGATTTCACGACCGTCCAAGTTTTACCAGGCGCGTCGCTTGGGAAATTAGCGGGTTTAACGATGTTGGACTGGTTCTCGAGGGTCGGAATGATGTCCTTCTTGCGGTAGATATGATCGCCCAACGTAATACAGTCCGCGCCCGCTTGGATCAGTCGTTTGTGAATAGACGGGGTGATGCCGGAGCCATTTTCGGCGTTCTCGCCGTTGACGATCACTAGGTCAATTGTTTCCTGTCTTCGGTAGCCAGCAATAGCTTGTTCGACGATAGCGACGCCTGGTTTGCCAACGACGTCTCCGATAAATAATATGCGCACGTCGTATTCCTTGGGGGGATAGTGTGGGGCGATTGAGTGTTATCACAAGGCTGTAGGTTAACTCAACGGCGAACCTATGCGTAAGTGGCTTGAGGCTATTTGGCAAGTTCGGTGAATCGAGTTTCGCGAATCACGACGACTTTGATTTCGCCGGGGTACGAAAGGCGCTCTTGATAAGTTGCTGCGATGTCACGGCAGATTTTTGCCGCGACCTGATCGTCTGCATCTTTGGAACTCGCAATCACGCGAACCTCTCGACCGGCTTGAACCGCGAACGCTTGGCGGACGCCTTTGAACTCTTTTGCGATCGTTTCCAGTTCTTCCATGCGTTTAATATAGCGATCCAAGGATTCACGACGGGCACCGGGACGCGATGCACTGCAGGCGTCGCCGGTTGCCACGATGACGGTGTAGGGATGTTCGACGAAGATCTCATCGTGGTGTCCCCGCGCCGCATGGACAACTTCTTTCCCTTGCCCGTTGCGTTTCAGGAACTCTGCACCGATTTTGGGGTGGCCACCTTCCTGGTCGTGATCGGCGGCCTTACCGATGTCGTGCAACAATCCCGCGCGTCGAGCCAGATCACCGTCGAAGCCCATCATCTCGGCCAACATTCCCGACAAAAACGCCACTTCGACGCTGTGTCGGAGCACGTTCTGGCTGTAACTGGTCCGGAAATGCAGACGGCCCAACATCGCGACGATATGTTTGTTCAGCCCTTGAACATTGACCTCTTGAACCGCTTCGTTGCCTTTCTTGATAATGACGTCGTCAATTTCCTTTTGGCATTCTTCCACGATCTCCTCGATGCGCGAGGGGTGAATGCGTCCGTCGGTGATCAAACGATCGAGCGCCATCCGAGCCACTTCGCGGCGGACCGGGTCGAAGCCGCTGACGATGACCACGCCAGGTGTATCGTCGATAATCACATCAACTCCGGCAGCCTTTTCGAAAGCGCGAACGTTACGCCCTTCGCGGCCGATGATACGACCCTTCATGTCATCATTGGGAATGTCGACGGTCGATGTTGTGGAATCCGATGTGTGGCTGGCAGCGAAACGCTGCGTGGTCATCATCAGCATCTCACGCGCTTTTTCGTCGCAGGTCTCTTTAAGATTCCTTTCGTGCGTAAGGATTCGTCCCCCGACTTCATGGGCGAGGTCATCTTCAAGCAATTTCAGCAGCCGGGAGGTCGCTTCCTCTTTGGACAGTCCGGTTACCTCGTGTAACCTACGGCGCTTGGTCTCTAACACTTCCGCGATGTCCTGCTCCGTTTGAGCCACCTGCTCTAATTTCACCCGTAAACGATTCTGGGACGTTTCGATGAAAGTTTCTTGTTTCTTCAGATCGTCGGCTTGTTGATCGAGCTGATTCTCACGTTTGTCGAGTGCTCGTTCACGTTGGTGAACTTCTTCCCGTGCTTTGTTCTGCTTCTTGTCAAACTTCGACTGACGTGAAATTTCAAGTTCTTTGATCGCAACTTCGGCATCTCTGATTTTGTTTTCGGCATCGCGATCAGCTTTGTCGAGAATCGCCTTGGCTTTCGTTTTGGCGCCGCCGCCGGAGATGAGGTTGTAGATGACACTACTTCCACCCGCCAAAACAATACCAACCACCAGTCCGATAACGGATTCCGTTGTCATCTTTGGGTCGCTCCCTATCGTTGGAGTGACGACAAATTACGAAGCAAGCAGCAAGCTCGGGAAACGGACGCCGCGTTCAGTAAATCCGATGCGTTTTGATTTTCCCGATTATGTGTCGCTCGTTCAGAGAACCCGGTCAAAGCGTTTGAAATAAGACAGTTCTGTTTTCAAATTTGCCGGCTTGACCAGATATTCACCTTGCCGCAGTTGCAATCGAAACCGAGCAGGGGAATCTAAGAGCAAAATTGGGAGGCAACTTTCCTCCTCACGCAGGCAAGTGAAAGCCCGAATACGCCAATAAGTGAAGCGGAGTCGGTGGACCGTGGGCTCGACCAGCCGTGCAATCTCTAACCACCGCACAGATACCGCAGATTTACCGCGAAAATTCTGGCGAAGCGTTCGCAGTGCTCCCGGTGCAGAAATCTGCATGAGGCAAGCAATTAGCATTAGGGTTAGAAGAAACAACATGATGTAAGCGACAGCGAAATCCAATAGAATCGGAGAATTGAAAACGATTTGTTCTTAATGCAAACGGACTTGGGTTGCCACTGATTTGTGTCACCGTGTCAATTTTTTAATACAAATTTGCGCACTGTCAGTGCGAGCAAGTAAGTTACCAAAATATCGCTAAGACTTCAAACGTCCTCCGCACGACATTTATGCCAATCAAGTTGCCTTGAAGGCGCATTGAAGGCGCATTGGAAACGCATGAAAGTTGTATTGGAGTCGCTATTTTAGGCCTCGCGGCGCACAGACCATTTATCGTTTATTAAAAATGACCATCGAAAATCGAATATTAAAATCTATCACTGCCGCTTGCGAAGCGGTTGTCCCGGCGTTGCTGTGGCGACAGCACCGCTGTTTAGTGGCTGTTTCAGGTGGAGCCGACAGCGTAACGCTGTTTCGTGTGTTGGTTCACATTGCCAGTGAAAATCCAGAGTTTGACGTATCGAAAATAATCGTGGGGCATGTTGACCACGCGGTGCGAGGCGCCGATTCCCAAGCCGATAGAATGTTTGTGCAACGACTGGCGGGCGAATTTGGTGCTGGTTTCGTTGCGACGAGGTTGGATTTAGAAACACTGCTGGGGCAGCGCGAAACGGTGTCCGAAGATTTGCTGCGTGAGGCGCGTTATAAAAGTCTCAAGAAGATGGCTCAAGATAATGACGCGCGTTATCTGTTCACGGGGCACCACCTAAACGATCAAGCCGAAACGATTCTCTTTCGCATTTTTCGTGGGACCGGCTTGGCGGGACTGAAGGGCATTCCGGCGATTCGCCGCGATGGTTGGCTGACGATCGTTCGGCCGCTGCTAAAGGTTCCCAAATCGGTCATCCTGGAGGCCTTGGATTCGCTGCAACAACCATTTTGCACCGATGCGACCAATACGAGCAGCGATTTCGGACGTAACTTCCTTCGCAATGAAATTCTCAAATCGGCTCACGATTACTTTGGGCTTCCAGTTGAGGAGGCCATCGCAAGGTTGGCTGACCATGCTGGAGATGCCATTGCGTTGGAAGCGCATTTAGTAAAAGAGTACTTTACAAGGTTTCCTCTGCAAGCCGATCCAGATGGTGTTGTCCTGCCAACGGGGTCGCTGGCCTCTGAACCAAAGAGCCTTGTTCGCGCGATTTTAATTCACACTTGGCAGCAACGCGATTGGCCCGTCAGCCAGATGACGTTCGATCGTTGGCAGGGGCTGGCAGAGAGAGTTTCCACCGCTTCTTCGACGCTTTACGTAGATAATTTACCAGGAAATCTACGTTTCGAAGCCGATCAAGACACGATAAAAATTTCGTCCAGCGGTCATGCGAAACAATCAGCATCGTCCGTGTAGCACCGTTTTATATCTGCTAATTTCAAAAGCCCGATGGCGGGAACTCGTAAGGTGAGTTCCCGCCGTGGAGTCAAAATTCTTGGGTCACACATCAATGAGCGACTTGCTCGTTTTTCGGTCTTCGAAATGCGAACAATAGAATTACGTAAAGCACCGCCATTGTCAGCGGAACCAATGCCGTATAACGAATCGCCATTCGGCTACCGTGTAAGGTCGCTTCGCCAACGGGACCGCCATCGGTTTGAGCAAACTGCTTGTTTGCATCCCACCACTGTTTTTGTCCACGTAAGCCGGCGAATGCTTCGTCCTCGATACGTTCGCCAGCGATTTCAACATCACTGATGATTGCCGCCCCGTTGTCACCAATCATCGCCGCTTTTGAGCCATCGATTCCGACGATCTCAGGGAACATCAGGAAGCTATTGGTACCAGGTGCTTTGACGCGTTCGAATGTCTCAGGTGCATTGGCTTGAATGTACCGCGATGCAAAATAATCTTGTTTGTATCCGATGCCTGGACCGCCTAGTGCTCCCGCAGAAACCATACCCGCAAAACCCATCAAAGCCATCGCAACAGTGGCACTTTTGGGATACCGTTCACCAACAACACCAAGCATTGTTGGCCAAAGAAATGTTTTCCCCAACGCATAAACGGTTGCGGCGAAGAACATAAAGTAAACGTTGGTTCCGATACTGACGAGGTATAGTCCCAAGGCACCTAAACAAGCACTTGCCAACAACAATCCCAGCGATGAAATTTTGTGCACGATCGGTCCCGCGAAAAACCTTAACATCGTCATCAGCAGAGAAGTGTAGATGAACAATGCTGTACCCAAGGCAGCGCTTTGTAGAATGCTGCCGGTGATCTTGTTGATCCAGCTATCGGTGCCTAATTCGACGTAACCTACCAAAGCTTGAGCAAGCAGTAGGATCAGAAAGAACGGGCCAATCAGCCGAGCGAACATGCCTCCGTAAGAAATTTCTCCCACCTGAGCGTCCGTTTTGGGGAAGGACTCTTTTAAAGTGATAATCCCGTATAGAGCTGTCGGAATGAGGTAGGTCGCCAGCAGAAGTTCCCAACCAACACTGCCTTTGGCGAACACAATCAATCCACCTATCACTAAACCGGCAGGCCAACCCGCATGGAGAATATTCAGGTAATGTGTTTTTTGTTCAGGATAAACCGCTGCAGTCAGGGGATTGATGACTCCCTCACAGATTCCATTGCCGACGGCGAAAATGAACGCCGACCAAAACAGCAATAAGTAGCAAGCATCTTTTCCGGATGCGTTAAAAACGGGGGTGGCCGCAAACAGCATAATCGCGGAAATCAGATGACAGGCTAAAGCGATCAGCATCAGTTTTTTGTAGCCGATAGTATCGACCAACATGCCAGCGATCAAAATCACGATTCCGAAACCTAACAATCCACCACCGGTGATTTGGCCCAGTTCAGTCATCGTGAACCCGTATTTCGCTGACCACACGTCTAATAGTCCACCTCGGACTGCGAAACCAATTCCGGCTGCGATCAGCGCTAAAAATCCTACGGTCAGCAGTTGCTTTCGATTGGCAAGGTAAGAGCCGTTAGCTCCTAAATTATTCGATTCGGTTTTATTCATTATTTTCCGGAACTGATCCAAAGTGGTACGGTAAGCATGAACATTGCTAGCAAGCAATGCAATCGTCAACGCGTTCTAGTATAGCTTTGACGATTGCAATGTAAACAGAATCACCATTGTTAAGCTGTAAAGAGAGTTTCGGGCCAGCGCTACCGTTTATGGAAACCGCCCAGATTGAACTGTCAGGCAAGCAAGACAACCGGCTCCGCTCCCATTTCTCAGCTCGCCTTTGATATCGCTCGTTTCTGTGTCGTTGATACCTCTGGATACCATCCGAAAAAGGAAATCAATCTTTAGTCAAAATCGACAAATCTCTATTATTCGCTTGAATAAACGCCCTGATCCCGGGCGGCTCCATGCGAGTCGCACAGGAGCCTTATCTCGAGCTTCCCTCTCACGCCTCTAAGAATGCAGTTTTACCAAAGCAGATCCATCAATCGGACGGCTCGAACGGGTGGAGTGATGCGCTTTTTCGGTGGGACGATCAAGCTGCTTCTGCTGCTGGCGTTGATCGCGGCAGCGGCCTGGTTCTATTTTCAGAACCAGTTTTCTGGGCAGCTTACCCATCAAATCCAGAGTAAAGTCAATCAGCATCTATCATTGCACGGACTGCACGCCGCTGTTGGCCAAGCGCGCCTGATCGAGGGCGAAGGCATCCTACTGAACAACCTCAAATTTGGTGTCGCCGCTAATAGTAGGCCACGTTCCAGTTCGAACTCGGACTCCGGACTGCTTAATCGCATCAACTGGCGTATCGAAACGCTTACCGATGACGGAATCGCGGGCGAACCGATTGCGGAACTTTACGATGCCTTTATTCACCTGCCAGTGGGCATGGCAGACATCATGATGGGAAAAGTCGAACCGTTGAGGCTGGACATTCGCCGCGCAAAGCTGAACATCGTGCGCGACGTTGACGGGCATTGGCAACTTGGCCAATTCATCGAAGCCTTTCGACCAAAACATAACGCGCGACCGATACCTGTCCGGATACACGATTCAGAAATTCGTATCGTTGACAAGACCAAGAGTCCGCCGCTCATTCGTCGGCTGACGGATGTACAAATTCAATTCGAACCGTTGGTGCATGGTGGCCGACCGTTTACCAAAGTTACCCTGCGGTGCGTTGGCAATGAGATTGGATTATTCGACGTTGCCGTTCTTTACGACGCTCAATCAAGATCCTTTGACGTCGACACCTCGGCGCATAAAATTCGACTCTCCCCTGCCCTATTCACTCTGTTGCCAGAGACGATTTCTAGGCAATTCAGCACCGTCAAAGCCATCACGGGTGAGCTTGACCTTGAAGCGCGCGTTGAAGGTAGTCTTGACGGCGGGATGCCTAAGTTCATGTTGGTCGGGGCGGTGAATAAATTCGCAGTGGATGATGCTCGGTCACCTGTTCCTGTGACTCGCGCGAGCGCCGATTTTCTAATCTCTGATCAGCAGTTGCACCTGAAGCAATTTCGCGGACGTTTAGGAGAAGGTGATTTCGAGATCAACTATCAGCAAAAGGGATTACTACAAAGACACGCTTGGAATGCGTTCGGAAAAATTACCCATTTGGATTTTCGCTACGCAGAACAGTTGTCTCATATGCTTCCCCAAGGCTGCAACCAATTTTGCGAAGACTTCTCACCTGAGGGCGAATGTGATTTAACTTTCAACCTGCACCATGACGGGAATCAATTAAGCCGAGAAATTCACGGTGATTTACGTGACATGGCGTTTCGATTTATCCGTTTTCCTTATCGAGTTGATCGTTGCTCAGGAACCGTTGATTGGTTTGGTGATACAGCGACCTTGAATTTAAAGTCTGATGCGACCCCTGAGCCGATGACGATGTCGGGCACGATTGTAAACCCGGGGCCAGATGCGACCTACGAAATCGACCTGCGCGTCGACGGCAGTTTACCGATCGATGAAAAAATGCTGGTTTCGATTGATGCGATCCCGTCGTTCTCCCACGCGATTCGGCCTTTCAATCCAATCGGCAGACTTGGTGGCGTCGGGAAAATCATCAAACGTGTGCCGCGCGGCGACGTTGATAAATTCTTTGATATTGATCTCAAAGGAATTGCGATTCGTCACGATTCGTTTGCCTATCCAATCGGAGACATTAAAGGGCTTATCAAGGCGCGGAACCTTGATTTCGATTTTGAAAACTTAACCGGAGACAACGGCAATGCGACGGTGGTCTGCAATGGAAAGTGGAATCCGCGTGTTGGATTGGATAGCTACTTTCATTGCGAAAACGTGGCGATGGACGATCAATTGCAAATGGCGTTGTCCTCCGACCAGCAAGAGATCTGGGCGGGTTTTCGCCCTCAAGGCACGATCGGATTAGTCAAAGTTGGTATGGCGATGCCCATTGGCCATGCCAACCCAAACGTCGTCGTGGAAGCTGAACTAAGGCAGCGCGGACAACGACTGGCCAGCAATATTTCGATTTTCCCAACATGGTTTCCATATGAGATCAGGCATATGGTGGGCAACATAAAGATTGGTAACGGACAAATTGCTGTTTCGAGTATCTCTGGAAAACACGGCCGAACAAATTTGTCCTGCAAAGGCGAAGGCAACTATTCAGACCAGTCTTGGATGGTGAAGCTACAGGATTTGCTGGCCACGTCAGTCAAAGTCGATGACGATTTGTTGGTCGCATTGCCGACGCAGCTGGCGCCTCCAGTTCGTCAGATGAAGTACAAGGGGCTGATGAATGTGAATGGCGAAATCACGATCGCGGGATTCTTAGAAAGTAATACCACGCCTCTGATCAACAACCAACAACGGGGGGGCCAAACAGTAGCGAGGGACATCGGGTCGGATCCAACGATGGCATGGGATCTAAACTTTGCGATGAACAATGCGCAGATGCTGGTTGGACTGCCAATTGAAAATGTATTTGGTGAAGTGAATTTGATCGGAACTTACGATGGCAAACGCGCCGAATGCAAAGGTGAGGTCAGTTTAGATTCGATGACGATCTACGAAGCTCAAGTCACCAACGTACGGGGCCCTATTTGGATGGACAATGATCGTGTCGCTGCGGGCGTGTTGGCTGATCCAGCAGACGCGGCGTCGGCGGCAAACAATACTTCACCTTTAACAAACACCAACGGCACTAGACGTTCCTTGAGTGGAGAGATCTACGGCGGTGTCGCGAAATTTGATGCCCAGATGGCAAACGATAAGAGGGGCCAGTTTTACGTACAAAGCACAGTTGCCGATGGCGATATTCGAGAAGCCGCAGCCGATTTCGCATCCGGTGTCGAAGATGTGCAAGGTCGAGGTTTTATCGCGATGCGGATGGGAGGCGATTACGCAAATTTGCACTCCTACAAAGGCGATGGAACGGTTCAACTACGCGATGCAAAAATCTATGAACTGCCTAAAATGTTGACGCTGTTGAAAATGCTCAACGTTGGACGTACCGATCGGACAGCCTTTGATTCAAGCAACGTGAATTTTTCAATCAACGGCTCGGAAATTGATTTTGAACGCATTGAATTAGTCGGTGACGCGATCTCACTAATTGGCAACGGACGTATGAACTTAGAACAAGATATCGCGCTAAATTTTTATTCGATCGTTGGACGCAACAGGATTCGTATTCCTGTCTTGAGCGAACTTTATCATGCTGGAAGTCAGCGTATCATGTGGATCAGCGTTGACGGTTCGGTTGACGATCCAAAGCTAAGCCGACAGATTTTGCCGCAACTGAACGATTCAATTCGGCAGCTGTTCCAACCGGTTCAGCCCGGGGCACCGCTCTTGGATCGCGATGCGATTTCGCGGACGGCAAAAAGTACTTTCGATACGCCATTTGATTACCGTCGCTAAAGTTAATCGTTACCCTTCATCCTCAGCGAAATATAGACGACGCCACAGACGACAATCAGCGTGCCAATGATTTGGGCCGTCGTAAGTGATTCGCCTAAGAAGAACGAAGCTAGAATGATTGTGGAAATTGGTCCGGCCCCGCCAATAATGGCGGCGTTGGAAGCTCCAATCCTTTTAATACCTTCGGATATCAGCAAGGAGGGGATCACCGTTGCGAATACGGCCATCGCGCCACCATAGGCGTAGACTTGCCACGGGTACTCCAGCAGGTTTTTCCATTGGTGAACAGGATTGGCCAACAGAAAGTGAGTGATCACGCAGATGGATGAAACAATCATCGCGCAACAGGTGAACCTCCACACGCCGACGACAGGGATGAGTTGCCCGCTTCCGACTAAATAGATTGCGTAGGTGAATGCCGACAGGAAGATCAAAACGACGCCCAGGGTGTGGTTGGTGCCGTATAAATTTGCTTCTCCCTGCGTGACTGCCACCGTAACACCGAGGTAGCAAAGTCCGATCGCAACCCATTGCTGAACGTGAATCCGTTTCTTCAAAACGACCGCTGAGATCAACAAAACCATTGTTGGATATAGATAAAGAATCACCCGTTCTAAACTGGCCGAGATGTATGCTAGACCCGCGAAATCGAAATAGCTGGCCAAGTAGTAACCGATGAATCCAAGAAAGATGATCTTGAGAAGTTCAGGGTGTAACGGTTTTAGTGTAGAGGAACTGCGGCTGACGATTGGTAGTATCGCAACATAGAGGGGTAATGCGCAGATCATTCGCAGAGCCAACAGTGACACCGGGTCGATGCCATAGGGAAGCGCTAATTTCACCATGATGGCTTTGGTGGAAAACATGATCGCGCCCAATAGCACGATCGAGCTGGCCACTAATCGCTGTAAAACCGTAAGTTGAGTCGATTGTGTCAAGCGATTAGTTGATGGTTTGGGAGAATTCAGCAGCGGCGGCTTGTGATACTTTTCTGACCGCAAATTCGAAAGAAGGTTCGGCAAAAAGATGGTTTCCATCACAATCGCCGCGGTTGCCAGTTAAACAAGAATTTACTTTGGGCATTGTTCCACCGATCCGATTCATCAAAAGCGGTTGAGGTGCGTTGACCGGTGAAACGATTTGATTTGCTTTTGATAACGATTCGGCTGCGGCCTTCTAGATTTTCGTGCTGTTGGAACGATCGGGCGACGCCCAGTTGGAATCGTGCTTCGGGATAGAGTGGAACGTTCAGTTGTTCGAGAGACATCTTGCTTAGATCCACTCGCTGGAAAACGGTCTGGCCTTGCTCGTTCTCGTAAACGGCCTCCAATTCACTGCGGCTGTTGTTGGGCGAGTATAGTCCCCACGCGAGCCAGTGGTCACAATGAGGCAATAATGGGTAAAGTACCATGATGAGCGTCACTGCAAACATCAACTGGCGGTATGGCAGGGTGACAGGATTCGCCTTTTCTGCAGATGTCGGGAAAAACAAAATGGTTGTTATGAAAAAAAAGAACACGTTCCAGACTAACACACCCGTATGGTGGTTCAGTCCCCAAGGACCCAAAGTTGCAATTAATGCAGCATGAAAAAACGCCGCTAGGACGATGCCTGTCAGGCGCGTCCGGCCGACCATCAAGAGAACCGCAATCAGTAATTCAAAGACCGGCATTGTACCCGCGCTGAAACTCATCCAACCCGAAGCCTCAACGCCAACGGTCTCTGCAATCGTTTCAGCCAGTTGTCTGCCAAGCCCATACAGAAATTGGTAGTCAAACTTGCTGATGGCTGAAAAGAAGTAGATTGAGGCTGTTACCCAACGCGCCGAAACAATTAGTTCGTTCGATTGCCGGGCCAAAAACAACAAAACTGCGTAAAGTAAAAACTGCCAAGCCCAAGGTTGTAGTCGATGTTGGTTGAGAAAGAAAAGGCAGAGAATCGACACGGCGAAAAGTAGTGCGGCGATTCGAGCAAACGTGTGGCTGGATGATGGTTGACGTTGAAATAGGAAAAGCATCGAAGAAATCAGCAAAACTGAGGCGCTGATCAACGTTAGGGTGAAAGCGATCCAGTCCGCCAGCAAGGGAACTCCGGTCAGCGATGCGAGTAACGGAACTTGTGGGAAATCACTTGCGCCCACCCACAGTCGCCAGGTCAAACCAAACAACACCAATACGCCAGCCGTCCAACTAAAGGTGAAAATGGCAGCTCGTCGCTTGAAGCAAAACTCGCCCGCACGTTCTGGCGAAGGTTGGGGCTGATTTGAAGTTTGTTCTGGCAAAGTATGTTTACTTTGGTTTTGATAAACCGTGGGCGTTTACGTGGAGTAGGTTTTTTACCTGCTATTTCGTGTTTTGCCTTGGTATGTTGGCGCTCAATAGCGCCCGAGGTAGGTTGAAAACCTGCCCCACGAACTGCTTCGCAGTTTTAACTAGGACAAACTATTTAGGTAGTCGATGCTCTGGCCAATGCTGGCAACCGGATCGGGTGATTGATCCTGTTCGACGTGACAGTTAACGGCGCCAATCTCGTTGGCCAGCTTCATGACATCAGCCATATTGATCGTGCCATCGCCGCATTCTTGAAACGCATCTTTGGGTACTTTACCTTCGTCGTAGATAGTGGCAGTGCCTTCTTTGAGATCTTTGAGGTGGACCTGGGTGATTCTGCCGTCCAGTTTTTTCATCGTTTCAAGTGGATCCCATCCACCAATCTTGGTCCAAAAGACATCCAGTTCAAATTTCACAAGATCGTTGTCAAATTCCTCTATCAAAACGTCAAACCCCGTCGTGTCGCCGTCAATCTTCTTAAACTCAAACGAATGGTTGTGGTAGCAAACTTGCATTCCCGCGTCAGCCGCTTTCTGGCCCAATTCGTTCGCACCTTTTGCGATCGCTTTCATCTGATTGGAGGTCTCGCGGAACCCTTTACCAACGTAACCGAACACGATGTGCGCGAGGCCAATCTTTTTGGCGGTCGCGACGATATCGTCGATCGAAGGCGCCTTGCCTGAATTGGGGTCGCAGATTGCTTTCCAGTCCATAAATCCAGACGTGACTTTCAAACCAAGTTCTTTGGCTTGTTCGGCAATTTCGACGCCGTCGGTAACACTCATCAATTCCACTTGTTTGTAACCCGCGTCCGCGACGGCCTTAAGCGTTTTTCGGCTATCTTGCTTCATCTGGTTGCGGACTGTGTATAACTGCAGCCCGATGTTGTCCAGATATTTTGATTGTTGAGGCATTGCCAGAAGTGGTCGCGCCAGTTGAGCGGTGAGTGCGGCGATGCTGAGCCCAGTGGTGGTTTGAATAAATGTTCTACGCTTCATGATTTCCTCTTGAGCTGATTTGACTGCTGGCTGAGTTTCACTACTGGTGGCCTTTGTTCGCCAAAGCGATGTCCACAATTTCGGTGGCAGACATTGCTTTACCCGAGGGAGGGTTGAATATCAGGCTGCTGGGATCTGGGTGCGGCGTATTGGCCTCGAGCGTCGAAATCAATCCGTCCACATCGACGACGCAGCCACTGGTGGTCATAATGTTGTGAACCAGACTGATAAGTGCGTCTCGATCAAGTTTTTTTGATGTTTGATCCATAGCTATATTGTAGCTGGCTTCAACACGCGCCGCCAAGCAGCTAATTACCAGAATTTCTTTTCTCAGACAGGCAAAACGATGAAGTTCACAACCCTTGGGAAAACGAATGAGAAAGTGTCAGTCGTCGGGCTGGGGACGTGGCAGTTTGGCGGTGAATGGGGAATTGATTATTCATCTCCGATGGTGGATCCGATTTTCGATGCTGCCCGGGATTGTGGGATCAATTTGATTGATACCGCAGAATGTTACGGCGATCATTTATCTGAGTCGTTGATTGGTGCGGCAATTGAGTCCGATCGGGACAACTGGTTCTTGGCCACCAAGTTTGGCCATCACTTCCATTCAAATTTCGAAAGAACAGAGCCTCGTACGGCTGACGACATTTTGAAGCAGTTGGAGGATTCGCTGAAAGCCCTACGAACCGATCGAATTGATTTGTACCAATATCATTCGTGGGGTGATGAAGAAATTTTCGCTGATGATGTTCAGGCGGTTCTGCTCAAGGCAAAAGAACAAGGCAAGATTCGATTTCTGGGCAACTCCGTGCCTAGCAAAGGAGATCGGTCGCAGCAGATTTCGCAAAGCTCAGATCATCAGATTGATACGATACAAATCGTTTACAACCGATTGCGGCGCGAGCCAGAGGAGCACTCGTTTCCAATTTGCCTTGAGCAGAATCTTGGCGTGCTGGCGAGAGTGCCGTTAGCCAGTGGATATTTGACAGGCAAATATAAACCGGGACATAAGTTTGAAGCCAACGAAATGCGTGGCAAATGGCATGAGCAAACGGATCGTGACCAGTGGTTAAAAGAGGCCCAACAGATACAGGCAGAAGAAGTTCCCGACGGAGTTCCGATGGCTCATTGGGCGATCGCTTGGTGCCTTAAAAACCCCGCGGTATCATGCGTGATTCCGGGAGTGAAGAACGCGGATCAAGTAAGATCCAACGCTGCGGCGGCTGAAGTGAGTTTAGCGTAGTTGATTTTTCAAAAGATCCTGCCCCTCAACAAAGACATCCAATAACGAATGAAAGGCGCTCCTAAGAGCGCCTTTGTGTTCGTATTTACATTTTGTCGTTGGAGGAGAGTCGCTAAGGGGAGCTTGCAAAAAACTCCCCTGCCCTCTCAACCTTTAGCTGGCTGATTCTGGTTCGACTTCCATTGGGTTAAGCCCAACAGTATTCATTAGCCACAACAGCGCTGGTGACGCGATGAAGATCGAACTGTAGGTACCGACGATGACGCCGATGGTCAGTGCGAATGCAAAACCGTGAATCGCATCTCCACCGAAGCAGAACAAAATGAACACTACAATGAACGTCGTCAACGATGTCAAAATTGTTCGGCTGAGTGTCTGCGAGATACTGGTGTTGATGATCTCTGCGGTAATGTCTTTTCGCTTACCACGCACTTCTCGAATGCGGTCAAAGACAACGATCGTATCGTTGAGCGAATAACCAATCACGGTCAGCAAAGCCGCGACGACTTCAAGGCTGATTTTGAAACTGTCGATTCCCAAGAACCCCAAGGTGCCGGAGATGTAATGCGAAATCGCGATGGCTCCTAACACGATCGTCACGTCATGAATCAGCGCGATGACCGCAGCAAGACCGAAAGCCAAGTTCTGGAATCTGAACCAAACGTAGAAAATAATCGCCATCAGGCTCAACACGACGGCCAATAGAGCTTGCGTCTGCATCTTCTTCGCGATCTGACCACCGACTTTGCTGGAAGTCGGAAAGTAAGGTCGGCTGTTGAAGTCCGTTGACCACTTATCAACGATGTCGTCCACGTCGACGGGGGAAACGTCTTTGAATTCAACATTCCACGTCTGAGACATTGTTCCATTGGAGGATTCGCCCGCTTCAGTATCCGGCGAATTAACCTTCAAATTGTCTTCTTCAATACCGCGTTCGAGTGAAGTGGACGCTTGGATTAACAGTTCTTTGAGCGTTTTTCCACTGATCGGTTGTTCAAAATTTAGACTGCGAGTCGTCGATGCCGAGCCCCGTTCTTCACCCAGATTTTGTTCTTCACCCAGATTTTGTTCTTCGCTCGAAGTAGTGGTTTCAGTTCCACCACCTGCGTTAAATTCAATAGGGTTGACTATTGTCGAATCGACATCGGGCAGATCGGCTGTCCTATTCGCTTCAGAATCATTTGCGGCAGGAGCCTCTTCTTGATCCGTCTTCTTCGTTGGAGCCGCTACTTTTTCGACTTCTTCGTTCTCGGCCGAATCTAACGCTGGAGAGTCAACTTCAACGGTGGTATCAGCTTCGCCGACTTCGATGACAGGCGTCTCACTTTTCACTTCCTCCATAACGACGGGAGCAGCATCAGTTGAAGGCAGGTCGTCCGATAGCGTTTCGATCGTTTCAACAACCTCATCCGCAACGACTTCGCCATCGGCCTGTAAGAACATCGTTGGCAGCAGCATGCTCATCACGGTTGAATTAACGCCGCTGATCGCTGGAGCCTGGTAATTTGACTGATCTTTACCGGTTTCTGATGGAGTGCTGCTTTGACTGTTTCCTTCAGAAACGGTTGCACCGTGCATTTCTAATTGGCCTTCGAAGACACGTGTCATCACGTCATCTAATTGCTCCCATTTCGCGCCATCTTTTTCGCCTTCCCAAGCCGGGAGGTTACTGTCGACTTTGAAAACGCGACCGACCTTGTCAGGATCGGTACCAACGCCGGAGAAACCGGAAACGGAAAATTCTGCTTTTTCGCCCTTCGCGATAACTTCTTCGCTGTTGAGCTTTGCGCGGATGTCGTCGATGTCTTGAGTATCTTTGAAAACCATGCGGACGGTCGAACCACCTCGCAGATCGTGATCTAGGATCTTAGCGCCTAAGAAAACCATGCTCGCCAGCCCGATGCCGATCAGCGCGACCGAGATAATGCTGGTGAATGAAATCTTGCTGATGAAGTCGATATTAACTTTGTCCATGATCCGTCGCATGCTCAGCTTCGTCAGCCACCCCTTACGCTCGGCGACGTCGAACATCAAACGCGAACAGTAGATCGCTGTGTACATACTCATCAGGATACCCAAAATCAGGGTTACCGAGAAACCTTTGACTTGTTCGGTTCCAAAAACGTAGAGAATCAGTGCTGTAATTAACGTCGTTAGGTTCGCATCGACGATGGTTACGGTCGCTTTGTCGAAACCGTTTCGGATCGCCATCCGTAAGGCGGAACCGCGGTCAAGTTCTTCTCGGATACGTTCGAAAATTAGCACGTTCGCATCGACCGACATACCGACGGTTAAAACCAGTCCCGCCAATCCCGTCAGTGTTAACGGTTGCTTGATCATCATCACCAATGCCAAAATCAGTAGCAGGTTAAGAACCAAACTGATCGTCGCGACGATACCCGCGAACCCGTAATAGATGACCATAAACACGAGCACTAGAATTAGAGACGCGCCAATTGCCCAGATACCCTTATCACGTAATTCTTGGCCGAGTGTTGATTCGACGAAGTTGCGGCTGATTGGATTTTTGTTGAGCGCTACACTCAATTTGCCGCTGTTGAGGTTTGTTTTAAGTTCAGCGACTTCGCGTTGAGTGAAGCTGCCGGAAATCTCACCGTTGTCACGAATCGTGCCGTTGATCGTAGGTGCTGAATGTAGGTTACCGTCGATGACGATACCCAGTTCCTTCTTGCCGTTGTTAGGATCTGGTCCATTTAATTTCGTCAGCAGCCCTAAACGCCCCATGCCTTCAACGGTGGTGCGGAATGCGACGGCCGGTTTTCCTTCGGCATCGAAGGCTGAAGTAACCGATGACAGATGCTTACCTTGTACGTCTTGGTTTTCTTCAGGAAACATCATCAGGATTTCAGGCTTAGAAATGCCAAGGTCACGGCACCATTCAGCGAACTCCAACCCTCTGAGTTTCGAATTGTTAGAGTACTGAAGCGTATTGAGCGACGCGATTTCGCCGGTCGCCTTATCTCGGATCTTGTGAGATCCGTCAGGCGAGAACTTGAAAGGCATTGTTTTTGGTAGGTTGCCTTTTGCGATGTCTTCCGCTGTCGGCAGAACCTTCGCCAGACCAACCCAAACGCCGATACGTTTGCCGCTTCCATCGATCACGTATCTTGAACGTTTTTCTCGGAAGTCACTACTCTGTGCGGCTTTCTGAGCAAGATCCAGCACCGCTTTATGCTCACTAAAACGCTGGTTCGCGACGATGCGAAACTCAAGTTTTCCTGTCTTCACGATCGAATCCCAAACGCCTTCGGCTTCTTCGAGCGATACCGAAGGGATGGTGACTTCGATTTGTTCGTCACCGAGTGCCCGGATCATGATTTCTTTGGTACCCGACGGATTCACGCGTCCGATGAGAATCGGGATTATGTCTTTCGCTTTAGGGCGAACATAGTTTGGATCGAATTCGTCAGCGTCTTCGTTGTCTAAATTCAACGAACCGACCATGTTGATTCCACCACGCAAGTCCACGCCGAATTCCGGCGGCCATCCGGTGGCGATCATCAACAGGGCGACCAAGAATGGAACGAGTACCCACGCCATCCGTTTACGATAGTCTGTCAGATTGAGGCTGCCGCCGAGGAAATGGGCTAAGGCTAGTCCCAGTAACACTGCGACGACCAACATGGCCACCAATGTGTAACCTGAAAAACCACCATCGGCTAGAAAATGACATCCGGAAAGCATTGAATCAAACATTCGATTGATTCCTGAAAGGGGTTAAGTGTGTGTTGGTTTGTCAGCTAAATCTGTTTTCGCGTTCTGATGCGATTTAATTTGCCGGCATTGAATATTTTGGTTGTTCTATGGGAACTGGAGCCCAGCCGTTGGTGAATCTTCTGAGATCGTAGAAATTGTGCCGTCCATCAAACGATGAAGATGGCTATTTCGCGGAAGTCAGGCCCAGCCAATCAAACATTGGATGAGCGATCGAAGATCACTTCTTGCCAGAAGCTGTACCCGATTTTTGGTCTTCATCGGTCAGCACGCGAACGATCGAGGTGGTGCGAATCTGCATCTTGGTGTTGGAGCTTTCATCAATCTTGATGGTGGTGTAATCAGATTCCTCGCGAGAACTCACGACGGTACCTAAAATGCCACCCGCGGTAACGACGCGGTCGTTCTTCTTTAGATTGGCTAGCTTCTCGGAGACTTTTGATTGTTCTTGCTGCTGCGGTCTGACCATCAACAGGAAATAGAGGACCATAATCGCCAGCATCGCTGGCAGCATATATTGCATCTCTGAGAAAAACCCCGGAGCAGCATCTACGGCGACTTCACCGGTGGCAGCTTCTGCAGCCGATGAGGTCGTTGTCTGAGTCTGCGCGAGAACAGAAAAGCAAATTGCGAGTAAATAGTCCACGAATATCCCGTTAGAATCTGTTTGCGACCGCGCTGAGAAGATGATTCACACATATCGATCTAACGCGTTTTGAACCGCTTTCACTTTACCGAAAGCATATGATGCCCAAAAACAAGCTAACATCTTAAATTCGGGGCCTAATCCTGCCAAGGCCAATGATTCGCTGTTTTGCATAGAATTATGGTATGCCGCGACCGCTATAAACTGCCCAATGGCATTCACTTTAGATTCATAGCCACGGTAGTGGCGGCGGCAATTAGCCTACGGCGTGAGCCGTGGGAAAAATTGCGAAGCAAAACCATAAGCCCCCGGGGGCGGCAGCGCGTTTTTGGCCGGCTTTCTAGCTTCAATTCGCTGTCGCAACTCAGGCGCTTTTTGAATTTGCTTGATTCCCAAGCCCTTGCAAGCTTGTTGATTAAGTGAGCCGTTTAAGCGATAGCCTCGGTTTGGTCATCGCAAAACCGGGGCTAGTGCCCAAACGGCTCACATTAAAAAATCGAAGGCCGACTTAATCAACAGGCCCTTACGCTATGGGCTAATCGTTGCCCTCCGGGGCTAAACGCCCCAACCTTGCATCCGCTGGTTATAGAAGTCCACAAAACAATCGGCCGCGATGGCCTCACGGGCTTGTCCCATCAATCGTTGGTAATAGGCGATGTTGTGAAGCGACAACAGGATCGGCCCCAGCATTTCCTTCGCCATGAATAGATGCCGCAGGTAGGATCGGCTGAGGTGGGCATAAGGCGTGTCCAAACTCTTCATCAAGGGAGACGCATCGCGCTCGTGGCAGCGGTTCCGCATTTTTACTTTGCCGCTATCGGTAAAGGCCGTTGCATTTCGCCCGTTACGCGTCGGCATCACACAGTCGAACATGTCGACGCCGCGCCGGACGGATTCGAGCAAATCGACGGGAGTTCCAACGCCCATTAAGTAACGCGGCCGATCCATGGGAAGGTGCGGCGTCGTGTGGTCGAGAATTCGATACATTTCTGCCGGTGGTTCGCCGACGCTGAGCCCACCGATGGCGTAGCCGGGGAAATCAAGGCCGACCAACGCTTCGCTGCACTCTTTGCGAAGGCCTTCGTCCAATCCGCCCTGAACGATGCCGAATTGAATCTGGGATTCCAACGTATGGGCATCGCGCGAGCGTTCGGCCCATCGGATCGTCCGGTCCATCGCGTCTTTAATGACCGACCTCTGGTTGGGCAATTCTATCACGTGATCAAATACCATCGCAATGTCAGCCGCCAGAGACTGCTGGATGGCGACGCTTTTTTCGGGCGAAATTTCGATCAGCGAACCGTCGATGTGCGAGCGAAATTTGGCACCCTGTTCGTCGATCTTGGTCAGTTTCGCAAGGCTGAAAATCTGAAACCCGCCGCTGTCGGTCAGCATCGGTTTGTTCCAGCCCATGAATTTTGGCAGCCCACCCATTTCCGCCACGATATCTTCGCCGGGACGCAGGTGGAGATGATAAGTGTTGCCTAAGATGATTTGAGCACCGGTTGAATTCAAAAGACCGGTGGTGAGTCCTTTGACGGTGCCGCAAGTACCCACGGGCATAAACGTGGGCAGGTCGATCACGCCTCGGGGCGTCGTCAAACGACCCAGTCGAGCGTTACAATGTTTATCTTGATGAAGCAGTTCAAATTCGAATCCGGGTTTGTTCATCGCTGAATTTTAATCGCGCTCTTTGTTTGGTTCTAGTTGGCATGGCAGAAACTCAACTCACAATCTGGATCGACGCCGATGCTTGTCCCGGCGCTATTAGGGACATCGTCTTCAAAGCGACTCGGCGGCTGGAGATCAAAACGGTGTTGGTGGCCAATCAGTCGCTGCGGGTGCCGAAGTCGGATCTTTTCAGTATGGTAACGGTGCCTTACGGTGCTGACATTGCGGATAATACAATCGTACAGAAAATGAATGAAGGCGACATCGTAGTCACCGGAGACATTCCTTTGGCGGCGCGAGTGGTGGAGAAGTTGGGCGTCGCGATCGGGCCGCGTGGGCAGGTGTTCGACGATTCAACAGTCCACGGGAAATTGGCGACGCGGAACCTGATGGAGCAATTTCGCGCCGCCGGCGTGCAGACGTCTGGGCCTCGTCCTCAAAATCAAAAGGACGTTCAAACGTTTGCCAATACGTTAGACCGGACGCTGACAAAAATGTTGAAGTGACACCTCTGTAGCGGGGGCATCCCGCCGCCGTTTATTTTTCGGTGGCAGGAAGCCCCCGCTACGGAGAGTAGACTCAAAATCTCAAACCATTCGAGATTAAAATGCTTAACTCCAAACTAATTCATCCAGAAATTCTTCAGGCGCTTGCCGGATTCGGTCATTTTTCACAGGTGCTGATCGCCGACGGAAACTACCCGCTGCTTTCGGGAACCAATCCGCAAACCAAACGAGTGTTTTGAACTTAGCGCCAGGTACCGTTGGAGCTCTCGACGTACTTCAAGCCATTCTTTTAGTAACTCCAGTTCACGAAGCAACCACGATGACTCCACCGGATGGCTTTCATCCGGACATTCACGACCAATACAAAGCGATGCTGGGCGACGGCGTTGCGTGGACGGAAATGGAACGCTGGTCGTACGACGACAAAATCAAATTGCCTGATTCCACGCTGGCAATTGCCACCGGCGAACAGCGCCGCTTCGCTAACCTTCTGCTAACCATCGGCGTTGTTAAACTTCCCGAAGAGAGTTTTTAGGGGAATCGAAAGATAAGCCCGCAGCGCCTGCAAGTGAATCCGGCACGCAATATTCACTTGCTGGCGCTGCGGGTTTGTATTGGCGGTCTTGCAGACGTCCGCCGTTGCAATTCAGCGCCTTTGGGTTCACTTGACTTTCAAGGTGTGCACAACCCCTTGGATGCTGTGGTTTCCTGTGCCCACAATGATCGTGTCGTCACCGATCACGGCCAGGTTGCTGGCGCCGCCAGAAACATCGGTCATCAATTCGATCCACTCGTGCCAGGTTTCACCCGCATCGTCGGAGATCAATACGACGTGACGTTTCCATTTTTCGCGCTGGTCGGTGGCGGCCAACAGATGGTACGTTTTTCCGCCATGGTTAAGGATTTCGTGCTGGCCAAGGAATCCCTTCTCCCAAACTTGTGTGCTTTTTCCAAGTCAGCCCGTTGTCGTTACTGCTGAAGATGGTCGCGATGCCCGAGGTGAGAACAAAGACTTTGTCGCCGATAGAATAGAAATTCATCACGTCGCGAGCATCGGGGAAATCGGCGGTCTGAGTCCACGTCAAATCGGCATCGGTCGAACGAAAAATCTTTCCTGAATCTTCGTAGCCAACACCACAGACGACAGCTCCGCCGCCCAAGCCGAATAGGCAAGTCGTATTCTGGCGAGGAAGTTCATCGTCAAGGACAATGGTATCAAAAGTTTTGAAGTGATCGGTGCTGCGAAGGATGCTGATCTTGTTATTTTCGCTTCTGCGAAGACCCTCGAGGATTTCGCACGTTTCTTCGGTTCCGATCAGGATCGAAAAGCCAAACGCTAAATTGTTTTATTGAATTGCATCGTGAGTCTCTGTTGATGTGATGAAGTCGAGGGCTGATTAAATCAACAAACCGATGACCAGTTCCGCTGCTTTCTTGGCGTACTTTTCTTCGCCGGTCAAGTAATAGGCCAATCCCAACGTCTCAGTGTTGATGCCTACCGATTCGATTCTGGGTCTGTCCGATTCATCTTTGCTTTGACTGGCTGGATGGGTTTGGCCATCGCGGCGGATGTAGGGAAGCCCATCGGGTTTATCCGGATCGGCCTCTTGGATCAGTGCGTTCAAAGCGGGCTGTAGATCTGGGCCCTTATTTTCGATCCGAATTTTTGTTTTGGCCAGCGTCTTGCCGTCGATCAGGATCGTTTCTACAACGGCCTCCGCAACGTCATCTTGGGCATGTGCCGTAAGTGCTAATCCTGTAAGGAGGATTGCGACCGCTATTGTTGGATACCAGTTCATAAATTTCGCTTCCATATTCGCCATTTTTGCGTCTGGGCTGATTCGCAACAAAGCGGCCGTGCAAGACGTTGAGACCGAGCGTTCGTAATTATTAAATGGCGAGAAATGCAAGACAGGTGCGCAGAATTAATAAAAGGTAGTACTTCAGCGGTCTGAAATTGTGGTGCTAAATCCGAAGGATTACGCAAATCAGCCGCCGGGCGATAGCCCCCGGTTTCGTCTCCTCAAATTACAACAGAACCGGACGCTATCGCGTGGCGGCTGATAAGTGCAACTTCAGATAGCTGAATTGTTACAAAAAAAAACCATCCCAAGGCACATCACTACCCGGATTAACTGAAACTTTGCTATCGCAAATAGTTACCGTTTTCGGTGCACCGCACGTGGGGCAGTTTGAAAATCTGCCCCGCGTGGAATGATCGCTCTTCTCCATTGGTTCGCGAGCGCGCTAATGAACGGGGCAATGTCCGAGAAAGTTCAAAACACCGTCCTGGTTGACATCCGCTTCCAGCTGATAGGTCGCTGTTGAAAGCAAAGCAATGAATGGGCTGATGCCGAGAAAGTTAACTACTCCGTTGCGGTCAACATCACCAATCAGACCAGAACCGGCCACTTGAAGTGAAACGGTGGAGGTTGAGAAAATGACGTCAAGATTCATGCCACTGGGAACGACAACGTTGCTAAAGGTAAATTCATTACTCGCGTTAACGGCGTTGCGAGGTTGGAGTCCCGAACCGAAGTCAAGGCCAGAAACCAATTCTAGACCAGCGGCGAGGGTGTTGGTTTGCGTCAGCGGAGCATCGTCTTGGATGCCCGTTGTTCGGGTCGGCATCCGCATTTCTGTCTTCAACTTCGTCCATAAATTCAGTCAACCAACCGTCTGGGCGGGTTGGATCATTGTCGCAAATGGCACCAGCACCAGAGACCGCTGGGCTGACCAATTTGATGTCCGTGTTATCAAACTCGTTAGTTATAACGTCCCAAGTGTCGAAAGCCTGCTCAACGCTCATGTTTGCTTGATCGGAAAGCTCCGGTTCATTGAAGCCAAGCACATAGTCAACATGGACTCCGAAGTTTTGTTCGAGGTCGAAAATACGATTGATCTGACTAATGACTCCGGTCGGGTTTCCGCTCCAGATCATTGGAACGAATTCGAAGGTCGCTTTTTCAACGTCGTGGTTGGGTGTATTTACTCAGTTGTAGGCCCAATCCACGTTGTGAGCACTTTCTCTTACCTACTGAGCCGTAAAGTGTTTGAGCTTGCAAGCAATCAGTAGCCGAAAAGTTGATCGCGGTTGTCAAAGTAAGGACCGCAATGATGTGCTTGGAGAGCATAGAGTTTCTACCTGTTGCTAGAAAAAATTCGCAAGTGTTGAAAAGGGCCTTGGAAGTGAAGAGTCGATCCGCAAAGCAGCTTGAGGAGGCCGTGTCCTCCATTGGTAAGCGACCGTGCAAAGACTGCACAAGAATAGCTTTGGGACAGCTAAGATGACGGCTTCACTACCACCGTTAGGAAGCGGCGTTGGCTTCTTGGGTTTCCATGATTTCTTGATCGATGCAGATGCTGAAGATCATACGGATGGCGATCATCGAAGCGGCGACAGCAATCAAAATTGAATTGATCGTGACGACGGTCTGCCATTGAGCCAAGCCGGGGTTGGAGAATTGCCAAGTCTCAAAAAGCGATCGTAAAGTGAACAGCGCGGCGGCTTCGTCGGCAATGCTGCCTGCCGAGATTCCGCCAGCAGAGATGCCAAGACGATCCATTGCCCAAGGCGTGACGAAGTAATTGAACAAAGGTAGGACAACCAAAAGTCCCAAGATAAATCTCATCGGCAGAGAGAAGGCGCGTTCAGCTCGCCACCCATCGAGCAATAACCCGATGACTGGAATCCAGAGTAGATACAACGCGCCAGTCGTTTGATAGAAAAACAAAATGGAAACGGTTGCGATCAACATCCCAGAACGGCTGACCAAACCTTGCATTTGCGTATGATCTTGTTCGGCCAACAGTGCGATCACAGCCAGTAGTAAAAGCCCCGTTGCGATGTAGCAATGGAGATTGGTTTGCGTTGCGACCCATGGGGTGGATGAAAAGAGTCTGGCGACCGCAGAATGGGCATCGACGCGATCCGAACTCGCTTGCACGTTCTCGGCGACCACCGGTTTGTAAACGCTTGTATACATTTCTTGCGCATCATCGATCGCCTGCGCGACGCCGCCATCTGTATTGTTGCCGATCCAAGCAATTGCGACGATGTTCAGCAATATCAACAGCAGGATGCCGAACGCAATGGCTCCAAAATGCCGTCGAAACGCGATCAAAATTAGAATCGCGACGCCAATCACGGGCTGGCAGAACGCTAATAGAATTCCGATCCCGCTTAATAGATCTTGTTCGCCGCTATGTTCAATCGCCAGTAAAACGCCAAACAGGGTCAGCATGATGGTGGGGTAAGAAACAAACGCTTCGACCCCCGGTAGACAGGCCATCATCAGCGCGGCGGTTAACATGGTGCCGCCGATGCTTGGGGCGCGGTCGGTTGCTGATCGCAGCAGAAGGTTCGCACAAAAGATCGAAAGCAGGACGCAGCAAAGGATATAGACTATTTCGGCTGCGTGAAGTTGCAGAAACGCCAGCGGTGACAGGATCAACAACGTTGAAGGAGGGACCGGATCCAACGCAATCCGTTTTCCCAATTTGCTGTCGGGATGAAATTCGATATACGCCGGTGAGTAGGGGTTTTCGCCGGTAACCAGAGCTCGGACGGGGAAATAGACTTGGTTGTGAAAGGCCTTCAAACCAGTTTGGCGCGAATTGCTTAGGGGCTCGTTACTGCCGGGGACGTTTTTTAGAGAGTAGGTGCCGTAAACAGCCAGAGTACATACGATGGCAAATAATGCCACTCCGATGACATTTGACCATTGGAAAGGCGACCGCTGATCGCGAAGAGGTTCCGAGCTCACAATATTTCTCACGGGTCAAGGATAGAATTTCCGATTCTTATTCTAAAACGAGAAACGCTCCAAGACCAGCCACCGAAAACGATGAGGAGTCAGGGGTTAACCCTGAGCCTAGAGTCTGAACCCTATCTTGCGCGGACAAGTTCTTCGTCTAAACCCTCGGGAGCTTTGTTAATTGAGCGGACCGGTAATAGGTATTCGTCAGCCCGACGAACGTGCTCTTTCATGTTCACGACTTCGAAGTTACTGACCAGCATTTCCATGCAATCAGAAAGAAGATCAATCTTCTTTTGCGCTGGTTGGTCCATGGCGGGGAAGAATGCTAGGTCGTCATCGTCTTCCTGTCCCATGAAATCTAGAGGGTGCAATAAAAGCGAGGGCTCTATTTGCATCAACTTGCAAAGTTTCAGCGCGGTCCAGAAATACATTTTCGCTAAGGTCGTTGAAAATTTGCCAAGATATAGAATGTAGCTGCCGTGGATGGGAGATTTCAAGAATGGCATGGTCGTTACAGGCACTTCGATCAAGCGGCGGCCTCGCCAAGTCCATTGATAGGCTTCGTTGGTTTGGAAGCCGTCCCGAGCTCTACCAAAGAGCTCTTTTCGATCTTCTTTTTCTTCATTGGAGAGGCTCGACCTGAAGAAATAGTACAATCGCGCCAGAGGGCCAAGATAAGTTGGGAAAGTCGAGCAATCATAGACGTAGCCGCGTCGCATTAGCGTACGCAAAACTTCGTTAGATAGGCTAAATCCAGGACCACGGAACCCAATAGGTTTCTGCCCCGTGATGGTCTCAATTGAACTTTCGGTGTCCTTAAGTTCTTTTTCTAGTTGAGCGGTCGTATACAAATGCAGCCACGGTTCGTGGTGAAACGAGTGGTTGCCGATCTCATGGCCTGCTTCAGCGATCGAGCGAATGGCATCATGGTTTTTTTCTAAGACAGCATCCTGTCCGACAATAAAAATAGTCGACTTAATGTTGAACTTGTCAAAGAAATCCAGAAATCGAGGCACACAGAGATTGAGGTAGGACGGGAATGATTCCCATTTCGGATTCCCTGCCGTTTTTAGGTAGGCCCACTTGTTGTCCAGGTCAAGCGAGATGCTGGCGAGTGGTTTGTTAGATGTGTTGGAAGACATGGCAGGCTGCAAAAATGTGGTTTTGAACGGTGGACTGTTTGGTGTTGGCTACTTGACGACGATGCTGTTGATAAGTTGGCAGATTTCATTCGCCGAAGAGGCGGGGGAAATTCCAGCAACAGCGGCCTTAGCAGCGTCGCCCATTTGTAAAAGTTCGTCAGGTTGAACCCGCATGCAGCGGTCAATCGCAGCTTCGATTTGCGAGTTGTCATCGGGACGAAAAACCCAGCCCGTTTCGCCTTCATTGACATGGGCTTCCACCGATTGCGCGTAGAAACTCCCGAGTACCGGAAGTCCCGACGCCATTGCCTCGATTGGTACCAATCCCCACTCGTCGGCCAATGAAGGGAAAACGCATAGGTCGGCATTTCGGTAAGCCAATCGCAAGCCAGCCAAATCGCAGTTTCCAAGAAATTTCACTTGGAAATTTTGGCCGCTGAGATCGCTGATTTTCTGCTGTAACTCTCCGGTCCCGGCAATGCTGAGTTCAATGGCTTGGGAGGAATTGGCTTCACACCATTTTTTCGCGGCTTGGGCAAAATTAAGAATCCCCTTTCTAGAACTAAGAGATCCGCAGTAGACCATTTTCCGCAAGGAGCAATGGGGCGTGTTCCGCTGGCCACGATAAACGGTTTCTTCGTCGATGCAATAGGGAAAGTGGTGAAGCTTGTCGTCGCTGATGTTGAGCGACTTCAGGTACCTTCGACAGCTTGGCCCGTTGTATGTGAAAAAGTCACAGCCGTATTTAATAATATTTCGGAAGATGCGGCGACCGAGTCCCCGTTCGGATTCAACATGTTCCGACATGTTTCCTACCATAATCAAACGGCATTTCGAGCGCAACATGCGATAGAGACCACACAACATTGTCCGCACGCCCATCTCGTAAGAAATGATGACATCAGGTTTGAGTAGTCTTAATTGTGCCGTCGTATCTGTAGGGAAGTGAATATAGTTTTGTTCACTGAAACCGGTTGAGTGTTTCCATTTAGCCGTAAACGTACGATTCTTTTGAACCACCACATCCAGTCCGCCCCAATCGGCGTTCCAATCGCGATCAGGTTCCATGGGCACCGAAAGCAAAACCGTTAGCTTGCGGACTCGTTTTTGAATTTCTTGGCATGCGACCATGTGGTGTCGTCTGATATAGTTGGTCAATAGTACGACGTTGACGTCAATCATTTCAGGATTGTCGTTGCGTTGCACAGAAACCTTTTGAGGCGACTGCGACAGCAGACGGTTTTGAGAAACGTTATCAATGGTTGGGTTCTCGGTGTCAAGAATCGGCGGAAGGATTTTTACTTCAGCGTTTTGCGTATGTTCGCTCATTGGGAAAACCTCAGCTTTCCGTTTACCTCCGGAATGGAAGATTTTAGTTCACCCGTCTGGGTGTCTAATAAAGGATCGTCTTTGATTAGCGGCCATGAAAGCGACACAATCCAAGCGATGGTTGGCATTCCACATAGGATCGAAAACATCACGTTTTCAAAAAGGCCATTGATAATAATAAATACCACAATTCCATCCGCCAAAGGATGTGAAACGGTCATCATCGCGCGAATACGCCCAAGGATCATCATCAGCATCGCGAAGCCTCCGATGATTCCAGTAGAGAAGGCCACGTTTAAAACCATGTTGTGCGTGTATTGAGAATAGTCCGCTAAATAGTACTTAGAGGTGGTAGCTCCGTATCCGATTAGAGGTCGTTCCTTGATTTTTTTAATCGTGTAGGCCCAAATCTCTGCACGGCCCGTTGCGGAGGTTAGTTCGTCCGCATCACCTGATTTTGAAGCCAGTATCATCTTCTCTTTGATCTTGGCTCCGATATCGACCTGTGTGCTGATCACTAGGATGGCTAACGTCCCGAGTAAGATTGCCGCAATGTATTTTGTGAGGTACTCACGTTTAATAAATACGTGGCGATAGGAGATTGTTAGTGCGACAACGGTTGCCACCAACGACGTTCGTGATAGTGAATTTACCAAAGCTGCCAGCGCGACGAAAATTAGAACAACTCGAAGCATCGAACGCTTTTGATACGTGAAGTACATGATTGTACCCAAAACAACAGTCAATCCAGTGTACTGGCCTAACGTGTTTGCATGGGCCAGCCCGCTCATGCGATAAGCAAATTTACCTTCGGGCAGTGGTTCGACCAGCACGCCAACCTCGGGCCACACGAAGTAAACAACCCACGAGAAGATGTTGAAGAAAGCCATGCCCGCAAATATTGCATTGAGCACTGGCATAATTCCGATTTGCACTAATGCCGTAACGGTCATTAAAAGTATTGCGATCATCGAAACTGCCGAAACTGCCGATGCGACTTTCGTGATCGAGAATGGCACGGCGACAAAATACAGAACGATGATGATCGTCATCCAGAAAATTGGAAAGGATTGCAAAATGTCGCGCACGCGTCGGTCGGTAGAAAAGCCAAAAGCTCCGTAGAGACCGGCCAATGCAATCCCCATTAATTTGACGAATACCTGCGCATCGAGGCCAACGGTGAGTTTTTCAGCTGAGAGGTTGGCTAAATTGACCCAAGTCACAAAGAAGATCAAACCGAGTCCCACAATGGTCGTGATTGGTATATCAAAAACATCGAGCAATCGCGTGCCTTCGATGTTTTGAATTCGCAAACCGCGATCGGGAAGGCTAGGTGATAACATAGTGTCCTCCCGTTAGCTCAAACGATTCAGTTGTGATGATAGTGGGTCGCACGGAACCGCCGAAGGATAAGGAATGCGAACACGGAAACGATCGTAGGGGCCGTCTTTAAATTATGGCTTCGAAAAAGGCTGCTACGACCAGTCAAAAAAAAATTATTCTTGATGAGCTAAAAGTGTTTGTCGATTAGGTTAAACGGATCCGCGATGCAGAATCGCGATGAAGGCAGTTTTGAAAATCAATCGAAGATCGTAAAAAAGACTTCGTTTGCGAATGTACTCCATGTCCATTCTCATCCACTCGCTGAACTTGATGTCGCGTCCGCCATGAGCTTGCCAAATACAGGTCAGCCCCGGCAGCACAGACAAACGCTGGCGTTGCCACGGCGTGCACTGCTGAGATTCGCCAACCGGTAAAGGCCGCGGGCCTACAAGAGACATTTCACCAAGGAGGACGTTGTAGAGCTGTGGCAACTCATCAATGCAAGATTTCCGCAGGTACTTGCCGACAAAGGTAATACGCGGGTCATTTTTAAGTTTGAATGCCGGTCCATCCTGTTCACTCTGCGTACGGAGAGCCTCTTGTTCAGCTTCGGCATTGACACTCATCGTACGAAATTTAAGGATTCCGAAATCTTTGCCATCCTTGCCTTCGCGCTTTTGGATGAAAAATATAGGTCCACCGGAGGTGCATTTGATCGCAACGGCAGCCACCGCAAGGACAGGCGACAACATCAGCAGTCCCACAGCCGAACCAGCGACATCAATCGCTCTTTTCCAGCTAGGTGTTGTGTCGCTGAGAATCTGAATACTGTTGCCAGTGCCTAGAACGGCTTTGCTCATGGAAATATTCGAGGACCGTTTTACTGGCTTTACGAATTTCAATTGCTTCACTTCAACGGCGACCGACATCGCGGTATTATCACCGTTGAAGTCCCCATTTGGTTTAAAACGATTGTGGGGTTGGTCCGTGCGTTGGAAGTTTTCTCCTTCGTGAAGATCGTTGTCGTCATCACGATCGTCATCGGGTTCTCCTGCCATGTATTGAGTTTCGGACTTCAACTCTTCCGTGACAGCGACCAATTGATCGTCCCAAGGATAAATTGCGACATGGGTATCGACTTGAATTCCTTGCTGCGAAGAAATTGTCGAAAGTTGATTGGCGACCAGCAACGCTCCAGCTTTCTTTGTTTCTGGGAGCAAGACTGCTAATTGGAAATCAAACCATCCAACGACATCGGAAACTCTCAACCGTGAATTAAATTCTGAGATTAATGAAGCCAGTCTCCGATCGGTCGCTTGCTGGTCAGAGAAATTGAATGTGATTAGCGCAAATTCCCGGTCGTTTCTGCGTCGATTTGAACGGAAAGCTTCTTTTATCAGTTCTGCCTCGAACATTTCCTGGGGGAGATCATGTGCAGTCTGTTTCTGGCAGTTGCTGGAAGTTGCGCGGTTAAACAATCGTTTCAGCATGGATTCGTTTTTGCGTCTTGTTTTAATGATCATTCAAAAATCCGTTGTAATCTCAATTGCAAATTCTATTGGAAGGAGCCAAGTAGTGAGAAAGGAGGCGGGCGTTCTATGACTTGTTGATTACCATGCCAATTATTTCGACCCCAAAACTCTCTGCATTTTTGCGGAATCTACTAATTAATCGATGATCAATTTGGTTCGCTTCCACAGTCAAAATTACTCCATCAAGAAATGGTGTAATCGCATCGCAGACGGTCAAATGGTTAGCCATCGGTAAATCAAAGATGAGGTAGCCGTAGTCTGAAAGTTGTTTGGAGATAACTTCAGGAAGTAGATCGAAGGGCAGCTCAAGGGCCTCTTGGTCTGTCTTGCGTCCAGAACCGATAACGTGAAGGTCAGTGATAGGGGTTTCGTGAATAACATCTTCGACGTCCGCGACGCCAATCAACATCTCGCTAAGGCCTGACGAGCGTGCTTGTCCCAATCGGCGTGTGATGTAGTGGCTGCCGAAATCAGATTCGACTAATAAAGTTGACGTGCGTCCTATCGAGCAGATTGCGGCGCTCAAGTTGTAGCTGACCGTGCTTTTACCGGCGCCGGAATTCAGAGATGTTATACCGATTGCGACAGGGCGATCAACGATTTCTGTTTTAGATGCTGACCAGCGACGTACTTGGCGAGCCAACGACATGAAGTGACGTCGAAGGCTGGCACTTGGGGCAACTCCCATACGTTTGGCGCGTTGACGATCCTTTAAGTCGCGATTTGTTAGGTTCTCAATCATTAGTTCACCATGTTTCTGCTGGAGTAGACTCGCGGGAGGGTAACCAATACGGGCATCTCAAGAATCTGTTCGACTTCACCCTCGTTCAACGACGCACTCAGGTGGTTGCGTTCGAAAAACAGTGCAACGGTCAGTCCCGTCAATACACCCATCAAAGCTCCCAGTGGCAGGAACATGCTTGCCTTGGGACTAATTGGTTTGACAACGATTGAAGGGTCTTGCACGATTACGATTGTAGAAATTTTGCTGTCGTCCAGCTCCTTCTTTGCCATTGCTTCGATGCCTTTGTTCTTAAACAGCTCCCATTCTGAATGAGCGGTGCTGATGCGATCATAAAGCTTCATTGCTTCGACTTCGTTAGCATTCATTTCACTGATGCGCTTGTTTTGCACTGCGTACGCATCTCGCGATGCAATCAATCGGGCTTTCGAGCTGGCTTGATCGGCGAGAGCTTTTGCCAGTTCGATATTCAAGGATTCGTGAACAGGATTGGCTTGCATTTTTGATTCAACACGATCGTTCTGTAGATTGTTCGCTCGCAACCGCATCACTTCAAGCCGTTTTTTGGACTGCTGGACACGCGGGTGGTCGAGTGAAAGCTGCGCGATCGACTGTGCCAGTTCGTCTTCGGCGCGGAAGAGATCCGATTGAGCGTCTTCAAACGATTTTCGCTCAACTCCAGAGGTCGCCAAAGGAATTTGCTTTTGCGTGGAAGCTAACGTTGCTCGCAGTTGCCTGACCTTCATGCTTGACGCTTCGAGTTCAATCTCAGCTGTGATCATGCTCTGTTCGAGTTCTGATACGATCTTCTCGAGCGTCCCGCGGGCTTCTCCGATCGAAAGGAAACCATGCTCATTGCGGAATGACTCTTGTTGCTTCAAAGCATCTTGGTAGCGATCCTCAGCCAATTCCACCTGCTTCTCAAAGAAGATAGTTGAACCTTTAGTAGTGTGAGAACTGTTGTGGATCCGTTGTGTTTCGTCGAATATCCGTTGAACCAGTTGTTGAGCTAACTGGGGGGAACTTCCCTTAATGTATACCGAAATGACCGACGTTTTTTTCTCAGCGTAGACGGTCATGTTTCTGAAAAGTTTTTCAATAGCAACTTCGCGCCGTTTTAGCCGTTTAAATTCTTCAGGTGAGATTCCATCAACTAATTTTCTGCTGCCTCCTTTGAGGAAGTCAGGAATCGACAAGGAAGGAAGCAATTTGTCAAACGGAGATTCTAAGATCGGCTCAACACCTACTTCGTCCACAACCGCTTCAACAGCTGCGCGACTACTTATAATTTGGACAACCGACCGAATTTCGCTTTCATGAGAGTCTTGAATGGTTACGCCGCTGTTTGACGCGATTGGCGAAATGCCAGAAGTGTTGCCGCCGCGTTGGACGTAGATTCGTCCTTCCGAGGCATATTGACGAGGCCAGATAACGAACATGGCGACGATTAATACCATCACCATCATGAAAACCATTAAGACCTTCATCTTGTGCCGTAAAATGGCACTGATGATCTGGGTTAAGGTGAGTTGGGCAGAGCTGTTGTTCATATCGCGGGTACTCCAACTTGAAAAGCGGAAGCAATTTTGAAATTAATTATGAACCCAAGACGGGTTGCGGAGGATGTTTAGGAGGGAGCATTGCCAGTGAACCCCTGAGACAGAGCGCCTCCAGATATCTAGGAAAATTAGAAATCTGCTGAAGTCAACTTGCTCGGTCAGTCTATTCAGAATAAATCCCGGTTTCAAGTCGCTCATGTGGATGATGACGACTTTAATGACTTGAAACGGCTTGTTTAGGGAGTGCAAATTCACGCCCCACTTTAGTTGATCTAAACGGGTGTTTGCAAAAGAGATTCTAATAAGCTGCTCTGATCACGGCATTGAACCGAAGCTAACGGCGGCAGGAGTCGCGTTAATGAGTTCCGTACTTAGGAGGATTGCGGTGGATGGGCGTAGGAGAAGCAACCCATTCAGAAAGCGGTTTCGATGGGGATTCAGATGAAAAAAAATTTCTGCAGCGGATTCCCTAACTCATTTGAGTGAGCCAATCCATTGTTCGCAGTCTGTAAGATCATCCAGAAGCAGATCTGGAGCGGCGCTGCTGAGCTTATTAGCAGAACCGCCTCCTGTTTTTACCGCTAGGACCTTCGCGTCAATCGATCGTGCACACCGAATGTCGTTTGGTGTGTCTCCGATAACCCAAACTTGGTCGCTTGAAAACCTATCACCTATCGCGTTTTTTGCTGACTGGACAGCTTGCGCGGCGACATCGTTTCGGTCAGCGAATTGATCTCCGTAGCCGCCAAAAGAAAAATATTGGTCGACCCCCACGTGCTTCAGTTTAATCTCCGCGGCCCGTTGTAAATTGCCAGTCAGGATTCCTAAAGCAATGTTGTCCTGGGATTGAAATGTCGCCAATAGAGTTTCAACGCCTGGAAGAAGCCGCCCTTCATTTTTGACCAATTGCGCGGGCAGAATTTGATAGTAGCGGCGGCAGAACTCTTCATGATGTTGCTCGTACGAAACCCCCAGCTCCTGAAACAGCTCAGCCAAAATTCCACGGTCGCAGCGTCCATGGACATTCAATGGGCCAATTTCAGAAACGCCAAACAGCTCTTTGGCCGTTTCTGCCATCGCACTGGTACCCGCGTGGGCAGACGTCATAATGGTGCCGTCGATGTCAAATAGTAATGTCCAGGCTTTCATGGAGTGCCTTCAATGCAACATTTTGGTGGGACTAACAGCTCTTTCACTGTTGGGGTTAGTCAGAAAACAATTTGGAAATGGTTATCATAGAGAAACGTTTCACGTTCACTTTTTTAAATCTGATCATAAAGTATGTTTTATCTAGTACCAATATGGGCGGCCCACTTGGCAAAGACAATCTTGCTGGTCTGCGTATGTTTTATGTTTTGGGCGACTACTGCCGTAATGGGTCAGGACGTTGCCCTGCGATCCATTGACGATTGGATTGCTGGCTTGGGAGCCGATAGTTATTTGTCTCGTTTGAAATCAGAAGAAGCGATCTTTGAATTAGGCAGCGAGGCGATTGATCCAATTAAGCGGGCCGTCAATTCTCCTGATATCGAAATAAGCATTCGTGCTCAACGATTGACGGTGACTTTGTTGGAGCGAGATTTTGACCGGAGGAAAGAATCTTTTCTTGAGGCATCGCTGGAGTCTTTGGATGATTTTGGATTCGTGCAGTGGCCTACTTTTGCAAAACTTGTCGGGCGAACCAAGAAAGCCAAGCAATTGTTTATGGACATCGTGCAGAATCAACGGGACAAGAAGTCGAGTTCGGCGCAGAATTCAACGGGAGACGTAGGCTATTTGGGATACCTCTCTACCGAACAAGAACAGTACACGACTCTTCCGACTTCCGCGGTCGAAATTGCTGAAGAGTTGTTCAATCGGTTGAAAGATCTTAACAGCGATCATCCAAAATCCGATGCGGAACCTCTACCGCGCGACGTGAGAGGTGCGGCGGCTAATCAAAGGGTCGTGATCCAACAATTATCTCTCTCGGCTTTCGAAGCCAACCTACCAAAAACGCTTGTGAAAACGGTCAACGAGAGCACCTATCGGGAAGAGATACGCGGCTTAATCATCGGTTGGATTCGAGCCCGTAAGTATAAAAAAGGGTTGACGAGAAACCAGATAGAAATAATTTTTCAATTTGAATTGACTCAACTAACAGAAGATCTAAACAGAGAAATAAAGGATGAACGTTCAAGAGTCCGCCTTCAGGCTGCCGAGGCGATTGCGAAGACTGGCGGTCCGGATGCCATTAAAATGCTTTTGCCCTTTGTTAGAGGCAGTGAAATAGTTCTTACCTTTCCCGAACCTGTGAGCGGGAAGTCGTTGAAAGTCACCTTAGGTGATATTGCGTTTCAGTTGATCTTAGCACTCGAAGATCAGCCACAAAAAGATTTTGGTCTTCTTCCGACAGCGGGTACAATGTTGTTAAGTAAATCACCCGTCTATGGTTTCGTTGACCGTGAATCGGCTACAGACGCGATCGCTAAGTGGGAAATAAATCCGAAAAGATGATTCTTCTAAACTGACGTTGGGTTTACTTACTTTCTCTCCGAGTGCCCTTTGCAACTCCATTGGAATCTCAAGTTTCCTCAAGTTTCCTCAAGTTTCTTATCGTTGTACCTAAACACTATCTATGAATTAAGAAGGTCGTAAATCGAAACATTTTAACTTGGAGTCTCTAATGAGCGGCAGCACCACTTCCAATCGTTCCGCCTCGCCGAACCAGTTAAGCAAAAATTTTACGCACGCCCAAAATGGAAGTGCCCCATCGCACGCAGTGCAGAAATCACATCAGATTGCCGGGGCAAAACCCAAACACAAACTGATGTTCTCGGCGCAATTCAATCACCGGGTGATGATCAATTTTAAGATGTCCTCTCGCACACTTGCGACTCAGTTGCCCGCAGGATTAGAGCTTCTGCCGTTTCGCTCGTCCTACTACGTAACGTTCATGGCTACGCATATTCGTGGCGTGAAAATGTTTGGGTTGCCGATCTTTCCGGCGTTCAATGCCATTTCCCTACGCACCTATGTTCGATCGGCCAAGTTCCCTTCCACTTCTGGAAACTTCACGTTTGGGCGATACGTTTCGAGCTCCGCTGGTGCTTGGCTACTTAAGAAGAAACTTGGCCTAACTGCCCGCGTCATTCCTATCAAGCGTAACGTAAAGTCAGCCAAGGGTGCGCCGCTTCCTTCGGTACGCTATGGTTGGAAAACTGGAGATGCTGAGGATCTCCTTCGGATCACGGCACGTTCGCAGGTCCGAGGTGACTCCGATGAAACCAAGCCTGGTTGGATGCTGAATCAGCTCAATGAGTTTACGGTCGTTAAGAACAAAATCGTGGTTCACAAGACTGTAAATCCAAAATGTAAAGCCTATGATGTCGCCAAAGCAAACTTCAAATGCAGCGTGAAGAAGATGTTTGGTCAGACGTTTGTAAAGTCACTTCAAAGTCGCCCTGCGTCGGTCTACTTGTTTGACGGCGGGAAAACGACGTTCATGGCTGGCGAAGCTCTGTAGGCAATGGATTGGCTTAGTGGAGCAAGATCACAATCACAAAGTGACAACAATTCCGATTGGCCTGAGACGCGTGCGCTCGCTTCTCAGCAGTATAATCATCGTCTTTTTGAGCTGCTGTCTTCCCAGAATGCCACGGCGACGTACTTTTGAGCTGGCTGTGAAACTTCCGGGCTGCACCGCGGGTAATATAAAGCTAAGCTTAAACAGGCACATAATGTGTAGAAGAAGTTGCCTCTGTCATCCCGCGACATCTACGACATGATTCCCCGTACTTCATTTTCTCCAAGAACAAACTATGAGTCATTTTGAATTTGTCCGCTTGAGTCTTCATCACGCAAACCGGTCAGCGTTCCCAACGCTCCGTTCGGGTCGTTTGGGTTTAGGATGCACACTTTTGTGCCTGTTTATTTTACAGCTCTCGTTTGCTTCGAGCGCGGTTGCTCAAACCGCGACGGAGAAAGAATCGCAATCTGATACCCAAACGAAAGAAAAAAGTGAGACACGTAGCGGCGCCGATCATTTCATGCGTATTCGCAAAGATCCCAAAGGCCGTCCCGTTTCGCTGGATACTTCGATCACACGTTACGAATTGACTAACGAGGACGGAAAAGCAGTTCACGTCGATTTAATCGGAGCCGTCCATATCGGCGAAAAAGAATACTATCAGCAGCTCAATAAGGAATTCGAAAAATACGATTCGATGCTGTTTGAATTGGTCGCCCCCGAAGGGACGGTGATTCCCAAAGGTGGACGCAGCAAAGAAGATACCTCAGGCATTACCAATCCGGTGGCGGCGATTCAAATGGGTATGCAGAAGCTGACTGAGTTGGAATTTCAGTTGAGCCATATTGACTATACCAAGGACAACTTTGTTCACGCCGATATGAGCCCCG
>Ga0209831_1000473_pt1 | contig 38854 bp, 25 predicted proteins | sample Maine_Asex4_meta_FD_187451 | JGI IMG/M metagenome (GOLD analysis project Ga0209831, IMG submission 187451) | Marine algal microbial communities from Maine, USA - Maine_Asex4_metaG (SPAdes) (version 2) | ecosystem: Host-associated > Algae > Red algae > Unclassified | place: Maine, USA | collected... | reverse complement strand
CGGCGGCGGCATCACCGGCGGCGGTTCGGCTCACCCGGTCGGCGGCGGCATGACCGGCGGACAGCAGACGGGCGGCATGAACGTCGACGTCTCGCAGGGCACCGACGGCATGGCAGGTGGCCAGACGGGCGGCCAGACGGGCGGCAAGGGCGGCGCAGCGGCCCCGACCGTCACGGCAGGTGCGGGCGGTGCCGGTGGCAATGGCGGCGCCATCAACATCAACGGCAGCCTGTTCGGTTCGGGCGGCGCAAGCGGCGCGACGAGCAATGGCACCACCCCCGCGAATACCGGCGGCTCGGTCGGCGCAGAGCAGATCTCGTTCGGCGGTGGCAGTGCCCATCCGGCGGGTGGCGGTTCGTTCTCCAGCGCCGCTCCGTCCAGCTCGTTCAGCGGCTTCAGCCAGCCGTCCAGCTCGTTCAGCGGCTTCAGCCAGCCGAGCAGCTCGTTCAGCAGCTTCAGCCAGCCGTCCAGCTCGTTCAGCAGCTTCAGCCAGCCGAGCAGCTCGTTCAGCGGCTTCAGCCAGCCGAGCAGCTCGTCGAGCAGCTTCAGCCAGCCGAGCAGCTCGTTCGGCAGCTTCAGCCAGCCGTCCAGCTCGTTCGGCAGTTCCGTTCACCCGTCCAGCTCGTTCGGGTCGGGTAGCAGCACCTTCGTCACCGGTCCTGGCGGATCGATCGGTTCGCCGGTCTCGTCGAGCAGCTTCAGCCAGCCGAGCAGCTCGTTCGGCAGCTTCAGCCAGCCGTCCAGCTCGTTCGGCGGTTCCGCTCACCCGTCCAGCTCGTTCGGATCGGGTAGCAGCACCTTCGTCACCGGTCCTGGCGGATCGATCGGCTCGCCGGTCTCGTCGAGCAGCTTCGGCAGCAGCTACTGGTAGAGGCTTCCCTGCCTCTTTCTCGCTAGTCGAAAAGATCAGGCGCTGTCCCCTTCGGGGGGCAGCGTCGTTTCGTCCCGGCATCCCGGCGGGCGCCGGGGTGCGACAAGACGGTGAACGGGACAGTTCCGGGGAGCGTAACGATATCGGTGGCAGGGTCGAGGGACAGCGGACGACGCTGCACGAACACCCGCCATCCATCCCGAACCGGAAAGACGCGACCCGCGATCCGTCCGTCGGGAACGTGCAGGTCGCGCGCGAAGACCGGCTCGACCCCGCACGCGGCGTTCTGGTGAACGAGGGTGTCGCCGGTATCGATGCCGCCGTCTGCGATTTCTTTCACGGCTTCACCGACCGCAACCGGTTCGATCGCCGTCTCGATCCGGCGGTGCGCACTGGGCGCGGCGAGACGATGGCGCCTGCGGATGACGCGCAACCCCGATCCGGCGGATCACTTGAACAATCGCACCACCCGCCTCGATTGCGTCACCCCCTGCAAGCCCACGGGAAGAGGAGACCGTTTCTCGTAATCGGACCCCATGACCAGCGTGCCGTTTCCGTTCAGCGTGTATTCGTGGACGATGATCTTTGTATAGGAAGCATCGTAGTTGAAATGGCTGTCGCCGTTCATCACGAATCTATGGTGAGGCAGGTAGAGCGTTCCCTCGATATAGGACTGCCCCGACATGTTGAAGATCGCCTCCTGATTTCCGGGGGAGCTGGTATCACTGGCCTGCATGATCAGGAACCCGGCATGCGTCCCCTCTGCGAGGGCGCTGAGGCGGACCACGTTGCCGCCGTTGAACGTGATGTTGGACCCGGCTTCCAGATAGATCAGAATGCCGTTACCCTCGACCAGGTCGACGCCGTTCGTCAGAAATCTGCCGTCGCGGATGATGTAGGTGCCGGGATTGAACGTCGCCTTGTCCGCCCCGTTGATGCTGATGCCACCGCAATAGACGCCCGGGTCCAGAGTCACCGGATCGTTGCCGTTGGCGCTGAAACCCGTATGGGTACATCCGTCATGCACTTCCGCCGGCGGCGGCATCGCGGCGAGCGGGTCGGGAATCGCGTCGGCATTCTCGATCACCTGGTCCGGCAGCCCGTTCAGGTTGATGCCCCCGATTCCGCCCCCGGCGCTGAAGGACGGCATGTCGAAACGGCCGGTCCCGTTATAGCCGAACGAATCCGTCGCTGTTGAATTGGAATGCCAGCCGCAATCGGTGGTGACGTTCGTGGTGCCGTTGATGTTCAGCCCTCTCCGGTCTTCCTTCAGCGTCAGCACGCACGCATCGAGCGGTGCCGGCGTCCCCGAAGCGGCATCGACGTAACCGGCCTTGGCATACCCGTTGATCTCGATCCCCTTCATCCCGACGACCTTCAACAGCGTCGTCGGAACGTCGCACGTCGCGGATACCTCGACGATTCCGTCACCGAGAATCGTCTCGATCGGATTTTCGCACTGCCCGAAGTTCAGGTCGAAAATCTTCTGGGCCAGTTCCTTTCGCCCCGCGTCGTCATGGGTGGAGCGGACCGTGGAAAGCGCCGCCGAGTCCAGGGCTTTCTGGAGGCTTGTATTGCGGGACATCGCATTGGCGAAATCCATGGCTCCTCCGCCCGCTGCCGCGATGACGGGTAACAGGAGAGCCATCATCATACCGATGCTTCCCCGACGCTCGCATAGAAACCTTCTGAAGACACTCACGCTTTCTCTCCCCATGCACAATCTGCAATTCGGATGCGATAGTGTGGCAAACAGGTGAATCTCGATTTAAGTTCTACTTCACGACGAGTGAATGATGGGCCGCGATGCCGACGCGATCGAATCCTCGACCACTATCTCGCGACTCCCCCTTCCCAAACCGGCCCCTGCAACCCGACGCCACCGGTTTCGGCCCGTAGTCGCTCACAGAACGCCGTCTCATCCTTCCAGCATCTTAAGATGAAGGCATAACTAACCATTCCGGGTAAATTTTCCTTCATCTTCATGCCTGAAATGATTGTTCCATATAATCAGTGAGGGCACGATGTTCGATTACTCATATCATGACGGCGCTTCCTCCACGAGATGCGCAAGACCCGCTCGCCATATCAGAACCGCACGTCTCGCATCGTGTATGATGGTGATGATGACGGCGGTGTCTTCCTCTCCGGTTCTCGCGCAGACGGTGACCCTTGCGGACGGCTCCGGCCCGGCGATCGGGCCATGCACGCAGAAGAACGTGGACCAGATCGACCGTTTTGCCTTCGCGGCGGCGACGGGTGCCGGCGCGGGGGGGGTGCCGGCGCTGTCCTATGAGATGCCCGACGGACACCGCCGCATGATGATCGCCGTCGTCGCGGTCGAACGCGACCATGCGCCTTTCGACGGGCGCGGTGACAACTATGCGGGCACCACGCCCCTCACGGGAAATACCGCCGATGCGCCTGCGCTGTCCTATGGCGGGGTGCCGATGGGACTTTTCACCTATGGCTACGCCCATGCGGGCATCAACTCGAACGACTTCTCGACGGCGGAGATATCGCACGAACTCTATGTCTATTATCTGTGGGGCGCGTCGGCCCCGTCGGGCACCAACAGCTTCAGCCTGGGAGCGAACTTCAACCTGCCGCAGAATGCGGGCGACGAAGCCGTCGTGATGGCGACGACCTTCGATAATGTTTTTTCGATCGAGTATATCGGGAACGTGAATGACAGCACAGGCCCCCATTCAATCGACATCGCTTCGGACCCGGCCGCCGCCGGTCTGATTCAACCCGCAGGAACGAGCGCGGCGGATAACATGCTGGTCGGCTGGGGCATCAGTGCCGGTGACGGGCGCGTCACCTTTGGCAGCGGCTGGACCGAGAACGCGCAGATTCAGGCCCCGAACACGAATGGCACCTACGCGACCGCAGCAGGGCGATCCGCCAACGGTCCGTATTCCGAGAATGACGGCCTGAGCGTCTTCGTGCAGTCGATCACCGGCGTTACCAGCCCCCAATCAGCCCGCTTCACCGCCCCCGAGGCCGATCTCTATGACCTGCTGGGCCAGTCTGTGCGGTTCATCGCGGCGGGCTGCGATACGGGCGACGCCCCGGCCTCCTACGGTTTCGCCTATAACAAGCAGAACCCCTATCGCTATCTGGGCGCGCTGGCTGGCGATGCCGATATCATCGACCATGCAGGGACCGCAGCGACCGGCGACGACGCCGACGGTTTCGCCGACGAGGACGGCATCGCCGCTTTTCCGACCCTGTCCTACGGTGATACCGCCTATACGCTTACGGCATCGGACATCGTGGTCAATGCGGGCAGCGGCAATCTGTACGGCTGGATCGATTTCGACGGGTCGGGCACCTTCGAGGCGAGCGAGTTCGCCGCCACGGCGGTTTCGGGCAATACGCTGACCGCACCGCTGACCTTTTCCGGCTTCGCGCCGGTTACGGCTCTCGGCAGCACCTTCGCACGCTTTCGCATTACAGGCAGCAGCCTGACCGCCGCCGATTTTGCCGGAGACGGAGGCAGCGGAGAGGTCGAGGATCACGAGGTCGCGATCGAGGGCGGCGTCTTCACCGATCATTCCGACGGCCCTGCCGATGGCGGCACGGCCCCGAACGGGACCGGCATCTTCGCCTATGGCACCGCCTCGCACACGGTGACGGCGGGCATCCGGCTCGGCGCGACCATCACCGATGAGACCGGCCCGGTCGAGGATGCCGACGATGCCTCGGACGACGGCGCCGGCTTTCCCGCCCTGGCGCAGGGAACGCGGGTGAGCGTGCCGGTCGCCGTGACGGGTTTCGGCTATCTGAACGCCTGGATCGATTTCGACGGTTCCGGCACGTTCGACAGCCCCGTCGAGCAAGTGGCTGTCGATTTGCTGGATGCCGATGGCGATGGCACGATCCTGCTGGATCTCGACATTCCCGACTGGTCGCGTACCGGTTCGACCCATGCGCGCTTACGCTGGTCGAGCAGCCCCGCGATCGGCCCTGCCGGTGCGGCGGATGACGGCGAGGTCGAGGATTATGTCGTGACGATCGCCGACCCCGCCGCCATCGAAGTGTCGGGCACGGTGTTTCTCGACAACGGTGCGGGGGCTTCGGCGGGCACGGCGCATGACGGCATCCGCGATGCTGGCGAAGGTGCGGGAGCGTATGCGACCGTCTCCGTCTTCGAAACGGCGGGCGACACCCTGATCGCGACCGCCATCGTCCGCCCCGACGGCAGTTGGGCCGCGATCCTGCCCGGCGGGTTCGGGGGCGAAGTGCGGGTCGTGGCGACCCCGCTCGGCGGCTACCTCCCGGTTTCCGACGATCCGGGCGCGGCTTCGGCCCCGGTGAATCCGTCGCCGACCGACGGGATCGTCGCCTTCTCCGTCACGGCGGGCACACCCGTCGACGGGATCGACTTCGGCCTCGTGGCGGAGCCGTCACTCGCCTCCGACCAGACCGCCACCCTCGCGGCGGGTCAGATCGTCGATATGCCACACCGATACAAGGCGACGACGACCGGCACGGTCACCTTCACCCTGACCGACGCTGTCGCGAACCCTGCTGACACCTTCGGCGCGGCCCTCTATGCGGATGCCGATTGCGACGGTGCCCCCGACAGTGCCATCACCGGGGCGGTCGCGGTGGTCGCGGGGCAATCGATCTGCGTGATCGTGCGCAGCCAAGCGAGCAGCGGCGTGCAGGACGGGGCGGATTTCCGCTACGCACTCACGGCAACCACGGATTTCACGGGGACGGGTCTGACCCTCGTGCTGCGCAACGACGATCGCATCATCGCCGGGTCGAGCGACGTTCTGCAACTGACGAAGCGGGTCACCAATCTCACCGCCGGAACGCCCGAATCCACGTCGAACAGCGGATCGCCGGGGGATGTACTGGCCTATCGCCTCGTGATCGTGAATCCCGGCAGCCTGCCGCTGACGGACATCACGGTATCGGATACCGTGCCGCCCTTTACGGCCCTGTCCGCGCCGGTGGCCGACAATGTGGTCATCACCCCTGGCGTCACCTGCGCCCTGAGCGAACCGACCAGCTATGTTACCGGCTATGACCGGGATATCCGCTGGACCTGCCCCGGCAGCTTCCCGGCGGGGGGCGAGGCGTCGCTCGGCTTCGAGGTGCGGATCCTGCCATGACCGGGCCGCGTATCGCGAGACGCCGCCAGAGCATGTCGAGGTCAGGTCGAACGCAGAGCGTCGGTCTTCACACGCGTCGAGGAGCATCGAACAGTGCGGGGTGCGCATAGCGAGCCGCGGCGTTCTGGCGCAGGGCAGGACGGCCATCCGATTCCGCACGCCGTTCGGCGATGCCCCGATCGCCAGCCCGCGCCTGAATCGCTGCGCCCGCGCCGCAAGGCCGATGCAAAGTCCCCCCCTTTGAAATAAGGGGGGAACCGCGTCAGGCCACGTCGACGTAGTAGGCCACCCCTTCGTAGTCGTACCGGGGCAGCGTGGCGATGATGTTGTCGCGCTCGGCCTCGTTCGACGTGTAGAAATGGGTGCCCTTCCGGTTGTTGTAGAAGCGATAGATCTCGGCGCCTTCGGTGGGGGGGACGTTGCTGTCGAGAGATGGTCGCGGGATTTCGGACCAGTTGCTAGAGTGGAACGTCTTGCGAGAAGGACGATCCCGAGATGGGCAAGCGAACGGGCTTTGCTGACGATACAGCTTTCACGATCTGACACTGCTATTCTGCTTTGAAAAGCGAGGCAGGAATGAACAGTCATCGTCCGAAATGCGGTTCTGAGGAACGGTCGAAGGCAGGTTTTATCGGCGACGCGCAGCGTTGGCTACGCAAGGGGCGTGTCCGACGTTGCGGTTCTCGAATGGATCAGAGCGTTTGGCGAGGAGGTGGCGTGCGCCGTGCAGCGGGCGTTCGCGGACCCGGCCCGCCGCCCCGCATGGTCATGCTGGACGAGATGTGGCACTTCATCCATGCCAGAAAAAAGACAAATGCTGGCTCTGGATATCGCTGTGTCATCTCACCGGGCGCATCCTCGGCGTTCATATGGGAGGGCGCGGGGCCGAAGACCTGAGAGACTTTCTTGCCGCCCTCCCGAAGACGAAAGGGAAAATCGCTTTCACCGATGATTTGGCCGCTTACGCTGCCGTACTTCCCGAAGGCGCGCGTTTCGTCGGGAAAATGCCGACCCGGAAACTCGAAAGCCTCGACGCGACCGTCCGCCATCATCCGCGCGGCGTCCGCTCGCACGCTTCGCTCGACCCGGCGCAGCGTCGCTCGCTCGCTCGTCCGCCATCTCCGATCCTCCGTTTTCTATCAGCCAGTAACGGTGGACCGGATCGGTGCCTACATCGGACGGTTGTCGATCATCTCCACCCGTAGCGCACCGGGGGCGACGCCGTGCAGCAGGACGCCGCTCGTGGAACCCGTCGGGATGTACATCCCCTGCTTGACGTTCCGCGCGCCGTTCAGGATGCGCTGCGGCGAACCCAGGGATGCCGAAAAGGACAACCGGTCGGTTCCCGGGCGAAAATCCACGATCGAGACCTGCCCCAGCGGTGCCGGCGTGCCGTCCATCCTCGTGCCGATGACGAACACGTCGCGCCCGGTGCCGCCCGCCGCGTAGACGCGCCCTCCTTCCGCGAAGATCCTGTCGTCGCCCCGGCCGCCCGCCGCGAAATCGATGCCGCCGCCCGTGGCGATCAGGTCCGCACCGTCGAAGCCCGCGAGGATGTCGTTCCCGCCGCCACCCGAAAGACTGTCGCCGGCGTTGCTGCCCGCGAGCAGGTCGTTGCCCTGCGTTCCGCCCGCACGGCCCGAAACCGCGCGGTGATTGGCGATCGGGAGCGTGCCGCCATCGGGAAAGACCGGCACCATCGACCATTTCGGTCGTTCGGGAAAATTCGGGTGCATGGCCATCGAATCGCGCACGAGGTAGGCATAGGCCTCCGCCGCTAACGGGTCGAGGAACGCCCCCACCATGCTGGCATATCCCGCCCGCGCCTGCGCGACGTAGTTCCAGGCGGCGGCGGGGCCGCCCATCATTTCCGCGGGGTCGGCCTCGAACTTTCCGGCGGCGACGTTGACCTGCGCGATCTCCCGCCAGGTCGCGAAGGGCACCTCGGTGTCCTTGTCGCTGTGGATGGTGCGATAGACCGTCGACCAGCGCCCGTTGAAATCGGCGCGCAGGAAACGGCTCAACTGATACCGCCGCGTATAGGCGTAGACGGGTTCCGCCGAAGCGAACCCCATCCGCATCGCCTGGGACAGCGACTGGGCGAAGAAATCCTGCTGCCAGTTCGAGATGGTTCCCGCCGGATGCGGCCCCTGTATCCAGCCCGCCGTCTCGAAGGATGCCGGCCCGCCCCGCTTGTCGTTGCGCGTGTATTCCGCAGGGTACCACAGCAACCGCTGGTTCAGCTTGTCGACCATGTAGCGCTTGTCGGGGTGGTCGTCGGGCGTGGCCCAGGCGGCATAGGCGTGGGTGCGGTTCACCCATGCCTGACCGCGCACCTGCTCGTTCGACAGGTTGCCCGCCGCATCGTCGCGATAGCGGGGATTGTAGCTGAGCAGGCCGTAGCCGAGTTGCGCGTGCAGTTCGTCGAGCCGGTACCGGTCGCCGGTGATCAGATAGGGGACGTAGGAGAGATCGGGCTGATGCGCGTTGTCCAGCTTCCACCCGTCGGTCTTCACCTCGATGGCGGGGTGGCCGTTGGCCCCCTCGGTCGCGCGGCTGTCGGCCCAGAAACGAGGGCGGGAATCCAGCGTCGGAACGCGCCCCGTCTTCGGGTCGCGAAAATGCCATGGCACCGATCCCGCCGCATCGGCGTTCGCCATCATCGCGGCCCGTGCCTCGGGCGATTGCGCGCGTATCCAGGCATAGGTCCAGTCGGGGACCATCCCGATATCCTCGCGCCCGCCCGTCGTCGGCATGGCGCGCAGGATCGCGGCGGAGGCCATCGGCCCCGTGCCGCCCTTGGCGACGGACGCGACCTGTTCGTCGAAGAACGACCGCGCCACCTGCATCTGGGGGTCGTAGGGAGGCAAGGCCCCGGCGGAAATCAGGTAGGGTCCGTCGAAGACGACATGCGCCGTCGAGGGGTGAGCGCCGCCCCACACGATCTCCCGCCAGTTGGTATGGCGAAGATGCGTGATCGTTCGCCGGATCACCGTCTGCCCGGCCATGCGGATCGTGTACGCGTACTCGATATCGCGGTTCGCGGTCGCCAGCATGTCGTCGTGATGCACCGAAACCGCCGTCCGCACGGCCCCGTCCGCCATCGCGCGAATATCGAAGATCGCCACCATGGAGGGCGTCAGCCGCTGCGTGAGCCGCACTTCCCGGGCCAGCGGGCCGGACATCCAGTCGTCCAGCCGATTGCCCGCTATCGCCTCGCGCAGCAATGCTCCGGCATCGACCGACACCTGCCGACCCTCGACCGTCATGTCGAGCGACAGGTCGTAACCGCGATCGATCAGTCCCGAAATTTCGAGCGTGCCGCGCGTCTGGGCCGGAGCGGCGCGCAGCGTTACCTGCGCATCGGCGGTATCGGCGGGATTGCGGATCGACAGGATCGCGTGCCGAACCGACCCGTCTTCGTACCGCGCCTTCACATCGTACTGCAGGGCAAGCGCGCGGCCCTCGTGCGTGGCGGTCAATCCCGCCCCCCCGGGCCAGTCACCGCGAGCGAAGGCCTGGCCGAAGGTCGTGATCTTGCCCGCCTGTCCGGACAATCCCTGCAACCGGACACCGACGACGGCATCGGCGGGGCGCGCGACGCGGGGAGCCTCGACATCGACCGCGAGGTTGCGAAGATCGGCCAGGGCGGGCGTGCCGTGAAGAAGGGCGACGGCGCATGCCGCCATCGCATGGCGCAGCACCGTCGAAACGGGCCTCGCCGTCCTGCGGCTTCGGCTCGACCGAGCGGTACACGTGTCGAGCGCGCGTTCCGGATGCCTTGGCAGTTGATACATCGGGTTTCCTGACTGTTTGGGAATCCGACAGGCCGAAATCGGAACATCGTGATTCGCGGTGATCGCAAGTCGCTTCAGAGCGCGGGCGCCAGGCCCGCATTGATTTTCGGGGGGCCATAGGCGCGCAGCGGCGTTTCGGAGAACAGTCGCGCGCCGACATGCGCCGCCCCGCCGCGCGTCAGATGCCCGCCGTCATAGGACAGGAGCGCGCCGTCGGGGCCGAACACGGGGCACAGGCCGTTCGCGCCGCACAGCAAGGCGTGGAAATCCACGAAGCGGTCGGGCGCGACCTGCGCCCGCAGGGCATCGTTCACGGCCCTCTCCTTCGCAGAGGGCGTCACGTACTCGCCCTGCAAGGCGGATGGGGCGAGGTGCAGCACGTCGCGCGGCGCATGCGAGAACAACCCGTATTTCGACCCCAGCACGTAGAGCGCCGCATGATCGTGCAGCCCGAGCGCATCGATGGTCCGCGCCGCCGTCGCCGCCGACCACGGCTTCCAGGCCAGCGCGACCAGCACCACATCCGCCTCGCGCAGCCGCCCGAGGTCCTCCGCATCGAGGGTCGCCCGCGCGCAGGCGGTGCGCCACGACCCCGTGACATGCGCGTACTCCGCCCCGGTCGTCGCGAGCTGGCACTGGACCGGGCGGTAGACCGCCGAGATCGCGTATCCCTCGAACGCCCCGGATTCCGCGATCATGTTGTAGAGGTCCTGCGAGAACGAATCGCCCAGCAGCACGACGGTCGGGCGGTCGTCGGCGAGCGGCCTGTCGAGGGCGTCGCGATCATACGCCGCGCGCACGTATTCCCCGCGCCGCATCGGCGATTGCGCCACCCAGTCCCGCTGGAACGCGGGGAACCGCTCGGGGAATCCGTCCTGCGCGGTCAGGGCGGCTCCGGCCATGACGAAGGCCGCGCTCGCCGCCACCAGACCGCCGGTCAGCCGGCCGATCCCGATACGGGCGCGATCCCGGAAAGGCCGCTCCACGAACCGCCACGTCGCCCATGCCAGCACCAGCGACAAGGCCGCAAGGCCGCCCATCACCCAAGGCTCCACCCCCTCGCCGAACCGCAACCGGGCAAAGGCGAAGAGCGGCTGATGCCACAGATAGGCGGAATAGCTGACGAGACCGATCCCGACGAGCGGGCGCCACCCGAGGATGCGCCCGACCCCGCCGGGCGCGGTTCCGCACAGAAGCACCAGCACGGTGCCGATGACCGGCAGCAGGGTCCATTGCGACGGAAAGGCGATGTTCCCGTCGAGCAGCAGGATCGACCCGACGATCAACGCCAGCCCCGCATACCCGCCGACGATCGCGGCAGGCCCCCGTGGCGGCGCGCGATGCAGCAGGAAGACGGCCAGCAACGATCCGGCCAGCAACTCCCACGCCCTGCTCGGCAACAGGTAGAAATTCGCGGTCGGCAGCGGGCCGACGGGAAAGACGAGGACGATCGCCAGCATGAGCGCGAAACTCAGCACCGCACAGCCGCCGAGAACCGCCCAGACCATCCGGACCCCGCCGCGCATGGCCAGCAACACGGCGCAGGGCAGGATGAAGTAGTACTGCTCCTCGATCGCGAGGCTCCACGTGTGCAGCAGGGGCTTCAACTCCGCGCTGGCGGCGAAATAGTCGCTCTCGGTCCAGAAGAAGACATTCGACACGAACAGCATGACCGCGACGATGCTGCGCCCGAATTCCTCCAGCTCGTAGGGGAGCATCAGCGCCCATGCGAAGGGCAGGCAGCACGCGATGACGAAGAACAGCGCGGGCAGGATCCGCCGCGCCCGCCGTTCGTAGAACCGACGGAACGAGAACCGCCCTTCCACGCATTCCGCGAGCACGATGCCCGTGATCAGATATCCGGAGATGACGAAGAAGACATCGACGCCGACGAATCCGCCCGAGAACGTGGAAAATCCCGCATGAAACAGGATGACGGGCAGCACGGCCACCGACCGCAACCCGTCGATATCCGGTCTGTATCGCATCGCGCCTCGCACCGTGAAGAGTCGCCGCACGATCGACGATGACGGTAAAGACCCGGTGAACGCGGCGAGAACTTCGAGGTCGGTCGCGTGCTGTCGGCTGATCCGGGCGCCGCCACGTCGGACCAGACCGGACGACAGGGACGATCGCCGGGACGACCCGCCGCGTTATCGACCCTCGCTCGTCAGGGTCCCCGGCTTCCTTAGCGTCACCCTGCGTGCGACGGAATTGCGCAGGATCGCGGGAAAGCGCGACGGGGTCTGGATACAGGTCGGAAGGACCATCGGTTTCAGGGACCGATTGATTCGCCACCGGGGATTCCACGACGCGCACAGGTGTTCCATCGCGGCGGATTTGAGCCGGGAAGCATCAGCATCGCCTCCTCCGGGTCGAGCGGTGCCGGACGATGCATCCGTGGCGCATCCGGCAGATGCCTGTAGGGCTGATCGTTCTTGAGGAAGAGGAAGACGGGCTGATGCGCCAGCGCCGGAAAATGCGGGGCGAGAGCGGGCCATGCGCAGGCTTTCAGGCACGGACGGAGCAGCACCGGAAGCGCCGCGCCGTTCAGCCGAAGAGACCCGCGCCGACGGGGAGCGCGAGCATCCATCCGCCGGGATGACCGTCCGAGCGGCAGGGTCGGCGAGGCGAAGGCAGAAGGCCGCTTTCGGCGCGTCGTCCGCCCCGATGGACGTCGGCCTGCAAATCCGGTAGAGGGTCGAAACAGTCATCGTCCCGACAAGGATCGAATCCACGGTCCTGCCGTCGCAGGGCCGAACGCCCTTTCATCACCCGAAGCGACCGCTTCGCCACGCGACATTCATACCGGGCCATGGCCCGGTCGGTGAACCATGACAGACCCGAGCCGGACCTCGCGGGCATCGACCCGTGCCGAATTCATGCCTCTCTTCCGGCTGGCCGTCCCGCTGATGGCCGGGATGGCGGCGGCGCTGCTGATCGGCATGGTCGACACCGCGATGATCTCTCCCCTCGGCACCGTACCTCTGGCCGCCGTCGGGGTGACGACGGCGGTGCTCATCGTCCTGATCTCGGCAGTGTGGGGCGTCGTCACCGTCATCTCGGTGCAGATCAGCCAGGCCGAGGGCGCGGGCGATCCGCTGCGCGTGGCCGTCGCCCTGCGCAGCGGGTTGCTCCTGTGCCTGCTCGGCGGGGGGAGCGCGGCGCTGCTGATGGTCGCGCTCTATCCGCTGCTCGGCCCGCTCGGGCAACCCCGGGAGGTTCTGGCGATCCTCCTGCCCTACTGGCTGTCGATGGCCGTCTGGCTCGTCCCGTTCACGCTGTTCTTCGGGTTGAAAGCCCTGTTCGACGCGGTGGATCGGCCCTGGACCGCCGTGGGCCTCTCCTATCTGGCCGTGATCGTCAACGTGCCCGCCAACTACGCCTTCATCCACATTCTGGACCTCGGGATTCTGGGGGCCGGTCTGGCGAGCATCCTGTCGCAATGCACCGCGCTCCTCGCCGCGTGGATCGTGCTGACCCGCGCGCCGGGACTGGCGGCCTTTCGCCGCAAGGTCGGCGTGGAACGGTCCGATGTATGGGCGCAGTTCAGGCAGGCGCTGCCGCTCTGCCTCGGGTATGCGGGCGAGGGCGGGGCGTATGCCGTGGTCGGCCTGATGATGGGCTGGCTCGGGGCCGAAGCGCTGGCGGCGCAGCAGATCGTCAACGCGCTGGCGGGGCTGGCCTACATGATCCCGCTCGGCATGGCGGGCGCGGCGTCGATCCGCGTAGGCCTCGCGGTCGGGGCGGGTCGGCGCGACAGGCTGCGGCCCATCCTGAAAGCGTCCCTCGCCCTGGTCACGCTCTGGCAGGGTCTCGCGGCGCTGATCTTCGTCGTCGCCGGGCGGGCCATGGCCGAAACGCTGTCGGACGATGCGGCGGTGGTCGATCTCGCGGCCACGCTGTTCCTCATGGTGGCCCTCCTCCAGATCGCGGACGGCATTCAGGGAACGACGCTCGGCGCGTTGCGGGGCATGTCGGACATGACCCTGCCGACCGTCATCACCCTCGCCGCCTACTGGCCGCTGGCGCTCCCGGCGGGCTACCTGCTGGGGTTCGGCCTCGATCTCGGCGCCGTCGGCGTCTGGCTCGGCTACACGCTCGGGCTGGCAGTGGCGGCCATCGCCCTGCCGTGGCGCTTCCGGACCCTGACGGAAGCGGAACGATGAGCGGGTTCGCGGCGCGCGATCCGGTCAGATGGAACCGGCCTCGACCATGAAGTTGCTGGCGCTGCACATCCTCGCGTCGTCGGAGGCGAGGAACAGGACCATTCGCGCGAGATAGACCGGCTCGATCAGGTCGGGCAGGCACTGGCGCGCGCGGTGCTTCTCCAGCGCTTCGGGCGTGGCCCAGAGGTCCTTCTGCCGCTCGGTCATGATCCAGCCGGGGACGACCGTGTTCACCCGGATGCGATGGTCGCCCAGATCGCGCGCCATGGTCCGGGTCAGGCCGTGGACGGCGGATTTGGCGGTGGCGTAGGCCGGGAACCCGCCCCCCGCCTCCCACCACGAGTTGGACCCCATGTTGACGATCGACCCGCCCCCCGCCTCGATCATGCCGGGGGCGACGGCCTGGATCGCGAAGAACATGTGGCGCAGGTTCGTGGCGAGGCGCTCGTCCCAGTATTCGGGCGTCACGTCGCGCCAGTCGTGGCGGTCGTCCCGGGCCGCGTTGTTGACCAGCACCGTGGCCGGGCCGTGCCGTTCCGCGAGCGCCGCGATCCCCGCGCGCATCGCGTCGATATCGCGCAGATCGCGGATCTCGTACTCCACGTCCCCGTCTGTGGCCTCCGCCAGCGCGGCGCTGGCTGTGGCGTCGAGGTCGAGGAAACCGACCTTCGCCCCCTGCGCCGCGAAGGCCGCGACGGTCTCGGCGCCGATGCCGGAGGCCCCGCCGGTGACGAGGACGGTCCGGTCCTTCAGGCTCGGATAGTTGGCGAAAGTCATAGTTCCGGCTCCTCGTATGCGCTTTTCTCGCGGGACGATAGGGGGACGGCGTCGTTCGGCGAAAGACTTTTATCGTCCGAAAAGGGCGGGTCGCTGGTATGGTCTGCCCGGTGTCGAGGACGGGTAGCGGGAATGAGTGCAGTGATACGCGCGGTGATCGGGATCGTGGGGGTGATCCTCTGCGCGGCCCTCTGGCGGCGCTATGCGGGAACGGGGTGCCTGCCCCTCGCCATACCGATGGCCGCGATTCTCATGCTGACCGTCTCCCTGCGCGAGGGGGCGCTCTGGCGGCGGCGATGCCTTTCCGCCGGGGCCTTTCGCGACGGGACGGCCCTGCGCCGGTTCACGAGCGCGGCGACCCTGCCGACGCTGGGCGCGGTCGGGGTGGCGGTGCTGCTGGGGACGGCGGCGGCGGTGGAGGTCCTGCGCAGGCCGCCGGAGTTCCTGCTCCTTCTCGCCGGGGGCGGGGTCGTCGCGGCGGTATCGGCGGCGGCTCTCACGCGCGTGCTGCGGCCCGGCCTGAACGCGGGGGCGCGGGCGGTCGTCGTCAAGGCTTGGGCCGCGCGGTTCACGGCGCTGGTGCTGTTCACGGCGATGACGGCGTGGACGCTCTCCAGCCCCGCCCCGCGCTGGCTGCGCCCCGATTTCTTCGAGACGCTGGCGGGAGCGGCGGCGACGGCGGGATCGGCCTGTCCGCTGACGGATACCGTCCTGCATCTCGCGATCCTGCAGGAAAGCGCGGCGTGGTGGGCGATGGTGCAGGGCGACGCGACGGTCGGACCCGCCCTGTCGCCCGGCCTTCATATCGCCGCATGGGCGGGTTTTCTGGTCGCCGACGGGATCGGCGCCCTTGGATTCGGACGACTCCTTACCGACATGGTGTACGGATACGCGAGGAGGAACGAGGATGGCGACCCTTGAAGCGCGACGCGGCGGCCCGTCCGGCGGCGGTCTGCTGGTCGGGGCGGCCCTGGGCCTAGCCCTGCTGGTCGGCGGGGCGTTCTACATGGAATCGACCGCGATCGACCACCGGCTCGTGCGCGACGGCGCGGAGCGGGTGCGGGTGGCGGATCGCTATCTGGAAGAGGTCGAGGCGCAGGTCCGTGATTTCCAGGTGCGGCGGGAGGCGGCGTTCTCCGGCGTCGTCGATGCCTCCCTGACCGCCCGGATCGACGCGGCCCTCGACGCCGCCTTCGCCCCGGTCCACGGCAATATCGACCGCTATCTCGATTTCCACTATTCGCTCCTCGGCTCCTATACCGAACTCGGCGCCGCCCTGACCGGCGATCTTTCCGGAGCGATGCAGGATCACCTCTTCGACGACGATTTCCGCGACGGTCTCTCCTCCGCCATCCTCACCGTCGAGGATCGCTACCGCACGGCCCTGTCGGCGGCTCTCGACGAGACGAACGCCGCCGCGCGGGCGGAACTGGGGTTTTCGGGCGAGGACATGCGCCTGACCGCGATGCTGACCGACCTGTCGATGGCCAGCGTCGAGGCGCGGTTCGGGGCCGATCTCGTCGCGGGCCGGATACTGGGCATCGGGGCCGGGGGTCTGGCGGGGCGGGCGCTGGCGCGGCAGGTCGGACGGTCGGTCTCGCGCCAGCTTTCCAGGAACGTCGCCAACCAGTTCGTCGGCCAGCTCGCGCGTCACGCGGGCCGGACCGCCGTGTCGCGGTCCCTCGGCAGCGGCGGGGGCGCGGCGACGGGGGCGCAGGTCGGTCTCGTCTGCGGCCCGATGGCGTGGCTGTGCTCGGGCGTGGGGACGGTCGTGGGGGCGGGCGTCGGCTGGTACATGGCCGAATCGACCATCCTCGCCCTCGACGAGCGCATCAACCGCGACGCCTATGCCGAGGAGCTGGGTCGGACCGTCGATGCCCAAAAGGTCCTCCTGCGCGAACGGATGCTGACCGGATCGCGGCAACTCGCCGACCGCGTCTCGACCTGCATCGAGGACCGTTTCGCGACCCTTGCGGAAGGCGGAAGCCTGATCGCGCATCTGGAGACCGGCCCCGCCCGCTGCGATACGACGGGACGGTAGGGGCCTCGCCCTGCGCGCGACCGTCGGCGGCGGGGCGCTCCGGGGTTGCGACACCTGCGACCCGGGGGCGAAAACAGGTTGCACATCCGCCCCCGACGCGCCAACGACCTTGCGAAGGCGCGGTCGGGGCGCGCGAGGGAGGGCTGCATGACACCGGTAACGCTGACATCGCTGGCCGACCTCGCATCCCTGCCCATCGATACGATCATCGACGTCCGCGCGCCGGGCGAATACGTGCAGGACCATATCCCGGGCAGCATCAACCTGCCTGTCCTGGACGATGCACAGCGGGCCGAGGTCGGCACGCTCTACAAGCAGGTGAGCCGGTTCGACGCGCGCAAGCTGGGCGGGGCGCTGGTCGCGCGCAACACGGCAACACATCTGCAGGGGCCGCTGGCGGACAAGGAGGGCGGGTGGCAGCCGCTGGTCTATTGCTGGCGGGGCGGACAGCGGTCGGGGGCCTTCGCGACCATTCTGGACCAAGTGGGGTGGCGCGTCCGGCTGCTGGGCGGCGGCTATCGCAGCTATCGCAGGCTCGTCACCGCGATGCTCTACGATGAACCGCTGGAGGGGCTGGATCTGGTCCTCGTCAGCGGGGGGACCGGTACGGGCAAGACGGCGCTGCTGCATGCCTTGGCCGCGCAAGGCGCGCAGGTGCTCGATATCGAGGGGCTGGCGGAGCATCGCGGGTCGCTGTTCGGGCAGACGGGGACCGCACAGCCGCCCCAGAAGATGTTCGAGACGAGGCTGGCCGCTCAGATCGGCGGGTTCGACCGGATGCGCACGGTCTTCGCGGAGGCGGAGAGCAGCAAGGTCGGCGAGCGCGCTATTCCGCCGTCGCTCTGGGCCGCGATGGTCGCCGCGCCGCGCATCCGCATGACCGCGCCGATCGCCGCGCGGACGCGGTTCCTGTGCGATGCCTACGGCGACCTGACCCGCGATGTCGATGCGCTGCGCGCGTTGCTGGACCGGTTGCGTCCCTATCACTCCGGGGAGCGGGTCGATGCGTGGCAGGCGGACGTCGCCGCCCGGGACTGGCCCGCGCTGGCCGAGGGCCTGATCGTCCATCACTACGATGCGCGATACGAGCGGACGGTCGAGGCGAGTGCGGAGACGGCGGGCAGGCTCGATTTGCCGGACCTCTCCGAGGCCACGCTGGGGGGAGCGGCGCGCGATCTGGTGGACCGGTTCAGGTAAGTCGCAGGCGTCCGCCCTCACCGCTCGGCCCGGTCAGATGGCCGATGACGTGGCCGCTGCATCCCGCCGCCTCCAGCGCATCGAGCGTGGCATCGACCTGCCCCCGCGCCACGGCGGCCAGCAGTCCCCCCGCCGTCTGCGGATCGTGCAGCAGGGCGTCCTCCCCGCCCTCCACCGGCGCATCCGCCCGGTTGGCAGGCATCAGCGAGGACGATACGCCGGCATCCGACAGCGCGCGCGCACCGGCATGGACGGGGATCGCGTCGCGGACGAGTTCGGCATCGAGACGCGAGGCCCGGGCGATGGCGCGCACGTGTCCGGCGAGGCCGAACCCGGTCACGTCCGTCATCGCATGCGCCACCGCGCCGAGCACGGAAGCCTCCGCCTGCTGCGGCGTGGCCATGATGGCCAGCGCCGCCGCCACGTCGCCCCCCGCCGCACGCCCCGCCATCTCCGCCGCGAGGATCACGCCCGTACCGATGGGCCGGGTCAGGATCAGCGCGTCGCCCGCCCGTCCGCCCCCCACCGTCAGCGGCATGGCATCGCGCGTGCCGGTCACGGTGAAGCCGATGGTCAGTTCCGCGCCCATGGTGGTGTGCCCGCCTACCAGTTGCGCCCCCGCCGCGCCCAGCACGTCGGTCGCCGCCCGCGTGATCTCCGCCACCGTGCGCGCCTGCAACGCGGGCGACACGTGCGGGATGACAAGGGAGGCGAGCGCCACCTGCGGCGCGGCCCCCATGGCCCAGATATCGCCCAGGGCATGGACCGCCGCGATGCGCGCCATCGTTTCGGGATCCTCGACCACCGCGCGCAGGTGATCCGTGCCGATGACCTGATACCCGCCCCCGGGTCGGCGCAGGATGGCCGCGTCGTCCCCGGCCCCGGCGACGACATCGCCCCGGGGTTCGGCCAGCGTGGTCAGCGCGCCCGACAGCACGCCCTGCCCCACCTTCGCCCCGCATCCGCCGCAGAGCGGTTTCCCGGCCAGCATCTCGGCCACGCCCGCCGCGACCGCGCCGCGCGCCTCGGGCCGTGGCATGGGCGGCAGATCGTTCAGACCGTCCATGAAATCCGTGTCGATCCGGTCCTTCCAGCGCCACAGGCGCGGGCCTTCCAGCGTGCGCCCGAACTTCTCGGCGAGCGCGGATTTACCCCCCAGCGAGACGATCTTGAGATAGTCCTTCTGGGGCCGCCACGTCTTGCGCGCACCGCCCGTCAGCGCCGCGCGCAGGTTGCGGTGCAGGACGGGGGCGGCGCGCACCGCGAAGACGCCCGCCTTGGGGCGCACGGCGTCGGACAGGGTCGCGCAATCGCCCACGGCGAACAGCGCCGCGTCCCCGCGCACGCCCAGATCCATCCCCGTCTCGATGAAGCCGTCCCGCTGCGGCAGATCGCTCCGAGCGATCCATGGATGCGGGAAGGCCCCGGCGGCCCCGACGCAGAACGACGCGGGGACCGGCGCCTCGCCGTCGGTCAGGACGCGGGTCGCCTCCACCCGGCTGACGCGCGCATCGGTGCGGACCGCGATGCCGAGGCCGTCCATCGCCGCCAGCACGCGCCGCCGCGCCGATGCGCCCATGCCGGAGATTTGCGGCCCGGACTGGATGACGGTGACGCGCGGGTCCGTGCCGCTCTCGCGCAGCGCATGCGCCATGGCCATCGCCAGCTCGCACCCGGCCACGCCCCCGCCGATCACGGCGACGTCGGGCGGGACCTCGCCCGCAGCCGCCCGCCCCAGAAACCCGCGCCACCGGTCGGCGAACACATCGAGCGGTTTCGCGGGCACGGCATGGTCGGCGAACCCGGGAAGGTCCATCTTCGCCGTGATGCCGATATTGATCGAGGCGACGTCGTAGGCCACCGGTCCGCGCCCGCGCAGATGGAACGCCCGCGCTTCCCGGTCGATGCCCGTCACGGCGTCGAGGATCAGCCGCGCCCCCGCATGGCGGCACAGGCGCACCAGATCGATCTCCAGCTCGTCCCGCGTGTAATGGCCCGCGACATAACCCGGCAGCATGCCCGTATAGGGCGCGGTCGGCCCCGGATTGACCACCGTCAGCCGCGCGCCGGGCAGCGGGTCCATGCCCCATGCCCGCAGCACCAGCGCATGGGCATGACCCCCGCCGACCAGCACCAGATCGCGCGTCAGGGGAACGGTCGTCATCATGGAGGATAGCCCTTGGCGAATATGCATGGACCCCCATTCTAACACCCGCCGCGCGACATGACAGTCCGATCGAGATGCGGCATGCCGATTGGCGGCCCGAGATCGTCAGGGCAGGATGGACACGTCGAAGGCCGCCGCTCCCCGCTCCCCCGGCGCGAACCGACCCGGGCAGGACCATTCCGGCGGCCCCCGATAGCCGCTCGCGTCCGGTCGTCGACGGACGGGGACCGCAGCCCCCGCGCCCTACTCCGCCTTGCGCTGCTTGATCATCCGGGCGAGGTTGTCGGCGTCCTCCTCGTATTTGCCGGCGCGTACTTCCAGGCGTTGGCGGTTGTCCTCGTTGCGGGTCGAGGTGGCCATCTGGCGGATGAGCGAGGCGCGGCCCCGATGCGCGCGCAGGGCGCTGAACAGGCTTTCGTCGAGGGCCTTTTCCTGGCTCTCGCTCAGGGCCTCCATGGTATAGGCGTGGCCGGTGTGGCAGCGATAGCGCTTGATCGGGCCGTCCTCGATCTCCCACAGGACGCCGTTGCAATGGGGGCAGTTATAGGGCGTCAGCTCGCCCAGCCTGTGCTCGTTCTCCATGGTGGCTCCTTCCAGTCCCGCGATCTTGAGTTCGATGCCGATATCCCACGGGATGTCGACCGCCGGGCCGCAGGGCCTGCCCACCCGCTCGGCGATGGCCGCGCCCAAATCGCCGAGCGGGACGGGGATGGCCGAATGCACGGCGTCGAGCGTGGCCCAGGGCATCGAATCGCAATCGGCGGTATCGGGCGACTGCACGAGGACGGCGCCGCCCGTCCGGTCGATGGCCCGCGCCCCCGCTGCGCCGTCGTCCATCATGCCCGACAGCACGACCCCGATGGCGCGCGGCCCGCCATAGACCGCCGCCGAGCGGAACAGCGGGTCGATGGCGGGGCGAAAGTTGTTCTCGTGCGCGCCCCGGCGCAGGTGGATGTGCCCCTTGCCGACCATGATGTGCAGGTCGGGCACCGCGAAGACGATCTTCCCCGGCTCCAGCGCCATCCCCTCCTCGGCATCGACCAGCGGCATCGTCGCGTAGCGCGCCAGCAGTTCCGCCGACCGCGATTCGCCGAAGCTGGACAGGTGCTGGCAGACGATGACCGCCGCGCCCAGATCCTCCGGTAGGTCGGCGAGAAGGGTCTTGAGGGCCGTGAAACTGCCCGCCGAGCCGCCTATGACGACCAGGTCAACGATTGTATCCGACATGCGTGTCCCCGACGATTGCAGCGCGTTGCGACGACAATAGCGCATCGGCGGGGATCAGCAATCGCAGGGTACGGACGAATCGGTCGATGCGGAATTTTCGTGTCCCGCTAACCCTCCGCCCCGATCCGCGCCAGCAGCGCGCGCATCGACGGGTCCATATGCTCGATCATGCGGTCCACGCCTTCGGGGTTGGGGTGGATGCCGTCGGCCTGGTTGAGCGAGGGCACGCCCGCGACGCCTTGCAGGAAGAACGGCTCGAACACGATGTCGTAATCCTCGGCGAGATCGCTGTAGATCGCCTCGAACGCCGTCACGTAATCGGCGCCCATGTTGCGCGGGGCGAGCATCCCGGCGAGCAGCACTTCGACATCGGCCTGCGTCAGCGTCTCGACCATGGCGGTCAGGTTCGCGCGGCTGATGGCGGGGTCGACGCCGCGCAGGAAGTCGTTGGCGCCCAGCTCCAGCAATACCGCGTCGGGCAGGTCGCCGCCCAGCGTCCAGTCGAGCCGCGCCAGCCCCCCGGCGGTGGTGTCGCCCGAGACGCCCGCATTCTCGATGACGATCTGCCGGTCGTAATTCGCGTCCGCCCAATCCTGCAACCGCGCCGAGAACCCCTCGGCGGGGAGAAGGCCGTAGCCCGCCGCGAGGCTGTCACCGAAGACGACCACGCGGATCGGGTCGTCGCCCGCCGCCTGTGCCGGAACGGCGAGGGAGAGGAGCGCGACGGAAAGCGGCAGGCAGAAGCGTTTGAAGGCGGCGCGCGGCGATGCATCTTGCCCCGTGACGCGCCCCCTCAAGGATGACAGCAGCATGGCCCACCCCGCCCTCCATCTCGACACGGTATCGCTGACGCTCGACGGCAATGCCGGGCCGGTGGCCATCCTGCACGATATCGACCTGTCGATCATGGCGGGGGAAAGCGTGGGGATCGTCGGTCCTTCGGGGTCTGGCAAGTCGAGTCTCCTGATGCTGATGGGCGGGCTGGAGCGGGTCACGTCGGGGTCTATCGCGGCATTCGGCCGGGATTACGGCACGATGGACGAGGACGCCCTCGCCATGTTCCGCCGGGACAAGATGGGGATCGTGTTCCAGTCCTTCCACCTCATCCCGACGATGACGGCGCTCGAAAACGTCGCAGTGCCGCTGGAGTTGGCCGGGGCGCACGATGCCTTCGGGCGGGCGGCGGCGGCGCTCGACACCGTGGGCCTGAGCGCGCGGGCCGAACATTACCCCGCGCAGATGTCAGGCGGGGAGCAGCAGCGCGTCGCGCTGGCGCGGGCCACGGTGCCCGGCCCCTCGATCCTGCTGGCGGACGAGCCGACGGGGAACCTCGACGGCAAGACGGGGGATGCGATCGTGGATCTCCTGTTCTCGCTCAGGGAGGGGGCCGGAGAGAAGACGACGCTGGTGATGGTGACGCATGACGAGGCGCTGGCGCGCCGCTGCGACCGCGTGGTGCGGATGGCGGACGGGCGGATCACCGACGATGCGAGGATCGTGCGATGATCGCGCTCGCATGGAAGCTGGCCCGGCGCGACCTGCGCGGGTCGCTCAAGGATTTTCGCGTCTTCCTCGCCTGCCTCGCCATCGGGGTCGCGGCCATCGCCGGGGTCGGGTCGGTCGCGGGGGCGATTACCGCCGGGTTGCAGGAGAACGGGCGGGCGATATTGGGCGGCGACGTGGAACTGCGCCTCACGCATCGTTTCGCCACCGGCGAAGAGCGCGCGTGGATGGAGCGCGAGGCGGCGAACGTGTCCGAGATCGTCGATTTTCGCGGCATGGTCGGCGGGCCGGACGGCGAGCAGGCGCTGGCGCAGATCAAGGGCGTCGACGGATCCTATCCGCTGGTCGGGGACTTCACGCTGGAGAGCGGCACGCCGGGCGAGGCGCTGGCGCGGACGGGCGGCATCTGGGGCGTCGTGGCCGAGCAGGCGCTGATAGACCGCCTGGATCTGACCATCGGCGACGCCCTGCGCCTCGGCACCATCGCCGTCGCCCTGCGCGGGGTCATCGAGACGGAGCCGGACCGCGAGACCTCCGGCCTCACCCTCGGCCCGCGCCTGATCGTGGCACGCGCGGCGCTGGACGGGTCGGGCCTGCTGCAACCGGGGAGCCTGTATCGCAGCTACTACCGCCTCGCCCTCGCACCCGGCGACACGGTGGAGGCGCTGAAGGAGCGCAGCGAGGCGGCGTTGCCGGAGGCGGGCTGGCGCTGGCGCGACCTGCGCGACCCGGCGCCGGGGACGACGCGGATGGTCGAGCGGATCGCGCGGTTCCTCGTGCTGGTCGGCCTCGCGGCGCTGGCGGTCGGGGGGGTCGGCATCTGGGCGGCGACGCGGGGGTATCTGGAGAAGAAGACCGCGACCATCGGCACCCTGCGCACGCTCGGGGCAAGCGGCGGGACGGTGCTGGCGATCTACCTGATCCAGATCGGCTTGCTGACGCTGGCGGGGGTGGCCATCGGGCTGGTCATCGGCGCGGGGGTGCCGCTGTTGCTCGCCCCGCTCCTCGCCGAAGCCTTGCCCGTCCCCGCGCGCTTCGGCCTCTATCCCGGCGCGCTGGGGCAGGCGGCGATCTACGGCATGCTGACGGCGATGCTCTTTTCATTGTGGCCGCTGGCGGTGGCGCGGGACACCAAGGCCGCCGTCCTGTTCCGCGAGGGCGCGGGGGTGCGGGCGCGGGTGCCGCGCTGGCCCTACCTGCTGGCGAGCGCGCTCCTCTTCGCCGTGCTGGTCGGGGCGGCGATGGTCTTCGCGGGGAATGCGATGCTCGGCGGGGGGTTCGTCGCCGGGCTGGTCGTGGCGCTGGTGGTCTTCGTGGTGCTGGCGCAGGTCGTGCGGTGGGTCGCGCGGTGGCTCTCGCGCCGTCGCGGCCTGACGCGGGGGCGCCCTGCCCTTCGCCTCGCACTCGCCTCCATCGGCGGGCCGGGGGGCGAGACGACGGGGGTGATGCTGGCCATGGGGGTCGGGCTGACGCTGCTGGCCACCATCGGACAGATCGACGCGAACCTGCGCGGGATGATCGACGGGGACGTGGCCGAGGACGCGCCCGCCTTCTTCTATCTCGACATCCCCGCCGCCGAGCGCGACGCCTTCGTCACGACGGCGCAGGCCGACGCGGCCATCGAGAGGATCGAGACGGCCCCCATGCTGCGCGGGCGCATCACGCGGGTCAACGGCGAACCCGCCCTGCCCGAGAACTTCGCGCCGGAAGCCCGCTGGATGCTGCGCGGCGACCGGGGCCTGACCTATTCGGACGAGCCGGGCGAGGGGACGACCATCACCGAAGGCGAATGGTGGGGAGCCGATTATACCGGCGAGCCGCTGGTCTCCTTCATCGACGAGGAGGGGCGGCAGATGGGGCTGACCATCGGCGATACCGTGACGGTCAACGTGCTGGGCCGCGATCTGACCGCCCGGGTGGCGAGCTTTCGCAAGGTCGAGTGGCGGCGCATGGGTCTCAACTTCACCATGGTCCTCAACCCCGCCGCGCTCCGCTCGGCTCCGCACAGCCACATCGCCACCGTCTATGCGGGCGCGGGGGAGGAAGGGCGGCTGACGCGGATGTTCGCCGAAGGCTTCCCCTCCGCGGTCGCCATTCCCGTGCGCGAGGCCATCGCCAGCACGCGCGCGCTGCTCGGCAAGCTGGCCGACGCGGTGCGGGCGGCGTCGGGGGCGACGATCCTGTCGGGGCTGGTCGTATTGGTCGGCGTGACGGCGGCGGCACAGGGGCGCGCGGCGCACGAGGCGGCGGTGCTCAAGACGCTGGGCGCGACGCGGGGGACGATCCTGGCGGCCTCGCTGCTGCGGTATCTCGCGCTCGGGCTGGCGGCGGCGATCCCGGCCATCGCGCTGGGGCTGGCGGCGGGGTGGGGGGTGACGACCTATGTGTTCGAGGCCGATTTCGCGGCCTATCCCCTGCCCGCGCTGTTCGTGGCGGCGTTCGGTATCGTCGCGACCCTGGCGGCGGCGGCGTTCTTCCTCGGGCGGACCATCGCGGTGAACCCGGCACGGATGCTGCGCGGGCGGGGGTGACGCGCCCTGTCGCCCCGCGCGCCGTCACTCCAGCGAAGGCCGGAGTCCATGGCGCGGCATGCCCGGGCGGTCGGTTTCTTCAACCCGACCCTTCGGACCCGGTCGATAGATGGATACCCCGCTTTCGCGGGGTATGACGGCGAAAAGGGATGGAGAGCGACGCGCGCTCCTGCTAGAGGTGCCGGAAAACCGCATATCACGAGGAGACGCTCCATGATCCGCATCGGCAACGCGCCCTGTTCCTGGGGCGTCGAATTCGCGGACGATCCGCGCAATCCGCCCTGGCGGCAGGTGCTGGAACAGGCCGCCGAGGCGGGCTACAAGGGCATCGAACTCGGCCCCGTCGGCTACATGCCCGAAGACCCCGCGATCCTCAAAGACGGGCTGGCCGAGCACGATCTGGAGCTGATCGGCGGCGTCGTCTTCCGCGCGTTCCACGATCCCGAGGCGTGGGACGACGTGCTCGACGGCGCGACCCGCACCTGCAAGGCGCTGACGGCCCATGGCGCGAAGCACCTCGTCCTGATCGACAGCATCTCGCCCCGCCGCGCCCCCACCGCCGGGCGCGCGACCGAGGCCGAAGCGATGGACGCCACCGAATGGGCCGCCTATCGCGGACGGATCGAGACGGTCGCCAAGATGGGGGCCGAGGAATACGGCCTGACGGTCGGCATCCACCCCCACGCGGCGGGCTTCATGGATTTCGAGCCGGAGATCGAGCGGCTCTTGCAGGAAATCGACGAAAGCGTCCTGAAGATCTGCTTCGACACCGGCCACCATTCCTATGCCGGTTTCGACCCCGTCGCCTTCATGCAGCGCCATATCGGGCGCATCTCCTACATGCATTTCAAAGATATCGACCCGGGCGTAAAGGCCGACGTGATCGCGAAACGCACCGGCTTCTACGACGCCTGCGGTCAGGGCATCTTCTGCAATCTGGGCGAGGGCGACGTGGACTTCGCGGCGGTGCGTCAGGTGCTGCTCGACGCCGGGTTCGAAGGGTGGTGCACCGTCGAGCAGGATTGCGACCCGGCGGGCACGACCTCGCCGGTGGACGATGCGCGGGCGAACCGAGCGTATCTGGAATCCATCGGGTTCTGAGGGGCGAGCGTGGAAGCAGGCTGTCATACCGCGATTGCGCCGCGCAGCGGAAGTCGCGGGGTGACAGGACAGGAAATCATGTCACACGCTCGTCCACCCTCAGATCGCCTTGATCAGGTCCACCAGATGGCTGCAATAATACACCGCGCAGGTTTCGGGCCGGATGTCGTGCACGGTGCAGAGATTGTCCTCACCCAATAGCACGCAGGGCAGCGCCGGGTCGTCGAGGTTCGGGCGCATGACGGGGTAGACGCGTTCCTCCTGCCAGATCGGGCGGTCCGGGAAGAGCGCGCGGCCTTCCTCGTAATCGATGAAGACTTCCTCGCGCGGCACGGTACGCCCTTTCCTCTCGGACAACCGCGCGAGGAAGGCATCGGGGTCGGTGATCGCGCCGATGGCGTAGTTGCGGTCCGTCAGGGTGCAGCACGACACCGCCCATCCCTTGGCGCCGTAGCAGTTCTTGAGGCACGAGTGGAGGATCAGCCCGTCGACCAACTCCGCCCGCTCGGGGATGGCGACCTTGTCCGTCTCGACGCTGGGGCGCATGGGATTCTCCGCTTGAGGCAATGTCAGAGCGTAGAGGGCACTCCTGTTTCTTTTCGGGACAGTACCCGAGAGACTTCCCTTGCGCCATCCGAAAGTCGCGCACGCCGTCATCGACGGACTATCGCCGGATGCGCGGGTGGTGTAGGGCGCTGGCGAATTCGGTAATCTCGACGGGGAGGGTCTCTCGATGGCAAAGCTCAACTGGGGCATGATCGGTGGCGGCGAGGGGAGCCAGATCGGCCCGGCACATCGGCTGGGGTCGGGGCTGGACGGCGATTTCGCCTTCGTCGCGGGGGCGTTGGACCACCGCGCGGACGCGGGGCGCGCCTATGCGCAGCGGCTCGGGATCGCGCCGGATCGCGCCTATGGCGACTGGCGCGAGATGCTGGCGGGGGAAAGCCGGCGCGCCGACCGGGTCGACCTCGTGACGGTCGCCACGCCCAACTCGACCCATTTCGAGATCGCGAAGGCGTTTCTGGGGGCGGGCTTCGACGTGCTCTGCGAAAAGCCGATGACCGTGACGGTCGAGGAAGGCGAGGAGATCGTGCGGCTGGCCGAAGGGGCCGGGCGCATCTGCGCCGTCAATTACGGTTATTCGGGCTATGCGCTCGTGCGGCACATGCGGGCGATGGTGGCGCGGGGCGATCTCGGCGCCGTGCGGGTGGTGGTGGCAGAGTTCAGCCACGGGCATCACGCCGACGCGGCGGATGCGGACAACCCGCGCGTGCGCTGGCGCTACGACCCCGCACAGATGGGCGTCTCGGCGCAGTTCGCCGATTGCGGCATCCATGCGCTGCATCTGGCCAGCTACGTCACGGGGCAGGAAGTGACACGCCTGTCCGCCGATTTCGCGTCCACATTGCCGGTGCGCACGCTGGAGGATGACGCGATGGTCAACTTCCGCATGGATGGCGGGACGGTCGGGCGTCTCTGGACCTCCGCCGTGGCCGTGGGGCGCATGCACGGGCTGACGATCCAGGTCTTCGGCGAAAAGGGCGGTCTGTCCTGGGCGCAGGAGCAGCCGAACCAGCTGCGCTGGACCCCCACGGGCGGGCGCAACCAGATCATCGAGCGGGGCGAGGCGAACCTGTCGCCCGAAGCGGACCGGGCGTCCCGCGTGACCATCGGCCATGCCGAGGGGATGCCGCTGGCCTTCGCCAACATCTACGCGGATCTGGCCGAATGCATCCGCGCGCGCAAGGAGGGCCGCGCGCCCGACCCGGCGGCAACCCAGTACCCGACCGCCGCCGACGGGTTACGCTCGATGGCGGCGGTGCATGCCGCGGTGGCGTCGGCCAAGGCGGACGGGGCGTGGGTCGGGGCGGTGCCACCGATGTATCGCTAAGCAGACATTCTTGGCTTCGCCAACGAATGCCTGCTTAGTTTCTTTGTTCTTGCAGGTTTTTTTAACCGAAAACCGGTGCCCACTTTTCTGAAAACCTGCTTAGGACTGCGCTGGCCGGATCAAGTCCGGCTGTCGCGGTCAGGCATCGATGACGTAGCGGGGCCACAGGGCATTCATGACCCTGCCGAGCATCGTTCGGGGAGGCCCGACGGGTGGCCCGACGATTTCCCCGGCATCCCGCTCGCCGCCGAACGCGATCCGGGCCGCCGCGTCCCTGCCGAGCGACCATCGCGGTGTCGCACCGGTCGTCAGTTCGATGGGCAGCGACCGGCGATCCCCCCGGAGCGCGTAGTTCTCTCCCCCCGGGTTCATCTGATCGAGCATCGCGGCCATGTCGTCGAAGCACGAGGCAACGCTCTCGAACTTTTCGAGCGCGAAGAGGCTCGCCTCCACCGCTCGCCGCTCGCCGCCCGGCACTTCGCGCCCGTTTTCGAGTGCGGCCTGCGCGGACCCGAGCAGGGCATCGACGGCGGATAGGATCACGACCATGATGTGTCAGGTAATCTTAAGCCCCTCGGCCTAGCTTGCGGGCGAATCGTGTTCGGCGTCGGATGCTTGCGTTTCGTCCGTGGTCCCTTCTAGGGTTCGGAACGACGGGCGGTTTCGACCGTTATCCGACCGGGAACAGGAAGCAAGGTTGTCATGGCACGTTCTGCACTGCGTCGCGGTCGGCAAGAGTTCCATGCGGCGTTCTGGTCGGCAAAGGGCCTGTTCGTCGCCGCCGCGATCATCAGTTTCTTCGTCAATCTCCTGATGCTGACCGGTCCGCTCTTCATGCTTCAGGTCTACGACCGGGTGCTGGCGAGCGGCAGCATCCCGACGCTTCAGGCGCTCTTCCTCCTCGTCGCCGGATTGTACGTGGTCATGGGCCTGCTCGACTTCCTGCGCGGGCGGGTGCTCGCCAATGCGGGGGCGCGGTTCCAGGCGGTGCTCGACGGGCGGGTGTTCGAGGGGACGATGCGCGTCGCCCTCGTGCCGGGGGAGCGCGCGCGGCCGGCCAACGCGATGCGCGATCTGGAGGCGATACAGCAGTTCCTGTCCGGCCCCGCCCCGTATGCGTTCTTCGACGCGCCCTGGGCGCCCATCTACATCGCCGTGATCTTCGCGCTGCACTCCTACATGGGCTGGTTCGCGGTCGGCGCGGCGGTCGTCCTGCTGGTGCTGGCGCTCCTGAATCAGATCACCACGCTCGCGCCCGAGAAGGAGTCCCGCGCGGCGACGGCCAGCGCCGAGAAGTATTCCGAATCGGTGCGGCGCGAGGCCGAGACCGTGCGCGCGCTGGGGATGATCGAGACGGCCAAGGCGCATTGGGGCAGGCAGCGCGGCGACGCCCTCGTCGCGCAGATGAGCCATAGCGGACGCTCGGGCCTGTTCCAGGCGATGTCCAAATCCGTGCGCCTGTTCCTGCAATCGGCGATCCTCGCGGTCGGCGCGTGGCTGGCGGTCAAGCAGGAGATCTCGCCCGGCGCGATGATCGCCGGGTCCATCCTCATGGGCCGCGCCCTCGCCCCCATCGACCAGGCCATCGCGCAATGGCGCGTGTTCATCCGCGCGCGTCAGGCGTCGACGGCGCTCCAGCATTTCTTCGCGTCGCTGCCTGTTGCCGAACCCAGGACCGCCCTGCCCGACCCGGCGGCCCGGCTGACCGTCTCGAACGTCGCCATCGCCCCGCCCGGCATGCGCACCCCCCTCGTGCGGGGCGTCTCCTTCGACGTGCAGCCCGGCGAGGCGGTCGGCGTGATCGGCCCCAGCGCGTCCGGCAAGTCCACCCTCGCCCGCGCCCTCGTCGGCATCTGGCCCGTCATGGCCGGGGAAGTCCGCCTCGACGGCGCGACCCTCGACCAGTGGTCGGAGGAGGATTTCGGGAAACTGATCGGCTACCTGCCGCAGGATGTCGGCCTCTTCGACGGCACCATCGCCCGCAATATCGCCCGGCTGAGCGAGACGGCGAGCGACGGCGACATCCTGCTCGCGGCACAGCGGGCGGGGGTCCACGACATGATCGTGAAGCTGCCCGACGGCTACAGCACCGAGATCGGCGAGGGCGGCGCGCAGCTTTCGGGCGGCCAGCGCCAGCGCATTGGGCTGGCCCGCGCGCTGTTCGGCGACCCGCCGCTCCTCGTCTTCGACGAACCGAACGCCAATCTCGATGCCGAGGGCGAGCAGTCCCTGATCCACGCGATCCGGCAGGCGAAGGAGCGCGGGCGCGCCGTGATCGTGATGGCGCACCGGCCCAGTGCCATCGCCGTCTGCGACCGCTTGCTGGTGATGAAGAACGGCATGCCGGTCGCCTTCGGCCCGCGCGACGAAGTCCTCAAGCAGACGACGAGAGGCCCCGGCACCGCCAACCGGCAGGCGCCCCGCCCCGTCCTCGGGAGCGTGCAATGAAGCCCGGCAGCAAGCCCGTCTACGCCCACGACCCGACCCGCTGGCGCGCCCGGCGCTACGTGCTGGCCGGGGGCGTGGTGATCGTCGGCCTGTTCGGGGGCATGACCTACTGGGGCCTGAACGCCGAGCTGGAGGGCGCGGTGGTGGCCGACGGCACGCTGCGGGTCGAGACCAGGTCCAAGCCCGTGCAGCATCAGGTGGGCGGCATCGTCGGCGCCATCTTCGTGAAGGACGGCGACATCGTGACGGCCCGCCAGCCGCTCCTGCGCCTCGACCGGACGACGCAGCAGGCGCGCATGGCCATCTACGAGGGCCAGTTGATGGAGGTCCTCGCCCGCCGCGCCCGCCTGAACGCCGTGCGCGACGAGCGGACCGCAGTGACCTTTCCGGACGCGGTCCTGTCCGGGATGCAGGACGATCCCGAATTGCAGGAGATGGTGCGCGGCCAGAACAACCTGTTCGCCTCGCGCCTGTCGGGCTATCGCCAGCAGCGGGCGCAGCTCGCCGAGCGCATCGCGCAACTGGAGAACGAGATCCTCGCCTCGCAGGCGCGCAGGCGCAGCGCGCGGACGCAGCTCGATTCCTACGACGAGGACCTGAAACGCGAGCAGGGCCTGCTCGATCGCGGCCTGAGCACCCGGTCGCAGGTGCAGCCCATCCTGCGCGACCGGGCGCGGGTCGAAGGCGAGATCGGCGCGCTCGAAGCGGAGGAAGCGCGCCTGCGGCGGCAGATACAGGAGACGCGGATCGAAGTCACCCGCCTGCGCGAATCGCGCCGCGAGAGAGCGCTCGACGAACTGCGCGAGGTCGAGGCCCGCATTGCCGAACTCCAGCAGAGCAGGATCGTCGCGGGCGAGGAGCTGCGCCGCATCGAGGTGCGCGCGCCGGTCGACGGCGTGGTGCAGGACCTGGCCGTCTTCGCCCCCGGGGCCATCGTCGCGCCAGGCGAGCAGATCATGACCATCGTGCCCGTCGCCGACCGCCTGATCCTCGCGGCGCAGGTGCCGACCGTGAACCGCGATAAGATATCGCTGGGTCAGCCGACCCGCGTCCTGTTCTCGACCTTCAACCAGCGCACCACGCCCGAACTGGACGGCGAGGTCGTCTCCATCTCGGCGGATCGCAAGGTCGACGAGGTGACGGGCATGCCCTACTACGCCGTCGAGATCGTGATCACCGACGAGGAGCGCGCCCGCCTCGGCGCCGAGAACGAACTGGTCCCCGGCATGCCCGCCCAGATCTTCATCCGCACCGAAAGCCGCAGCCCGCTCAACTATCTCCTGAAACCCATCCTCGACAACTTCGCCCCGGCCTTCAAGGACTGACGGCGGACGGGGAGGGGCGCCGCCCTCACCCCGCCTTGCGACAGGCTTCCTCCGCATGCTTCAGCCACAGGGCGATCTTCTCCGTCAGCAGGTCGGGAGAGACGGGTTTGGTAATGTAGTCGTCCATCCCCGCCTCGAAGCACCGGGCCCTGTCCTCGGCCTGCGCGTGCGCGGTGACGGCGATGATGGGGGTGTGGACGCCCGATACCGCCTCGATCTCGCGGATCGCGGCCGTGGCCTCGAAGCCGTTCATGTCGGGCATGGAGATGTCCATCAGCACCAGCTTGGGCGCATGGATGCGGTAGCTGGCGACCGCGAGCCTGCCGTTGCCGACGATCCTGAAGCTCCTGCCCGTGGTCCGCAGGATATGATCGAGCAGGAGCTGGTTCACCGAGTTGTCCTCCGCCGCGAGGATGTCGAGCGCTTCCGTCGGGGCCGGGAGGGGCGTCCGGAGCGGGCAGGACGGGGCTTTCGGGGGCGGCGGGGCCGTGGCGGGAGCGGGCGCCTCGGCTTCCTCCACCCGTTCGACCCGCCGGCTCACGAGGGTCCGCGCGATGGTGTCGTGCAGGTGGCGCATGCGCACCGGCTTGCTCAGGCAGGCATGCGCATCCGGTCCGGCGAATGCCGTGCCGAGGTCCGGATTATCCACCGATGTCAGCATGACCACCGGGATATCGGCCAGCAGCGGATCGGTACGCATCGCGCGCAGCACGTCCTCGCCGCACATCCTCGGCATCTGGTAGTCGAGGATGACGAGGTCGAGGGCGACGCCCTGCCGCCGCGCCTCGCGCATGACCATCAGGCCCTGCTTCCCGTCCTCGGCCGCCGCCACGTCGCATTTCCAGGAGGCGAGCTGTTCGGCGAGGATCGAGCGATTCACGGCGTTGTCGTCGATCACCAGCACCCGCGCGCCCGTCAGGTCGCAGGAAGCCGCCGCCGTCGCCGCCGCCTGCTCGTGGACCGGCAGGTCGACGGTGAACCAGAAGCGCGATCCTTCGCCCGGCGTGCTGGTCAGGTCGATGGTGCCGCCCATCATCTCGACCAGCGAGGCGGAGATCGAGAGGCCCAGCCCGGACCCCTCGTGCTCGCGCGTGGCCGACTGGTCCACCTGCGAGAATTTCTGGAAGACGCTGTCGTGGCGGTCCCCGGGGATGCCGATGCCGGTATCCTCCACCCCGATGGTCAGCATGCCGGAGCGGGCGTCGTCGCCGCCCTCGCTTACCGTGCCCTCGATATTGAGATAGACGTGCCCGGTTTCGGTGAACTTCACCGCGTTGCCGACCAGGTTGGTCACGATCTGGCGGATGCGCCCCACGTCGCCGACGTATCGGTGCGGCAGGGACGGGTCGATCCGCACGATCAGCTCCAGCTCCTTCTCGGCCACGCGCGGCAACAGGAGCGCGGTCACGTCCTCGATCGCCTCCATCAGGTCGAAGGGGACGGGGTCGAGGGCCATCCTGCCCGCTTCGATCTTGGAGAAATCGAGGATGTCGTCGATGATCGTCAGAAGGGCCGCGCCGGATTTGACGATGGTTCCGGCGAAGAGACGTTGCTTCTCGTCCAGCTTCGTCGCGGCCAGCAGTTCGGCCATGCCCATGATGCCGTTCATGGGGGTGCGGATCTCGTGGCTCATGTTCGCGAGGAAGGCCGATTTCGCCCTGTCCGCCGATTTCGCGTCCTGCCGCGCATGGACCAGTTCCGTGATGTCGGCATCGACCGACGCGACGGCGACCTTGCCGTTGTCGTAGAGGATACGGCGCTTCTGCGAGCGTATATGCGTGCCCTGCTCGGGGATTTCGCAGAAGTTGTCGGCGCTCGTATCGCCGTATTCGCCGTCGATGAAATCGGTGTCGATGCGCGTATAGGGCATGCCCTGCTCGGGACCGAAGAGGTCGATATCCGTCTTCCCGATGATCTCCCCGGGCGTGCGGGAGAACAGGTCGTAGAATTCGCGGTTGCAGTAGATGAACTTCAGGTCGGAGTTCTTGACGGTGATCGAGATGGGCATCGTGTCGAGGATCGAACGGTAGAAATCGTTGTCCTCCTTCATGTCCTCCGAAACCGTCGTGTCGATCGAGTACCCGGCGAGGTAGGATTTTCCGGCCCCGTCCCGCACGCGGAATTTCCTCGTCTCGACCACGTCGCACCCGTCGCCGTCTGCCCGTTCCCGCCGCTGCGTGCCGCTCCAGGCCTCGCCCGTCTCCAGCACCCGCCGCTCTTCGTCGACATCCTCGCCCCCCGCCCCGAGGCCCGCCCCCGTCCCGCGGAGACCGAGCAGATCGGCGCGGTCGATCCGGTGCAGGGCCTCGTGCGCACGGTTGACGTAGAGGTTGCGGAGCGTGTCGTCCCGGACGAAGACGGAGACGGGAAGGGTCTCGATGATCTCCACGAGGACCTCTCGCGGAAGCGCGGCGAGATCGGCGTGCGAAAGCGCGTCGGGGTCGGTCGCCTCGGAAGGGGCGGGTTCGTCGCTGTCGGTCGTCACGATCTTCTCTACGAGTTCGGCAAAACTGGACATCGGGGCACCTCGTTGGCCCACAGCGTTAGAGGAACCCTCTTAAACGATAGTGAATCGCGGCCCGCATACTCCCGTTTTGCGCGATACGGCTTGAAGCCGCCTCATTGAGGCTTATTCTATGACATGCCTCGGGGAGCCTTGCAGGGCTGAGATGCTGTCCACCAGCGAACCCGTCGAACCTGAACCGGATAACGCCGGCGTAGGAAAGGCCCGGGACGCGCGCGTTCCTCCAGCCTGTCCCCTGCCCGGCGGCGCAAGAGGATACGCCATGAAGCACCTGATCGCCGCCGCCGTCCTTGCCACGACCACCGCCCTGACCGGGCCGGTTGTCGCGCAGGACAAACCGACCCTCACGGTCTACACCTACGAAAGTTTCGTCTCCGAATGGGGACCGGGGCCGAAGGTCAAGGAAGCGTTCGAGGCGCAGTGTGACTGTACCCTCGACCTCGTCGCCGCCGGGGACGGGGCCGCGCTGCTGGGCCGCGTGCGGCTGGAGGGGGCGCGGAGCAAGGCGGATGTGGTGCTGGGCCTCGACGCCAATCTGGTGGCCAAGGCGCGCGAGGCGGACATCTTCGCCCCGCACGGGCTGGACCTGCCGGAAAACGCGGTTCCGGGTGGATGGGAGGACGATATCTTCGTTCCCTACGATTGGGGCTATTTCGCCTTCGTCTACGACACCAAGCGGACCGAGAACCCGCCGACCAGCTTCGCCGACCTGCTCGACGCGCCCGAGGACGTGACCATCGTCATCCAGGACCCGCGCACCTCGACCCCCGGCCTCGGTCTGCTGCTCTGGGTCAAGCACGTCTACGGCGAGGAAGCGGGCGCGGTGTGGGAGAAGCTGTCGCCCCGCATCGTGACCGTGACCAAGGGGTGGTGGGAAGCCTATTCCGCCTTCCTCGAAGGCGAGGCGACGATGGCGCTGTCCTACACGACCTCGCCCGCCTATCACGTCATCGCGGAGGAGGACGACACCAAGCGGGCGGCAGCGTTCTCCGAGGGGCATTACATGCAGGTTGAGGTGGCGGGCAAGCTGGCCGCGTCGGACGAGCCGGAACTGGCCGATGAATTCCTGTCCTTCATGACGGGCGAGGAATTCCAGACCATCATCCCGGTGACGAACTGGATGTACCCCGCCTACCCGGCGGGCGACCTGCCGGCGGCCTTCGGCGATCTGGCCACGCCGGAAACGTCGCTGATCTTCGCGCCGGAGGACACGCCGGACATCCGCGAGGCGGCGCTGGCGGAGTGGCTGGACGCGCTGAGCAAGTAGGCGGAGCGGGGGCGAGGAACGGTTCGCCGTCGCCCCCGTTGCCCCCGGAACGCACAGAAGGAAAACCGCCATGAAGATCGTCGCGCTCATCGTCAATTTCCTGCTGCCCGGTGTCGGCTCGATGCTGATCGGGCGCATCCTGACGGGCATCGTGCAGTTGGTGCTCTACGGCATCGGCTGGCTCCTGACGCTGACCGGCATCCTCGCCATCGTCGGGATACCGCTCTGCTTCGTCGTGCTGGTGTGGAGCCTCATCACCGCCGCGCGGTACAAGGAGGCGACGAAGATCGTCTACGTGGAACGCGACCGGGTTTCGTGAGGCATCATCGCACGGCGCCCTGACCCCCTGACCCCGCTCCCCTTCCGCGTCCTCGTGGGCGGGGGCATCGCGCTGGCGCTCTTGCTGTCGCTGACGCTGGGCGCGCTCGTCATTGTCGGGGTACAGGGCGCGGAGGCGGGGGGCCTGACGCTCGCGGACTGGCGGGCGCTGAGCTTCACGCTGCGTCAGGCGTTCCTGTCGGCGGCGCTGTCGGTGCTGCTGGCCATCCCGCTGGCGCGGGCCTTGGCGCGGCGGCGGTTCTTCGGGCGGGAGATGCTGGTGAGCCTGCTCGGCGCGCCGTTTCTCCTGCCGGTCATCGTCGCCATTCTGGGCGTCATCGCGGTCTGGGGGCGCTCGGGCTGGGTGGCCGACGGCATGGGCGCGGCGGGGCTGGGGCGGCTCGACGTCTACGGCATGCCCGGCGTCCTGATCGCGCATGTGTTCTTCAACCTGCCCCTCGCCGCGCGCCTCATCCTGCAAGGCTTCTCCGAAGTCCCGCCCGAACGCTGGCGCGTGGCGGCGCAGCTTGGCGTGGAAGGCTGGCCGCTGTTCCGCCTCATCGAGTGGCCGTCGATCCGGGCCAGCGCGCCGGGGGCCTTCGCGCTCGTCTTCCTCGTCTGCGCGACCAGCTTCGCGGTGGCGCTCGCGCTCGGGGGAGGACCGCGCGCGACGACGCTGGAACTGGCGATCTACGAGGCGGCCAGCTACGATTTCGACCTCGGACGCGCGGCCAAGCTGGCGGGGTTGCAGTTCGCCGTCTGCGCCATCGCCGCCGCCCTCGCCTTCGCGGCATCCGCCCCCGTCGCGGCCAGCCCGGGCGTCCTCTCGGTCGTGGAGCGGTGGGACGGGCGCGGGCGGGGCGCGAGGGTGGCCGACGCGGGCGTCATTCTCGCCGTGTGCCTCTTCCTCGGCGCGCCGATGCTCGCCGTGGCCATCCGGGGCGTGGCGGGACTGGACGATCTGGGCGGGGCCGTCTGGGCGGCGGCGGGGCGCAGCCTGATCGTCGCCGCCCTCGCCATCGCCGTGACGCTGACGCTCTCCCTCGGTCTCGCCGCCCTCATCGCGGCGTTGCAGACGCGGGGGTCGAGGGTGGCCGCGCGGGTGGCAGATCTCGCGGGTCTTCTCCCCGTCGCCGCGTCGCCCTTCGTCGTCGGCATCGCCTTCATCGTCGTCCTGCGCCCGGTGGCCGACCCCTTCGCGCTGGCCCTGCCGCTGACGGCCATCGTCAACGCGGCCATGGCCACGCCCTTTGCGCTCCGCATCCTCATCCCCGCCATCCGGCTCGCCCATGAGGAGCACGGACGACTTGCCGATTCGCTGGGCCTGACAGGCATGGCCCGCATCCGCATCCTCTACTGGCCCCGGGTGAGGCAGCCGCTCGGCTTCGCGGCGGGGTTGTCCGGCGCGCTGGCCATCGGCGATCTCGGCGTCATCGCCCTCTTCTCGACGCCCGACGCGCCGACCCTGCCGCTGCTGATGCACATGCTCGCGGGCAGTCGGCAGATCGACGCGGCCTACGGTGCCGCCTTCGTCCTCGTCGCGCTCAGCTTCGGGGTTTTCTGGATATTCGACCGGTTGGGACGCGCGGGATGATCGAGATCGAGGATGCCGTGATCCGGCGCGGGGATTTTACATTGACCGCCTCGCTCGCGGTCCCGGCGGGGCAGATATGCGCGGTGATCGGCCCGTCGGGGAGCGGGAAATCGACCCTGCTCGAAGCCGTCGCCGGGTTCCTGCCGCTCGCCTCCGGCACCATCCGGGTCGGCGGCGAGAGCATCGGCGACCGCCCCCCCGCCGACCGGCCTGTGACGCTGTTGTTCCAGGACAACAACCTTTTCCCGCATCTGACCGTCGAGGCGAATGTGGGCCTCGGTCTGCGCCCCTCCCTCGCGCTCACCCCCGCCGAGAAGCGGACGGTCGCCGACGTGCTGGGCGAAGTGGGCCTCGGCGCCCTCGGCCAGCGCCGCCCCGCCGAACTCTCGGGGGGGCAACGCCAACGGGCGGCGCTGGCCCGCGCGCTCCTGCGCGACCGCCCCGCGCTCCTCCTCGATGAGCCGCTCGCCGCCCTCGGGCCTGCGCTCCGGGCCGAGATGCTGGCGCTGATCGAGCGGTCGATCCTGCCGCGCGGCATCGCCATCCTGATGATCACCCATTCACCGGAGGACGTGCGCGATATCGCGCATCTGGTCGCCTTCTGCGACGACGGGCGCATCGACGGCGCGCATCCTGCCGCGCCCCTGCTGGCCGATCCCGGCCCGGCGCTGGCGGCGTATCTCGGGAATCAGTAAGGCAAGCCGACGTAATTCTCGGCCATCGCCTTCTGCGCCGCCTCGCTCGACGCCAGAAATTCCAGTTCCGCGCGCTGGATGCGGCGGTCGAAGGGGGTGTGGTCCGGGTGGCGGTGCATCAGCGTGCTGAACCACCACGAGAACCGCTCCACCTTCCACACCCGCGCCAGCGCGCGCTCGGAATAGCGGTCGATGCCCTCCGCGTCGCCGTCCGCGTACCACTGCCGCAACCCGGTCCACAGGTAATGCACGTCCGACGCGGCGGTGTTCAGCCCCTTGGCC
>Ga0209831_1000470_pt1 | contig 38936 bp, 40 predicted proteins | sample Maine_Asex4_meta_FD_187451 | JGI IMG/M metagenome (GOLD analysis project Ga0209831, IMG submission 187451) | Marine algal microbial communities from Maine, USA - Maine_Asex4_metaG (SPAdes) (version 2) | ecosystem: Host-associated > Algae > Red algae > Unclassified | place: Maine, USA | collected... | reverse complement strand
AGTGACTTCGTGCAGATCACCGGAGGTTATAGCCGGTACATGGCGCGATTCGCAGCGACATCGGGCGATCGGTCCGAGCGCTTCATTCTGCGGGCCGACCCGCCGCCAGGGCAGTCGATCTTGGACACGGACCGTCGACTTGAATGGGATCTTGTTCAATCACTGATGGCCGATGGCGGCGTGACGATTCCTGCGGCACGGTTCTTCGACGACGGCTCGGCGCTTGGCGCTCCTGCAATTCTGCTCGACGAGATTGCTGGTGAAACGATGTACGTGCGGATCCAGACCGGCGAGGTGACCGATCACCTCGACCTGCTCGAACCCTTGGCCGACCTCTCCGCCGCCATTCATGGCGTCGACGTTGCGACGTTGCCCAATGCCATCGAGAGGCCGACCTCGTGGGACGACTACATCGATGCCGGTGCCGCCCGATGGCGCAGCGCCGAACAAGACCACGTCGAGTCCGATCCGTTCATGCGCGTAATTGCCGCTTGGCTCGTGGCCAATAAGCCCCCGCCAACCGAGCTCACACTCGTGCACGGCGATTTCCAGGCGCCGAACATCTTGATCGACAAATCGACCGCAGCCTTCAACATGCTCGACTGGGAGCTGGCCCACGTCGGCGACCCTCGCGAGGATCTGGGCTGGTGGGCGCTCGCCCACACGTCGCAACCGCCGAACTTGATCGAGGCCGATCAGGACCGTTTTCTTGCCCGGTATCGAGAGAAGACTGGTCTGAGCGAAGAGGTAGTGAACCCGGCGACGCTTGCCTACTTCACCGTGTTCGCCTCACTCGGCGTCTTTGCCAACGTCATCGGCGCGACCGCAGCAATGGCCAGGGGTCAAGCGTCTGGCATGAACGTCGCCTACATGACAAGCGCCATCCCATCAATGCATGGCGTGTACATCAATGCAATGCAACGGGCCGGAGCCTGGCGAGAGGACAACGCATGATCACCCAACCAACGATCCCGCAACTGTTAGAGACCATTCGAGACGAACTTGGTGACAAGGTCATGCCGCACGTCGCCGATGCCCCAACGAGGGTCAGCATTGAGATGATGCAGGCAGTGCTGAACCAATTGGTCGAGCGGTCCGAACATGAGATTGCCTGGATGACCAGCGAAATCGATGCCATCGAGGATGCAGCCGAGCGATTAGCGCCCACACTGAGCCAATCAGACGCGCTCGATGCAGCGGTCGCCGAGTTCACATCCAATCGATCCGAGTCAATGCAGCTCAGCGCGATAACCGCCGACTACCAGCGGGCGTGCGAAGTGCTGTCCTGTCTTGGCGAAGCCGCCTACACAGCGGGCAACGAGGCAGCAGTCGGCGACGTGCAGGCACTGCTCAACGCGCGCCTGGCGACCGAAAACGCCGCGGTGGGCGAGTTCATTGCCGTCGGCCGCGACTCGGCCTAATCCTGAGGCCTTAGAAGTGGGCATCAAATGTGTCTAAGTGCAAAAGTATGAGGACAAAGGGAAACATCCCATCGAACCGCGCGTTATCACGTCGTGTCCGCTGCTTCTAACCGAAGCTCACATCTAGGAGAGACAATGTTCCGTCGCAAGCCAGCCCCTCCACCTGCCCCCGAAGACTGCCTGCCTGGCCGGTCAACACCAGTCCAGGTGCCAGACACCCACTACGTACTTAAGAAGCCGCTCCATGGTCCATGGCCCGACGGCATGGACACGCTCGTTGTCGGCATGGGTTGTTTCTGGGGCGCTGAACGCTTCTTCTGGCAGATGCCAGGCGTGTACACGACTGCCGCTGGCTACTCCGGCGGTACCACGCCGAACCCAACCTATGAAGAAACATGCACGTCGATGACCGGCCACACCGAAGCAGTTTTGATCGTATTCGACCCTGCTCTCGTCAGCCTTGAAGAGCTGTTCCGGGTGTTCTGGGAGAACCACGACCCTGTCCAGTTCATGGGTCAAGGAAACGATGTCGGCAGCCAGTACCGCTCGGCGATCTACACGAATTCGCCAGAGCAGGCCGCGGCCGCGTCGGCGAGCCGCGACCAGTACCAGGCCAAGTTGACCGAGGGCGGCTTCGGTGAGATCACGACCGAGATTGCTCCTGCGGGAGAGTGGTACTACGCCGAGGAATACCACCAGCAGTACTTAGCAAAAAACCCAGGTGGTTACTGCAACCACGGCTTCTGCCAGGTTGCTTACTCGTAACTAGCCGGCCTTCTGGGCTGCAACATGTTGCTGTGACTCCTTCACGTACCTGGCGCTCGGCCCGGCAAGTTCGTCCGCACGTATTCGTCGAAGTGGGGGATCGCAAATTCGACCCACCCATAACGAGGTGCGTAGATGACTCCTTCGTCGATCAAGCGGTCGCGGAACGCGGCCACTTGCGAGGTGGTCTTGTCGGCCGCAGCCGCTACTTCGCCTGAACGGTGCGGTCCGGCGCCAAGCGATGCCAATGCCTGGACATAGGCGACTTCGGACGCTGGAATTCGAGCGATACGAGCCGCAAAGAACGATGACTCGAGTGCGTGTCGTGCATGAGGTTTCGCCAACTCGACGTCGGATCCGGAAATCGGTTCGTCGTACGCCGCGTTCCAGGTGTGATAGGCCCAGGTCTGCACGAAGAACGGAAAACCATCGGAGTGGTTGGTGATCGCTTCGATTGCCTCGGGTGACCACTCGACCTCCATCTCGGTCGCGGGCTCGACGATGGCGCGCGCCACCTGGTCAGGTGCCAGTGCGCCGAGTTCGCTGACGGTGAACATGCGCTCGGCATAGGTTGCAGCCTTGGCCACGAAGCCGACCAGGTTTGGCAAGCCCGCCAGGACGCAGGCCATTGGCAGCGAGTCCTGACCACATCGGTGCACGCCGGCCAACAGTCGACGCAAGTCGTCGGGATCAACCATCTGGGCCTCGTCGATGGCCAGCAGCACGCCCAGGTCGTGATCGGCAGCGGCGGCTGCAACGTCGGTGATGACATCGGCGAGCGCTTCGCGGTCCGGCGTCGATGGGGTTCGCTTGACCGTGGCCCCAGTGCCCATCACGGTCACCGCGACTGACTCGATCGAGCGCAGCGCGCGGGCAACCTTGTTGTTCTGATCCAAGTCCTCGAGGATGCGACGGGCCTGGCGCAACAGGCTACGAACGGTGTCGTCGCCGTTGACCGCTTCGATCCGAATCACCCGGAATCCATAGTGATGACCGAGTGCTGCCAACTTGGCCAGAAGTACGGTCTTGCCAACGCCGCGCAGGCCCGTGACCATGTGATGTTGGCTTGCTCGGCCCGCCCTGAGTCGCTGAAGCGCAACTCCGGCGGCCTCGATTGTCGCATCTCGCCCGACGAGCGCTGGCGGCGGGGTTCCCGCTCCAGGTGCATACGGATTTGCGATCGGGTTGTAGCGTTCACCCAACATGCCTTGACCTTAGCAGTATTCGTTAAACCATAGGCAGTTGCGGAAGCTGCCTGTCCATCAGACTATTGCATCGGTGTGACACTCGATCGGCTCGGCGAGTTTCTCCTAACCGAGACTAGTGCGTGCGTCGAATGCGGATGGGGCCTCTGGCGGTTGACGGGTCCACCACCTGGCCCTTCTGGGTGACGGCGACGGTGCCGGCAGCGACAAGCCGTCGTGCTGCTGCACGCGCCGGCTCCATCAACTCGCGCCACAATTCCTTGTCGCCTTCGGCTCCACGTTCGGTGCTCGCCACGAGGCGGGCAGCTTCGGACGGACAAATCGTGGCCCGCAGGCTGCGCTGGTCGAGCAGCTGCAGAATTGCGGCTTCGAGCTGCAGGTCCTGTTGTGTAACTCGGCGACCCCGGCACTTCTTCGAGCAATACTTGACGTCATCCCAGTTGCGCTCCCACTTCTTGCGCCACTCGATCCGACGTCCACACGAAGCACACGTTTTCGGCTGATACGTTGTCACGAGCCGACGGTCGCCTCGACGAAGCTGCGAAACGCGTCAACCAACTCGGGTAGCTGCGGGCCGAAGAAGTGATCTGCACCGGCAATGACCTCGATCGAGGTGCTTTGCCAATCGGCGGTGATTTTCGTGGCGCTGGCGGGAGGGTTGAACTGATCGTTCTCGCCGATCGCCAACGTCTTGGGTGCTGGCAGCTCTGCCGCCGCCATCTCGGCTGGGTCGACCACGCGTAGCGGCGGCGCGGCAAGAAACCAGCCCGCAATCTGGTCGTCGTCGACCGTGAGCGACACGTCGGCGCCAAAGGACCAGCCGGCCAGAATGATCGGCAGGCCCGGAAACTGATCAGCGGCCAATGCAATCGCAGCGGCCACGTCGAGGCGCTCGGCGCCTCCTTCATCGTGCGTTCCCGTCGACCTACCGACACCGCGAAAATTGAATCGCAGCGCCGAGCATGTAACGCTGGCGGCGGCCCGGAAGAAGCCGTCGGGAACCGGTGTGTGCATGTCGCCACCCATGAGCGGGTGCGGATGAGTGATCACCACCATGGCGCGAGGGTCGCCGATACGTGATAGTTCCGCCTCGAGTGTCTCGCCATCGCTTGTTGTGAGTGTCACTCCATCGGCCATCGACAGACCTTACGAGAAATCTCGGCGAGCGGATACGCCCGCCCGATGTAGCGTTTGCCATGTCGCAGCATGTCTGGCCCTTATTCGATCTTGTCGTTCGCACTCCGATGCTCGAGCTTCGAGTGCCTCAAGATGACGAAATCGCCGAACTCGTTGCCCAGGCCGACAACACGATCTATGAGCGCAACGGCTTCATGCCGTTTCACGTCGACTGGACAGGCGACCCCGTCGAATCCATGAAGTACTTCTGGGGGACCCGCTCGAATTGGTCGCCCGACAACTGGACTCTCACCCTGGTCCCGTTCATCGATGGCGAGCCTCTTGGAAATCAGGCCGTGCTCGGCGTCGACTTCCCGCTGGTGCGCCGGGTCTCGACCGGAAGCTGGCTCGTCTCACGCGCTCAAGGTCGTGGGATCGGGACCGAGATGCGCGCCGCCGCACTCCATCTCGCGTTCGCCGGACTCGGGGCGCTCGAAGCCGAGTCTGAAGCCCACGTCGACAACGACGCATCCAACGGTGTGTCTCGCAGGCTGGGCTATGAGATCACGCACCGTCAAGGATCGCGCTTCGGCGACGACCGAGGCGAGGTCTACAACCTGCTCTTGCGGAAGGCTGCATGGGAACAACACCAGCGCGACGACATCGAGATCGTCGGCCTCGATCGCTGCCTGCGTTACTTCAGCGAGGCTGGACCCGACACCGACGTGGGCTGATCGAACACGGGTCGCCACGGGAGCTCCGTCCGCACGTTCCGTCCGTGGTCCCCAATTTTGGGGTGCTTTGGTAGATCTCGCGAGGTTTTGTGTTCCCCAGGCGTCATCCAAAAGGGGGAGCAGTGTGTGCCGTGCGACAAAGCCCAGCGCCATCGACCTCCACTACGCCATCCAGTGAAGGAATGACTATGGCCGATGCGCAGGGATCCTCTAACCGATGGCGGGCCTATGTACCCCCGAACCGCCACAACAAGTTCCCCTGGCGATGGCGATGGATCGGTGTACCACTGCTGCTGGCTGCGTTCGTGCTGGGAGGTTGGTGGGCGTGGGGCCGGGCCGAGAATCAACTCGGCGAACGAGCCCTGGCTCACCTGGCATGCGAGGGCATCGACACGTCTGAACTCGATCTCGACTGGAGCTACCGAAGCGTCAAGGTCGACGGCCAGCTTCCCACCGGAGTGACTGCTAGCCAGGTCGAGCAGGTCATCGATCAAGGATCGACCAACACATCCTGCTTGGCCGACGCCGGAATCGACGCCGACGACGATCCCGGTGTGTACGACGTCGAGATGCTCGCAGCAGCAGCCGCAGCGCCTATCGCCGAACCGCAGCCAACAGCAGTGCCGGAGCCAACGGTCGAAGCCGAACCAACTGCGGCACCCGAACCAACCGCAACCGCCGAGCCTGAACCCAGCCCGACGCCGGAACCGGAACCAACAGCAGCAGCTGAGCCGTCACCAGAGCCGGTGATCGCTGCGCTCAACGCGACCGCCGAGTTCGACGGTGACACGATCACGCTCTCGGGTCTCGTCGGAAGCGACGAACAACGAGAAGCGCTCGTGGCGGCTGCAACCGCGGCCGTCGGCGCCGACAACGTCACCGACAATCTGAGGGTCGACGACGGTGAGCCATCGGACACCAGCGCAGTCCGCATCGATGAGCTCGGGCAGACCATTGCGGCCTTCGGTTCGCCCAACGTGCTCAGTGGCACCGCATCGATCTCGGATGCCGACCTCACCTATGAGGTTGAGGCGCCGACCGACAACGCCAAGTCCTCACTCGACCTTCCCGGCTCGGGCACGGTCACCGTGCCCGAAGCCGCCGAACCCGCATTTACGGGCTGACGATGTCGCCATCGAACCCTCATTTCACCCTTCCCTCTTCCTCGCTCGTCTGAAAGGACAATCAATTTCTATGTGGTACTTCCTCCGCGAATTCGCAATTCCATTCCTGATCGCTGCCCTGCTCGGGTTGTTCCTGGGCTGGCTCCTGTGGCGCTGGCGCCGACGTGGCGTCGACTCGGCCCGCTATGACCAACTCGTCAGATCTGAGGGTGAATACAAGACTCAGATTGCGTCGTTGACCGGGCGGCAAAAGACGCTCGAAGACAAGCTGTCGATGGGTTCGGCTCGGATTGCCACGCTCGAAACCGACGCAGCGCAGCTCGGCGAGTACCAAACGCTCAGCGGCACGCTGCGCACCGATCTCGATGCCGCCGAAGCCTCCCGGGTTCAGCTCGCCGGACAATTCGACGCGTCGGAGAAAGACCGGGCAAAACTCACGGCTGACCTGGATGCCTCCGAGCGTGCTCGCCTCGATCTCCAAAAGAAGCTCGACGCGTCGGCCCAGGCTCGAGCAGACCTCGAAGCGAATCTAGGCAACGGCGACGCAACTTTGACCGACCTTCGAACCAAGTTCGATGCCGTCCAGCAAGACCGAGTAGAGCTGCAGGCTCAGCTGCAGCGGGCCGAAGCGTCGCAAGCGTCGCTGCGAGCAGAGCACAACGCGACCATCACCAAAGTCGCTTCGCTCGAGGAAGACAGTTCCAAGCTCTCGGCGCTCGAGGTCGGGCTGGCCGCAGCAACGGCAAAGCTGGCGACGAGCAACCGAAACGAAAGTTCGCTGCAGGAGCGCAGCGACGAACTTTCGTCAGAGCTGTCGAGTGCACAGAGTCGCATCGCCGATCTCGAGGGACGTCTCGGCGACGCCGAAGCAGAGCGGGCCGAGCTGCAGACAGCATCAGCGGCAGGTAGCGAAGCACAAGACCTGGTCGGGGTTCTTCGCACTCAGCTCGCAACCGCAAACGCCCGGACCAATGAACTCGAGACTGCAAAAGCGGCCGCGGATGCTGATGCTGCGTCTCGGGCGCAGTCGCTTGCGGGTGAGTTGTCGACGTCGCAGGCTCGGGTGAAGGAGTTGGAGGCGGCGAAGGCTGCTGCTGATGCTGATGCTGCGTCTCGGGCGCAGTCGCTTGCGGGTGAGTTGTCGACGTCGCAGGCTCGGGTGAAGGAGTTGGAGGCGGCGAAGGCTGCTGCTGATGCTGATGCTGCGTCTCGGGCGCAGTCGCTTGCGGGTGAGTTGTCGACGTCGCAGGCTCGGGTGAAGGAGTTGGAGGCGGCAAAGGCCGCAACCGAGGCCGACGGCCGAGTTCGGACTCAAGGGCTTCAAGTCGACCTCGACAAGGCTCGCCAAGCCCAGACCGCAGCCGAAGGCCAAGCCAGCGAGCTCTCGGCTCGACTCACTGCAGCTGCGACCGAGATCGATCGCAACAAACAAACGTCTGCCCAGCTCCAGAGCGCAAACAGTGACCTGGCCAAACTTCGGGCACAACTGAACAACACCGAAGGAAGGGTCGGATCACTCACCGGCGACGTCACCACCCGCAACCAACGGATCACGGAGCTCGAAGCCCAGCTCGCCGCCGCCATGGCAGTGCCGACGCCAGCTCCGGCTCCGGCAGCCGCTCCAGTTACAACCCTGGCCGGTCTGTCATCGGGCAACTGGCAACAGGGCACCACGAAGCTGGGAACCCCGGGCGCAAACCACAGCGACGATCTCAAAGAGGTCAACGGCATCGGGCCCAAGATGGAAGGCCTGCTCAATGACTTCGGTATCACGTCATGGGAGCAACTCGCAGCCTTCACCGAGGCCGAGGTGGCAACGGTCGATGCCGCACTCGAAGATTTCCCCGGTCGCATCGAACGTGATGAATGGGTGCAGCAGGCCCGAGACTTCATCAAGAACGGACACAAACCGGTCGAACGAGTCCGCAAGGACCGAAGCGGTCGAACCGTCTTGACGGAATGGTCGAACGGCACGACCAAGCTCGGCACTCTCGGTGCAGGGCATACCGACGACCTCAAGGTCGTGAATGGCATTGGCCCCAAGATGGAGTCGGTCCTCAACAGCTTCGGGATCACGTCGTGGGAGCAGTTGGCCGCATTCAGCGCAGCCGACGTCGAGAAGGTCACCAAGGCTCTCGACACGTTCCCAGGTCGTATCGAACGCGACGAATGGGTTGCTCAAGCCAAGGATCTGGTCAAACGGTTCCGGCTCACCGACCCGTACCACCGTCCGACGCGTGAGACGTATCTGAACAACTCAGCCGATGACGATCCCTGGAGCTAGCGCTCTGGGCACCGTGTAGCTACCTTCCCCCTGGTAGCTCGGAGGCCGTTCTGTCCGTCAACCCCGGCGGGCAGAACGGCTTTGTTGTCTTCTCCGGGCCGCCTCAGCGTCGGGTCGGGCCCTCAAATGTCTGACGGCCACGAATCAACCGGCCGGGATAGTTACCAGTAAATTCGTCGTCGACGACGGTGACTGTGCCGCGGCAGATCGTGGCCTTGTAACCGTGAGCCTTCTGCACGAAGCGCGGGGCGTTGCTGGGCAAGTCCCATTTCATCTGCGGCATTTCCACGCCAAGATTTTCGTAGTCGATGATGTTGATGTCAGCTCGTTTGCCCGACGTGATCTGGCCCCGGTCATACAACCCGTAGAAGTTTGCGGTATCGGAGGTCTGGCGTTTTATCACGTGTTCGAGTGCGAGAAGGTCGCCCCGGGTGCGGTCGCGGGTCCAGAACGAGAGCATGAAGGTGGGCATACCGCCATCGCAGATCGTGCCGCAATGAGCACCCGCGTCGGCGAGGCCCATGCGGGTGTGTTTGTGCTGGTGCATCTCGTGCAGTGGGTCGAGGTTGCGGGCGGCGTAGTTAAGGAACGGGAAGTACAGCAGCCCCTCGCCGTTGTTGGTATTGAGCTGGTCATAGGCGAGTTCTTGGGGGTCGCGACCGGTTCGGGCCCCGACCGCTGCGAGGCTGTCGGCCGGATCGGGCTCGTAGTCGCCGTCGCCGGCGAAGATCCACATGCGGTCATAGTTTCCGCAGATGAACTGCATCAACGTCGAGAGCTCGACAGGTTCTTCGGCCAGGATCTTGGCCTTGACTTCGGGATCGGCGAGCCGAGCAAGCCGTTCGGGTCGGGGGAGCGCGGCGATTGCCTCGTAGGTCGGCCGAGTCAGAAATGGGTTCACGGTGCCGTCCCAGCACTGCAGCACGCCGACAGGCCGACCAGCGACCTGTCCGACAACCTGGTGTCCTTGTTCGTTGGCCCGGTCGAGATCGGTGAACAGGTCAGACCACAGATCGGGCGCAAGGTCGCTGATGTTGAAGTTGAACGCCACATAGCCCTGGGTGGCGTGGGCAATCATGCGCATCCAGCTCATGTCATCGGCGACATATGGATGATGTAGTGCGCACTGAAATACGCCGTGGCCGGCAGCCGCGATGGCGTCGCCCATAGCCAGCACTTCGTCGAGGCCAGCCGAAGTGCCCGGCACGAGTTCGCCGTGTACCGACTTGTGGAACGGAGTGCGAGACGTCGAGAAGCCAAGCGCACCGGCCCGCAAGCCCTCTTCGACCAATGCTGCCATTGCCGCAAGCTCCGCAGATGTTGCTTCGATGCCGTCGGCGCAGCGATCACCCATGACGTAGGCGCGCACGGCGCCGTGAGGAACCTGGGTGCCCAGGTCCGCGACCCATCGGCGAGATTCGAGCGCATCGAGATATTCGGGGAAACTCTCCCACTCCCATGAGATGCCGTCGGCGAGAGCCGCGCCGGGGATGTCTTCGACGCCTTCCATCAATTCGATGAGCCATTGGCGACGCTCGGGAGCCGCAGGTGCAAATCCCACGCCGCAATTGCCCATGACGGCGGTGGTCACGCCATGCCAGCCCGATGGTGTGAGCTCTGGATCCCAGGTTGCTTGGGCGTCGTAGTGGGTGTGCACATCAACAAAGCCGGGGGTGACCAGTGCGCCGTCGGCATCGATCTCGCGGTGAGCTTTGCCGGTGATGGTGCGGCCGACCTCGACGATCGCGTCGCCTTGAATCGCTATGTCGCCAACGAAGGCTTTGCGGCCCGTGCCGTCGACGATTCGCCCTTGTCGGATGATCAGATCGCGCATGACCCAAAGCTACAGGACCCAAAGCAACTCAGAGTTCGACGATTGCGCTCGCCAGCAGGTCAGCGGATTCGGGCGCATCTCGCAACGAAAGCTGCGGATCGATGAGTTCGACCTCGATCACGACCGGATTGCCCGATGGGTCATCAATGAGATCGACGCGGCCGTAGAGGAGTGTCCGCCCAGGGTGGATCCGGGTGCAGCGACTCTGCACGATCGCGAATGCGTTCGTTGCGATGGCCATCTGGGTGTCGGTTGGCTCACACCGCAGTCGGTGTCGCTCGGCAGCACGCAAGAGCAATCCGAAGTGCGTCAGCCATAGCAGGCACTCGTTAGGTATGTATCGATCATTGCTGGTGTGAGATCGGGGTGCTCGGAGAGACCAGCGGCGACGGTCTCGCGATAGGCGGGGGCTGGCTGGTTGAGAGGAAGCGGGGTCGTCCAGGTGAACGTCAACGCCGGTTGTTCAGCGGTCGCAAACGGCAGATCGACGTGCAAGACTCGGGCGTACCAACGCGAGCCGATTACCGCCGCGGCTGCCATGGCTGTCTCCCATGGAAATGATTCACCGACGGGTCGGCCGTTTTCTTGGGCAAAGACATCTTCGAACTGTTCGGCCGTGATGTTCCAGGCGCGAACATAGGCCGTGCCCGCAGGGTCAGGGTTCACGAAACACACGCCACCGCCCCAACGTTTCGACTCGCCCGCAAACCGCAGCCGTAGCGGCGCGACCGCGAACCTCGCATCGATCGGGTGGGTTGCGTCTCTGGCCCCAACGTGATTGTCGTCACCCTCGAGGTACCGAAGGAAGCGACTTTCGTTGATATTCGAGCCATACGCCACGTACCAAACCCGCTCAGGTGCCATGCCAGAAGTATGGCGTTTTCAGCGAGATACGAGTCGAAAAGGCGTACTGCCGGGTGGCCGTGTGGGTCTCTGGGACTGTCGAGGATTTAGCTCGGGCAGCGTTTTCGGCGAGGTACGAGTCGAAAAGGCGTACTGCCGGGTGGCCGTGTGGGTCTCTGGGACTGTCGAGGATTTAGCTCGGGCAGCGTTTTCGGCGAGGTACGAGTCGAAAAGGCGTACTACCCGATAACGTGGCTGGGTTATGTCGAACATCTGTCAAGTGACTGGACGCAAGCCGAGCTTCGGTAACAACGTCTCTCACTCACAACGAAAGACCCGCCGTCGTTGGGATGTCAACATCCAGACGCAGCGCTTTTACATTCCCAGCGAAAAGCGTTGGGTGAAGCTCAAGGTCTCAGCCAAAGGTCTCAAGACCATCAACAAGCATGGCATTGAGAAGGTTCTCGCTGACATGCGTCGACGAGGAGTCAAGGTCTGATGCCAGCCGGTAGCGACAAGCGCCCCATCATCAAGCTAAAAAGCACCGCTGGTACGGGGTACCAGTACGTGACGACCAAGAACAAGGTCAACAGCCGTGAGCGCATCGAACTCATGAAGTACGACCCCAAGGCCCGCAAGCACGTGATCTTTCGCGAAGAAAAGTGATTGCAGCCTGCTCAGCTAGCTGAGCATTCGATACCTGGCAGCCTGCGGGCTGCCATTTGTCGTTTTCGGCCCTGGTTCAACACATGGCGTGCAGCTTGCGGATTGTTGCCCAGTTTCGCCGAGTGCCAGCGAGGCCCGTCTGCTTCTCGATCCAGGCTGCGGTGAGCTTGGTGTCGGCAAACCTGGTTGGACAGTTCACAAAGATGTTTGACCCTGCGACCATGCACTCGTCGGGAGCAAAGCGGGCGGCATCCAACTCACCGGCGAACGGCGCCGCCAGCATCACCACGCCGCTGGACTTGGGATCAGCGTCTGCGTAGGGGAACGTCCTCACGATCTCGGACATTTCGTTGGCGGTACGAGCCATCACCGCTATGTCGTGTCCGAACCGGTCAGCGACGCCGGTCGCAATCGTCTTCTCGAGCGAACCGGCGCCCTTGCGAGACGAGCAGACGATGCTGCCGCTTTGGATATAGGTGGCGACGTCGGCGCACCCCAAATCGGTCAACAGTTCCCTGAGATCGGCCATGGCAATCTTGTTGCGTCCACCCACATTGATTGCTCGGAGAAAAACGACAAAGGTCGTCATGAAGTCGCGTCTCAGACCGCAGCGAAGCCCTTCTCGAGGTCGGCGATGATGTCGGCGATGGTCTCGATGCCGACCGAAAGTCGGATCAGGCCGGGGTCAACGCCACTCGCTGCCTGCTCTTCTTCGTTGAGCTGGCTGTGCGTGGTCGATCCTGGGTGAATGATCAGGCTTCGCACGTCGCCGATGTTGGCCACATGGCTGTGCAACTCGGTTGCGTTCACGAACTTCTCGCCTGCCTCGCGGCCACCCTTGATGATGAATGCGGGGACCGAGCAGAAGCCGCGGCCTTCGGTGTACTTGTTCATGCGTTCGTGCCACGGGCTCGACGCAAGACCGGCGTACTGCACTGACTCGACCTTCTCATGGCCATCGAGGAACTCGGCGACGGCCTGAGCGTTCTGGCAATGACGCTCCATGCGGAGGCTCAATGTCTCGAGGCCTTGGATGAAGTGGAATGCATTGGTTGGTGACATTGCGGCGCCGGTGTCACGCAGACCCTGAACTCGAGCCTTGATGATGTAGGCGCCGTGGCCGAGTCCTGGCCAAAAAGCGAGCCCGCCGTAGCTCGGGTCGGGTTCGTTCATGCCTGGGTACTTCTCCGCGTCACCGAAGTCGAAGCTTCCGCCGTCGACGATCACGCCACCGATCGAGTTGCCATGGCCACCAATGAACTTGGTGGTGGACTCGATCAGGATGTCAGCGCCCCACTTCAGTGGGTTGATCAAGTACGGCGATGGCACCGTGTTGTCGAGAATCAGCGGCACTCCTGATTCGTGGGCGACACCCGCGATGCCCTCGATGTCAAGGCAATTGTTCTTGGGGTTGCCGACGGTCTCGCCGTAGAACAGGGTGGTGTTCGGCCGGGCCGCGGCGCGCCACTCGTCAAGATCGTCGGCGTCTTTGACGAACGTGACTTCGATGCCCATCTTCGGCAGCGTGTGGTTGAACAGGTTGTACGTTCCGCCATACAGCGATGAGGCCGTCACGATGTGCCCGCCAGCGTCGGTGATATTGGTGATTGCCAATGTCGTTGCGGCTTGACCCGAGGCAACGCAGAGCGCACCTGGAATACCGACCGCAGTCGCCGTGCCTCCTTCGAGGTCGGACAGCCGGGCTTCGAGCACGCCTGTCGTTGGGTTCATGATGCGCGTATAGATATTGCCCATCTCGGCCAGCGCAAACAGATTCGCCGCGTGCTCTGCATCTCGGAAGACGAAACTGGTCGTCTGGTAGATCGGTACGGTACGAGACCCCGTAGCCGAGTCAGGCTCTTGCCCTGCGTGTATCTGACGGGTTTCAAAACCGTGCGTCATGGTTGCCCCACATATGTGTTGTTGATGAAGCAGCTATTGTTGACCCGGGCGGTCGGGTTTTGCAACTTGCGCTGAGATATTTCCCCGCAAGTGGTCGATGAATTGAGATGTTCGGGCGCAGATGTAGCCTGCGAGCATGACTGACTGGTCGACCGATCCCGCCCTTGCTGCCGAGCTCGATGCGGCGGATCCGCTCGCCGCGCTACGCGATCGATTCGAGTTGCCGCCCGCGCCCGATGGCGCCGACGATTCGATCTATTTTGTCGGCAACTCGTTGGGGCCGCTGCCGAAAAAGTCACGCGCGTACGTGACCGGTGAGCTTCAGCGATGGTCCTCGCTCGGGGTCAAGGGTCATTTCTCTGGCGAGCCTGGCTGGGCCGACTACCACCGGACTTTCGAAGAGTCCATGGCTCGAATTGTGGGAGCCGCACCGCACGAAGTCACCGTTATGAACGCGCTCAGCGTCAACCTGCATCTGTTGCTGATCAGCTTTTATCAACCAACACCACAGCGTCACAAGATCTTGATCGAAGAGCACGCATTCCCCTCAGACCACTTCGCAGTCGAAAGCCAGATTCGTCAACGAGGATTCGATCCGGCCACGTCCTTGGTCACGGTCAAGCCCCGCGAGGGTGAACAACTGCTGCACACCGAAGACATCATTGCCGCCATCGACGCGTGCGGCGACGAGCTGGCAACCGTGCTTCTGCCGGGCGTGCAGTATTACACCGGCCAGGTGTTACCCATCGCCGAGATTGCACGAGCTGGCCATCGGGTCGGGGCGACTGTCGGCATCGACCTGGCCCATGCCGTGGGCAATATCGAGCTGTCGATGCACGACGACGATGTCGACTTTGCGACGTGGTGTTCCTACAAGTACCTCAATGCCAGCCCAGGTGGGGTGAGCGGGATCTATGTGCATGAGCGCCACGTCGACGATCAGGCGTTGCCCAAGCTGCTCGGCTGGTGGGGCACGCGCCGAGACACCCGCTTCGAGATGGTCAACGAGTTCGATGCGATCCCGACCGCCGAGTCGTGGCAGATAAGCAACGGCACGGCGCTCACGAATGCAGCACTGCGCGGTGCCCTCGAGGTGGTCGACGAGGCCGGAGGAATGGGCCCGCTGCGGGCCAAATCCCGCCAGCTGACCGGTTACCTGCTCTATCTGCTCGACGAACTGGCCGGCGACGATGTAACCTCGATCACCCCACGAGATCCCGAACAGCGAGGGTGTCAGTTGTCGCTCGAGATCGTGCCCGGCGACATCGACGGCAAAGCAGTGTTCGACGAGATCGAAGCCGCAGGCGTGTTCTGCGACTGGCGCTATCCCAACGTGATCCGGGTTGCTCCTGCACCGATGTTCAACACATTCTCCGAGGTCCGACGGTTCGTCGATCTGCTTGTCGCCGGTATCGCTGCGCACCGATGACCGCACTTGGCGACAACGGTCCAACACTGATCATCGGCGGAGGGATTGCGGGCGCCTATCTGGCAGCGCTGCTCGGTAGCCGAGGCGAACCGGTCACGGTGTTCGACAGCCGACCCGACCCGCGAAAAGCGTCCGATGGCGAAGGCCGGTCCATCAATCTGGCGATCGCCGAGCGAGGGCTGGCTGCGCTTCGTCAACTCGACGGCGTGGTCGACACGATCGAGCAGCTTGTGGTGCCAATGCGGGGTCGCATAGTGCACGACGGCCATGTCAGCGGGTTGCAGCCCTATGGCAACCTCCCAAGCGAGGTGCTCTGGTCGGTTGATCGCACTGCGCTCACCAACGTGCTCCTCGACGCGGCCGAGGCGACTGGCAAGGTCGAGATCCGGTTTGGCCAACGGTGCCGCAACATCGACTTTGATCTCAATCTTGTTTCGCTCTCTGACGCGGGTCACGGTGACCAGTGGTATCAGGTTCCGTTTGGAACGGTGCTGGGCGCGGACGGAGTCGGATCAATCGTGCGATCCGAGATTCTCGAGCTCAATGGCGGTTCGATTCGCAAAGAGATGCTCGACCATCGCTACGTCGAGCTCGAGATACCAGCGGGCCCCGACGGTAGTTTTCAGATGGAGCCCAACGGGCTGCACATCTGGCCCCACAACGACTTCATGCTGATTGCCTTGCCGAACCCGACCGGCGACTTCACCGCAACCCTTTTCCTGGCTGCAGCAGCCGACGGCCCGAGCTTCGCCGCCCTTGAGTCAGCGGCTGAGATCAGCTCGTTCTTTGAAGAGAACTTTGCTGACTTTGCGGCCATGGTGCCCGATCATGTCGAGCAGTTCATCGACGCGCCACTGGGGCGACTCGGCACGATCCGCACGCGGGGGTGGAGCTTCGAAGATCAGGCGGTGCTCGTTGGCGACAGTGCTCATGGCATTGTCCCGTTTCACGGCCAGGGCATGAACTTGGCGCTTGAGTCCGCATCGGCGCTCAACGCCTTTCTGCTGCAGCACGCCGACGATCTCGCAACTGCCTTCGCTGCCTTCGAAGCTGATCGGAGCGACGACGCAGACGCCATTGCCGACATGGCACTCGAGAACTATGTCGAGATGCGAGACAAAGTCAATGACCCCGACTACCTGCTCAAGCGGCAATTGTCACTGCTGTTGGGCGAGCGCCTGCCGGACTATTTTCGACCCCGTTACAACATGGTCATGTTCTCGGCGATCCCGTACGCCGACGCCTTCGCCCGCGGCGATCAGCAGGCCGACCTGCTCGCCCAACTCGTTGCCGGTTGCGACACCATCGACGACGTCGACCTCGGTGCAGCCGATCAAGCCGTCCTCGCCCTGGGCCCACTTCCGACAACCCCCTAGCGGTGTCCGCCAGTTTGGTGACATTGCCCTGGGGGTGCTCGCGCCAAATTGGTGTCATTGCCCTGGGGGTGTTCGCGCTATTTTGGTGTGATTGCCCTGGGGGTGTTCGCGCTATTTTGGTGTGATTGCCCTGGGGGTGTTCGCGCCAGTTTGGTGTGATTGCCCTGGGGGTGTTCGCGTACCTGAGGATCGAGCCAGGGCCGTGGTTCGGGGATCCGTGTTTGGTGCCCGGCAAGGATGCTTCGTGGTGACCATGGATCCACAGCGCAACGGCGCCAGCCGCACCAGTCGTTGGCGAAGTGGCCCGTCAGATCGTGCCGTCTGAGGCCGGTTGCGAGCCATGTCCTAACATCTGGGCACATACCAACGTGGGAGCACAACTCGTGGCACTAGCAATCGACGCAGGCGCAACTGATCAACCGCTGATCCACCAGACAATTGGCGACAATCTCGAAGAGACGGTTGCTCGCTTTGGCGAGAGCGAGGCGCTCGTGGTCGATCACCAGGGCATTCGCCAGACCTGGGCCGAGTTCAACACATCGGTCAACCAGGTGGCCAAGGGTCTCATGGCAGCAGGAATAGCCAAGGGCGATCGGGTCGGCATGTGGAGCCCCAACTTCGCCGAATGGGTGTACATCCAGTTCGCGACCGCCAAGATCGGCGCAATTCAGGTCAACGTCAACCCGGCCTACAGGACCAACGAACTCGAGTATGCGCTGAACCATTCGGGCGCAAAGATGCTGGTGACCTGCACCGAATACAGGACCTCGGCGTATCGCGACATGGTCGAACAGGTGAGTGGCAGCTGCCCAGAGCTCGAGCGTGTTGTCTACTTCGATACCGACGATTGGGCAAAGCTCGTCGAGGCAGGATCGAGCACCAGCGACGCAGACCTGCGGGCCCGGATGGAGTCGCTTGCGCCCGACGATGCCATCAACATCCAGTACACCTCGGGTACGACCGGCTTCCCCAAAGGCGCCACCCTCAGCCATCTGGCGATTCTGAACGACGCCAAGTTCGTGGGCACCATGTGTGACTACGACGAGAGTGACCGGGTCGCCATTCCGGTGCCGTTCTACCACTGCTTCGGCATGGTCATGGGCAACCTTGCCTGTGCCGTGTTCGGCGCAACGATGGTCATCCCGTGCCCGACCTTCGATCCAGCGGCGGTGCTGAGAGTCGTCGACGCCGAGAACTGCACCTCGCTCTATGGCGTGCCCACCATGTTCATTGCACAACTCGCGCACCCCGACCTCTCGACCAGTGACCTGTCGTCGCTGCGCACCGGCATCATGGCCGGCTCACCATGCCCGATCGAGGTGATGCGCCGGGTGATCGAGGACATGAACATGAGCGAAGTCACCATTGCCTATGGCCAGACCGAAACGTCTCCCGTGTCAACGCAGACTCGCACGACCGACTCGGTCGAAGCGCGTGTCACCACCGTGGGCCAGGTCCTACCCCACGTCGAAGCCAAGATCGTCGATCCCGAGACCGGCGACATCGTTGAGCGCGGGCAAGAAGGCGAGTACTGCACCCGGGGCTTCCATGTGATGAATGGCTACTGGAACGACCCCGAAAAGACTGCCGAGGCAATCGACGCCGATGGCTGGATGCACTCGGGCGACCTGGCCACCATGGACGAAAACGGCTACGTCAACATCGTGGGCCGCATCAAGGACATGATCATTCGTGGCGGCGAGAACATCTATCCCCGCGAGATCGAAGAGTTCTTGTACACCCATCCCGAGATCACCGACGCCCAAGTCATCGGCGTTCCCGATCATAAGTTCGGCGAGGAGATCATGGCCTGGATCCAGATCAACGAAGGATCATCGGTCACCGAGGATGATGTCAAGGAATTCTGCAAAGGCAAGATCGCACACTTCAAGATTCCGCGCTACATCTCGTTCGTCAACGAGTTTCCCATGACCGTCACCGGCAAAGTACGCAAATTGGAGATGCGCGAAAAGTCGATCGCCGACCTTGGCCTGCAATCCCAAATCTCAGAAACTGCTTAGCTCTTGCGGCACAAGCGAACCTATGCGGATCGTCGACCGGGTTGGCTCGGACAGGATGAGCGCAGCGAATCCGGACTACGCCCGTTCGGGCCGGTCACGCAGGGAGCGCGCGCTCGCTAGGAGGACGCCGGCGAATGCTACGTAGCCGACGAGTCCGGCCAGGCTGATCACGATGTCGCTGGTCGCGAGGTCGTCGGTGTTGAACAGGTGATAGATCAGGTGCGGGACTGACCAGACGGCCGTCGCAACCGCGGCCACGGTGACCAATTCTCGTGTGAGCCGAACAGCAGCGAAGACGATCAGAGCCAAGAACGCCAGGTTCAACGCCCCAACGTCGCGCACGAGATGCTCGTTGTACGGCCCGTCGAGCGACACCCAGGCGCGTCCCATTCCAGGGAAGCTGTCATAAAAAGAGCGAGGTGCGAACAACGCCCAGAATCCAATCTGAGCGCTTGCAATAGCGATGTAACCAAGTGCGAATCGGATCAGCGTCGGTTGCTTCATGCTCTCGATCCTAGGTACAGGTGGTTGTCGTTATTGGACCACTTCCTGGTTCATTTCTCAGACCAGCTGAGCGGCAGTACGCTAGGGGAGTGCGTGATTTACTCGTGTCGCTGCCACCCGGTGTGCGCCCTCGGGTCGGTCTTGAACAAGAGCTGCGATCGGCGATTCGCTCTGGCCGACTTTTGTCGGGGACCGCGTTGCCGTCGAGTCGAGCGTTGGCCGCTGATTTGGGGATCGCAAGGTCCACGGTTGTGGCCGCCTATGAGCAACTTTCTGCCGAGGGGTACGTGCGAGCCAGGCAGGGTCAATCGACGGTGGTCGCCGATGTTGCCGAGATCGCACGACCTGACACCACGCCGGATGAAACCAGCGATCACGCCAAAACGGTTCATGACTTCCGACCCGGCGAACCAACCACCGGCTCGTTCCCGCGACGCGAGTGGGTGCGGTCGGTTCGCAAGGTCATGCGCGAAGCACCTGACGGCGCATTCGGCTACGGCGACCCGCGCGGTTGTACCGCGCTGCGAAGCGCCCTGGCGAGTTATCTGGCGCGGGCCCGTATGGCGCATGTCGATGCGTCGGCGGTTCGGGTCTACGCAGGGTTTGCGTCTTCGCTCGGCTTCGTCGGCGAAATGTTGCGGCTGCGGGGTGTGACTCGAATCGGCGTCGAACAACCAATGCTCTTCTACCATCGCCAGATCCTTGAGTTGGTAGGCCTCGAGACAGTGCCGGTTCCCGTTGATGCCGAGGGCCTGAGCGTGTATGAGCTCGCGAGGTCCAACGTTGGGGCGGTGATGGTGACGCCGGCAAACCAGCAGCCACTCGGCATCACCATGTCCTCGCAACGGCGCAGCGACCTGGTCGGTTGGGCCCGTGGCAACGATGCCTGGATACTCGAAGACGACTACGACGGCGAGTTCCGTTATGACCGCCGGCCGATCGGCGCGCTGCAGGGCTTAGATGCCGAGCGGGTGCTCTATGCCGGGACAGCCAGCAAGACAATGGGGCCCGGGCTTCACCTGTCATGGTTGGTGGTGCCGCCGGAGTTGAGGCGGGATCTAGCACACGTTACGCATCTACGAGCTGGCGTATCGACCATCAACCAGCTTGCGTTCGCTGACCTGATTGGGCGGGGCGCCTATGACCGCCACATTCGCCAGCAGCGCCGGACCTATCAGCAACGACGCAAAGTCCTCATCGAGCGGCTGCGGTCAGTGCGCTGGGTCGATGTTTCCGCAGCCGATGCCGGAATGCACCTGGTTGCCCGCATTGTCGACGGCGGCATCCAGGAGCGCTCACTCATCGAGGCCGGACGCGACGCCTCGATCAAGCTCACCGGCCTGCAAACGCACTTTGAACACAGCGAGGCAGGGATCGTGCTCAACGTTGCGAGACCCGCCGATCATCAATTCGAGCAATCGGTCGATGAGCTCCTGCGCCTGCTCGCCGATCAGTCGCGGGCGTAGGCGTCGGCGTAGTCAGCCGATGCCGCGTCGATCACCGCGCGAGCATGATCTGCGCCATAGGTGCCAAGGACCTCGATGCCATTCTCTTCGGGCGAAGAGCCCGGGACTAGCTTGTAGGTCGCAAAGTAGTGCACGATCCGTCGAACGAGGGGTGCAGGAAGATCCGCCAGCTCATCGGCGCCGTCGTAGACGTGATCATTGCGCAACACCGCCACGATCTTGTCGTCGGCTTCGCCGCCATCGAGAAGTTGAATGCCGCCGACTACCCGAGCGGCCATCACAACTTCGGCCCGGTCGATCCGCTGTTCGCTGATCACGCAGATGTCGAGTGGATCTCGATCGCCGATCTCGGCGCCGGGAGTGAGCGCCGCGACCCGCTCGTCGCAATAGGTGCGAGGAATGAAGCCGTAGAGCGTGGGTGGCAGCGCCGAGCTTCCTTGGGGCCGGTCGACACGCAGGTAGCCCGTCTGTTTATCGATCTCGTACTTGACTGCGTCGTATGGCGTGATTTCGATGTAGGCGTCGACGATGGACGGTGCATCCTCGCCGATCGACAAGCCATGCCAGGGATGGGCCCGGTGACGATCAAAGTGGAACATGTTTGGACACTATCGCCCGTGCGTCTGGGTCGAGGGTGCGTTATCTGCAACGGCCTACTACGCTGTTGTTCGCACAACTTGATGAAGTGGGCGTGAGAGCGTTCCACCCTGTCGCTGAAACAAGCGTTCCGGGTCCCAGATGCATTCGACACGGCGTTCGACCGTGCGCTTTCATGCTGGTTCGGCCGCCCCAGACCATGTCGGTTTGTCAGAGGCCACCAAGCCAGCAATCGTTGTCACGCCAGCAAAATCCCTGGCACGCCAACACTTCTATCCATCGCAACAGAGGAATCATTGCTTATATGAGTGATCTGCAATAGCTGCTCCATCCAATTCCGAACCACGAATCAATGACAGGATTCGTGCCCGTGAGGTCCGACTTGTCGGAGCTGACGGCGAGCAGGTCGGAATCGTTCCGCTTCCGCAGGCTCTCGCCCGCGCCCAGCAGGCAGGTCTTGACCTGGTAGAAGTCGCCGACAAGGCGAATCCGCCCGTGTGCAAGATCATGGACCATGGCAAAGCGGTCTACGAGGCAAAGCAGCGAGACAAGGCATCCCGCAAGAAATCTACGACCGTTCAGGTCAAGGAAATGAAATATCGGCCCAAGATCGGCGTTGGGGACTTCGACACGAAGACCCGCAAAGTCAAGGCCTTCTTGCGAGAGCAGCATCGGGTCAAGATCACGATCATGTTCCGGGGGCGTGAAATGCAGCATCCTGAACTAGGTCGCAAGATCCTCGATCAAATTGCCGAAGAAGCAGACGACATTTCAAAAATCGAGATCTATCCCAAGCTCGATGGTCGAAACATGGTCATGGTCCTGGTGCCTGACCGAGAAAAGCAAGCAGCAGCCGCCAAGGCCGAAGAAGATCTCAAGAAAGCCAACGCAGCACCCGCAGCCGAAGCCGAGGTCACTGAGATCGAAGCAGAAGCAGTAGTCGACGCCACCGAAAATACCGAAGAGGAAGCTTCCAGCGACAGTGGCGAAGCCAAAACGACGTAACGACACGGGTCGTTGCGATTTCCCACCACACACAACACCGAGAGAAATGACCGGCATCACACGGTCGAGGTAGTCACATGTCGAAGACAAAAACCAAGATGAAGACCCACAAGGGCGCCGCCAAACGCTTCAAGCTGACCGGCAGCGGCAAGATCAAGCGCCGGCAAGCGAACAAGGGTCACATCCTGGAAAAGAAGGCCCCGAAGCGCAAGCGTCAGCTTCGCGCCCCGGCCCTGGTTGCCGAAGGCGACGCCAAGACCATCAAGCGCGCGCTCGGCAAGCGCTGATCCCGACGAGACGAAAGAGGACTTCATTATGGCACGCGTAAAAAGAGCAGTACACGCCCGCAAGAAGCGCAAGAAGGTCCTGGCCAAGGCCAGTGGCTACTACGGCAACAAGAGCCGTTCGTTCAAGGCCGCCAATGAGCAGGTCATGCACAGCGGCAACTATGCATTCCGTGACCGCAAGGCTCGCAAGGGCGAGTTTCGTCGACTATGGATCCAGCGCATCAACGCGGCATGCCGTATGCACGACACCACCTACAGCCGTTTCATGCACGGCCTCAAGCTGGCCGAGATCGACGTCGACCGAAAGGTCCTCGCCGACATGGCGGTGCACGACGCCGAGGCTTTCAAGGCACTCATCGACGTTGCTGCAGCCGCGGCCGACTCAGTCGACGCGTAACCAACACCTGACCAAGGCAGTTCTGCGAACACCTCAGAGCGCTTGGGAACAATCCGCGGTATCTCATGAACGAACCGCTCAGTCCAAGAAACGCTGAAGTCGCTCGACTTCGTGCCCTGACCCGCAGCCGGCGGGCCCGGCACGAGGCCGGGCGCTTTGTTGTTGAAGGCATCAAGCTGGTTGCGGAGGCAGTGGCCTCGGATGCGGTGGTCCTTGAGGTGTATTTCGACGCCGAATGGGATCCGCCGTCGGAGTTTCGTGCCCTGCTCGAATCCGACGACATCGACCTGACGCCGGTAACCCGTCGCGGGATCGAACGAATCGCTTCGACGAACTCGCCTCAGCCAGTCGTTGCCGCGGTCAAGCTCCCCGTCACCACCTGGGACGACTTGCATGCTGCAGCGTCGGTGCTCGTAGCAGTCGACCTCAACGACCCTGGCAACGTCGGCACGCTCGCTCGCTCGGCAGTGGCGGCTGGTTTCGACTCTGTTGTGTGCCTCGGCGAGACCGCGGATGCGTTCTCGCCAAAGGCCATCCGGGCCTCGGCGGGCGCGTTGTTCCGAGTGCCGGTCATTGTCGAACGAGATATGGCGGTCGGCCTGCGCGAGATCGGCCGTCGAGGCATGCTGCGGCTTGGTACCAGGATGGTCGACGCGCAGCCGTGCGATCAGGCCGATCTCACAGGGCCGTTGGCTCTCGTGCTCGGCAGCGAGGCCCACGGTTTGGGCGAGATGGACAGCGATCTCATCGACGGCTGGCTTGTCATCCCGATGCCCGGTGATACCGAATCGCTCAACGTGGCGATGGCCGGAGCAATCATCACCTATGAGATCGCCCGCCAACGACGTGCTCAGCCCGGCTAGTCGTACCAGCGGGAACGAAGTCTGCACTTCTGTTTCTCGGGAGAACGAAGCCACGGCATGCAACAATGTCCCAATGGGCACTCAGCACGACGCAATCTCTGATGACCTGAAAGCATTCGCCGAATCGCAGCCGGTGTTCTCTGCCGCCGATGCACGATTTTTTCCAATCCCGTCAGTCCGGTCCATCATTCGGGTCGATGTCGACCGCATATCTGACTCGTGTGGCTATGGCGTGCCGCTGACGGAGTTCAACCGCGACATGCGGGCAAATGATGGGTGGGCCAAGGACAAGTCGCCTCAGGACTTGGGCGACTACCAAGCAGCAAAGAACGCAATCAGCATCGGCGGTCTGCCCGGGGTGCCAGCCCAGTAGCGTTTGCCCCGCCATGACCTTTCTCGACGCAGTATCTCGACCTCCGGAGGTAGTCGGCGACGTCCATGAAGGGTCCGACGCTGATGCTGGTCCGGCGAGCGATCGCCAGTTGCTGGTCGTGCGTGTCTGCGCTGCAGTTGCGACGGTCATCGCGTTGTTCAGCGGCGTTGAACCGACGGGAACGACCTGGTGGGATCCTGTGCTCATAATCGGCCTCACCGCGCTCTTTGTGTTTGCGTCGGCTCGAGCTTCGCGCGTGGCTGTGATGGCAGCTGCTGGCCTCGCGGCAACCTTTTGCGGTTTGTCGCTGTGGCTTGGAGTGGCTGCCATTGGTTTCGCGGTCGCAGCGGCTTCGGCTAGAACGCCAGATCGGACCGTAGAGGCCTTTGCTGCGAGCGGGGCATGCACGATTGTCGCGCTGTTTCATCTGCAGACATTCGTGATGTTCGGATTCTCGGCCGCAGTTGCAGCAACGGCCATATTTATCGTTCTGGCGAGTGCCTACTGCCGATCGACAAAGGATCTACAGCAGCAAACCAGATCGGCGGCGATCGTGGTCGCGCTGGTGCTTGGCCTTGTGCTGGTCGTGAGCCTGTACATGGCACTTTCGATTCGTACGACCGCGAACGCAGGGGTGCGCTCGGCTCGTCAGGGGCTCTCTGCGGCTCGTGCTGGCGACACCCAGGAGCTCAGGACCCAGCTCGAGCGAGCGCAGCAGCAGTTCGGTCAGGCGAACGACCAACTGGGGTCAATCTGGCTGCAACCGCTCAAGCTCGTGCCAGTTGCGGCCCAGAATCTGAGATCGGTCTCGATCGCCACCGAGCAGGGTTTGATCGTAGCGAATGAGGCAGCAGCGACGGCGAGCGATGCGGATCTAGACAAGCTGCAACTGCGCCAAGGCCAGTTCGATCTCGATGTCCTGGCCGCAATGGCCCCTCAACTCGATCGAACGTCAACCCAGCTCGAAAACTCGATTCGCCAGATCGAGGCGACTCGCACATTGTGGCTACTGCCCCCGGTCGCAAGCCAGCTCGACATGCTGGTAGCCGAGATCACTACTGTCTTGCCCGAGGCTCAGCTTGCAGCCGACGCGGCTCGCGTTATGCCAGGACTGCTCGGTGCAGACGGAGAGCGGCGCTATCTCATGTTGTTTGGATCGCCTGGTGAGTCTCGCGAGTTCGGAGGTTTCGTCGGCGGCTTCGCCCTCATCAGCGTGAGCGATGGCAATCTCGACCTTGTCGAGGCTGGCAGTATCAACGACCTGGTGCCAATCGCTCGCGAGGATTCGTTGGAGGACCCTGCTTCCTATCCCGTCGAGTTTGTCGAAGCCGATCCGGCCTTCTACCCCCAGAATCTGACCAGCACGCCAAATATCTACGTGATCGCACGGGCCGCTCGCGACATCTTTCCAACGTTGCTTGGGGCACCGCTCGACGGGGTGATCTACGCCGATCCGTTTGCCCTAGCGGCGATGACCGAATTCACGGGTCCCATCTCGGTCGAGGGGATCGACGAACCGCTGGATAGCGCCGGGCTCATCAACTTCATTTTCGAAGGTCAGTACGAATTCTTCGATGACCGTCGCGAACGATTCACCGCAATTGGTGCGCTGGCGGCCGCAACCGCGGCGGCATTCGAGAACGCGGATCTGCCCGGACCCGAGAGATTGGGAGAAGTTCTGGGGCCAGTCGCCCGGGCTGGCCGCCTTCAGATCGTCACCTATGACCCGGACGAAAACGCCTTTCTTGCCTCGGTCAAGCTCCAGCGCGACTTCGTGGCGCCCGAGGGGGTCGATGCGTTTGCGCTCGTGCAGACCAACGGCACGGCGAGCAAGCTCGATCTCTACTTGCACCGTGAGATCGAGTTCACGATCAACGTCGATGCGGATGGGTCTCTCACGGCGATTGTTGATGTCGAGGTTCGGTCCGAGATCGCCGACGACGTGCCGCCGCTGACCTATGGCGAGACCGACGGCACGAATCAGGTCTTGTTGTCGTTGTACTCGCGGCACGAACTTGTCGACCTTACGGTCGACGGGCAACCCCATGAGTACGTGATCCAAGAGGAGTTCGGCCTCTTCCGGTACGCGCTGTTCAAGGTTCCGCTCGCACCGAACGAATCGAGGGACATCTCCTTTGTCCTTACGGGGACAGCCCCGGGAGAGCCATACCGCGCGGGTATATGGGAGCAACCGCTCGCGAATCTGGACACGGTTCGTGTCACCTACCAGGGCGGTTCGGAGGCATCGATCAGCTCCGAACGAGTTCTGGGCGAAAGCTGGTTGTTCGATCCCGCACAGATCGCTGCTGGCGGCAGCGAATGAGACCGCGGCTGACAACCGTCATGGAGACCTCGGCGCCTTTGACCGTTTCTAGCAGCGTCGAGATGAGCAGCGCCTATTTGAGGTAAGCGTCATAATTTATTTTGCCCCGGTCGTTTGACATAGCGCTACCCAAAGTCGTTGCAAATTCAACGATCGCAGCGACCTGCGGGCGACCCGACTCTGTCCCGCAACATCATCTCGGATCAAAGGTGGCTTTCTTCTGCAAGACCCGTCTATAGTCTCTTCCGAGCTCACGAGCCAGGAGTAGGCAAATGTCTAAGAGCGTGTCCCGAGTACTAGTTGTGGTAGTTGCATTGGCTGCCGTGCTGAGTCTGTTCAGCATCGCCGAAGCGCAGTACAACCCAACTAACCCCGTCAACACTGCAGGTCGCGGTAGCCAGGTCGAAATCGACCCTGCAACCGCCAACAGCGGCTTCCTTGGGTTTCAAGCAGTGAACCCAACCGCCAGCTCTGATGCAGCAGCAACAGCAGCAGGCGCCGGCAACGTCGATGGCACCACCGCCAGTGGTGCTGGTGGCGGCCTCGCCATCACGGGTTCTGACACCGACCTGCCACTGGCAATCGGCGTTGGCCTCCTCGCCCTTGGCGGCACCGCAATCGTTGCTTCTCGCAATCGCGACGACAACTAAAACCCTAAACATCTGAATCTGTCGCTGCGGCGGGCCCTCGGGCCCGTCGCAGTGCTTTTTGACTTTATGGCAAACCTTGTGCAGTGTGAGCCTGAACCAGCGCCGGTTCGCAGCGATCTAGACCAGGTCGACCAGTCGCTCCAAAAACACAACTTGGGCCCGGTTCAGCTTGCACGATCCCACGTCGATGCTGCACCACTGTGCTTGATCGACTTCGGGAAACTGCTGCTCGATACCTGATTTTGGCGGCCATTCGAGCCCGAAGTGGTTGCTGGAGATCGAGGCGGTGTCAAGATCACCTTCGACCGCCCAGGCATGGATCACCTTGCCGCTCCTGAGCTTGGTCTCTCCAAGCGCTACGAAACCCGTGGTTGGGGCCGTCGATCCGAGCTCCTCGCTGAACTCCCGTCTCGCTGCCGCCAGGCCATCTTCGGTCGCTGGGTCGTATTCACCCTTGGGGAACGACCATGCGCCAGCGTCCTTCTTGGCCCAGTACGGGCCACCCGGGTGGACGATGAGTACTTCGAGTTCGCCGCCGACTCGTCTCCACAAGCACAGGCCAGCGCTGTAGACCATCAGATGCGGATGCCGAGCGGGAAGCCCTGGTCGTCGCGCCCGGCGGGCCCGTAGACCTGACAGCTGTCGTGGCCGATGCGTTCAGCAGACCAGAGTGCTGCGACCGCATCAAGAACATCGTCGACTGGCACCTTTTCAGGGCTCGCCAGCAGTAGTTCATCAACGCCCCAGTAGTGAGCGCCCAGGAGCCTCAGCCGCTGCCCGACACCCAGCGCGGACCGTTTCGAGGCGGGTGGAGTACCCCGGTTCATCAAAGTGAAGGCGGTTTCGGGATGCGTTTCCCACCAGTGATGGAATCTGTCTCCATGAAGCGAGGAACGAAGTTCGCGAATCGAGGCGAACAATCCGAACGCTTGCGCAGATATTCCCGGACCGCCGTGATCTCGGTTGATCTCGGTTGCGTGGGCCTGAGACTCAGCGTCGACTGCGGCGCGGGTCGGACTCGTGAAGACTGACCGGGCAGATCGCCCGAGCACGCCCCGGACCTCGTGCTCAGCCTGGCGGGTGCCAGACTCGACCAGGGCTAGCGGCATATCGATCGCCACGACCTCGCAGTGCTCAAGACGTTCGAGTGCCTCGTCAATCGTGGCTGCGGCCCAAAGCTCAGGTGGTGCGCATCTGGTGCCAGCCGCCGACCCAGCTGATCTTTCGCCTTCTTCGTCGAGCGGCGAGACGACGCTGCGCGCCACGATCCATCCACCGCGCCAGCGGTCAATACCGGCCCGGGGGGCGGTCATCGCACAGACTCGTCGATCAGGGCGACATCGGCATCGACCATCATCGCCACGAGCTCATCGAAGTCGACGGTAGGAGTCCAGCCGAGAAGCTCGTGTGCCTTCGACGCGTCGCCAACGAGCAGATCGACCTCGGCTGGTCGCATATGGGCCTCGTCGTGCACGACGTAGTCCAAGTAGTTCAAGCCCACATGGCCAAATGCTCGGTCGCAGAATTCGCGCACCGAATGTGTCTGACCAGTCGCAATGACGAAGTCATCAGGTTCGTCGAGTTGCAGCATCAGCCACATGGCCTCGACAAAATCACCAGCAAATCCCCAGTCTCGACGAGCCTCGAGGTTGCCGAGGCGCAGTTCGGTCTGGTGGCCGCGTTTGATCGCTGCGGCCGCATGGGTAATTTTTCGGGTCACGAACTCAAGCCCGCGGCGGGGGCTCTCGTGGTTGAACAAAATGCCCGACGACGCATGGAGCCTGTGACTTTCTCGATAGTTGATCGTCATCCAATGCGCATAGGCCTTCGCCACGCCATACGGGCTTCGGGGATACAGCGGGGTGCGTTCGGTTTGCGGCGTCTCTTGGACTTTGCCAAAGATCTCACTCGTCGAGGCCTGGTAAAAGCGAATCTCGGGATTTGTGGTGCGTATCGCATCGAGCAGGCGAGTCACGCCGAGCCCATTGACCTGGGTTGTGAACACCGGCTGCGTGAAGCTCGTGTGTACCTGAGATTGTGCGGCCAGGTTGTACACCTCGTCGGGCGTGCAGGTGCGCAGGGCATCAATGAGCGAGCCTCCGTCGAGCAGGTCGCCAGTAAGCAAAGTCACCTGGTCGACAACGGCAGCGAGTCGCTCCGATGCGTCGGTGCTCGTGCGGCGAACCAGCCCAAAAACCTGGTATCCCTTCGACACGAGCAACTCGGCGAGATAGGAGCCGTCTTGTCCAGTTATACCGGTGATGAGCGCTCGAGGCATGACAGCTAGGACCGTACTGGGTTCGGGTCTGTTCGGTGAACTGGCGTTAGACAACCAGCGGCTTGGACGATGTCATCCGGTCTGGATCGGCACAAAATTGACCCGGAACATAGTCGGCCAATACTTGCCGGTGATGTAGAACGACTGGGTTGACTCATCCCACGCAATGCCGTTGAGAACAGCTTCGCCTGCGGCGGCCACATCAACGTCGAGTTCGCTGGCGTCGACTACGCCGGTGACTTGGCCGGTCGCAGGGTCGATGCGAACAATCAGGTCGGTGCGCCAAATGTTTGCCCACACCACGTCGCCGACACACTCGAGTTCGTTGAGCGCGTTCACGGGCTGACCGTCGAGTGTGACGTCGATTCGGCCCGTCTCCTCAAAGGTCACGGGGTCCCGAAAGGTGAGCGCTGGCTGACCGTCGGTCATGATCAGCCGGTCCCCGTCGTAACACAGGCCCCAACCTTCGCCCTGGTAGGAAACGCGGTCGCGCAACACAAAGGTCTCGACGTCCCAAAAGAACGCAACATTGTTTTGCCAAGTCAGCTGGATCAGCTGGTCACCGACTCTGGTCACGCCTTCGGCAAAGAAGTCGTTGGGTGTGAGCACCTTTTGAAGCACCGCTCCCGTCGCGGGATCAACCAGACGCAAGTCGCTTTCGCCGCTGACACCAGTGCTTTCGATGAACGCGCCCTCGTAGAGCTCGAGTCCCTGGGTGAACGCATTGGTGTCATGAGGAAACTGCTCGAGGACCTCGACCGTGAACTGCTCGACCCCGTTGGCGTCGTCGGCCTCGGCTGCCTCGGCTGCCTCCTCTGTTGTCGGCGCCGGGACCGGAACAGCAGTGGTCAGCGGTTGCGTACCTGCAGCTTGTTCGATGCGATCGGTCGTCATGACGGGCCGAGCGCCGCCGCTGCATGCGGTTGCAATCATGGCAAGAACGACCACGGCGACGGCCGCACGGCAATGGGGGCGTTGCGGACGAGGAAGGAGCACGGGGATAGTGTGCCCGAGCCCAAGGTCACTCAGTGTTCGCCCTACGCGTTTTTCTGTGCCTGTGGATACGGCACGGCACCGCTTGCTGGGCTAAGTTTGCCCTCGTCCATCCACAATGGGGAGTATGACGAGTGGCTACTGCTGGTTCGATTCTTGGTAATTCTGTTCTTCGCAAAGAAGATCCAGGATTGCTGTACGGAGTCAACGACTACATCGACGACATGAAGCTCGACACCAAGTCGATTGTGTTCGTTCGATCAAACATCGCTCACGGAACGATCAACTCGATCCATACCGAAGACGCCGACGACATGCCAGGTGTTCTGGGTATCTACACAAGCGAGAACACCGACCTGCCATCGGTTCCGCTGTTCGCGATGATGCCTCCCAATCTCAATCGGCCGCCGCTGGCAAAGGGCAAGGTCCGCTTTGTGGGCGACATCATCGCCATGGTGGTGGCTGAGACCCAGTCGCAGGCGGCAGATGCTGCAACCGCAGTGTGGGCCGATATCGAGCCAATCGATGCGGTGATCGACATCGAGTCGGCAGCTGGTATGCCCGCTATTTTCGACGATGCCGAAAGCAATGTTTGCTTCGCCACGAACTTTCCCCTGGGCGAAGACGGTGCTCCACTCGACATCGATGCACTCGAAGGCGCCGACCATGTTGCTTCGGTGAAGATGCTGACCCAGCGCCTGGCGGGTGTTCCCATGGAACCCAACGGTGCGGTGGCGATTCCAAATGAACCCGCCGGTGGCCTGACCCTGTGGTGCTCTAATCAAGGCCCTCATTCGCTGCAAGAGCCAATGGCGCAGCTGTTGGGCCTCGAGGTCGAGAACGTACGGTGCGCGACCCCTTGGGTCGGTGGCGGGTTTGGTCCTAAGTCCGGCTTCTACGTCGAATACCTGTTGGCTGGCTACGCCGCACTGCAGACGGGCAGTGCATGTAAGTGGGCTGAACTGCGCTCAGAGAACATGGTCGCCATGATGCATGGTCGCGCCATGGTCATGGAGTGCAAGCTCGGCCTCAAGAGCGACGGCACGATTGTTGGTATGGATGCCAGCGTGACCGCCGACGCAGGCGCATATCCCGCACTCGGCGCAGTCCTGCCGATGCTCACCCAGCTGCTGGCCCCCGCGGTCTACGACGTGCCCAAGGTCAAGTTTCAAGGCATCAGCGTGCTCACGAACACCACGACGATCGGCGCCTATCGCGGTGCGGGCCGTCCCGAAGCAACCCAGCTCATCGAGCGAGTGCTCGACGTGGCGGCTGTTGAGATGGGTATCGATCCCGCCGAGATCCGACGCAAGAACTTCTTGCAGCCCGAAGACTTCCCGCTCGTCACCACCACCGGTGCCGACTACGACAGCGGCGAGTATGAAAGGTCGCTCGACGCAGCTCTGGCGGCGTCGGACTACACCAAACTTCGCGCCGACCAAGCAGCGCGCCGTGCATCTGGCGACGCCAAGCAGATCGGCATCGGCGTGAGCGCCTACGTCGAAGTGACCGCTCCTTTAGGCCTGCATGTCGAATACACCAAGGTCGAAGTCAGCGACTCAGGAGAGATCAATATTTATGCCGGCACAAGCGTGCACGGTCAAGGCCATGACACGGCGTTCTCGACCATTGTCGAGGACGTACTGGGTGTGCCGATGCAGGAGGTCAATTTCTTCGACAGCGATACCGACACGGTTGCTCGTGGTGCTGGCACTGCTGGCTCACGATCACTTCAGACTGCCGGGTCGGGAATCTTGATCGGTGCTCAGACCGTGCTCGAAAAGGCCAAGAACCTTGCGGCTCATCTGCTCGAAGCGAGTGTCGACGACATCGAAACCAATGGCACCGGCTTGTCGGTGGCTGGCGTGCCGACATCTGCGCTGTCGTGGGGTGAACTTGCGACCGCAGCCAACGACGCTTCGAAACTTCCCGAGGGTATGGAGCCTGGGCTCGCCCACGAGCACGACTTCGATGGGCAGTCGGCCACCTACCCATTTGGAGCCCACGTCTCAGTGGTCGAAGTCGACACCGAGACTGGAGGCGTGACCATGTTGCGCCACGTGGCGGTCGATGACTGCGGCACGATCCTCAACCCGATGATGGTCAACGGACAGCAGCATGGCGGCATTGCGCAGGGAGCTGCGCAGGTCTTGTATGAACACGTGGCGTACGACGAACTCGGCAATCCTCAAAACGGCAACCTGATGGACTACCTGATGCCGGCAGCATCGGAGCTGCCGAGTTTCGAGGTGTCCAATACCGAGACTGCATCGCCTCGGAACCCACTTGGGGCCAAAGGGATTGGCGAGTCAGGCACGATCGGCTCGACGCCAGCGCTGCACAACGCCGTCATCGACGCCGTTGCTCACTTGGGAGTCAAGCATATCGACATGCCATGCACACCCAAGGCCATCTGGGAAGCAGTTGCAGCTGCTCGGTAGCTGCTGAAATCGCAACCGTCCGCAAGGCGAGTAGGGCTGTCGAAGCTCTACTCGCCTTGTGTTGTTTTGCCGCCAGTGGCGTGCAGCTCGCGGAGCACTTCGGCGGTGTGTTGGCCCAGCGATGGAGCAATGGCACGCGGTTCGACCGGGGTGCGAGAGAAGTCAACCGGAGTCGCCAGCATCGTGGTCGACGAGGTCGATCCGGGTGCATCGGGCACGTCGACGAGAGCACCCGAGGCAATGAACTGCGGGTCAGCGATCAGGTCGTCGAGCGTGTTGATCGGCGACCAAAAGAAGTCGGGTTCGCCCGCTGCGATGGTTTCGAGCTGGCTCATTGTGAGCTTAGCGAAGCCAGCGTCGAGCACCGCAATGAGCTCACGAGCGTTGTTCTTGCGGTCGAGCGCAGTGGCAAAGCGAGAGTCTTCGAGTAGCTCTGGAGCACCAGCGACCCGACAGATCGAAGGCCAGTGACGGGCGGCATCGATGCCGACTACCCAGATCTGCCGGTCATCGCCAAGGCGATAGTTGTTGGCGGTGGGACTGGCGGCCACCTGCCGGTCGTTCTTTCCGATGTCAGAACCCCACATCAGTTTCGTGTTCAGATCGAAACCGATCGTGTACATGCCTTCTCGGAACAGCGAAGTCGAAACAAGCTGGCCAAGACCCGAACGCGTCCGCTCGAACAGTGCGGCGCTCACGGCACCAGCGGCGGCAAGGCCGGTGTTGTGGTCGCCCATGCCGCCTCGTTGAAAGGGCGGTGGCTCGCCCGGGGCGGACAGAAGATCAGCGATCCCGGAGCGGGACCAAAACGCAGCGATGTCAAAGGCGGCTCGATCGGCATCTGCGCCGGCGCGCCCGAAGCCGGTGATGTGAGCGTAGATCAGCTCGGGGAACTCGGCTGCGAGGGTCTCGTAGTCAAGCCCTAGTCGTTCGAGTGCTCCGGTTCGGATATTGCTGACAAAGACGTCGGCTTCGGCGATGAGTTCTTTGGCAGTTGTCATACCGTCGACGGTTTGCAGGTCGAGAACGATCGACCGTTTTGACCTGTTGTCGAGCTCGAAGACGGGATTCGATGGCAACAGGCCACCGAGAATGGCGTGGAACATGCGCGACGGGTCACCCTCGGGCGGTTCGATCTTGACCACGTCCGCACCCCAGTCCGCCAGGATTCCGCCCGCAGCCGGACCCGCAATCCAAACCCCCAACTCGACCACCTTGATGCCTCGCAACGGTCCGCTGGCGATCGGTTCAGGTGTCGACATGTAATAACGTTAGTTCTGTCCGGCACCCGCCCGAAACTCACATCTGTGACGATTTTTCCGCGCTATGCGCGGTGAGATCGTCACAGATGTAGGTGAGGACGGAAGATGACGCTCCCAGTCGGTTACTGCGGATGGGCGCTGAGGGTGGCGGCTTCGAACTGGCTATCGGTGGTTCCGCCAGCGAGACGCCGGATCGCCATTATCGCCGCCTCAAGGGCCTCGTCGATCGATACATCGAGTTCGTGCGAGGCGAGCGCGAACCTCTCGGCGGCTTGCTGGAGTTGTTCGCTTCGGAAGGCGACATCGTGGGCTATGGGGGGAGTGGCGGTGATGTTTGTTCCTCGCCGTCCGGCGGCTTCGGCGATTCCCGCATTGATGAGTTCGCGATAGGCACGCGAGATCGTGTTCGTACTGACGCCGAGCTGGGTTGCCAGTTCCCGGATTGCAGGTAGTTTCTCGCCGGGCTTCAGCCGGCCAGCAGCAACATGCAGGGCCAACTGGGCCCGAATCTGCTCGAACGGTGGCACTGGCGTGTGGTCATTGACCTTAATGCGCATCATGGCACCCTAGTTGCTTTGTCTTAATGTGTTGCTACAAAGGGTTGCTTTCTTGCGATTTGTACTAGGAAGTTCTTGCTTTTTCGCTGGTTTGCGCTACGTTGTGGCAGCACGAACGCAGATAGGTGAGGACCTTCATGAAACTCGTAACCGCCGTCGTCAAGCCGCATCAGGTCGACGAAATCAAGACCCAGCTCAACTCGATCGGCGTGCAGGGCATGACGGTCACCGAGGCGCAGGGCTATGGCCGCCAGGGCGGACACACCGAGACGTACCGGGGCACCGAGTACAAGGTGTCATTCACCCCAAAGTCTCGGCTCGAGATCGTTGTCGACGATGTGCAGGTCGACCAGGTTGTGCAGACCGTGGCCGACGCGGCACGCACCGGCAAGATCGGCGATGGCAAGATCTGGGTCACCGAGGTCTCGACCATGGTGCGAATCCGCACTGGCGAAGTCGGAAACGACGCAATCTGAGAGGCTCGGGCGTGATGCTCGCACCGGCCCCGGCGCCATCGCCGGGGCCATCCACGGGCATACCCCGAGGCGCAAACGGGTGCCGGCTGAGCTTTCCGCGCTGAGGGACGCCGTTTGGCCGCTGCGATGGGCCAAACTACAGACGTGAAACGAGCCGTTGCCGCCATCATGATGGCGGCCATATTGAGCGTGGGATGCGCCGCTGCGCCTGACCAGGGCGACCTGGGGGGCTTCTGTTCGCTGCTGGAAACCGGAACGGGCCTGTCGCCATCGCCAACAGCCGAGGATCTCGACCGGCTGGCGTTGGTTGCGCCGCCGGCGGTGCGGCCCACGATCGAGGCGCTCCAAGAGCGCGCCCGCGACTTCGACGAGCTCTTGGCCGAAGATCCTCCCGATCTCGAAGCGCTCTTCAACGCACGCTTTGACAAACAAGCAAGTCAAGAGCAGGCGGCACTTGATCGATACGCCCAGAGCAGTTGCGGCATCGCCGCTGATCGTCCGGCTCCAACTCGGTGGAACAGCTTTGTGAACGATAACCATGGCGATGCGCCGTGGGTCGAACTCGTCACCCCCGAGTTCGAAGTGACCAACGGGCGGATCGACACCGCAACCCTCGTCTTCGATACAACGCCAGATCCGCTGAGTCTCGTCGAAGATGTGTGCCGGGCTCTTGCGAGCTTCCTCCTCGTCGACGGAGCAGATCCCGGACGTATCCGTGTCGTGATCGGGTCCGTGGTTGCCGTCGAGTCCGCCTCGCCCGCCGGCAGTTGCCAGCTCCCCTAGCGGCGAACGGATAGGTGTGCCGATTTCTTGGCAGCCCCGCCAGGTGCGCGCTGCACAAGCTTCGCGCTGTACCCAATCTGCGCAACCTCTTAGATTCATCGGGCCCACCGTGGATAGGTGTTTGAGCACCGAACCCGCGCCCGAACCTCCATTTGTCTGCCGGTTCACGACGCCGTATGCCCCGGTGCCCGCTGGACGCGACCTGGCTACTAGTATTTCGGGTGAACACCACAAAGGGATGCACCATGAGTTTCAAAGTTGTTGTCGATTACGACCTTTGCGAAAGCAATGCGATCTGTATGCAGATCGCACCCGACGTCTTCGAGGTGCGCGACGACGACTTCCTGTACCTGCTGACCGATACGCCCGAAGAAGACCAGCGAGCCAAGGTCGAAGAATCGGTTCAGCGATGCCCAAAGCAAGCCATCGCAATCGCCGAAGAATCCAGCGAAGAAGAATAACGACGACCCGGAACTTCCTTCATGGATTCAATCGCAGTAGTCGGCGCGTCGCTCGCTGGTCTGCGCGCTGCTGAGACGCTGCGGGCCGAGGGCTTTTCGGGCACGCTGCACCTCGTTGGCGACGAACCTCGCGAGCCGTACGACCGGCCGCCGCTGTCCAAGCAGATTTTGGCTGGTGAGTGGGACGTCGACCGTCTGCCGCTCAGCACACCTGAAAAGTTGGCTGAACTCGGCGCAACGATGCATCTCGGTGATGGGGCAGTCCGCCTCGACGCAGCAGCGTTGCAGGTGCGGCTGGCGTCGGGTACCGAACTCGACGTCGACGGCGTCGTTGTAGCCACAGGTGCTCGCACTCGGACGATCGGCGACCCCAAATCTGGCCTCTTCACGCTGCGCACGCTCGACGATGCGCTCGGCATTCGCAACGCTATGTCGCGCAAGCCCGCGCGCGTAGTTGTCGTCGGTGCCGGATTCATCGGCGCCGAGGTTGCTGCGAGCGCGCGTGGCCTCGGCCTCGACGTCACGATGATCGAGATGGCCGAAGCCCCGTTCGAACGGTCGTTGGGCGCCGAGATGGGTGCAGTGCTCGCCGACGTGCACCGAGATCACGGCGTCGACGTCCGGTTGGGTGTCGGGTGCGAAGAGATCGTTGGCGACGAGCGGGTGCGCGCAGTCACGCTCACCGACGGTTCCTCCATCGAGACCGATCTTGTCGTCGTCGGTATCGGTGTGGTTCCCAACGTCGAATGGCTCGAGGGCAGCGGCCTCACGATCGACAACGGCGTGATGTGCGACGAGACCACGCTGGCAGCACCAGGTGTGGTGGCTGCGGGCGATGTTGCGCGCTGGCACAACCGGCACTTCGATGAAACCATGCGCGTCGAACACTGGGACAATGCAATCACTCAAGCAACCCACGCAGCAAAGCGGTTACTGCACGGCGAATCAGTGGGCCCCTATGAGCCGGTGCCGTGGTTCTGGAGCGATCAATACGATCGCAAAATCCAGCTCGCTGGACGCACCACCGACTTCGATTCATTCGCCATCGTCGACGGCGATGTCGCAAGTCGCAAGTTTGCTGGCATCTACGGTCGAGGCGGCACCATCGTGGCCGTCCTGGGATTCAACCGACCGCGCCACGTTATGCGCTATCGGGGGCTGATCGACACGAAGACCTCGTGGGACGATGCGCTCGCCGCCGAGTTCTGAGCACCACGCGATATCGGCGCCTTGCGGGGCTTGCCGCCATCTTCTTGGGCATCTGTGCGCTGGCATCATGCGCACCTGATCGAACGCTGGACGCAGCGACACTCGAGGCTGAGATCCAGGCCCAGCTACTGGCAGAGTACCCGGGGACGATCCGGTCTGTTTCGTGCCCGAGTCCCGCTGACCCTCAGCCGGGTCAGAGCCTGCTGTGTGTGGCCACGATGGGTGATCTTGTTCTCGACGTCACTGTCGAGCTTGGTGGTACTCCCGAGAATCTCACGTCGACCGCGTCGGTCGACGCACGATTCGTAGCCATCAACGAAGTAGCGGCGTTGCTCGCTGCGACCTTCGGCGACGAAGTGGGTATGGTAACCGGTGTCGACTGTGGCGGACCGGTGGTGGTGCTGCTGGTCGACGATCCCGTGATCTGTCGAGCAACCGATCCGTCGAGTATCACCCGCGACTTCGACGTGCGGGTCGATGATGCTGGCACGGTCACAATCGAACTTCGGTAGCGAGCGTTGATCGTCCGGGCCACGACAGCTGCCAGCACCGGTCATGCAAGCGCGGCCTTGAGCGCAGCGTGGATGTCGAGCCGTTCGCGGTGCTGCAGGATCGAGAGCCTGGCTTGGGGCACTGGGTGACTTTCGAGGAACGAGTGAACTGCGTCGATGTCTCCGTGTTCGAGCCACTCGACTCCGCCGAGCATGCGCCCGATGGCATTGTCGGGAACAGTTTCGCTGATGCGATCCCAGTTCGAGGTCACAAAGTCCCACACTCGCTCGCCTTGCCAGCGGTTGCCGAGCCCGAGCCCGAGTAGATATGCGGCGTCTTGGCTACGGATACTGCCGTCGAGCGTGCGCTCGCACATGTCGGCTATCGCGCTGTCGTCGTCGAATCGCGCCAGCGCAAACATGTACCGGCGTTCAATCTGCGGTGAGGTGGCGTCTTGGAAGCGCTGGAAGATCTCGTCGTAGTCAGAACGGTCGCCAGTGGAGGCAATGACACGCACTGCGGCGCTTTCGACACTGGCGTTGTCGGTGTTCAACGAGCCGGCGAACACCTGACGAGCGTGAGCAATCACGTCGGGGTCCTTGCTCAGCGACCCCAGCGAGCTGTAAAGCGATGCTCGAACCTCGTTGACGAGAGGATCGGTCTCGTCGCTGGCGCGGTCCATTCCGAGCGCCTGGAGTTGGGGCCCGGCGATCTGGGACCAGAGGGCACCAAGCTCAGCCTGGGCATCGCGACCAGCACTGGCATGGCTGAGCGTCGAGAAGGCACTAGAGACCGTCGA
>Ga0209831_1000464_pt1 | contig 39117 bp, 34 predicted proteins | sample Maine_Asex4_meta_FD_187451 | JGI IMG/M metagenome (GOLD analysis project Ga0209831, IMG submission 187451) | Marine algal microbial communities from Maine, USA - Maine_Asex4_metaG (SPAdes) (version 2) | ecosystem: Host-associated > Algae > Red algae > Unclassified | place: Maine, USA | collected... | reverse complement strand
ACAAACCTCCCCTATTCTCGGCAACGTCCTCATGGTTGCTGAAGATGGCTACCTGACCTTGAGCGCAACTGATTCAGAAATAGAGATGCAGGCACGTGTGGAAATGCACGTGGACCAAGCAGGATCGACGACTGTCCCTGCACGAAAACTATTGGAAATTTGCAAGCACCTTCCCGATTCTGCTCGCGTAGATTTCTCACATTCTGGCGACAAGGTGATATTCAAATCGGGTAGAAGTAAATTTACGCTAGCCACCCTACCCTCAGCTGAATTTCCTGCCGTCAAGGAATTGGATTCACCACAGCGAGTGACCCTGACAGCTGACGTATTACATCAATGCATTCGCAACACAGCCTTTTCGATGGCACAACAGGATGTAAGGTTTTATCTGAATGGAATGTTGCTAGAGATCGGTGCTGACAGACTTTCCTGTGTCGCTACTGATGGACATCGACTAGCCTATTCACAATGTGTAACCGACGCAGAACCAGAGACACCAGTCAGAGCTATTCTCCCCAGAAAAAGTGTCAACGAATTACAGCGATTACTGGCCAGTGTTGAAAACACGACAGTCGTTACATTGCTGGTTACCCCTCAACACTTGCAGATCCAAGTTGGCGGTGTACGGCTGAGTACCAAACTTATCGATGGTAGATTTCCAGATTACAATCGCGTGATTCCCATCGATGGAAATAAAGAACTGCTGATTGATTGCCAAACGTTGAAACAGTCACTGACCCGTGCATCTGTATTGTCAAACGAAAAATACAGGGGTGTTCGTATAGCGTTACAAACCGGAGTGTTGACTATTTCCAGTAATAATCCGGATCAGGAAGAAGCAATTGATGAACTAGAGGTCGATTATGCAGGAGACGGTACCGAAATTGGTTTCAACGTGACGTATCTGCTGGATGTGCTCAATTCTCTGGAATCCGAAAACGCACGAATCCTGATAAAGGACGGCAATAGTAGTGCGCTCATCACGCCCGAAAATACTAGCGACAGTAAATATGTCGTTATGCCAATGCGTCTGTGAATCTAACGCAACTTGAAATTGAAAATTTCAGAAACCTGGAAAAATTATCGATTTCGCCTCACGCCTCTCTAAACCTGATTACCGGTGATAACGGCTCAGGTAAAAGCTCCATTCTTGAAGCCGTACAATGTCTTTCTACCGGACACTCATTCAGGACACGACAAGCGAGGGAATTGATTCGCCGTCCTGAATCAGCATTCACGCTATCCGCTCAGTTTACTGATCCATCTACTGCGCGAGACCATCGAGCTGGACTTCTCAGGCAACGCGATGGAAAAATGGATCTACGATTGGATTTTGAAACTATCAACAGTTTGTCTGAGGTAACCAGACTCCTTCCCGTTAAGTCACTTACCCCTGATAGCCACAAGCTGGTTCAGGACGGTCCCGAGGAGCGACGCCAGTTTCTGGATTGGGGAGTGTTCCACATGGAACATTCGTTTTTCAACACGTGGAAGCAATTAAAGAGATCACTGTCGCAACGTAACCAGTTGCTTAGAGATGGTTTTTCCACCGAAGAGTTAAGATCGTGGGAATCTCTGTTCGTCGAAGCTGCTGAGAAAATTAACGCTCTTCGCACTGACTATGTTGGTGCGTTACAGATCGCGTTAACAGCACGAATGCAACAACTCGGCGCATTGTTCCACGTGGAACTTAGCTATCGCCGTGGTTGGACTGGTGATTTTGAGCTGCAGGAGCTCATGAGCCGTAACCTGGAATATCACCGGCGCATGAAAACCACAACAGATGGACCTCATAGAGCGGAAATGGGTATGACCGTGGATGGAGTTTCGGTGAAGCAGTTATTATCAAGAGGTCAACAGAAGGTACTGGTTTATCTGTTGCATTTAGCCCAACTGGACTTGCTGAACACTAGAACTCAACGCAGAGCCATAGTCCTCTGTGATGATCTGACATCGGAGTTGGACGTAGAAAATTCCCGACGACTGATAGAACAGTTGGTTGGAATGAATAGCCAGATCTTTGTATCCGGAGTAGATTTAGGTGTTCTGGAGCAGCACCCAAACCGTAGGTTCCACATGAAACACGGAGTTGTTCAAAACGTACTATAATTGGTGGGTTACGCTAAGCAGATAGGCACAATGAGCGATTCACCCAGTTACGACTCGTCTAATATCAAGGTCCTCAAGGGACTTGATGCCGTACGCAAACGACCCGGCATGTACATCGGTGATACCGATGACGGTACCGGGTTGCACCACATGGTGTTTGAAGTGGTGGATAACTCCATCGATGAAGCATTAGCAGGACACTGCAGTGCCATCAACGTCATCATACATACCGATGAATCGGTAAGTGTTTCCGATGATGGCCGAGGAATCCCTGTTGATATCCACAAAGAAGAGGGCAAGTCTGCTGCGGAAGTCATCATGACCGTTTTGCATGCAGGCGGTAAATTTGACGATAACTCCTACAAGGTCTCTGGTGGCTTACATGGAGTAGGCGTGTCAGTAGTCAATGCGCTGAGCGAGTGGCTGACGTTGACGATTCATCGCGATGGTCACGTACATACTCAGGAATACCGAGACAGTAAGCCTGTCACCGATCTGAAAACAGGTGAAGCTACGGAACTGACAGGTTCCATGATCCATTTCAAGCCTAGTGCGGATACATTTACCAATATCCGGTTCCAATACGACATTCTCTCCAAGCGGCTCAGAGAGCTGTCCTTCCTGAACAGCGGTGTGCGAATAATACTGACTGACCAGCGTACTGATCAAACAGATACTTTCGAGTACGAAGGTGGCATACGGGCCTTTGTCGAGCATCTGAACCGGAAGAAACCGTCCATTCATTCCACGGTTATCCACACCTTAGGAAGCAAGGATGACGTTGCTGTGGAAGTGGCGCTTCAGTGGACGGAGACTTATCAAGAAAATATATTCTGTTTTACCAACAACATTCCACAACGAGATGGCGGAACCCATTTAGCTGGCTTCCGCTCAGCGATGACGCGAACACTGAATCAGTACATGGAAAACAGTGGTGTCAGTACCAAAGCCAAGGTATCCGCTACCGGTGACGATGCCAGGGAAGGGCTAACCGCTGTTTTATCGGTCAAAGTACCTGATCCCAAATTCTCCTCACAGACGAAGGACAAACTCGTCTCGTCAGAGGTAAAAGGCATAGTCGAGTCAGTGCTCGGTGAATTCATGCATGACTTTCTACAAGAAAATCCTACTGAAGCCAGAGAGATCACAGCCAAGATCATTGATGCTGCGCGAGCCAGAGAAGCGGCACGTAAGGCACGAGAAATGACGCGTCGAAAAGGTGCGCTCGATATTGCAGGTTTACCGGGTAAATTAGCTGATTGTCAGGAAAAAGATCCAGCAAAATCAGAGATTTACCTCGTAGAGGGTGACTCAGCCGGAGGGTCTGCGAAGCAGGGTAGGGATCGTCGTAGACAAGCAATACTGCCCCTCAAGGGTAAGATTCTTAATGTCGAAAAAGCACGCTTTGACAAGATGCTGCAAAGCGCCGAAGTTGGCACACTCATAACAGCGCTGGGTTGTGGAATCGGTCGCGACGAATTTGACGTGGACAAGTTGCGTTATCACTACATTGTGATCATGACGGATGCCGACGTGGATGGATCGCACATCCGGACACTGTTGCTCACGTTCTTCTATCGACAAATGCCTGAGCTGATCCGTCGAGGTCATATCTATATCGCACAGCCCCCGCTGTACAAGGTCAAAAAAGGCAAGCAGGAGCGTTACGTAAAAGATGATGCGGAGCTGACTGCCTACCTGCTTCAGTTGGCACTGGACGGAGCACGTCTGCATGTCAACAGCGACGCACCTACAATCAGTGATACCGGTTTCGAGTCATTGGCTCAGGAATACATGAGCATCGGGTTGCAGATGAATCGAATGGAACGTCGTTTCAACCGGGATGTGCTTGAGGCGATGATCAATCAGGCACCGCTTTCCAATGAGGATCTGAGCGATGAAGCGAAGGTCAGTGCTTATGGTCATGAGCTTGTCGAGACGCTGAACAAGGCTTTGTCAGCAACGTCGCAGTACACGCCGTCATCGACAGAAACAGAAGGCCTGTACGGAGTAAAACTCCTGCGACGAGTTCACGGAAACGATAAGGAAATACAGCTCGATCCCGGATTCTTCAGATCGCCGGATTACAGAAATTTGGCGAGCCTAGCAGACAAGCTGGTTGGCATGCTGGGAGAGGGTGCATATGTTGCCCGAGGCGACAGGGAGATGCCGGTTACAACATTCAAGGAGGCAATGGACTGGTTGATTTCAGAATCCAAGCGTGGTTTGACTATCCAGAGATACAAGGGTCTTGGTGAAATGAATCCAGAGCAGCTATGGGAAACAACGATGGATCCGGAAGCCAGGCGTATGCTTCAGGTCAGCATAGAAGATGCAATAGCAGCAGATGATGTTTTTGATACGTTGATGGGGGATCAGGTAGAACCCAGACGAGAGTTCATCGAGAAGAATGCCTTGTCGGTATCAAACCTCGACGTCTAGAAGGCTGTTTGCTTGATCGAAAAGTAAGTAGTCATGAACGCTTTTCACCTATCCACCGTACCCTTGTGTCTACCCCCAACGTGTGTTGTTCGCGATGACTGAATTACTAATTCAACGACCGGATTTTACCGCTATCCAGGTCGATAAGATTGAGGGGCAGCTGGACGCTGTGCTGGCAAATTGCCGTGCAGTTGTAGCGTTGGTATCTTCGGTCAGTCAACCTTCATGGAATACCGTGATGCAGCCGCTGGCTGAAGCACATAACGCACTTGGATTGTTCTGGTCTCCGATCAGTCACCTGAATTCAGTGATGAACAATGATGAGCTAAGAGAAGTCCACAAACGTTGCTTACCGAAGCTGCGTGCTTATTACACTGAACTGGGACAGAATTCAGCGTTGTATAATACAACTCTGGAGTTGTCGAGAAGTGATGAATACGCTCAGATGTCGGAAGAGCGACGTCAGGAAATACTGCATGAGTTGCGAGACTTCGAACTGGGTGGTGTGTCTCTGGATGAAGCTGCAAAAAAACGTTTCGGTGAGATCGCTCTGGAGCTTTCCAGGATAACCTCTGAATTTTCAGACGCTGTGCTGGATGCGACGAACGCATGGGAGAAGCATCTGATATCAGCGGAAGAGTTGCGTGGTTTACCGGATTCAGCAATAGCGGCTGCTCGACAACGGGCTGAGTCTCGGGATAGAGCAGGGTATCTGCTTAATCTGGAATTTCCGTGTTACCTGGCTATCATGATGTTTGCCGATGACAGAACGCTGCGTGAAGAGATTTACACAGCGTTCGCTACACGAGCTTCAGACCAAGGTCCACAGTCCGGGCAGTTCGACAATACTGACCGAATACACTCGTTGTTAGCGTTGCGGGCTGAAAAAGCTCAATTGCTGGGCTATGAGTCCTATGCACACCTGTCTGTCGTTCCCAAAATGGTAGAAACACCTCAACTGGTGCTCGATTTTCTGGAAGATCTCGCCGTTAAGGCTGTTCCGCAGGCCAAGGCTGAGTTCGAGGATCTGTGCGCTTTTGCAAAAGACAACCTCGGTCTAGATGAGCTGTTTGCATGGGATGTTGCCTACGCCAGCGACCGGCAAAAGAAGCGGTTGCATGACGTATCAGATGAGGAGCTCAAACCGTATTTTCCTGCTAGCAAAGCCATCCCCGGCATGTTTGCCGTCGTGGGCAGGCTATTTGGATTAACGATCGCACCGATTGAGAACGTTGACGTTTATCATCCAGACGTCAGACTTTACGGAATAACTGATGCTCAGGGCAGGCCGCGTGGCGAGTTCTACCTGGATAATTACGCGAGGGAGAACAAGCGTGGCGGTGCCTGGATGGATGTTTGTGCTACCCGGCAGCGAGTGGGTACTGCGGTGCAACAGCCTATCGCCTACCTGACGTGTAATCTGACACCACCGGTTGGCGATGACCCAGCGCTGTTGACTCATACGGAAGTCACGACATTGTTCCACGAGTTTGGTCATGGACTGCATCACATGCTGACCCGCGTGGAGTCAGCAGGCGTTTCCGGTATAAACGGTGTGGAGTGGGACGCGGTCGAGTTGCCCAGTCAGTTTCTGGAAAACTGGTGCTGGGAGAGGGAGTCGATTGATCTGATTAGTGGCCACTATCAGACGGGTATGTCACTACCGGATGATTTGCTGGATAAAATGCGCAATGCGCGTAATTTTCAATCAGCGATGCAGCTGGTCAGACAGCTGGAATTTTCGTTGTTTGATATGCAACTGCATCTAGCCTCAACAGCTGACAAGCCTGTCAATGTTCAAGCTACGCTGGACGCCATCCGAAAAAGAGTGGCGGTCGTGCCAGCGCCAGTTTTTAATCGCTTTCAACATAGTTTTTCGCATATCTTTGCTGGGGGGTACAGTGCAGGATATTTCAGTTATAAATGGGCTGAAGTACTCTCTGCAGACGCGTTTTCAAAGTTCGAGGAAGATGGGATATTCAACGAAGCAACCGGCCGATCATTCTTGGAAAACGTGCTAGAGGTCGGGGGATCGCGAGACGCGATGAGTTCTTTCAAGGCATTCAGGGGTAGAGAGCCCCAGGTCGACGCCTTGCTTCGTCACACAGGACTGGCGGCGTAACCCGGAACAGATTATGAAATACCGGGATTTGAGAGACTTCATGAAAGGTCTTGAGGACAGAGGCGAGCTCAAACGTATAAGCGCCGACGTTGATCCGAATCTTGAGATCACTGAGGTGTGCGACAGAACCCTGCGCAACAAGGGTCCGGCCCTGCTGTTCGAAAACCCGACGGGTTCTGACATACCGCTACTGGGCAATCTTTTTGGTACGCCTGAACGGGTTGCCTATGGCATGGGTGAAGACTCGGTGGAAGCTTTGCGCGAGGTAGGCAAATTATTAGCCTTCTTGAAAGAGCCTGATCCACCTAAAGGACTTAAGGAGGCCTGGAACACGCTGCCGGTGTTCAAGAAGGTACTGGATATGGCTCCCAAGACAACTCGCTCAGCTGCGTGTCAGCAGCATGAGTGGGATACCGTTGATTTGTCGCGCCTGCCTATTCAGACGTGTTGGCCAGGTGATGCCGGTCCTCTGATTACATGGGGTCTGGTGATTACTAAGGGGCCGCACAAGAAACGGCAAAACATGGGCATCTATCGACAACAGGTCATAGGGCCGAACAAGACGATCATGCGCTGGCTGAGTCACCGGGGCGGCGCACTGGATTTCCGCGAATGGCAACAATCCAACCCAGGCGAGCCTTTCCCGGTGGCGGTTGTTCTGGGTGCTGATCCTGCCACCATACTGGCTGCCGTCACGCCTATACCGGACACGCTTTCCGAGCATGCATTCGCCGGTTTGCTCAGGGGTGAACGAACTTTGCTCACAACAGCTAAGCTTTCTGATTTGCAGGTGCCAGCCTCTGCTGAATTCGTGCTGGAAGGCTATCTGTATCCGGATGACACAGCGCCTGAAGGACCGTTCGGCGATCACACTGGCTATTACAACGAGGTGGACGAATTTCCGGTATTTACAATTGAAAAAGTCACGCATCGCACCGATCCCATCTATCATTCCACGTACACCGGACGCCCACCTGACGAGCCGGCCATTCTGGGCGTAGCGCTCAATGAGGTGTTCGTGCCGATCCTGCAGAAGCAGTTTCCGGAGATCGTGGATTTTTATCTGCCGCCGGAAGGCTGTTCCTATCGCATGGCCGTGGTCAGTATGAAGAAGCAATATCCAGGGCATGCGAAGCGGGTAATGATGGGTGTCTGGTCGTTTTTGCGACAGTTCATGTATACCAAGTTTGTCATTGTGGTGGATGACGACGTCGATGCTCGCTCATGGGAAGATGTCATCTGGGCGATAACAACTCGGATGGATCCGATCCGTGACACTACCTTGATCGATAATACACCCATCGACTATCTTGATTTTGCATCGCCGGTGTCTGGATTGGGGTCGAAAATGGGTATGGACGCTACCAACAAGATGCCGGGTGAAACAAACAGGGAATGGGGCGAGCCTATTACCATGAGCCCGTCGGTCAAGCAGCGTGTTGATGACATGTGGTCTAGTCTGGGTCTGTAATTTTCAGGTTCCAACCTGAAGCAGACTGACGTACTATGTGAACCGGTTCAATGTTCTCAGGATGTATATGGAAGTCTCGGCAGGTTGGGTGCAACAGCGACAATCTGGAATAGGCTTCAATGAGCTGAGTTCGATGGTTTCCGAACTCATGGCCAGATTTGAGCGTCAGAGCACCGCGCAAGCTTTGCATGATCCATCCTGGTCACCCGACTGGGTTTCGCCCACAACGCGCACGCGTGTCATACGCCATGGCAGTAGTGCATCGCTGCACAGTGTGCTTATACAAGCACCTGACGCTATCTCTGCTGAGTACGAAGTGCTATACCGAGGCGCAAGAGTATTTTCCTGGTGCGAGTATCTGTGGCCTCAGCTGAGGGAACAAAATCGGGATCTACAAACCGGCATGCACTACATGCCGCAGGATTGCCTTGATGAGCTGATGGATTTTCACGTCCGTCACGGCACTCATTGGCTGAACTGTTATCAGCGCAAGCTAAGTTTCGACCGGGCTATCGAGGTCGATAAAGTTGGCGTAATGGCTCAGGCGGATTGTATTGAGCTCTGGTAGCCGTGCTGCCATTTCTCTGGCAGGCAGGGGTTTGGACAAGTGATATCCCTGATAGCCCTCGCACCCTTCTGCTGCCAGTAACGGCAATACTTCGCCGTCTTCAACACCTTCTGCTATCACACGAATGCCTAGAGTTCTGGCCAGCGCGATGATGCTTTTGACCACGGTAACAGCGTGCGGGAACCGGTGGATGTCAGCGATAAACGATCGATCAATCTTGAGATGATCCAGTGGCAACTGGCTTAAATAGGCTAGCGACGAATACCCGGTCCCAAAGTCATCCAGTGAAATCTGGATACCCAGGTTTTTCAGATGATTGATGATATCGGTTTCGATCGTCTGAACCAGCGCTGACTCGGTAATTTCAAGAATCAGACTGTCTGGTCTCATCGAATGCTTGTTCAATATGGCTTCAACACGTTGCGCGAAATGCGGCATACCGAGTTGACGTGCTGACACATTGACCGACATGGTGGTGGCTGGACTGATCAGACCTTTGCGTAACCAAATGCGATGTTGTCCGCACGCCTGACTGATAGCCCATTCGCCCAGCTCACCAATCAGCCCGGTTTCTTCCAGCACGTCGATAAACACACTCGGGCTGATGTGTTCCCCTGAGTCCTGGGGCCAGCGTAGCAGGGCTTCAAAACCGAGAAGTTTACCCTCCTTGATAAGCAGTTGAGGTTGATAGAAGAGTTCGAAGTCCTGACGGTCTACGGCTCGGCGCAAGCTGGTGATGAGCACGGAGCGATCACGTTGGGCCTGATCCAGTTCAGCGGTGAAAAACACATGCCTTGAGCGTCCGGACAATTTGGCTCGATAGAGCGCCACGTCTGCCTGCTTGATCAGGGTACTTGCGTCGATATCAAGTGTCTTCTGATCGCCAGTTGCCAATGAGATGCCGATGCTTGCCGACACATAGACCTCTTCCATCTGCAGCAGGAACGGCTGCTTAAGCGCATGCACGATGCCGTCTGCAACGATACTGGCATCCTGATAGTGTTCCAGCGAACACAAGGTCACGGTAAACTCGTCTCCCCCCAGGCGTGCAACCGCATCATCGTCTCTGACCGTCTGGCGAATTCTATAGGCCACCTGTTGCAGCAACTCATCGCCAGCATCGTGGCCTAGCGTATCGTTAACGGCTTTGAAGCCATCAAGATCGATGAACAGCAAGGCAATGACGCCTAACGGTTTGCGCTGCTGCAGTGACAGAGTGAGGTGTTCCAGAAAACTGTTTCGGTTAGGCAAACCTGTTAATGCGTCATGGTGAGCAATCTGCTGGAGTCGTTTTTCAGCGATGTATTGCTCGGTGATATCCATCACGACAACCAGACCACCCGTCAGCAACTTGAGAGAGTTGATCAGGCCTGTCGCACTGATGCTGACCCAGACCGGATGATTGTCTTGTGATACCAGCTTCGATACTCCGCGATAGGTGTCACCCCGGTTCAGCGCGCTGCGCATATCCATGAGCGTCTGGGCACGATCATCTCCATGAAGTGCTTCTATCCAGCCACTACCTTCATTTTTTTCCAGCGACTGGCCGCTTAACTGACACCACATGTCGTTGGCGTAGTCGCAAGTCCATTCTTCGTCCAGTTTGATGATGCCCACCGGGGCAAGCTTGGTCAAAGTCTTGTATTGAACAACCGTATTCTGTAATTCACGGGCAGAATGAATACGGTCACTGATATCGTTAACGATGAGTGTCGTGAAGAGCTGCTCATCGATACGGGTATGGAACACGGCCATTTCCACAGCGAAATTCTGACCATCGGTATTCAAGGCCTGAACATTCATCAGGTTCAGGGGGCGGGCATCGTTTACCCGCAATGTATTGTGATAGTCGGCCGCATGCTCACGTATCTGCTCCATCACTGTCGCAGGCAGAAATACACTGGCAGAAGACCCCAGCGCACGACTGGCAGCAACCCCGAACATTTTTTCACAGGCCGGATTGAATGCGGTTACCCGCGCGTGTTCATCGAGCGTCATGACACCATCAAAGGTGGCATCGAGCAGGGTAACCAGTTGGCGACTAGTCTGACCTATATCGGCAATGACATTGTTAATGCCTTTGTTAACGATGCTGTTCAGGTGTACGCGGATAAATGCATCCAGCATTGATTGCAGACGATTGACCAGAATCAGGTCAAATCGAAAGCGGGCATTGGCTACAAACAACAATGCCTGAACCTGATCGTCTTCACGTAACGGCAGTAACGCATAGGAGCGTATACGGGGATGGCAGCTGGGCAGGTTGGCCGTGAGCATACTCGCGGAGTCGTTAGAGAAAACAGCTTTTCTGTTTTCGCTGACTTCGCGTAAGAGTTCATCGCTCTGGCGATTTAACAGCGTGTCATGCTGTCTTGAAATAGTACCATCGGGCTCAATCGACACCACCGCATCGAGCGTTACCAGCTCATCAGCCTCCAGACGCAAGACACAACCGTAGTGAGCCTCGGTAAGTCCCAGAGCCTCGATAATCAATTCTTCGCCCAGCTCGCGCAGTGACAGACCACGTGCAACTCGATCACCGACACGTTCCAGAAAACGATTCTGGATATTGTCTACAGCTAATCGGACTTCATGATCAGCCCGTCTGTCAGTGCCCACTTCGCTCACTGGAATCTGCTTTCCTCGGCCTGTTCACTGACGCATCGACGGTATGGGATGCAGCTACTGCACAGTCAGTTGTTACCTTTGGCAACACTCTGATATACAACAGGTTAGTGTAGTGCAAGGATGGCGTTGTGCAGAAAGGCACGACGTAATGCGGCAATCATTCGTCATGACGCAGCAGTCGGATTTCTGACGCTTGTTTGCAGGCTACTGAATAAACATTGAGTTTTCATCGAGTTGATAGCCAGGCGCGTAGCGCTGTCAGTTGACCTTCATCACCGGCCGGTATCGCTATCAGAGGTGCACGAGTAAAGCCGATTGATGCTGCCAGCTCGCTGCAACGCTGACTGTTGACCAGGAGTCTGGAGCGCAGCAAGGTGGGTTCATGATCACGAGCCAGAGTCATCAAATTCAGCAAAGTCTCGTTGCTGCCAATGCTAACGAGATCTGGTGGCTGTTTTTCAAACGTTTCAGTGATGGATACGCTTGACACGATTGGCAACGTTCGGCGATACACATCGTGTGTACTCACTGTCCAGCCCAGGGGCCGCAGTTGTTCGGCGATTAGCGATCGACCATCAACGCCTTTAACAATCAACAGTGATTGCGCAGGCAGACTCTCGAGCTGGCGCACGCAGGATTCACTATTAAATGGCGCGAGTGGCTGTAAACTCAACGGCTGATTAAACGTTGATAACAGATTCGCTGTGGCCTTGCCTATGGCATGTACCTGTACTCCGAACCACGGAAAGGGATGCTGTTCATGTGCGTGAAGCACGGCATTCTGGCTGGTAAACAGCACGATTTCTGCCTCGTCCACGAGTGGTCCTAGCAATTTCCCGGCGTCAAACGCTTCAATAGCCAGACACGGTATATGGCTCACTTTGAATTCAAGTTTCCTGCATTCGTGGGCGAATGAAATCTGTTGGCCCAATGGCCTGGTGATCAGGATATGTGGTGGAAGTTCAGGCATAGGTCCAGTATGAGGCTTTGTGAGACGTGGTTGTAGTGAACATCCGCGCGCTCTGGCTGATGAATCAGTACACTATCGGCTTTCCTGCAATGCTGTCGAGTTCGGCACTTCATGACTAAAAAAAATTCACCCGGTTCGATCTCCGATGCGGGTATTAAAGCTGTCGAGTCTCAGTCAAACACTCAGTGGGGGGGACGATTTTCAGAATCCACTGATGAATTCGTACAGGCATTCACAGCGTCTGTCATGTTTGATCAACGCCTGTATCGTCAGGATATCGCAGGCTCTCGTGCGCATGCCACCATGCTCCTGCGTGTCGGTGTAATCACTGATAAGGACCACGCAGACATACAGTCGGGTTTGAACAATATAGAGGCTGACATTGAAGCGGGTCACTTTGAATGGTCGATAGCGCTGGAAGATGTGCACATGAACATCGAAGCGGCCTTGACTGCGCGAATTGGTGATGCCGGCAAACGACTGCACACGGGCAGATCCCGAAACGATCAGGTGGCCACGGATATACGGCTTTACCTGCGAGATGCCTGTGATACCACCGCGCAGGAGTATCGTCGACTACTACAGGGTTTGCTGAATCTGGCAGACACCCATGCCAGCACCATCATGCCAGGGTTTACACACTTGCAAACCGCACAGCCGGTCACGTTTGGTCACCACGTCTTGGCATGGTTCGAAATGATATTGCGCGATCTGGACCGGCTTTCCGATACGCGAAGGCGGATTAATCAGATGCCACTGGGTGCGGCGGCATTGGCAGGGACCTCCTACCCGATCGATCGACAGATCACTTGTGAGTTACTGGGGTTTGATGGTGTCTGCGAGAACTCGCTGGATGCTGTCAGTGACCGCGATTTTGCCATCGAGTTTTGCTCTAACACCGCCATATCGCTCATGCACTTATCTAGAATTGCAGAGGAGCTGGTGCTATGGATGTCTGCGCAGTTCAGTTTTATCGATCTACCAGATCGCTTTTGCACAGGCTCGTCTATCATGCCGCAAAAGAAAAATCCGGATGTACCAGAACTTGTGCGTGGCAAAACAGGTAGAGCTTATGGCAATCTTATGTCCCTGTTAACACTGATGAAGAGCCAGCCACTGGCCTACAACAAGGACAATCAGGAAGACAAGGAACCCCTGTTTGATTCCGTCGATACGTTGTTCGGATGCCTGCGTGCGTTCGCCGATATGCTGCCGGCCATTGAGGTGCGCAAGGAATCCATGCGACTGGCAGCCAAGTCCGGTTTTTCAACGGCCACCGACCTGGCTGATTACCTGGTACGCAAGGGTCTGGCATTTCGTGATGCGCACGAAGTCGTGGGTTTGGCTGTGGCTTACGGCGTGAAGAACGAGCAGGATCTGGCAGACATGCCGTTATCCGTTCTTCAGGTTTTCAGCGAACACATTGGCGAGGATGTATTCGATGTGTTGACTCTGGAAGGCTCTGTTGCCGCGCGTAATCACATCGGGGGTACTGCCCCAGAAGCTGTAACCGCAGCGGTTCAACGAGCACGACTGCGGCTGGAGCAGGTCTACATGCCGAATTGACGCTTGAACCAGGTGGATACATCAACTACTTCGTCGGCACTGACGCTATGGGCAATGGCATACGAATGCCACTCAAGGTTTACATTGTGTGCCTGCAGCGCATCTCGCGACTGTTCGGCGTAGCGGATCTGGATGACGTCATCAGCCTCACCATGTGCCATGAAAATCGGTACTGACAGCCTGTCTTCGGTGATGAGTGGAATGGCATCATCCTGAATGGGCATGTAGGTCGACAGCGCCAGAATGCCCCCCAGTTTGTGCTTGCCGGTCAGCCCAGCGTACAGAGCGATAGCGCCACCTTGCGAAAATCCGGCTAGCGTAATGCGGCTGGCCGGAATACCACGTTCAATCTCATTATCGATGAGATCACTGATCAGAGAGGCAGACTCCTTGATACCAGCGCTGTCTTGCTGACGACTGCCAAAATCCAGTGAGTTGATATCGTACCAGCCACGCATGGCAGCACCACCGTTGACGCTGATAGGCCGAACCGGTGCATGTGGAAACAGAAACCGCACGCCTGGGCGTTGTAACAACTGCAGTTCGGGCACGATGGGTTCGAAATCGTGTCCGCTAGCACCTAGGCCGTGCAGCCAGATCACCGCGTATTCGCAGTGTTCAGCGGTGGTTATCTCGATGCAATCGAGCAGTTTCTGAGACATGAGAGGTGAGAGGTCAAGCTATGGCGTTATCGCGGTGCGAGTATACTCCAAAGCCCGAACGTCGAGAGTGCTCGCTATCGTGTTGAAACTGCCCGCAAACGTGCCTGGCTTACTGCTGCTGGCAAGTCTCGCCGCAAGTGTTCTGAGCGGTTGTGGCAATAAAGGTGAACTGTTTCTCATTCCTGACTCGGTCACTGAGCAGGAACTTCAGCAGCTGGAACAGGATCTGAGTGGTCCCGACGCTTTGTTGGTCGATCCCGCAACTATCGGTACGGATGGCAGTTCGTCTGAAGACGACACTGATGAATCCAAAAAGTCTGACAATACCAATAATAAGAACGCACATTCCAGTAACTGATTATGTACAACCTGCATTCATGAACGCTTTCCATCGACAAAACGGCTCGCTGATGAGCGACCAGAAGAGCCTGACGTCCCTCGCTGAAGAATTCGGCACACCCCTCTACGTTTACAACCGTCGTGCAATAGAGACGGCGTGGACCGAGTTTGCCACAGCTCTGGAGGGTCATCCGCACCTGATTTGCTATGCCGTCAAAGCCAACAGCAATCTGGCGGTACTCAATACGCTTGCGCGACTGGGCTCCGGATTCGATATTGTCTCTGTCGGGGAACTAAAGCGCGTACTGGCGGCGGGTGGAAAACCTGAAAAAATCGTTTTCTCTGGAGTGGGAAAAAGTGAAAGGGAGATGGTAGCCGGGCTAGAGGCAGGCATACGCTGCTTCAATGTCGAATCAATATCGGAGCTCGAGCGACTCGCGACGGTGGCAGCTGCCCATGGCGCGACTGCCCAGATATCATTACGTATCAATCCGGATGTCGATGCGCAGACTCACCCCTACATCTCCACAGGGCTGAAGGAAAACAAGTTTGGTATTGGTATGGCAGATGCCATGACGACCTATCGACGTGCTGCAGCATTGCCCTCCATTGATGTGCAAGGCATAGATTGTCACATTGGATCGCAGCTAACTCGATTGGAACCCTATGCAGATGCGTTTGCACTACTGGTCGAAATGGTGGACTCGCTTGCGAGTGAGGGCATAACGTTATCGCACATAGACGTGGGTGGTGGGCAGGGCATTCAATACAGCGCTGATGAAGAATCGATGGATATTGCCTCCTGGGCGAACTGCATTCGCAGCGCTGTCGGTGATCGCAATCTGGAAATACTGGTAGAGCCGGGTCGTTATATCGTTGGCCAGGCGGGTGTCTTGCTGACGCGGGTCGAGTACTTGAAGAGTAACGAAGAGCGTCATTTTGCGGTAGTTGATGCTGCCATGAACGACCTTATCCGACCAGCGCTTTACAGCGCATGGCAGGATATTGAAGCCGTCGAGACGCTTGAAAGACCACAGAATATCTACGATGTTGTGGGTCCAATCTGCGAATCTGCAGACTTTTTGGGTAAACAACGTTCACTGGCTATTGCTGAGAAAGACCTTCTTTGCATCCGCTCGTCGGGTGCGTATGCATCTGTAATGAGTTCAAATTACAATACTCGACCACGAGCTGCAGAGGTCATGGTGGACGGCGAAAATGCATTTCTGGTGCGTGCCAGAGAAGAAACCGAAGCATTATTTGCAAATGAATTCATACTGCCATGAGGCCTGTTTCGTTCACCAAGATGCACGGTCTGGGCAACGACTTCATGGTGGTTGACAACCTTGCAGAACACATCCGGTTCAGCACTGAAGACATCCGCAAACTCTCCGACAGACACACGGGAATCGGCTTTGATCAACTGCTGGTTGTCAGCCGTGCGTCAGTACCTGATGCGGAGTTTGACTACCGGATTTACAACTCTGACGGCAATGAGGTAGAGCACTGTGGAAACGGTGCTCGCTGTTTCGCAAGGTTTGTTCACGACAAGCAGTTGAGCACTAGCCGTTCGATAAGAGTCAACACCCTCAATGGCGTTATTACCCTTGTTTTACAGAACAATAATGATGTGACAGTTCGTATGGGAGTGCCTGTTTTTGAACCTTCTGCCATACCGTTTGTGGCTGACGCCCAACAGGCTTTCTACTCACTGGAAGTTGCTGGACAGATACTACAGGTAGGTGCAGCTGGCATAGGAAACCCACATGTACTGTTGCAGGTTGATGATGTCGAAACGGCGGCTGTCGAGCACCTCGGTCCACTGCTGGAAAGCCACCCCAGATTTCCGAACCGGGTGAATGTCAGCTTCATGCAGATCATCAATCGACAACACATTCGGCTACGCGTTTTTGAACGTGGCGTCGGTGAGACCCGGGCCTGTGGTTCGGGTGCCTGTGCGGCGGTTGCCATCGCTAATCGACAAGGTTTACTTGACAAGACGGCCACTGTGACCTTACCCGGTGGAGATTTGAAACTTTACTGGCCTGATGAAAATACATCGATTGAAATGACGGGCCCATGTTCTACAGTCTTTGAGGGACACACGAGAATGTAGAGAAAAAATGCAACCCGAACAAAACGATCTGGGCAACGAGCTCACCGATAAAGCCGTGCTTGGATTTCTGATGACGAACCCGGAGTTCTTCGTCAACAATCAGGAAATTCTTCCAAGGCTGCGTATACCGCACGACGCAGGCAAAGCGGTTTCGCTGATTGAAAAGCAGGTATCCGTGTTACGCGGGAAATGCGGCACACTGGAAAACAGTTTGCGAGATCTGATAGCTGTGGCTCGCGAGAACGAGAATCTGCATCAGCGATTGCATGTGCTTATTCAGGAAATCATATCTGCACCGAAGCTTGAACATATTGTCAGCCTGACCCGCAGCAGCTTGTGCGAGAATTTCAACGCCGATGATGTACATCTTTTGCTGGTTGCCAACACGGTAGCTGCAAAGACCCGAAACAAGGCAGCTGCGGCGGGTGACGTGAAACCACCCGCCAGACGACGTAAGGCTCGAGCGATTGAAGGGTTGACCGTAGTGGCAGCTGAAAGTCCGTGTCTGGAGCTGTTTGCTGAGCTTTTCGACTCAGGCGAGACACTGTGTGGTTTGCCCAGTGCCGAGAACATCGGTTGTTTTGTCGGTCAGAACAGCGCCAATATCGCCTCGGCAGCACTGATTCCGTTGGTCTACAAGGACAAGCTGGGCGTTGTCATGCTGACCAGTCGCGATGAGTCGCGTTTTGCCACTGGCAAGGGTGTCATGTTTCTTAATCAGTTGGGCGAGTTACTAAGCAGAAGACTACACAGCTATGGCGCCATAACCCCTTCGCTGATCCAATGAGTGCTTTCCAGCAGGAGATCGATGACTACCTAGAGGACTTACGGGTGGCGCGAAGGTGTTCGCCGCACACGGTCAGTAACTACGCCCGTGATCTCAGAGCGATTGCCCGGTCTGCCGCCATGCGGGAAATCGATAGCTGGCAGAGCATGCTGGGTAACGATGTGCGCGCTATCATTGCACAACAACACCGTGACGGCATAGCGGGGCGATCGCTGGCCAGACGCTTGTCTGCGTTGCGAGGTCTGTACAATTATTTGATTGCTCTGGGACGATGTGAGCTGAACCCGGCACAGGATATTCTAGCGCCGAAAGACAAGAAGGCACTGCCGGCAACACTGGACCCCGAAGAGGTCAGCCGCTTGCTGGCGCAGAACCTCAACGACCCCATGATCTGTCGAGATCTAGCTATGTTCGAGCTGATGTATTCGTCCGGATTACGACTGGCAGAACTGGTCAGCATTGATCTGGTCGATCTTGACTTGAGCGTGGGACAGGTGCGCGTCACCGGCAAAGGCGGGAAAGTGCGTGATCTGCCGGTCGGCGAGCATGCGGTGGGCGCGATAAACAAGTGGCTGGGTTACCGCCGCAGCCTTCCGGGAGCCGATGACAGAGCGGTTTTTCTGAGTTCGCGTGGAAAACGTATAGCGCCCAGAACCGTTCAGATGAGATTGAAGAAACTGGCAGAGTCCCAGGGACTGGATCGGGATTGTTATCCCCACATGCTACGACATTCTTTTGCCAGCCATCTTCTGGAAAGTAGCGGTGATCTTCGCGCTGTGCAAGAGCTGCTGGGGCATGCCGATATCAGTACAACGCAGATCTACACCCATCTGGACTTTCAGCATCTGGCACAGGTCTATGACGAGTCACACCCACGAGCCAGGCACGAACGTGTTATCGAGGAGAGCTGACGAGCCGGAACCAGTGTCTGCGTAACGGACCGAGCGCCATCTAAACCGGTGGCTAGTTACCTGATGTTGAGGTATCTACCAGGGAGTACTGGCTGAAAAGCCCATTGCTTTGTAGATTCTTGTCCAGTTGGACCTTGCGCGATCGCCCTCCCTGAGTGGCCGTGAGTCGGTCACCAGACTGGTAGAGGTAGGGTGGCATCAGCATGGTCTGCAGCACACTGCGCTGAACCTTGCAGGCAACGATCAGTGCGTTTTCACCGACACCTATGTCGCGTGCTATATCGTCTGCTGTTATGTCTGAGACCGACGTTGGTTCCGCCTCGTTAGCCGGATCGAGTTCGTTACGCAGAACGCGCACCGGCAACACGCTTCGGGCGATAAATTCTATTCCCATGCAGATGCCTGTTTCGCCTTGGGCCCGCACCCAGCGGATTATGCCCAGAGAGGCGTCTATTTTACTGCTCTCTGCTGCTGAAGGACTTCGCAAGGCGGTATTGGGTTCTGTCACACTGATCAGCTCACCCACCTGAACCAGACCTGGTCGACACAGAGTATTCTGTATGCAGATTCCCTGTAAGGACAAGTTGGTGACTATCCAGCCAGAGGCCTCATTATTAGGAGTATCCGCAGGCTTGTACAGCAAATGCGCACACACCTCTTTATGCCCGAAAACCACTCGCTGAGAGGTTGATGTTATCCGGCGTGCCGAGCGACGGCGGCGTGTCCGTGATAGTGCAATGCGCAGCCTGGCAAGTGACTGGCGTTCGAGCGTATCGTTTCCCGGAACGCTGCCGGATTTTGTGCGTATGCGCGCCGAGTAGGTGTCGATGCGTTTCAGGACACGCGCTATGCTGAACCAGCGCATGTGAGATGCATTGCCGCCCGGCAGGCTCAGCGTGGGCTCAGGAGGCGAACCCAGCGCAAGATTAATGGCATAGTGGTAGATATCCGACCCCATCGCGTCTTTATCTCGTTGTATCTGGACATCAGGAACACACGTCTTGATGAAGCTCAGTAACAGGGGGAGCTGTCTGACGCGTTGCTGTGCCAGATCCGAGATGCACACCAGCAGGATGAATCGGTAGTGATCCTGTAATGAGGGTAGTTCAGGATTTTGCCTCGCTGACAGGAGCTGATGTTTGTCTGCTAATGCGTAGAGCTGGTGTGCATCTTTGACCAGAGCAGTCGGGATGGAGCGATAGGCATGGGCGAGTGCCTCGGTTTGGCGGGCAAGCGCTTGCATGGCACGGCGTGCATCGTCGGCCATCGGTGGCTGGCTTTCTGACAAAAGGATTTTGAAGGAGAAAGCTTCTTCACGCAGGAGTGATTCAGCAAGCCTTGCATTGCGAGAGAATTCACGCGACAGAGGCAATGGCTGCGCTTGCGTCATTTCGGCAAGGTGGACGTGTAACTCTCTGAGTACTGGAATAAAACAGCTCAGAACTGCGCGCCTCCGATGCGGGTCGTTGTGCAGGCGGTTGCTGTGTTTCAGACCCCGGTAAATTTCGCGGGCATCAGCCTCAGATTCCAGCGGGCGCAACGACGCCAGCCAGTGTGCGACACCGTCGGGATTCACTGGAAAGCTACCGGTATCGGCTACGGTGCGCTGAGGAACTGTCAATTGCATGGCGAGAGGCTACCACAGCACAGCGCACAGTATTCATGGCACCGTATGACCGATCAGCAGGTACACTTGCACGTCTTGCAGAAGGGGGTAGAAGTTGTGGAACAGTTCCGCGGAACCACGATTTGTTCAGTGCGTCGAGGTAACCAGGTGGTCATAGGAGGCGACGGCCAGGTTAGCATGGGCAACGTTATCATGAAGGGCAATGCCAGAAAGGTAAGGCGACTTTACAAAGACAAGGTGTTGGCAGGTTTTGCGGGCGGTACGGCGGATGCGTTTACGCTGTTTGAACGTTTCGAAGCCAAGCTGGAAGCTCATGGCGGCCAACTCACTCGCGCAGCAGTAGAGCTGGCCAAGGACTGGCGCACAGATCGAATGCTGAGACGTCTGGAAGCTCTGCTGGCGGTTGCCGACGATTCGGCCTCGCTGGTTATAACCGGTAATGGCGATGTCATCGAGCCGGAAGGTGGTCTGATATCCATCGGTTCGGGTGGCGACTTTGCCAAAGCGGCTGCCAGAGCCTTGCTTGAACACACTGAGCTGGATGCAGAGACGATTGTTCGGCACAGTCTTGAAACGGCTGCTGATATCTGCATCTATACCAACAACAACCTAACCATCGAAACACTGAACTTCGACCAGTAACCCACGACATCGTCATCGTTCATGACGGCGTACTCCAGCACTGCGAAGCTTAGCAACTGACAGAACACGAGACCGTATCCACAGCCATGTCGAACATGACACCCCGAGAAATTGTTCAGGAACTCGATAAGCACATCATCGGGCAGGCTGCTGCCAAGCGTGCTGTTGCCATAGCCTTGCGTAATCGCTGGCGTCGTCAGCAGCTCGATGAGGCGCTGAAAAATGAAATCACACCCAAAAATATACTGATGATCGGTCCAACCGGCGTGGGCAAGACAGAGATTGCCCGACGTCTGGCAAAGCTTGCCAATGCGCCGTTCATTAAAGTTGAGGCCACCAAATTTACCGAGGTAGGTTACGTAGGTCGGGATGTCGAGTCCATCATCCGTGATCTGGCTGATGTGGCACTCAAGGAAACCCGCGAGCAGGCCATGCAGAAGTTGCGCAACCGTGCAGAGGATGCTGCTGAAGAACGTGTACTGGATGCGCTGTTGCCGCCCGCCAAGAGTGTTGGCGCAAGCGTCAGTGTGACACCCGAGAATTCCACACGTCAGAAATTTCGTAAAAAACTGCGTGAAGGCGACCTAGATGACAAGGAAATAGAAATTGATGTGAGCAGCCAGCCAGCTAGCGTGGAAATCATGGCGCCTCCCGGTATGGAGGAAATGTCTCAGCAGTTACAGGGCATGTTCCAGAATCTGGGTGGCGAGCGTACCAGCAAGCGCAAGATGCCAATCAGGGAAGCCATGAAGCTGTTGATAGACGAAGAAGCATCAAAGCTTGTCAATGATGAAGAACTCAAAACCCAGGCACTTGAGAATATCGAACAGAACGGTATCGTATTCATTGACGAAATAGACAAGGTTGCACGTGGCGGTGAGCAAACTTCCGGTGCAGACGTGTCGCGCGATGGTGTACAGCGCGATTTACTGCCATTGATTGAGGGCAGTACCGTGTCTACCAAGTTCGGCATGATAAAGACGGATCACATTCTGTTTATCGCCTGTGGTGCTTTTCATCTGTCCAAGCCTTCGGATCTGATTCCCGAACTGCAAGGCAGGCTGCCGATCCGCGTGGAGCTAGAAGCTCTGACCACACAGGATTTTGTCCGTATTCTGAGTGAGCCTGATGCATCACTGACAGAGCAGGCGATAGCCTTGCTAGGTACTGAAAGTGTCGCCCTGGAATTTACAACCGATGGACTATCACGTATCGCCGAGGTTGCCTGGCAAGTTAACGAGAGCACACAGAACATCGGTGCACGCCGACTACATACCGTTATGGAAAGGCTACTGGAAAACGCCTCGTTCGAAGCTTCGGACAAAGGTGGTAGTCAAGTGGTCGTGAATGCCGATTATGTGGATAGCCATCTGGGGGATCTTGTACAGGACGTAGATTTGAGCCGATACATCCTTTAGCAGAATGGCGCTGATCATCCCGGAAACAAGTTCCAGGCAGCACGGACTATTGATCTGTACTTTCCACTCGCTATTTTCCAGTCCGCGTACCGTCACAAGAGCGACCTAGCATGCCCAGACCTACCGATATCAAGCTTCACCAGAAAAGCCGTGTTCTGGAATTGCAGTTCGACGACGGTTACGAATGCAACCTGACGTGTGAATACTTGCGCATCAATTCACCTTCGGCAGCGGTACAGGGTCACGGGCCGGGACAAGAGGTGCTACAGACCGGCAAGCAGGGTGTCGGTATTTCCGGGCTTGAGCCCACCGGAAACTATGCTCTGAAGATCATCTTTGATGACGGCCATGATTCGGGGCTGTTCACTTGGGATTATCTGTACGGGCTCGGCAAGAATTACGAGAAGAACTGGCAGGATTATCTGACCAAACTCGAGGCTGCTGGCAAGAGTCGAGGTTCTTCATGAATTCATTGATCCAGCAAGGCGTTAACGAGGTATGCAAGGCGTGAGTGAGAACAAAACACATTTTGGTTACCAGAACGTCGATGCCAGCGCGAAAGCAGGCATGGTCGGGCAGGTATTTGATTCAGTTGCAGCCAAGTACGATGTCATGAACGACCTCATGTCGTTTGGTGTGCATCGTCTCTGGAAACGCTTCACGATTGATCAGTCTGGTGTGCGAGCGGGTCACAGTATTCTGGATATTGCGGGTGGGACAGGCGACCTGGCAGCACAGTTTTCCCGTCGCGTGGGTAAAGAGGGACGGGTCGTATTGGCCGACATCAATGCATCCATGCTACGTACCGGTCGTGACAAACTTGTGGACTCGGGGCTGATCGGCAATATCGTCTACACACAAGCCAATGCAGAAGAGCTACCTTTCGAAGACGAATCGTTTGACTGCATTACTATCGCATTCGGCTTGCGCAATGTCACCGACAAGGACAAAGCGCTGGCCTCCATGAATCGCGTATTGAAACCGGGCGGGCGTCTGCTTATTCTGGAATTTTCCAAACCCGTGCTACCTCTCCTGAGTAAGGCCTACGATGCCTATTCTTTTTCAGCTTTGCCTTTAATGGGGAAGCTGGTTGCCAACGACGCAGAGAGCTATCGTTATCTGGCTGAATCTATTCGTATGCATCCGGATCAGGCGACATTGGAAGACATGATGGGCACTGCAGGGTTTGCCAAGACCAGTTACCACAACCTGACAGGTGGTGTCGTAGCACTGCACAAGGGTTTTAGGGTCTGATTCAGCCGACGCATAGATTATGGATCTTCCCCTTCCCCTGCGAGTGACAGCCGAGCGCGGCATTGAAGCGCTGCTGCGACTGGATCCTGAAACGCGCGAACGACTGAGCGCACTAGACGGCAAGGTCATTGCTATCCATGTGACGTCGCCCGAGTTGAACGTTGTGATGTCCATTGTGGACAAGCACATTCATTTCATCGGTGTGATTGACACGCCGGCAGATACAACGTTGACAGGCACTTTGAGTGCCTTGCGTTCGATGTCAGCGGGCAACGATGCCTTGTACCGGGGAGAGGTTACTGTAGGAGGTGACATCGGTACCGGCCAGCTGCTCAGAGAGATCATTGCCGAGCTGGATCCTGACTGGGAAGGTTTCTTGTCACCACTCATTGGTGACTCACTGGTACACCGTGCCGGCGTAGCCGGTGGGTTGCTGAGTGGCTGGATAAAACGTACGCAGGAGGCGATGTCACAGAACACCGGTGAGTATCTGCAGGAGGAAGTGCAACTGCTGGCACCCAACTCCGAGGTCACCGCCTACTGTACTGACGTGGATGATATTCGTGCCAGTGTGGATCGACTTGAAGCTCGAGTACAGCAACTTGAGAAAACTGGCAGCCGAAATCCGGGAGGGAACGGTTGATGATTCTCAGTCGTCTGGCCAGGTTCGCGCGCATTGAGCATGTCATGGTCAAGTATGCGCTGGAAAAGTTGCTGCTTGATCAGACCCCTGTGAGTGCATTGCAGCATGTTTTCATGTTGTCACCTACGCGCTGGCTGCACAAAGACACTCGCAAATTGCCTCGGGGTGAACGCATCCGGTTAGCCCTGGAAGAGCTGGGTCCGGTCTTCGTCAAGCTCGGACAGATGCTTTCCACTCGACGTGATCTGCTACCTGACGATATCGGTGACGAACTAACGGTACTGCAAGACAAGGTCAAGCCGTTTTCCAGTGATGTGGCGCGCTCTGAGATAGAAAGTGCATTGGGTGAGCGTATTGAGGTCGCGTTCAAGCATTTTGAAGACGTACCGATTGCATCGGCGTCCATTGCGCAGGTTCACGGCGTTGAGCTGCACGATGGCACTCAGGCTGTAGTCAAGGTGTTGCGGCCTGATATCAAGAACACGATAGACAGGGATATCAGCCTGATGTATGTGCTAGCCGATATGGCGGCCTGGGCATTGCAGGATGGACAACGTCTGCGTCCACGTGAGGTCGTTGCAGAATATGACAGAACCATACACGATGAGTTGAACCTGGTCGCCGAGGCTACCAACGCGGTAGTGCTGCGTAACAATTTCAAGGATTCCGACACGCTCTATATTCCTGAAATCTACTGGGAATACACGCGTAACTCTGTGCTCGTTCAGGAGCGCATATCAGGGATACCTATTCGCGACATAGCCGCTATGGAAGCGATAGGCATGAACATGAAAAAACTGGCCGAACACGGTGTGGAGATCTTCTATACACAAGTGTTCGAACATAATTTCTTTCATGCAGACATGCACCCGGGCAACATCTTTGTATCCACCGAAAACCCGGATCACCCGCAGTACATCGCGGTGGACTTTGGCATTGTCGGCTCACTGACTGATGAAGACCAACGCTATATTGGAGAAAATCTACTGGCGTTTTTCCAGCGAGACTACCGGCGTGTTGCTCAGCTACATATCGACTCGGGCTGGGTGCCTAGACATACGCGCGTCAGTGAGCTTGAGGCAGGTGTGCGTGCGGTCTGCGAACCTATATTCGACAAGCCTTTATCAGAGATATCTTTCGGCGATGTATTACTGAAACTGTTTCATGTTGCACGACGGTTTGAAATGGAAGTACAACCGCAACTGGTACTACTCCAGAAAACGTTACTCAATATAGAAGGACTGGGTCGACAGTTGTATCCCGACCTGGATCTGTGGGCAACCGGTAAACCGTTTTTACAGCGTTGGGTGGTCAAGCGAAACAATCCTCAGGTGTTACTGAAACGTTTTATCGAACAGGCACCGGCTATCGTCAAGGCCATGCCGGAGATGCCCATGCTGGTTCATGATTTCCTGAGCCTGCAGAATCAAACACTGTCGCTAGGCATTTCCTCCGTGACGTCCGTGGGCTCAGGCAAACCGTATAACGGCACTGTTCAAACCGGAAAAGCACTGCGACGCACGATAAGTGGTGCCTGTCTGGTGCTCACTGCAGCGTTGCTGGCCAGCGCTCACACTATCAGTGGAAATACCGGTGCGCCATGGTGGATCTGGTTGATCGGATTATCGGGTGCTGTCTTGCTGGTCGCTGGTCTTAAGCGTGACTAACATCAGGTGGATTATCGTTTTACGTGCTACCTCACACTTTGAGAGAGTGCCGCTATTCACTTCAGGGTTCTGGCAACATGTTTGCACCGGATGGGTCAATACGATTTGTAACGGCCAGTGAAACAGTATGCAACCAGAACCAGTAAGTCCTCTGTGGGACGAAGGTATCTCTTCCTACTTGCGTGGGGAATACGACAAACGGCAAGCGCCATTGACCATGGAAGATCTGCAAGGGTTTGCTGTCGAACAGGCAGTGAGAATTGGCGACATGCTAGAGACTCTCTTTCTGATGGCCATTTTTGGTGATTGGACTTACACCGATGCTGCCGGCGTGCCTCAGGAGCTGGATGAAGAAGCACTCGACGATTTCTACGCCAAAGGCCGACTCAAGCCCGAAGATCTGGCAGCGTTCCCTGGCGTGTGGTCTCCGAGCTAACCGTTACTACGATAAGCGTATCCCACTCATGCCAGGTAATTGAGTACATCTTAGCGATGGACGTTATCTGCTTATTTTTTAAGCTTAACAAAACGATTTGAAGGTCGAAACAAGTAGTACTGCTCGCGAGTGTCAGGGAGATGGGTGACTTGATTCAGACTAATTTAATCCAGGCGTAGTTATGCATTCGATGTTCAACACACTGGGATTGCACGTCAAGTTGCGAATGCTGGTTGTGCTGATCAGTATTTCTTTTCTGGTGGTGGTCTCCGTAGTTACCTGGGCCGTTGTATCGAGAAGCCAGGATGCGTTGATAGAATTTGAGGCTATCAAGCTTGCCGAGATTGTGGCAGATCAGTCTAGTGCTGCACGTTCAGCTTACTCATCGCTGGCAGTATCCAAACTAAAGAGTGACGGTTTTGGTGCACATGAAGTGTCTGAAGATCGAGTAGGACATATCCCGCTACCTGCACAGTTTCTCAGAGAACTGTCTAAAAGATCGCAATCAGTTGCGCAATCGGCGTTCAATTTCAGGCCTGTCAGTCGTTGGAATCTGGCAGACGATCAGGGTATTGTTGATGACTTTCAGCAATGGGCCTGGGCCGAGCTGGAACAGCAGCAAGCTAGCAAGGCAGCTGGCCCGATAGACTGGATACCCGTCTGGCGCATAGAATCCCGGGATGGTGAGCAGACCCTGCGATATCTGCGGTCTGATCCTGCCAGTTCCACCTCTTGTGTCAATTGCCATAACGATCTTGAAAAAAGAGAGGACATTATTGCTCGGCGTATCAATGCAGGGGTTGCGCCCGGCAAGCAATGGGCTCTGCACGATCTGCTGGGCGCCATCGAAGTGAACATCCCTCTCGCACCGGCATTGTCTCTGGCAAAGTCTCAAACACAGCAAGGTCTGTTTACGGTTGCAGGGGTGACCGTTATCGGACTGATTGGTGTTGTGCTGCTCGTGTTCATTGATTCTGCCCGCAACCGGGCCATGACATCAGAGTTGTCTTATCAGGCTAGGCACGACTCGCTTACAGGTCTGCCTAACAGGTTGCACTTTGAACTGGAAGTGACTAAGGCACTTAAGCGGGGTAAGACGTTTACAGTCATGCTGCTGGATCTGGATAATTTCAAACAGATCAACGATACGCTGGGTCATGAACCGGGCGATCAGGTTTTGTGTGAATGTGGTATTCGTATCAAGGCTGCCATTCCACAGACCGGTTTCGTTGCTCGGCTAGGAGGTGACGAATTCGCAGTGATCTTGCCAGAATCTGACACAGCGCAGGCCAACAGTGTTGCCAGCGATATAGCGAATGTAATTTGCCAGAGCTACGATGTCAACGGCTATAGTGTGGCATTGGGTGTCAGCATTGGAATTGCGTTATATCCTGAACACGGCGATGAATTATCTGAACTGCTTCGGTGCTCAGATGTAGCGATGTATCTGGCGAAAAGTTCTGGCAAGGCTAGTTCTGTGTATGATTCGGGCCGTGATCACAACCACGTCTCCACACTGCTGGTTAGCAACGCACTGCGAGATGCGATTGCCCAGAGAGATATCAGCGTGCATTTTCAGCCAAAATATTGTCTACGATCCGGGCGCATGCTCGGAGTTGAAGCGCTGGCAAGATGGGTTAGTGAGGAGCATGGTTATGTGCCGCCTGATGTTTTCATACCGATGGCAGAGAGCTTGGGTCTGATCAACGATCTGACGGCTTTGGTATTTGATCAGGCTCTGCGAGAGTGCCAGCAATGGCGTCAGAAAGGTTTTGATCTGTCAGTAGCGGTAAACGTGTCTGCCCGTAGTCTGATTGATCGTAAAATTGTAGATCAGATAAACAGCGCACTGGCAGATGCAGGTATGCCAGCTAATTCGCTGATCATTGAAGTGACAGAAAGTGCGGTCATGCAAGACCCTGAGCATGCTGTTAGCGTGCTGCAGGAAATCAGCGATCTGGGAGTCAGGATATCTGTAGATGATTACGGTACGGGCTACTCATCCTTGTCTTATCTGACCACATTACCCATCAGCGAGCTTAAGCTGGACAAGTCGTTCATCCAGAAGATATTGACACACGACAAAGATGCGCAGGTAGTCAGAGCCACCATGGATCTTACCCGCAATCTGAATTTTACAATGGTGGCAGAAGGCGTGGAAGATGCAGCCACACTGGACTATCTGGTCAGTATTGGTTGTGATCTGGTGCAAGGCTATTTCTTGTGTCGGCCTTTATCTACTGCGGATTTCAACAAGCGACTGCCGTATATTCATACCTTCAAACCCCGCAGCCAAAGAGCCCGGAACGATGACAAGTACGGTCATGGTTCCAAAGCGGCTTAATGCAACACAGGGGTGTACTGTCAGTGCTCGATACCGGCTCGGTTGTTCTCATCACCTTCGGCGAAAAAATCCACCTTGCCTGTTTCCAGCGAATACTCGGCTCCCACAATTCGCATCCCATCATTGGCAACCAGCTCTTCGAGAATTGCAGAGCCGTGCTGCAAATGCGTCACTGAGGCGCGGATGTTGGCACGTGTGGCGAGTTTGAGCAGAGCATCGTCTTCAATATCCAGTCCGGCATCCATCAGTGACTGAACCGACGGTTGAATACGGTTGACGATCGATTGCAGGTTGGGTGAGCGGTTAGCGGAAGGTTGTTTGAGTTGGTTGACGGTGGCAGAAATGGCGCCACACAGCGTGTGGCCCAGAACAACTACCAACCGGGTGCCATGTTGTACGGCTGAGAATTCAACGCTGCCGAGTAAGGAGGGGGCAACTATGTTGCCGGCTACCCGTATGACGAACAAATCACCCAGACCCTGATCAAACACCATCTCAGCCGGGACTCTGGAATCCGAGCAACCGAGAATAATGGCAAAAGGATGTTGATTCTCGATCAGATCAGCTCGGTTGGAGTGGCTGGCGAGTGCGGCCATATCCCGAACGTTGGCAACAAACCGTTCGTTACCGGATTTCAATCGAGTTAGCGCTTCATTTGCAGGTGTCATGCACCGTATTATATGCGAATGAACAAATTGCATCAGAAGCACGTGAAATCCATGGTGCCGGAATATATAGGGTCACAATTAACCCAATATGGCCTTGCTCCTGCAAAGGAAGAAGTTTCCGCCGCCAAAATAGTAAGGGGCGATGTCCATGAGCAGTGATCTGCTGATTCTCATTGAGTTGTTGCTGGTGTTTGGCGTGGCGTTTGGATGGGGTCTGAACGAACTGCGTCAGCTAAGGCAATACAAGAAAAAGCATGGGCCGGTTAAACGCGACAAAGATCAAGGAACTAAGGGCTCGTGAAATAACATGACGTATCAGATGCTGGAAAATTTGCTGGCGCATCGCATCACGTTGACTCTGGCTATAGTGATCACTGCTTTTGTGTTCCGTGGTCTGGTGACGCGACATATCCGGCGCAAGGACGATATTCTGACGGTGAATGATCACCGGGCGATATCCACAGTACACGTCAGCACTGTGCTGGTGGTGGTGCTGACCATACTCGTGTTGTGGCTTCCCCAGATACAAAACTTCATCCTCTCGATCACCGCCATCGCGGTAGCGATCGTCATTGCAACCAAGGAGTTGTCATTGTGCTTGCTTGGTGCGGTGGTTACCCGCAGCAGTCGCTCGTTTGCGATTGGAGACTGGGTGTCTGTGAACACCCACTTCGGGGAAGTCATAGAGCGCAACTTTCTGACGACGACGATTCAGGAAGTGGAAAAACGCAGTTATACCTACACGGGTCGAACGGCGGTGTTGCCGAATAGCCAGTTTCTGATACATACCGTTATCAATCAGAATTTTCTCAGGCGTTATCAATTCCATACGTTCTCAATCACCATAGAGCCGGATGCATTTCCCATAGATGCCGAGCAAAAACTGTTAAAGCGTATCGAGGCATTGACTAGTCACTTTAGTGAAACGGCACAGCGCTATAATAAAGTACTGGAAAAACGTACAGGTATAGACATACCGGATGCGAAGCCTCAGATAGAATTTTCCACGAACGATGTAGCCAAACTGGTTACCACGCTGACAGTGTTCTGCCCAACGGACGAAATTACCTCGCTGGAAAAAGCCATGATGCGAGAATTTTTTGAATGGTATCGGGCTAACCGGGGTGAGCGTTCACCGTTGATGAAAAAGGCCGTTGAATGAACGATTCATCTGAAGCGCTGATATTCGGTTTTCAGGTATCGGCTGAGGGTACCGTTAAAACACTCGCCTGGGAGGATTTGGCTCAATGGTCCTGTCAGGATTCCACCTCATGGACATGGCTGCATCTGAACCGACACTCTCCCCGGGCGCATGCCTGGCTGAGTGAGAAGGGGGCTCCCGATTCGCTGGTAGAGGCGGCCTTATTGCAGCAAGATACGCGGCCCAGAATTGTCAGACACAATGATGGCTATCTGTTGAATCTGCGTGGCGTTAATCTGAATCCCGGTGCTAGTCCTGAAGACATGATATCGCTGCGCATGTGGGCCACCAAGGGCTACGTCATTACCTCTCGTGCCAGTCGGATTCTGGCTGCGGAAGATGTCAAGACGCGATTTGAGTCTGGCAATCCGCCCAATGGAACGGGTGGACTGATTGCCTTGCTGGCGCAACGACTGGTTGTGCGTATGGGGCCGGTTATCTCCGAGCTCGATGAGGAGGTCGATGAACTGGAAGACCGAATGCTGCAAAATGACACGCAATCGTCCATGTCCAGCGTCAATCGTTTTCGTCGAACTGTACTGGCACTGAGACGCTATCTTGCACCCCAGCGCGAAGCCATTGGCAGTTTTCAGCGTGACAGTGATGGTTTTCTGACCCGCGAAGAGCAACATTCACTCAGAGATACGCACGATACTCTGGTGCGGCATCTTGAGGATCTGGACATGATCCGTGACCGTGCGCTGCTGCTACAGGAACAGATGGTGGAGGAGCGAGCCGAGGCCATGAACACTCGCCTGTTTGTTCTGGCCGTGATCTCGGCGGTGTTTCTACCACTGGGATTCATTACAGGACTGTTCGGGGTTAACGTGGGCGGAATGCCCGGTGTAGATACGCCTCTGGCGTTTACGCTTCTGTGTGTCGGAATCGTGGTGTTTTCTGTCGGGATCGTCTGGTGGTTCCGTCGCCTGAAGTGGCTATGAATAAGCGCTCTGCGTTGCTACCATGGGCGGATGGACGTATCAGACCTTCTTGACTCATTAAACGATGCACAACGGCTTGCCGTCAGCGCACCTCCCGGACATCTACTGGTCCAGGCCGGGGCGGGTAGTGGCAAGACTCGCGTACTGGTGCACCGCATTGCCTGGCTGACACGCGTTGAGGGTGTGTCGCCGTTCAGCATCATGGCTGTCACCTTCACAAACAAGTCAGCACGTGAAATGCGGCTGCGAGTGGAGCAGTTGCTCGGCATGGGTATCGGTCCGATGTGGGTGGGTACCTTTCATGGCATCGCGCATCGTTTTCTGCGTATGCACTGGCAGGAAGCGGGTCTGCCACAGGCATTCCAGATTCTGGATTCTGACGATCAGCTGCGGTTGGTCAAACGCACAATCCGGTCGCTGGAGCTGGATGAAACACATTTTCCGCCTCGGCAGGTTCAGTGGTTTATCAACGGCCATAAAGATGAGGGCCGTAGACCCAACCACATTGATGATGAAAATGACCCGATTACACAACAGTACATCAGGGTCTATATCGCCTATGAAGCAGCCTGCGAGCGCTCCGGTGCCATAGACTTTGCCGAGCTCCTGCTAAGGGCACTGGAAACACTGAGAGACAACGCCAAGCTACTCGCACACTACCGTGAGCGCCTGAAGCACCTGCTGATCGACGAGTTTCAGGATACCAATGCCATTCAGTACGCCTGGATCCGGCTGCTGGCAGGTGATACCGGACACGTGTTTGCCGTGGGTGACGACGATCAGTCCATCTATGCCTGGCGTGGTGCGCGAGTGGAAAACATCCTTAATTTTGACAAGGATTTTGGTAGTGCTGAACTGGTTCGTCTGGAGCAGAACTATCGCTCTTCCGGCAACATACTCAAAGCGGCCAACGCGCTGATCGACAAGAATCAGGGACGATTAGGCAAGAATCTGTGGACAGCCGATTCAGAGGGCGAACTGATCACGTTGTACAACGCGTACAACGAAACCGATGAAGCCCGTTTTGTCGTTGAAACTATTGTGGACTACGTTGCCGACGGTGGTCAGCGTAAAGACTGCGCCATTCTCTATCGCTCCAACGCTCAGTCGCGCGTTATTGAGGAATACCTCATGGCCGCCGGTGTGTCGTACCGCGTATACGGTGGCTTGCGTTTCTTCGAACGCGCCGAAATCAAGGACACGCTCGCCTACCTGAGGCTCGCCACCCATACCTACGATGACGTATCTCTAGAGCGCATCATCAATCAGCCGGCACGGGGAATCGGTGACAAGACAGTTGCCGTAATCAGGGATGAGGCGCGCAGTCGTGGACTGTCTATGTGGGAGGCTGCGACAGAGCTTGTCCGTGACAAGCGTTTGAGCGGCCGCGCCAACACCGCAGTGGAAAAATTTCTGACGCTGATGAATTCCATTCAGGAAACCATCACGGATCAGGCATTGCCGCAACAGGTGCAAACAGTTAGTGATCTGAGTGGTTTGATCGAGCACTTCAAGAAAGACCAGACTGATCGTGGCCAGAGTCGGGTAGAGAACGTTGAAGAACTGTCCAACGCGGCCCGTACCTATGTGCATCAGGCAGACGATGATCCTGATTTGAACGCCATTGATGAGTTTCTGGCGCATGCCGCACTGGAAGCGGGTGAAGGTCAGGCAGATGCTGATGACAATGCGGTGCAACTGATGACGTTGCACTCCGCTAAAGGGCTGGAGTTTTCAGTGGTGTTTATGGCAGGCATGGAGCAGGGCCTGTTCCCTCATCAGCGCTCGGCAGAAGACCCTGTGCGCATGGAAGAGGAACGCAGGCTTTGCTACGTGGGCATAACGCGTGCAGAAAAGAAACTGTACATGACGATGGCCGAGCAGCGCCGGCTACACGGGCGTGATCAGTACAATCCACCGTCAAAGTTTGTACAGGAACTGCCCAGTGAACTACTCGAGGAAATACGACCTCGCATGCAGGTAAGCATGCCGGTCTATCGCTCAGAAAAGCAGTTTGTGCAGGAAGACCATGACACCGGGTTGAGTATCGGTCAGTCAGTCAAACACGGCAAGTTTGGTGTGGGTATTGTGCTGGACCAGGAAGGCCGGGGTAACCAGGCACGTGTGCAGGTGAACTTCGAGGATGCCGGTAGCAAGTGGCTGGTGTTGGCTTATGCAAATTTGCAGCCTGCCTGAGGTAAGTAGTCTCCCAAGGCCTTCCTTACAGTGAATTATCAAACCCGGTGTTCCCATCCGGCCACTATGCGTTCGACCGACGATTGTGCGCCAGTACCATCATTGCACCTTTTTCAGATGATCCCTGCTTCGAGGCTGGCTGCCATGGCCAAGCCAAGATTTTCGCATTGGGTAACAAAATCCTCTTTGAAGTCTCCCTTACATATTAACGGTTCCTGAACGATACGCCAACTTAAGCCTGTAGCAATACTCTCTATAGCTCGTCGTGTACCGGTGCCATCATTTCCAGCACGAACATAAAAAGTAAAAGGCAGGCCTTGGGTGCTCTCCAGGCATTCATAAAAGCAACGATCAAAGACGTCTTTTGTCAATCCAGCCATATATCCGAGATTTTCTGTGGTGCCAATAATTATGGCTTGTGATGCCTTGATATCCTCTGGAGTAGTGTCCAGTGGCGAGATAGATCTGACATCCACATTTGTAATCTCAGGATTGTTGGCCCCGCTGATTACTGCTTCCAGCATTCTAGTAGTATTCACGGATGGAGCATGAGAGACAACCAGTAATCTTTTAGAGTTGACCATAGTGCAACGCTTCTCCTGCGGGAGGGTAAAAAAGCAAATTAAAAATTGGATGATAGTCAGCGAGCCAACGCTAGTAGAGAAAGTATCGCACACAAAAAACCGGATCTGACTCAAATCTCCGCTAGCGCGGACATTGTTAAATTTCCCTTTATTTGTAGGGATCGTTAGTAATCTCCGGCTAAAAGCCTCGCAGTAATAATCGGGAATCTGGACATCTTGCTGACGGCCATTATCAGAGTGAAGCAGGCATTACACCTATTTTTCATTGCCCAGCTGGACTCCATGAAATTGATGATCGTATAGAGGATGATGTGTCAGCTGGAAACCCCTGACTGCTACCGGTAAAATCAGCGGTCCCGACGTTGTGCGATCTATCATTTAGTGCATTACAACTGGAACCTATATGAAATACACTATCAGGCCTGCCCGTCCGACTGACATGGATTCTATATACCTGATGGGAATCGATGTTTGGGGAGATGACTCATCAGAGGAACGCTATTTAAACGAATGCCGAACCAGTACCAAATACCAGAAGGGGCAATGGTATTGCCTAGAGTGTAATAGCTGTCTGATTTCATCGTTGGTTGTCTATAGAAACCATTTCAGGATACAGGAAAGGTATGCCGGAATTGGTTCAATATCCACGGAGCCACATCATCGAGGAAACGGGTTCGCGAGCAGGTTAATAAACAACCGTATAGAAAACTTAACGTCTGAGGGCTGTGCTGGTGTTTACTTACATAGTGAGACTGATTCTAGAATATACGAACGAATCGGATTCAGAAAACTGCAGTCATCCGAGGATAGTACCCTGATGTTTCTTGGCATTCATGATAGCGAGCAAGCGGTGCTACCGGCATATTTTTAACGCCAGGATTTATAAAAATGGATGTGCCACAGTCTGCGCTTGCCAATTCAGAGTGCAATCCTACACGTATGCGTAGTTTGGCCAAAGCCGCTACAATATCAGTGGCATACAAATATTGTTGCAGCCAAAGCCAAAAGCCGTAACGGAAGAACTATGCAGACAGACGCCGATGCTAGAACGTTAGCATTCTACGACACCAACGCTTCTGCATATTCCGAGAGAAAGCCCCGGCGCGAAGACATCGAAGCCTTGGGATACTTTATGGCGCAGATACCGAGCGAGTCAAAGATTTGTGACCTCGGTTGTGGCAATGGATGGGCCTCTGCAGAATTTGTGAAGAATGGACACTGCGTAATAGCTATCGACGGTTCTAGTGGGCTGGCCCTGGAGGCAAAGAGAAAATATGGACTAAACGTCGAAGTCAAGCATTTTGGTGAGCTTGAACTCAATCGTGAATTGGACGGATTGTGGGCGTGCTGGTCGCTTCATCATGTTTCAGCGACGGATTTCCCAAAGATACTACAACATGTCTCAACATTTATTCGCCCAGGCGGATTGTTCTTCTTCTCCATAAAAGGGGGTACGACTGAAGATCGCGATAAGAATGATCGTCTCTATGCGCGGTATGAATGGAGCGAGCTGTCAAATCTCATTGAAGACAACGTGGATGGAATGATTCTCAGCCATGTGAGCTGGACTGTATGTGAACGTGATGGCTCAGAATCGTTGCGGCATCAAGTATTTGTTAAGATCGCCACATGAGACCTATTGACTGCATGCAGGGCACGATGGAAACCACTCTACGGCGTGCTTCGGAATCTGACGCAGCCGGGTTCCTCGATCTATGGGATGCGTTGGACTCGGAGACCGAGTTTATGTTATTCGAACCCGGTGAGCGTAAAGCTACTTTAGATGCGCAAAAATCTAGATTGGCTAATGCGAACGCTTCTGACAACGTTCAAATATACGTAGTTGAAGATGTTAAGAAAGGCTTATTAGCGGGGTTCTGTGCAGGCAGTCGTACCAGTAATTTTCGTGATAGACATTCACTTCATATCGTTGTTGGAATTCGGCAGGCTTACACTGGAAGAAGTTTCGGATTCGCACTTTTATCACACCTGGAAAAATGGGCAGGTGATCATGAGGTAAGTCGCCTTGAGCTTAGCGTGATGGTAACTAATACAAACGCGATAGCGCTGTACAAAAAATTTGGGTTCAAGGTTGAAGGCACAAAGTCCAATGCAGTATTTCTTAAATCAGGGTTGGTAGATGAGCACATCATGGCTAAGCACATTTGAGTATTACAGCTAGTGTCCAGTTTCGTGCCTGACAGTCTGCCATGTTGTGGCGTTAGACAACACCTGCCCGGTAAGCCAGATGCAAGAATCTGAGGGTGTGATTTGGGGGCAGGTATCGTCTAACGCTACAACCTTGCCGACTAAGCGGTCACCACCAGGAATGCCCGCTATCGATGAACAGACGATTTAGCATTAGTGATACTGAGGATAGTAAATCAGACGATTCGGCAATTCCACCTCCATCGGGCTGTGATGATGAAGACGGCGGTTCAGGAGGATCAGCCCCAGCATCCCCACAGTGCAACTAAACACTTTGTTTGGAAAGTGTTCACCCTAGAGCGGACGTTCCTGTCAGGGGCCGCTTAGGCGGCAAGGTTCCCACAGCCGACATTTGAACGAATCATTCCACTGGCATCTATTGACCAAAACACAAATTAATAATCGACAGACAAGCTTCTCGACACCATTCCATGCCCGCCAGCCATCAGGCTTTGAATTCCACCTTTTTCAACGGAAAGCTCCACTGTGATCAGGCTTGGTGATGCTGGTTCCATGAATACTCCCTGTTCGATTTGAAAAGTATCTTTTTCGATGTGCAGATGATCATGGAGTACACACGCAAGTGGACCTGCTGCCATGCCTGTAGCGGATTCTTCTTCAATAGCATAGCGTGGTGCGAACATACGAGTCGTAGCATCTTTCTCCGTCGCATTGTTATCGGTGGTGAATACGTAGTAACCGATCAAATCCAATTTTTCGCTGATAGTCGAAATAAGACCGAAATCAGGATTTAAACCGCTTAGTGTTGCGCCGTCTTTCACCCCAACGACGACAAAGCTATTGCCTGTGTTTACCAGTATGGGGCTTACAGCACTGGAAAGATCGTTCTCGGTTATCCCGAGAGATTGAAGAACGTCGGCAACTGTTACTTCGTCTTTTTCCCATTGGCCCGCTGTACGATATTTCGGTGCTAGTTGTTCCATGTAGGCAGCGCCATTCTTGATCAATATCTTTCTTGGGCCATCCACGGTTTCCTTTGATGTCTCTCCGTCAGAAACGCGTCCAAGTTCGGCAAGATAGGAAAACGTTGCGATAGTGGCATGACCACAATGAGCGATTCGACGATTCGGCGTAAAGAAGTCGAGTTTAAAACCTTCGGTCTCAGACGAAGAAACAAAGGCTGTTTCAGACAGACCTATTTCCCCAGCAATACGAAGCATTTCCGCATCGCCAAGTTCGTCGGCATCAAGCACAACTCCTGCGGGGTTGCCACCCATACCACCGGTGACGAATCCGTTGACGATCTGTGCAGAAACAGTCTTAGTTTTAGTATGAGTAATATTCATGTAATTCTCCGAAGAAATTAGGATAAGTTGAATTTATATACCCAATTTAAGCGAAAAAATATGAAAATGGAACTCATATATACATGAGATATACTCACTAATATGGATCAAAACACAATAATTGCTAAACTTGCTCAGGCCTCACCGCTGCTAGCCGCGGTGGGTGAGGAATTGAGTTTTACTAAAGCTGCCGAACGCTTGAGCGTGGATCAGTCTGCGGTAAGTCACAGAATAAGATCACTGGAAGACGCGCTGGGTCACACCCTATTTGATCGCACTACACGACAGCTGCGATTGACTGAAATCGGAGAAATTCTCTGCCAAACATCAATTGATACCATGGCCAAGTGGGTTGCGTCCCTTGACAGGGTTGAGCGAAGCCGCTCGACCAACACGATTCAGCTTTCTCTACCATCATCATTGGCTATGAAATGGTTGATTCCGGCTTTGCCGAATGCCCAAGCGAAACATCTAAATATTTCGGTGGAGGTAAATGATGAGGCCGTCAATTTTCTTGAAAATGAAGCCGATGCTGCGATCCGCTTTGGCGCTGGACCTTATCCAGGGCTTCATTCAACGCTTCTCTCTCATTGCTGGATTCAGCCAGTTGTAAGCCCCCGATATGTGGGTGATGAACCCGCTGATGCCGCACTATTGACAAATCCGGAAACGATATTCCTTGCGGATCGCCGTGGCGAAATTGACGATACCGATTTTAGCTGGAATTACTATTTATCAAATACCGAATCGGAAATGAGCGACTTTAATCCTGACTATCAGTTTGATCGTGCCGATCTTATGCTTCAGGCTGTAATTGGAGGTTTGGGTGTAGGTCTCAGTCGAACACTCCTTGTCGAAGGTGATGTCGAGGCTGGATATCTCAAGCCTGTCGGCTCAGCAATCCGCATGCGATCGGATTATTGGCTCGTCTGTTCCGCCAGCTTTGCCGAAACGAAACGGTATGAAAGGCTGCGTGATTGGCTTCTATACGAAGTACAAACAACAACACGGGAACCAATTGGTGGTTCTGTGTAGAGCCTGGATTTTGTGAAACCAAGTTCAATCGAATTGTCTCCTATGGGCACCTTGCAGACCAAAAGAAGACCTCAAAAGATGTCCGGTTTCCGTCTTTAGACTGAACACTTTACCAAGCAAAGTGATGTGTTTTTGAGGGCAATTCTACGGGTCCTAGCTGGGGGCCTCAATCGGGTGTGCCCTGATGCACTTCCAGTAGAATAGGGTCGGGCGGACCCAAATCCGTTACATCCCTATATCTACGGATTTTATTGA
>Ga0209831_1000461_pt1 | contig 39190 bp, 21 predicted proteins | sample Maine_Asex4_meta_FD_187451 | JGI IMG/M metagenome (GOLD analysis project Ga0209831, IMG submission 187451) | Marine algal microbial communities from Maine, USA - Maine_Asex4_metaG (SPAdes) (version 2) | ecosystem: Host-associated > Algae > Red algae > Unclassified | place: Maine, USA | collected... | reverse complement strand
ATTAAAGATGGTTTTAAAGGCCAAATTTATTCTACCCACGCCACCCACGATTTGTGTTCTATTATGTTGATGGATAGTGCTTATATTCAAGAACGAGATGCTTATTATGAGAACAAACGTAAGAAAAGTGGGCCAAAAATAAAGGCTTTATATAACATTGACGATGTACAAGAAACCATGCAAAATTTTGTAAGCGTTGGTTATAATAGATGGTTAAAAATAAATGAAGAATGTGCTGTTTTGTTTAGAGATGCAGGCCATATTTTAGGCTCAAGCAACGTAACCCTAAAAATTAAAAAAGACAATTATCACGATACTTATTTTGGCTTTACAGGTGATATTGGCAGGCCCGATCGCCCTATTTTAAAAGATCCGAAACAAATGCCTGATTGCGATTATATTATTTGCGAATCAACTTATGGAGGGCAAAGCCACCAAAGCGCGCCAAAAGATGAACAAAGCTTGTTGGATATTATTACCCATACTTGTTTAAATAAAAAAGGTAAATTAATAATACCTGCATTTAGCATTGGCCGCACACAAGAAATTGTGCATATGTTAGATAAGTTGGCTAACAATGGTAAACTGCCAAGAATACCGGTTTTTGTTGATAGCCCTTTAGCTATTGACGCTACCGAAATTTTTAGAGTGCACCCAGATTGTTTTGACAAGAAAACTTTAGCATATATGCAAACCGACCCTAACCCGTTTGGTTTTAGCAACTTGCGCTATGTACGTGATGTGGAAGCTTCAAAAAAATTAAATCATTACGAACAACCCTGTATTATTATTAGTGCCTCTGGTATGATGCAAGCAGGTCGGGTAAAGCATCATATTTTTAACAGTATTGAAAACGAAAAAAACACCTTGCTTGTTGTTGGTTATTGCAGCCCTTCAACACTTGGTGGTTACCTAAAAAGAAAGCCAGAAAAGGTGAAAATTTTTGGGGAAGAGTTGGATGTGAAGATCGAAATTTTAGAAATGCACTCCTTTAGTGCGCATGGCGATCAGCAAGAAATGATTGACTTTTTAAGTAATCAAAATCGTAAAAAACTTAAAAAAATATTTTTAACCCACGGAGAAATTGACCGCCAAGAGATATTTAAAAAAGCTTTATTAGAAAATGATTTTAGAGAAGTGCATATACCTGAACTAGGAGAAACTGTAAAATTATAGAACTTGCTATAAGTTTTTAAACTACATCTACGTTTAACATTTGGCTAAGCTCTTTTAAAAAATTGGTTTCTTCTTCGCTCACACGGGTACCACCAAAACCAAGAAAGCCGCCTTCTTTTGCTGCCTCCGCTACTGTTTGCGCTATATTTAAAACCCAATACTTATATTCTATAATATGACTTTCAATTTCGTTTTTGTTTAACAATTCTATTACCTGCTGCAAATCGCCAAGCGCCAACTCTTTTACTTGTACAGCATTGGTGATTTTATTATCTTTAATACGCTGCATTGTTTTATCACGGTATGCGGTATAGCTTTCTTTAGCTTGTTCCGAACTTTTAGATTTATCAACAATTGCTTGAATTACATCGTTTTCAGGGTACATTTGTTTACCCTCAATTACACTACGCACGCTTGCCATTAATTCTTTTACCGTGCCCATACCACTACTTGCAGCACCTGCCATAGCAGCGCCTATTAATGATGGCGTACCAGCAATTAAATGCCATTCATCTTCTGTGTATCTATTTAATCTGTTCATCATTTTATTTTTTTAAGATGCAAAAATACAAAAAAGCCACTTACAAATTTTGCAAGTGGCTTTTTATAAAATATTTACCTTATTAATATTTTTTTGTTGATGCTGTATTCATTATTTTCTATTCGTAAAAAGTAGTAACCTGATGTTAAAGTGCTAACATCTAACCTCAAATTTTGCTCCTCTACTATAAAATCTTTTAAACAAACACCAATTGCGTTGTATAGTTTTAGATTGACATCTCCGTCTACTGCATTTTTAAATGAAATATTTATAAAATCTGATGCTGGGTTTGGTGCTACAACAAAAGCTGGTTGTTTTGTAATTTTTGCCTGGCCGCCTATAAAGCTGAAGTTTGAACTGAGCGATACCAAGCCTTCGTTGGTGGTACTCTGTATAAAAATACGATAGTTATCTCCATCTGGAACATTTGGAAACCAATAAAACAAACCATCATTATTAGTACTACCTGTTATTTGTTTAATTGTTTTATTTTGCTGCCTAAGTGTTAGCTTAACTCTATCTAAACCATTTACATTATTTAATAACTGAACCCATCTTACAACCAACATATTTTTTGAATTATAGGTTGTACTACTGGGCACTATAAAATTAAAGGCCGTGTGACTTGCTATTTTAAATGGTTCACTATACGCAAAAATCTTATTATTATCTTTACTTATTACTCTTATTCTGTAGTCAATTCTATAGTCTAATGGTAAATTTGGTTTTAGTATTAATTCTTCATATCCATCGCTTTTGGTTACGCCTGTAAAGCCACTTACCCATCTTCTATTATTGTATAACTGTATTATAACATCGCCTGATATTTGATCATCCCAAGTTAAAACAATATCATCACCTGGTAAATATTTGGTTGTGTTACCTAAATATCCATTGCTAATTTTCACATTGCTAATACCCTGTTGTGAGGTTATAGTAAATTTAGCACTTTCGGCAACAATTTCATTATTAATGGTCGATCTTATTTCAATATAATAATTGTTAGATTTTGGTATAGTAGGAACTTTAAAATTATAGCTTCCTGTATTTAAGTAATCTTTTTCTATTTCGTATGTTTCAACATTATCACTTTTTAGTGTTATTACCACTTTTTCGTTACTATTATACGACCATTTTATAGGTAAAGTAGCACCCGCAAAATAAGATTGACCATTTATGGGCGAACTTATTTGAATAAGTGGCCCTGTAGGCAGTTCTATACCATCTATTTTAATCAAAACATCTTTATATATCGTCTCATCATTTGATGATGTAATTCTTATATTATAATCCCCTGAATATGCATCTTTTGGTACTTCAAATTGTAGTTTTCTTCCATCAAAATTAAATTTAATTGTTTCATTTATTGCATTGCTTTTGTATAAATAAACATTTACATTAAAATCAGAATTTTGCTCCCATTCAATATTAATAATTTGCCCAAGGTTATAGGTAGCATTAAGTAAAGGCTTTTTTAATAATATAACCTCGGCTTCTTGCCTACCAAAAGAAAAATAATTACTCGGATACTTTTGTCCGTCAATATCAATACTTTCAATATTCCAACAGTATGTTTTACTGCTTTCAATATTTAAATTGGAAACAGTATGAGCACCTCCTTGAATATTTGTTTTAGTATAAACTTGTTTTCCAATTGATGTAGTAGCTACTTTATAGTTTTTGTTTGAAAACGCGTAAAAATAGGATGGAATTTCTTTTTCTGGATTTGCGCTTGTTAGTACATATATCACGCCAGCTCCATAAGCTATACCTTCTGCATTGTTTATGGCTTTTGAAAGCGTTCCGTTTGCGCCATTTTCACTTAAATCAAGCCTACTAATTTCGTTGCCATTTAAATCACATTCTATTAAAACATTTGATTGACTGCTTAACACCAAAAGATTGTTAGATGCTTTGGTACCATTTAATTCGCTAGCTTTGCTTAAATGAAATAAACCAGAAACATTGCTAATACCCCAATTTCGTGCTGCATCTTCCAAATTAAAAGGCTGACTTAAATTTGCGGGTGCGGTATCAAAATTTGGAGATTCCGCTGCTTTAAATTCAAACAACTGCATTGGTGATTTTTCTTTTGCTACGTATATGCTATTGTTAAATTGGTTGTAGGCAATTCCTTCTATGCCTTCATTACCGTTTCCATTGTTAATATTTAAATCATACTTTGGTACAAGTGGATATGTTATATTTACATACTTTCTAGGTTCATAATTTAAATAAATTAATTTTCCTGTTGCTTCGTCAGTTAAACAAAAATGATCATTGTATAAGTGTGTTAGTCCTTTATAATTTCTTACACTATTTTCAAAACCAAATAATCTATTAAACTTAACTCTTGTTAATGAGATTCCATAACCATCAAGCTGTTGAAATTCATCAGCGCAAATAACTAAAGGGCTTTGAAAACCTTCTGCCCAAGTTAAACCAGAGCTTTTTTTTGCATTCGAAACAAATTTTTCTCTTAATAGTTCATACGCTCCTAAATTAATACTGGTTGAGTAATTACCTTCCTCATAAACACATTCATTTATTTTTAATTCATAATTTTTAGAATCGCTAGTAGTGACCCACGTAAATGTTTGATTGGGTGATAGGCTTTTTGCTTGATTTGTTGGTTGCAATAAATACGGTGGTGAAAAGCAATATGCTGCCACGTACAGACACAATAAACCTGTAATTAAAAATAATTCTTTTTTCATTAATAGTTAATTTATATAAAATAAAATATCTGTAATCCTTTAATAAAAACAGTTGTAACTATTAGTGTAATATTGCTATGAGTTGATTGTAAAAGCTTGGGCACTTTTGTGTGACTTGATGCAAAATTATTTTTTGGTGATTTAATTAGATCAGTAATAGGTAAAAGGTATCAAAAATTTATTTGTAAAATTATTAAATGATGATTGTGAAAGTTAATATCGTTAAATTATTTACGTAATAAAATTATAATAATGCAATGATAGTATTTAAAAACAACATAAAAGAAAATTTAACCTTTTAGAGCAAATTAAATGACTTATACAAAATGTTACAATAGGTTAAGACTATTTAAAACGGTTATCTTAAACTCTTCTTAATAACACCTTTAAATTACGTTAGCGAGGGTATTATTTTTATCCTAAATATTGATTTACAAGTTAGATTTATTTTCTTTTATAAAAAAAAAGCCACTTTTAAGTTTTAAAAGTGGCTTTTCCTTTTCCAAATGTTTTACTCAATCAATATTTTTTTGTTAACTGTGTATTCTTTGGTACTCACATTTAAAAAATAGAAACCTGCTTTTAAAGTACTAACATCTAACTTTAAATGTTGCTCTTCAACTAAAGTGATATCTTTTAAACAAGCCCCATTTGCAGCGTATAATTTTAGATTAGTAATTCCATCTAAATTTTTATTAAATGAAATATCAACAAAATCTGATGCAGGGTTTGGTGATACCACTAAATCAGGTTTTTGCATTAATTTTGCTTGCCCATTTTCAAAGCTAAAGTATAAAGAAGAGGACACTAAACCAGGGTTGGTGGTACTCTCCATAAATATACGATAGTTACTACCATCTGGTACATTTGGGAACCAATAAAACAGACCATCATTATTAGTGTTACCTATTATTTGTTTTACTGTTTTATTTTGTTGCATAAGTGTTAGCTTTACTCTATCTAATCCACTTACATTATTTAATAATTGCGACCATCTTACAACCAACATGTTTTTTGAATTATAGGTTGTACTTATTGGCACAATAAAGTTAAATGCTTTGTGACTTGCTATTTTAAATGGTTCACTATAAGCAAATACTTTATTATCATCCTTACTTATTACACGTATTCTGTAGTCAATCCTATAATCGAGTGGTAAGTTTGATTTTAGTATTATTTTTTCATACCCATCACTTTTAGTTACTCCAGTAAAACCAGCAACCCATCTTGTTTTATCGTATAATTGAATAATAACATCACCAGATATTTGGTCATCCCATGTTAAAACAATATCATCTCCGGGTAAATACTTCTGTGTATTCCCTAAATATCCATTACTTAATTTTACATTTTTAATACCTTGTTTTGATGTAATTGTAAACTTACCACTTGTACTAACAACAGTATTGTTACTTGCCGACCGTATTTCTATATAGTATTCGCTTGATTTTGGTATAAAAGGAACTTTAAAATTATAGCTACCTGTGTTTATATATTCTTTTTCTATTTCGTGTGTTTCATTAGTATTGCTTTTAAGCGATATTGTTACCTTTTCATTTCTATTGAACGCCCATTTTATTGGTATAATAGATTGCGGTAAGTAAGATTGACCAATAGATGGTGAGCTTATTTGAATAGAAGGATTACCAGTTGGCCCATTTGTACCATTTTCATCTACCACTTCTTGACCAATTGGAATGAAATCTGCATTAACTCTAATTGCCGTGCTTGCATATTTACTTTCATCATCTGCAAATGCTATTTTAATACTAAAGTTATTGCCTGTTAACGTATTACTCGGAATTTTAAATTGCAGCCTTCGGCCTTCAAATCTTAATCCTGGTGTTCGAACGGGAGTAGTACCTTTATAAAAATAAACATTTACTTTAAAGTTTACATTTTGCTCCCATTGTATATCAACGGTTTCCCCTGGTTTGTATACCGTATTAAGCAGAGGTGTTTTTAATGAAATAGTTTTTTCAATTACTGGCTCAGTTGGTTTTACAGCAGTCTCACCGAAGGAGTAATAATTGCTGGAATACTTTTGTCCATTAATATTGGTACCATTAATATTCCAACAGTATGTTTTGTTATTATCAATATTTAAATTACTTGCTGTATAAGAACCGCTTCTTATATTTGATTTTGTGAAAATCGGGTTACCAATTACTGTGGTACTTTCTTTATAGTTTTTATTACTAAAAGTATAAAATTTTGCCGGAATACCTTTTTCTGGAATTGCGCTTGTTAATATATGGATAATGCCGTTTCCATAAGCTATGCCTTGTGCATTAGCAACAGCCTTTGATAGGGTTCCATTAGCACCACCAGCATTTAAACTCATACTGCTTATTTTGTTACCCTTTAAGTCACATTCAATTAAAGCATACGATTCGTTACTTAAAACCAGTAAATTATTTGAAGCCTTTGTGCCATTTAATTTACTTGATTTACTTAAATGAAACAAACCCGATACATTTTTGATATTCCAATTTCTAGCGGCACTTTCTAAATTGAAAGGCTGAGTTAAATTGCCAGGTGAAGTAGCAAAATCTGGCGAAACGGCTGCTTTAAATTCAAACAATTGCATTGGTGATTTTTCTTTAGCCACATACATACTATTGTTAAATTGATTATAGGCGATACCCTCAATGCCTTGATTGATGTTGCTAATATTAATATTTAAATCATATTTTGGTGTTAAGGGGTAAGTTATATTTGCAAATGTTTGTGGTATAAAATCAAAGTAAATTAGTTTCCCTGTTGCTTCGTCAATTAAACCATAATGATCATTGTATAAATGAGTTATTCCTTTATAATTTTTTGCAAAATCTTTAAAACCAAATAATCTATTAATCATTCGGCCTGTTAATGAATTTCTGTAAGCATCAATCTGATAAAACTCATCTGCACACAATACTAATGGCTGCGAAAAACCCTCTGCCCAAGTTAAACCACCACCTTTTAATGCGGCAGAAATTTCTTTTTCTCTTAACAGTTCATAGTCTCCTAAGTTTATACTGTTTGTATAACTACTGGCTTCATAATCACATTCATTAATTTTTAATTCATAATTTTGAAAATCGTTATTAGTTACCCAACTAAACGTTTTATTTTGAGGTAGGTTTTTAACTTGGTTTTCTGGTTGTAGTAAAAATGGTGGTGTAAAGCAAAATACTGACACGTACAGACATAGTAAGCCCGAAATTAAAAAAATCTTTTTTTCCATAAATAGTTTAAATATAAATTTTAATCATAAAATAGTAGGCACGTTCAGCTAAGGTGTAACAGCTGTGACTATTTGTGTAAAATTGCTATATACGGTAATAAAAAATTTATAGTTTTAAGGTACGACTTGCGGTAATCTGTAAAATAAAGTAGGTAGATTTAGTTGTTAACAATAACTTATGCACATTAGTAAAATTAGTACAATTGCGCCTAAGCGTAATATTGTTGTGACTTGTTATGTAATTATTAGTTACAATTACAAACATAATATTATTTAACAACATAAAGAAATCAGTTTATAATTTTTATTAAAAAAAGGTTTTTTTTGAATCCTTACTCTCAATTGATTTATTATTACATTCGCAAAAAAATAACTCAACATATTATTTTATGAATAAAGCTTTCACATTTTTAGTAAATCGGCTTCAAAGTGTTTCAAGAGTGCTACTGTTTGTTGGTGCAGGATTGCTAATATCTTGGCTTTTCCCGCAGTTTCAGCAGTTTAAATATGAGTATAACATAGGTAAATTATGGGAGTATGATGACCTATATTCTGATTATGATTATGCAGTTAGGAAATTACCAAAAGAAATAGAATCAGAAAAAAAGAAGATAAAGAACCAATTATATCCATTTTATTCTTTAGTAGAAAACACTAAAAAAGAGGCATTAATAAAAGCAAAAAATGGCATTGAACAACTAATGTTAGATACTTCGGTACTAAAATTTGGAGATAGAAATGATTTGATTGAAGGCCTTAATGAAATATACACTACTGGAATACTTGATAATACACAAGCCTTAGCTTTAGATGATAATTTATGGCTGCTAACAGATAACAATACCTCCACACTTAGTAAGGCAAATGAATTTTATACCGTAGGGAGTGCCTTAAATGCCATTATTTATGAAGACATTCCTCTAAAAAACGAATTGTTATTACTTTTTGATGGCATATTAGAACCTAATATTGTTTATAATGAGATTGCTACCCAAAAACAACTTAATCAAGAACTTGAAAGTATTACCCCTTTTGAAGGTAAGGTTCAGAAAGGGCAGAAAATCATATCGAAAGGCGAATTGGTAGATGAGCAAAAGTTTAAACAAATTGAATCGTTAAAAGAAAACCGAAGTAAACAATTAGGCACATTTAATGGCAATACTGTTTATTTAGGGTATCTCATTATTATAACCATTATGCTAGTATTGTTTTGGAATTATTTAAAACAATTTCATAACGATGTTTTTAACAATACTCGTAAGCTCACTTTTGTTTTAAGTATGGTTATTGCTGCACTTTATTTTGTTTATCTATCTATTAATTTAGAGTGGCCAAGTATGTACATTATACCATTTTGTGGGCTAACTATAATACTTCAAACCTATTTTGGCAACCGTTTAGCATTTTATACTACAATAATTGCATTGTTTTTAGCAAGCATAATTAGCCCCTATGGTAAAGAGTTTTTATTAGTGCATTTTATAGCTTGTTTAGTGTCAATTCTTGCCAATGTAAATGCCTATTATTGGTCACGGTTTTTTCTTGCAATACTATACATTTTTATTGCATATTTAGCTTGCCATTTTGGTTTAAGTTTATATTTAGAAGGTAGTTTTAATGCAGTTAATTACGATGAGTTAAAATGGATTGGCCTTAATGCAACTTTAACCTTGTTGGCCTATCCACTAATACCCATATTTGAAAAAATATTTGGCTTTATTTCTGATATTAGTTTAATTGAATTGAGCGATGTAAATAAACCTTTACTAAAAAAACTGCAATTAGAAGCGCCAGGTACCTTCCAACATTCTGTTCAAGTAGCAAATTTGGCAGAAGCAGCAGCAAGCGAAATTAATGTAAATCCATTATTAGTAAAAGTGGCTGCCTTATATCACGATATTGGTAAAATTAAAAACCCACTTTTTTTTATAGAAAACCAAAATACCAACTTTAACCCACACGATAATTTACACTACGACGAAAGTGCAAAAATTATTATTAACCACGTAATTGATGGTATTGAAATTGCAAAATCGTATCGGTTGCCAAATATTCTTATTGATTTTATTAGAACCCATCACGGCACTTCAAAAACAGAATATTTTTATAGGAAATACAAAGAGCAAAACCCCGATATAGAAGTGGATGAAGCACAATTTCGCTATCAAGGGCCACTACCCTACTCAAAAGAAACTGCCATTTTAATGATGGCCGATACGGTGGAAGCCGCTTCAAGAAGTATTAAAAACCCAACCGAAAATGCTATTGATGAGTTAATTGAAAAACTAATTCGTAGCAAAATGGATGATGACCAGTTTGTAAATAGTGATATTACTTTTAAAGAAATAAGACAAGTAAAAAGGGTGTTTAAAAAGATGCTGAAAAGTATTTATCACGTTAGAATAGCCTACCCAGAAGATCAGAAAAAAGAAAAAGCTACATAAATGAATATTGCCACTTTAAAAGAATGGGCAGAAAAACTAATACCTCGTAAATACCTACGAGTAGCAGGTATGTATTTTTTAAGAGTTCAATATCCGCTACACAAAGGTGATAATGTAAAATGCCCCTGTTGCCAACACAAATTCAAAAAATTTTTAACCTACGGGGTAAAGGCCCGAGCAGGTGCTTTATGCCCATGGTGTTTGGCCTTAGAAAGACATCGCTTGTTGTGGAAATATTTGGAGGACAAAACCGACATTTATACCAAAGAATTAAGTGTTTTACATTTTGCACCCGAACATCAATTTCAAGAACGTTTAAAAGCCGCCAAAAATATTACCTATTTAAGTTGCGATTTAGATATGCCTACCGCTATGGAAAAGCAAGATATTACGAAACTAACTTATAGCGACAATAGTTTTGATGTTATATTATGCAACCACGTTTTAGAGCATATACCAGATGATGCAAAAGCAATGCAAGAACTTTATCGAGTTTTAAAACCAAACGGTTGGGCCATTTTGCAAACACCAATGTTAGCTAAACCCAAAACATTAGAAGACCTTACTATTACCAACCCCAAGGAGCGGGAGCGTGTTTTCGGCCAAAATGATCATGTAAGAATATATGGTGATGATAAAAGGCAACGTTTAGAAGCTGCTGGTTTTACAGTTTTGGTTGATGATTATGTGAAAAGCAACTTCATACCACAAAAACAACAATACTATGGCTTTGATACCAGCGAAATGATTTGGTTAGTAAAAAAATAAAAATATGCCACAGCTTTACTGTAACATATTTTTACTAAATTTTATTTTTTATACAATTTCTCAGAAATCAAAAAAGATTGACCAGTTTTGCCATCTGTTACTAAAAGTTGCATAAAATAGATTGATCCATTCGAATGGTTTTGTAATTTAACTTCACAACTATTACTGTCTATCTGAATATTGGCCTGTACAATTTGAGCGTTCATATTAAATACTTGTACCGTTTCAATTTCATAACTTGGATCGGCGTAGTTAATTTCAAAAATACCTGAACTTCTCGAAATTATGGATGCTTTTCGATTTGTGCCGCCACAGTTATAAGTACCAGAATATGAAGTCTTGCAGCCTTTTGCGCCTTTAGCGGTAATTTGGTATTCACTTTCACCTTGGTACGGCCCAAAAGTTATTACTTCATTAGCCGATACATTTCTGAGCGTTTTTATTCCATCAGAAACAGAACGATAAGCCCAATTGGGTGAAATACTTCCAACACCGCCATTAAACTTTAAATCTACATAATGCCCTTCATTTTCACACCTTTCATCAACCACGTTTATTGTTATTGGATCGAAGAAAGTATATTTCGCGCCATAAGATGTCCATACTGTACAATCATTATCGAAATCTGGAATACCATTTTCATTGGGTGGGCCAATAATTGCCGAAATATATAATGGTTGGTTATTGTAAGATGCTCCTTGGCTGGTAAAGCGACCTTGTGGATGTATTGCAATATAATTGCTTCCGTCAAATTCTTTTTCTTCGTGTATTAGATAGGCTTTAACGCTGTTTTCATCTATAGTAGAGAAAACCTCTCTTACATAAACCCAATCGCCTGCACAAACAAAACTGCTGGAGGTTTGCATAAGGCCAGCGTTATTTAAACATTCTTGTACACAATTTTCTTGATACCTAAAACCAAAATCCCAGTTTAAGTTTAAAGGTTGTGGCCTATTGGTAGTTTGAAGTTTAAAAAAATAATCTATTGAAGTATATCCATAACTAGAAGTATCATTAACTGTAAAATTAACGGTACAATTATTTGATGCAATGCTTTCAACTGATACATTATTTTGAGAATAATTTTTTAAACTGTTGCATATTACCGATGAAATACCAGTACCAGTATTTTCTGGAATTTGAAATTGTGCTTCAATTTGATCACCAACACACACATCATATTCAATATATTTCCTTTCAAAATCTTCATAAATTTCTTCTAAGCAGGTAATTGTAATGGGTTGAATAGAACCATCGGTAAGCACAGGCCCTTTTATTTCGTAATCAAACCTAACATAATCACCTTTTAAGTCTATAGCATTTCCGTTTACATCATACGCAAATAAACTTTCTCCACTAAAAGTTTTGATCTCATTCATGTTACCATTTTCATCAGTTCCTTGGCCAACTTCACCTTTATGGTTCAAACAATCGGCTTCCTGCTTTTGGCAAGCTTCAACAATAACTTTAATTCTTACATCAGGCTGATCATAACTATCACTATAATCACTTCCAGGGCCAGGGCCACAATTTGTAGCACAAAATTCAGTAGCATCTGTTGAAAATGTAAATATATTGGTATTGCTAGGTTTTATGGTTATTGTATTTGATTCACCAATTGTTTCCTCATTTACCATCCATTGCTGATTATTAAAACTTACTGTGCATTTAGTACAACCGAATGAAAGACCTGTTGCATCTGGATAATAAATGAAATCAAGCACTTGCATAGTAATAGAATCACCTTCGCAAATTTGATAAACTCTGTCGTACACTTCTTCATCTGTTATTGATGGAGCTTCGTATGTGAAAGAATTATTTTCAGGGTTGGCATCAATATAAACATCGGGTATTTCAACTGAAAAATTAAATGTATGAGTGGCACTTTCATCCAAGTTAAAATTTTCAATTCGTACTGTAGTGTATTTATCAAAGAAAACTTCTTTGGCATACCACCTCCAATTATAGTTGCTTCCGTCAATTGGTTCTTGCGTTATTCCATTATAAGTCCAATTAATAATAAAATCACTTACATCAACATTCCCCTTATTTTCTATTTTAACCAGCATTACATCAGGGTTTACGGCTGGTATTTTAACAGTAGCAATAGCTAAATCTACTTTTGCACTATTTTTATTTATAAAATAAGTAAGCTGGGCTAATGGTGAGTCACTCAAACTTGGTATTTTAATTGATGCAGTTATTTCATAATCTTTATCTGCCTCAAAAATATATTCGCCCAACATCAATATATTATCGCCTTGTATATCTTCAATTAATACAGGGCTTTGCTCAATTCCATTAACCGACCAATTAACATAAACTGCTTCGCTAAAAGAAGCATTAGTGTTATTGGTAAGTGCTATGTTTACTTCTTGCTGACCTTCGAAAGCTATAGATTGCGGTGAAATGAATTGATTTATATTGAAACTGTAATTGCGATTAAATTTATAGGTTTTATATAAAGTATCGTTAGCAAAATTTAAATCTCTATTTCCATTGGGGTTTACAGGATAAGCCTTTAGTTGATACTCAGTATCGGGTTCAAAGTAAAACTCTTGTTCCGACCTTACCGTAAATCTTCGGCCAGAAAATATGGAACCTGTTACCTTTTTAGTTTCTATAATTGTTCCATTAATTTCAATAACAAAGTCTGTTTCAAATAACTTGCAAGGGCCATTATTTTTAAATTCGAATCTAAAGCTTTTACTACCTTCAGTTGATACATAAGTGGGATAACTTACTTTTACTGCTTCTATATCAATTTTATTATCGCCAGCAACAGATTGATCGACTGTTGAAGTGCAGTTAGAATCGTATAATGTTTCTACCAAATTAGTTTCATTAAATTGATTGCAGCTTAGGCTATTTTGTTTTTGACAAAAAAGTACGCCATCACAAGTATAAATTTCTGAGCCGCTTCCGTTTAATTCGGGAAATATCTCCAGGTAGGTGTTGCCATTTAACTCAAATAATTTAACATAATCATAATAGCCAAATCCATTGTCGTCTTCAAAATTAATTAACTCATTTAGCCACGGTAATTCTGTAAAAGGATCAGTTACATTACATAAAGAATTTGAACATTCTTCTACGATTACCTCAAATAAATCACTAACATAAGCACCTGATAAACAAGCCTCTGCATTTGGATAATAATAATCTGGAGCTTGCGGACCAGGTACATAACGACTTGAAACTATATAAGAAGTTGTGGTAGAAGGAGCTACGGTATAGCTGTTTCCAACTACATTAATGAGACCTTCTGTTGGTTCAATTATTGTTTCAATTAAATAGCTACAAATTATTTGAGGTGTACCAATGGGGCCTTGTGCAGGACTTTGTGGTTGAGATGGCATAGTAATACCACTTAAAACTACTTCTTCGCCGGCGCAAATAGTAATAGCAGGTTGTTCAACGATTTGAGCTTTTGCTATAATAATGCAACTAATTTGTAATAAAAAAAATAAGAAGGTTATTACAAATAATTTGTACTGCTCTTTAAAAGCAATACTGCCATTATTATTAAAAGCGTGGGTGAATAATCGTTTAGAAATACTTAAATGTGTCATCATAATTTTGTTAAATTTTTAATATAGTGAACCTTATTTATTTTGTTTTTTAAATAAGAAGACAAATTTATTTAAAAAACATCATTAAAAATACTAACAAATTATTAGACTTGTGACACAAAAGCATAGTTAAAAATACAACTATTCAATATAACTCATTGAAAGTAAATGAGTTAGTAAAAAATTAAATACCTAATTGTATGTTTAGTAAATGAATCTTCTACTTTAACTTATTTGAAAATCACTATCACTTTTAACCTCCAAAAATTAAATTAAATATATCGTTACCTAAGGCAAACACCATAAAGGCCAACAACAAAACCATACCAACAACTTGTGCTTTCATTAAAAAACTTTCGCTTGGTTTTCTGCGCGTAACCATTTCCCAAAGTAGAAAAATTGCATGTCCACCATCTAAGGCAGGTATGGGTAATAGGTTCATAAATGCTAAAACGAAGGATATTAAGCCCGTCAATTTCCAAAATACATAACCATTCCACTCACTTGGAAAAAAAGTGATCAAACCAATAGGGCTTTTTATATTTTTGCGCACACTTTCTTCGCCTCTTGCCATACGGCCAAAACCTTTTATATTAGTGTAAATAGTTTCCCAGCCATCGGCCATACTATATTTAAAGGCTTCCCCAAAATTATAGGGTTTAAAGTTATATATTTCTCTATAGTTAAGTGATGGTGTAACAAAACCTAATTTACCATCATCGGTTACAGAAGCGGTTACCTTAAGTGCTTGCTTATTTCGTTGTAGGCCAATGCTAATTTCCTCTCCTTTAAGCTTGTATAGCATACTACTTAATTGCGGAAAATTAAACACTTCAACACCGTTTAAAGTTTTGAAAATATCTCCCTCCAAAATGCCTGCCTCGGCGGCATTAGAATTGTCGGTAACCTTTTCAACGGCAACAGGTTGTTTTATATTTGGGCTAAAAAATGGTCTTTTAAAATCTTCAAAAGGAATATCTTTTACAACTACTTTTTGTAGTTGACCATTGCGCTCAACATCTACTACCGAACCTATCATTGTGGTAATGCCACCAGCATCATTAAAACGTTTAATAGGTTTATCGTTTACTGCTATAATTTTATCGCCAGTTTCAAAACCTTGTTCTATGGCTAATTCGTGGGCATAAACACCTGAAGTTACTGCTTCGTTGGGCAAATAATCTTTAACATAAACTTTGTAAGTCATAGTAAAAATAGCCAAGCCCAAAATTACATTAAACACAACACCTGCCAACATTACCACCAAACGTTGCCAAGCTGGTTTACTTCTAAATTCATTTGGTAAAGGCGCTTTATCCATGTTTTCTGTGTCCATCGATTCGTCAATCATTCCATAAATTTTGACGTAACCGCCTAAGGGCAACCAACCAATTCCGTATTCGGTTTCTCCTCTGGTAGTACTCCATAGTTTTTTATCCCAAGCATCAAAAAATATAAAAAATTTATCAACCCGCATACCAAAAGCTTTGGCTGCTAAAAAGTGGCCTAACTCGTGTATAAAAACCAAAATAGTTAAGGCAGCTAATAATTGAAGGGTACTAAACAAAAAATCCATTAAATAATTTTATTACAATTGGCAAAGTTACTATTATAGTTAGTTAAAAAGGCTAAACAAAGGCATTTATTGTATTAACGAAAATTAAAAAACATATTTAAACAACAGCTTTATTTTCACATTTTTTTATGCGTTATAACAGCCCTCACAGGTCTTTCGTTTCTAACACAAAATAAAATTATTCCTAAATTATGGACAGTTAACATAATTGATATGGATAACATTGTTATACAAATCGTTCAAGCCAGCTTCAATACAATTATCTTTAAATGTTATTTTAAGATATAACCAACGAAAGAGATGAAATCGAACAAAAAAAAAAATAGTAATAAAGCCAAGCCTTTAAAAGCTAGAGGAAAGAAAAAGCAATACTTCGCTTTTATTAGAGATGGAAGATTAAGCAAAATAGCGGGTTCGATTTTATTGCTACTTACCTTATATACTTTCATTGCATTAATATCGTATTTATACACTTGGCAGGTAGATCAAAGTAAAATTGCGACAATGAGTTGGGCAGAATTGTTAGGGTCAACCGCAGAGTTAGAAAACAGCCTCGGCAGATTAGGTGGTTTGTTGGCGCATCAACTTATATTTTGCTGGTTTGGCTTAGCTAGTTTTATTATTCCTATTTTAATGTTGTTTGTTTCTTTAAAGTGGTTGTTTCAACTAAAGTCAATGCCTTTTCATAAGTATTTGGTGTACGGTATTTTTATTATGAGCTGGTTGTCCGTTTTTTTAGGCTTTCTATTTTTTAGTAATGCTTTTGCCTATGGCGGTGGTTTTGGTAAAACAATTGTGGTTTGGTTAAACAGTTTTGTTGGTCACTTTGGCACTATGGCTTTTTTAGTTTGCTTGTTGTTTATTGTAGGATTTTTTACTTTTAATATTAACATAGATTTCAATTTCCCTTCATTTAACTTTAAGCTACCTAAGTTTAAAAGACCCAATTTTAGTTGGTTAAAATTTAAATTTCCTTCACAGTTAAAGCCTGCTGCTACCAATAATCAACCTGTTGATGGCAATACATTTGAGTTTAAAACACTAAGCCCTCAAAAGAAAACTCGACCAGCAAGAAAGGGTAATCTGTTAGATGTTAATGAATCTTTATCATTAGAAATTTTGAACGGGGAGGAGGAAGAAAAATCAAATGCATCAAAAGATCCTACCACATTAATTATTGAAGAAGATGTAGCATTACCTTTTCCAGAATTGATAAAAAGGCAAGAAACACCGATGGATTTACACCTTAACAAATCTGCTGTTAATGAGCAAGGCACACACTTAACTATTGATACTATTTACGACCCTACAAAAGATTTAGCAGATTATAAGTTTCCTGAAATTGACTTTTTAGAACAGTATGGTAAGGATGAAATTACGATTGATCGGCAACAGTTAGATCAATACAAAGATCAAATTATTGAAACCCTGCTTAACTATAAAATTCAAATTACCAAAATAAAAGCAACCGTTGGGCCTACTGTTACCTTATACGAAATTGTGCCTGCACCCGGGGTAAAAATTTCACGTATTAAAAACTTAGAAGATGATATTGCTTTGAGTTTGGCTGCCTTAGGTATACGTATTATTGCGCCAATGCCAGGCCGTGGTACTATTGGTATTGAAGTGCCTAATAAAAAGAAGCAGATTGTTTCTATGCATACGGTTATTGCTTCCGATAAATTTCAAAGCTCTAAATTTGATTTGCCTATTGCTTTGGGTAAAAATATTTCTAATGAAGTGTATGTTACCGATTTGGCCAGGTTGCCACACTTGTTAATTGCTGGTGCAACTGGTCAAGGGAAGTCGGTTGGCCTAAATGCAATATTAGTTAGTTTGTTATATAAAAAGCATCCTTCGCAATTAAAATTTGTTTTGGTAGATCCTAAAAAAGTAGAGTTGAGTTTGTTTAATATGATTGAAAATCATTTTTTAGCCAAACTACCTAATGAAGAAGAAGCCATTATTACCGATACCCGAAAAGTAGTGACCACTTTAAATGCTTTGTGTATGGAAATGGACGACCGCTACGATTTGTTAAAAAAGGCTACTACCAAAAATATAAAAGAATACAATGCAAAGTTTACTAAAAGAAGATTAAATCCAAATAACGGGCATCGATATTTACCTTACATAGTTTTGGTAATTGATGAGTTTGCCGACCTAATGATGACTGCCGGAAAAGAGGTAGAAATGCCAATTGCCCGGTTAGCGCAATTAGCTCGAGCAATTGGCATACATTTAATTGTGGCCACACAAAGGCCGTCGGTTAATATTATCACAGGTACAATTAAAGCCAACTTTCCGGGTAGAATTGCTTTTAAGGTAACTTCAAAAATTGATTCGAGAACGATATTAGATACTGGCGGTGCGGATCAGTTGATTGGCCGTGGAGATATGTTGCTTTCCATCAACAGCGAAATTGTACGTTTACAATGCGCATTTGTTGATACACCCGAAGTAGAACGCATAGCAGAATTTATTGGCTCGCAACGTGGCTATCCTGATGCTTTTTTACTACCCGAATATTTAAGTGAAGAAGAGGCTGCCTTAAAAGGAGAAGTTAGAGTGCAAGACCGTGATGACTTATTTGAAGATGCTGCCCGCTTAATTGTAACGCACCAAAGTGGCAGTACTTCTTTAATACAACGTAAAATGAAATTGGGCTACAACCGTGCCGGCCGTATTATGGATCAGTTAGAAATGACAGGTATTGTAGGCCCAGGAAAAGGCAGTAAACCACGTGATGTTTATGTTACCGATATGTATGCTTTGGAGCAGATGTTGGGGAATGGCTAACGTCTTTTACACATCCTTTAAAGCATAATTTGTACTTCGGCCACCGCTTGCCAATTTTATTAAAATGTTTTTCTTTATAAGATCGTTGATATCTCTTAAAGCGCTATCGGCAGAGCATTTACATATTTTGCCCCATTTGGTAGAAGTTAATTTCCCAATAATTCCATCTAACAATTTGTTGAGCATTAAATATTGACGTTCATTTAATATTTTGCCTGAATGTGTTTTCCAAAAGTCAGCTTTAAACAATTTTTCTTTAAGTGATTTGTTGGCCGTAACTATCGAAGCAGAAAAGCAATTGAAAAACCAAACTATCCATTCTGTAATATCTAAGTTACCTTGTTGTGTTTTTTCTAAGATGGCGTAATATGCTTTGCGCTCGTTTTGTATTTGGTTGCTCAGGCTATAAAACCGTTGCGATGTTTTATCCGATCTGGCCAAAAGCATATCGGTAACGGCACGGGTAATTCTTCCATTGCCATCATCAAAAGGGTGAATAGTTACTAACCACAAATGTACCACCGCAGCTTTTAAAACCGTATCTAATTTATCTTCTTCATTTAGCCATCTTAAAAAAACTTCATTTCTTTTTTGATTAGCTTTGAATCTGGTGCTTCACAATGAACCTTTTGTTTACCCAATGCACCCGATACAGCATGCATTGGCCTGGTAGTATCTTCTCGCCAATTGCCTACCACAATTTTATATCTACCGCTGCGCCTAGTCGGAAATAAAGCAGAATACCAACCAAATAATCTTTCTGCAGTTAGTGCTATTTGATAATTTAGTGTTGCATCTAACATCATTTCTACCACGCCGTCCACATTTCTTTCGGAAGGTATTGTACCTCCAACATCCATGCCCAGTTTACGGGCAATTGAAGAACGCACTTGATCTTCTGCCAAATGTTCCCCTTCAATTTCTGATGATTTTAATACATCTAAAATAAGCGTATTTAAAAAAGTAATGTTGCCCGAATCGAAACCTAAAGATTCCATTTTACCAAGCAATCTTCCTTGCTGGTTTCTGGCTTCTCCCATAAGTTGATTAACTAATTGCTCATCTCAATAGAAGTTGGGCCAATCATCTTCTTCGTGTGTATAAATTTTAAATCTCCGCAAAACTATTTACCTAACTCTATTTCAGCTTTCAACAAATCAACAGAGTTGCCACCTATCATTACATCAAACCTACCTGGCTCAACAATATATTCCCCTTCATTATTATAAAAACCAAGCTCTTCATCTGTTAAAAGAAATTCTATTGTTTTAGTTTCACCAGCTTTCAGTTTAATCTTTTCAAAGCCTTTTAACTCTTTTACGGGGCGAGTTATAGAAGCAAAATGATCTCTAATATACAGTTGAACTACTTCCTCCCCAACTAGGTTTCCTGTATTTTTCACTGCTACATTTACTGTAAATCCTTCATTAGTTTTGGTTGTATTTAAGTTGCTATATTCAAAAGAAGTATAACTTAAACCATAACCGAAAGGATAAAGTGGGGCATTAATTTCATCTGTGTAATGAGACCAAAAAACCATGTCAATTGGCCCTGGTCGGCCAGTATTTTTATGGTTATAATAGATGGGCACTTGTCCTACATTTCTTGGAAAAGTCATTGGCAATTTACCCGATGGGTTATAATCGCCATATAAAACTTGAGCAATAGCATCGCCACCTTTTGAACCCGGTTGCCAAGCTTGTACTATTGCCGGAACATTTTCGGCTGCCCAAGTAATTGAGAGCGGACGACCACTCATTAAAACCAACACCACTTTTTTATTGACAGCGTATATTTTTTCTAATAGTTGTTGTTGTAAACCTGGTAAATTTATATTTGCTCGGCTTCTGCCTTCGCCCGATTGATAACCGTGCTCTCCTAAAACCATCACGACTACGTCTGCTTCTTTGGCTGCTTCCAAAGCTGCTTCTATGCCAGCTACATCGGTATTATTAATATCCAACTCAAAAACAAATTGTTCTTTTCCTTTAAAAAGTTGCACCCCTTGTTCATAGGTAATTTCATTATCTGGATATTGTTTTAAACCTTCCAAAACCGAAACAGCCGAGTTGTCTTCTGAGCCTAATCGCCAGTTGCCCAATGGACTATTTTTGTCATTAGCTAAATGACCAATCAATGCTATTTTTTGCCCACTCTTTTTTAAAGGCAACAAATTATTTTCGTTCTTTAACAATACCATCGATTTTTTGGCAACCGCTAATGCGGCCTCTAAATGTTCAGCATTATAAATCAATTCTTTTTCCCGTTGTTCATCACAATATTTATAAGGATCTTCAAACAAACCCAGTTGATGTTTTACCCTTAATATTCGACTAACGGCATCATCAATTATTTTTTCTTCAATACTTCCATCATTAACCAAGTTTATTAAATGCTTAATATATAAATGTGATTCCATGTCCATATCGCTGCCAGCGGCGGCAGCTATTTTGGCCGCATCTTTACCATCTTTAGCAAAACCGTGTGGTATCATTTCGTTAACCGAACCCCAATCAGAAACCATAAAACCTTTAAAGGCCCAATCGCGTTTTAATACTTCTCTTTGTAAAAATACATCGCCCGTTGCGGGTATGCCATTAAGTTCGTTAAAGCTGTTCATAAAAGTAGCTACACCTGCATCAACGGTTGCTTTAAAAGGTGGCAATACCACGTTGTATAAAGTAGATAAACCAATATCGGCCGTATTGTAATCTTTACCTGATTCGGCAAAACCATAAGCAGCAAAATGCTTGGTACAGGCTGCAATAGTATTACTTTTAGATAAGTCATCGCCTTGAAAACCCTTTACCCGAGCAACCGCAATCTTACTTGCTAAATAGGTATCTTCTCCGGCGCCTTCCATCACTCTGCCCCAACGTGCATCTCTCGAAATATCAACCATAGGTGCGAAAGTCCAGTTTAAACCTGTGGCCGCAGCTTCGGTTGCACTAATGCGAGCAGAAAGTTTGATGGCCTCCAAATCCCAACTGGCCGCTTCTGCTAAAGGTATAGGGAAGGTGGTCCGATAACCGTGTATTACATCAAAACCAAACAATAAAGGAATACCTAAACGAGAATTTTCAACGGCCAGCTCCTGAAATTTACGGACATTTTTAACGCCTTTTACATTAAGCATGGCGCCAACTTTGCCTTCTTTAATATGATCGTATTTTAATTTTTGCGCTCCTTCGGCAGGAGCAGGCCCGGTAATATCTAAAAAGCTGGTATATAAATTCATTTGACCAACCTTTTCTTCTAAAGTCATTTTGGCCAATAAATCACTTACAAAAACATCCATCGTTTTAATTTTTTTAGCTGGTATTGTGGTTACTTTTTTCTGAGCAAAAGAACATCCTACAAAAAAAATTGAGGTGAATAACAAGGCAAAAATTAACTTAAAGTTTAACATTTTGGTTAACTGATTTATTCTATGAAAAGTAGACATAAGACGCTATTACAGTTATAACAATGGCTAAGCCCACAGGTTTAACATATTGATATGGCGTAATGTCAACTTGTTCGGTATAAGCTAATTCAAAAGCTTTTTCGCGTGGTTTTATCATACCAATTACAATCATTATTATAACGTTCATTACAAATAATATGGCCATTATGTGTAAAAAGTGCGGGTAATTTTCTTCACCAAATACGTGTTTTTTTAAGATAAATTGACTGATGAAGTATAGCACCGAGCCTAATACAATGGCAATTTTGGCAGCTATTGCTGGTATGTATTTGGTTAAGTAGCCTACTACAATAATAGTTAATATTGGTATGCTGTAACAACCATTTATTTCTTGCAGATAGCCAAATAAACCATCGGGCGCATTGGCAATAAATGGTGCAATAAACATTGCAAAAAATGCCAGTAATAAGCCAAACCGCTTACCATATTTTACTATTTGTGCTTCGGTAGCATCTTTATTAATATGTTCTTTGTAAATATCCAACCCAAATAAAGTAACTGAACTATTGAGCGCACTATTAAATGAACTTAAAATAGCCCCAAACAAAACTGCTGCAAAAAGACCAACCATAGAAGCTGGTAAAACCGTTTTTACTAATTTAGGATAAGCTTGATCTGCAATCTCTAAATCTCCTTTAAAGATGTAAAAAGCAATCATACCTGGTACTACTAAAATAAGCGGCCCTAATATTTTGAAACCAGCTGCAATTAATAAACCTTTTTGACCTTCTTTTAAACTTTTTGCGCCTAAAGCTCTTTGTATAATCGCTTGGTTGGTGCCCCAATAAAAAAGTTGCACCAACATCATACCTGTAAAAATAGTGGAAAAAGGTACGGATGCATCCGATCCGCCAATAGCGTTAAATTTATCAGGATCATTATTATATAAGTTAGTTAGGCCTGTTATAATCGAGTCATCTCCAATATATTTTAAACCTAATACGGTAATCATAATACCACCAAAAAGCAAACCAACAGCATTAATAGTATCAGAAACGGCGACAGCTTTTAAGCCCCCCCATATAGCGTAAAAAGAACCGATGATACCTAATGCCCAAACACATAACCACAAGCAGGCGGTATGCGATATACCTAAATTTGCTGACAAATCGAACATGGTGACCATGGCTAAGGCACCAGAATATAAAACAACTGGTAAAAGTACAATTGCATACCCAGACAAAAACAAACCCGATGCAATGGTTTTTGTAGTGGTATCGTAACGTTTTTCTAAAAATTGAGGCACCGTTGTTAAGCCGCCTTTTAAATACCTGGGTAAAAGAAATAGCGCAGTAACTACCATTGCCATAGCTGCTAAAGTTTCCCAACACATTACTAAAATACCTTCGGTAAAAGACTGCCCGTTTAAACCTACAATTTGCTCGGTAGATAAATTGGTGAGCAGCAAGGATCCCGCTATTACTCCTGCTGTTAAACTTCTGCCTCCTAAAAAATAACTTTCACTAGTATCTTCTGCCTTGCCTGCCAAAAAATATGAGGCTATAGCTACTAAAGCGGTAAATAATAAAAATGTAATAATTGCCATTGGATAAATATAATAAGATAATTAGGTATGCAAATAATAGTTTATCATTTTTATCTGTTTGAGTCAATTTTGAGCTAAAAAACAATATTGTATCAGCTCAGATAATTTTAAAAGTATATGAAAATCAGTATTTTAAGATTGCTTCAAAAAATTTAAATTAAATGGGTATTTTGTTTGGGGAAAAGCAGAGGTTATAAGTTTTATGTTATACAAGATGAAATTCTGCTTTATCGAAAGAAAAAGTTGTACTTTTAAAACAAAAAAATGACTTTAGAAATTGCTAATGAGATAAGTGCAAAACTTGGTCTTAATGAAAATGAATTATTGTTAGAACTTGCTATTGTAATGTTTATACAAGAGCGCCTAACCCTTGGTCAGGCAAGTAAATTGGCAAGGTTGCATCAAACGCAGTTTCAGAAAAATTTAGCAAAACGGAAAATTCCGATTCATTATGGCGAAGAAGAGCTGATGAACGATATAGAAACGCTAAAAAATCTCAACCTATAATTATTGGTAGTTGTTAGCGACACCGCTCCAATAAGTAATTTAATTCAAATTGGCAAACTCCATGTACTACAACAATTATTTGGGGAGATAATTATTCCTTCTTATGTAAATGAGGAGGTAAAAAGGTTAAGTGAGTTTGGTTATAATTTGAAGGAATATCAAAATACATCTCGGATAAAAATATAAGTTGCATTAGATTTAAGTTTAGTAGCTGAATTAGAAATATAGTTAGATAAAGGAGAAGCCGAAGCAATTGTAATTAGTAAAGAATTAGGTGCTAAAATTTTGATAATTGATGAACGACTGGGAACAAAAAAAGCAAAGTCATTCGGTTTAAAAACTATTGGTTTAATTAGATGTTTAATTGAAGCTAAACAACAAAATATTATAAAAGACTTAAAACCTATTGTTGAAGAGTTAGAATACAAAGCAGGCTTTTACATTGGCGATCACCTGAAAAATAAAATTTACAAAATAGTTAACGAATACGATCTTTAAAGTTCTTTCAAAATATTAAGAGACTGAAAATAATAAGTATATTAGGTTTGATCAAATTATTATAAAGAAATAAACTTATTTTGCAGCAGCCAAATTAAGTTATGAAACAATTTTATATTATTATTATTAGCTGCATCTTATCAATCAACCTTTGTGCACAAACAGCTGCACCTAAAAGTGCTACCGATATTTATAACGATATTCAAAAGCTTAACTTTTTGGGTTCGGTATTGTATGTTGCTGCACATCCCGATGATGAAAACAATAGTATGCTTTCGTACTTGGAAAACAAAGTGCATGCCCGTACTGCTTATCTTTCGCTTACCCGTGGCGATGGTGGTCAAAATATAATTGGTACAGAACTAAGAGAATTATTAGGCGTAATAAGAACACAAGAAATGTTGGCTGCCCGCAGAATTGACGGTGCAGAACAATATTTTTCAAGAGCCAACGATTTTGGTTTTTCAAAAAACCCTAATGAAACTTTGGGTATATGGGGCAAAGAAATTATTTTGGAAGATGTGGTTTGGGTGATCCGAAATTTTAAACCCGATATTATTATAAATCGCTTTAACCATAGAAACCCCGGCACTACACATGGGCATCATACAGCAGCATCACTTTTATCTTTAGAGGCTTATAATATGGCGGCTGATAAAACTGTTTTCCCTAAACAATTAGATATGGTAGAAACACATCAAACCCAATATTTATATTTTAATACTGCCGAAGGTTTTTATAAAAACAAAGCCGAATTTCAAAAGGATAAAGAAAGCTTTTATACAATTGATGCTGGTGAATACTATCCTACTCAAGGCCTGTCGAATACAGAAATTGCGGCCATCTCTCGCAGCGAGCATCAATGTCAAGCAATGGGAACTACACCAACAAGAGGCACTAATATTGAATATTTAGAATTGCTAAAAGGTGAGCCAGAAAACGAAGATGATATTTTTTCTGGCATTAATACTACATGGAGTAGAATTGAAGGTGGCGAAAAAATTGGTACTATAATGCAGCAAGTAAAAGCGGATTTTGATTTTAAAAATCCTTCATTAAGTATTGTAAAGTTATTAGAAGCATACCAATTGATAAAAGCTTTAGCAGATGACCATCATTGGAAAGCCAGCAAGCTTTCTGAAATTCAAAACATCATTATTAATTGTGCAGGTTTATTTTTAGATGCCTCCACAAAAGAAAGTTCGGCTTGCGCTGGAGATAGTTTAAATATTAATATTGAAGTAGTGAATAGAAGTGATGTGGCTATTGAATTGAACAAAATAGAATTTACAAATATTGATGCAACACAAGCTGCTATTTCGCACAATAAAACATTAAATAATAATGAAGTTTTTATAGCGGCTTACACAATTAAAATACCTGCTTCAACCAAACCAAGCAATGCTTATTGGCTAAACGAAACTGCAAGCTTGGGTACGTCTAAAGTAAACGATCAATCACTAATTGGCTTGCCCGAAACACCACGTATTTTTAAGGTTCAATTTCACTTAAAAATTAATGAAACCATAATGGTGATAGAAAAAGCGATCTACCAAAAATATACCGATACCGTTATTGGTGAAGTGATACATCCATTTGAAATTGTGCCTCCTGCTATGGTTAATCTTTCATCAAAAGTGTTTTTATTTAGTAAAGATGAACCACAGCAAATTAAAGTGGAAGTTAGAAGTGAACAAGATAATTTAAAAGGCAATTTAAAACTTAAAGTTGCCGAAGGTTGGAAAATATTACCCAACCAAATAGGGATTGAGATTAATAAAAAAGGTGCTACAGAAAGCTATATGTTTGAACTAACGCCACCAACAAAACAAAGTACTGCGGAACTAAGTGCTGCTATTGAAATAGATGGTCAGCAATATGATCGTTCTTACAACGAAATAGACTATAACCATATTCCACGGCAAATTGTATTGTTGCCTGCTAAAGCTAAAACGGTTCGTATTGAATTAAAAACCGAAGGTAAAAACATTGGTTACATTATGGGTGCTGGCGATGTGGTACCTCAACATTTGGAACAGATAGGTTATGAAGTTACCTTGTTAGAAGATGCTGACATAAAACCAGAAAGCCTTCTATTTTATGATGCGATAGTAGTTGGTATTAGAGCATTTAATGTTAGAAACAGTTTAAAATTTAAGCACGATGCATTAATGGAATATGTGAAGCAAGGAGGCAATATTGTTGTTCAATACAATACCAATCACCGATTGATAATGGAAAATATTGGGCCTTACCCTTTGCAGTTATCGCGCAACAGAGTAACAGTTGAAGAAGCGGAAGTCACTATTTTAGAACCCAATCATCCACTAATGAATTATCCAAATAAAATAACGGCTACTGATTTTGAAGGTTGGGTGCAAGAACGAGGTTTATACTTTCCTAATGAATGGGATGAGGCTTACACCCCTATATTAAGTTGCCACGACCCAAACGAGCCAGCCCGAAATGGAGGCTTGCTTTATGCCGAATATGGTGAAGGTCAATTTATTTATACTGGTTACAGTTGGTTTAGGCAGTTGCCCGCTGGGGTGCCAGGTGCTTATCGGTTGTTAGCAAATTTGTTGGCGAGGGAGGAGTAGTTTAATTTTTTCATTTTTTAAAGATTTAGAGAAAACAATTAGGCTGAGTGTGAACCTGATGGTTTAATTTTAAAGGGAATTAACTATAACTGATTAAGATTTAACTGACTTTGAGCATCTATTTATTGACAGTAAGTCGACTTCTAAGTTCCTCCGCAATCAAGTAGTACCGGAGCAATACCAAGAACTTTAGGATTGATTTCTGTTAAAACAAAACCCAATTTCATCTTTCTCATAAGAACTTAAAATACGGCTACCATACAATAGCCATCAAGCTAATTAAAATTGATTTTAATTTTAAAATGTTCATCTTTTTATTTGTTAATAATGGAGTAAACGGCTGTTTGTTGCTGAATACTCATTTCTATTTTGTTTAATTTGAACCGGCTCATATACGCGGGCTTGGGCTTCGGACAATCTCTATATGTTGCATTTAAGGCATAGAAATATTCGCTATTACTGTTGTGCTATAAATTGTTTGGTAAGAAAGCAATCAGACAGGTTGATGCCCGATTGCTTTTATATGATCATATTTTGTGTAAATATTTATAAGTGTTTATTTCATTAAGATCATTTTTCTTAAATCATCATGCGCTCCAGTTTGTATTTTGCAGTAATAAATGCCGGCTGGCAAATTTGTTCCATCGAAGGTGATGCTTTGTTTTCCTTTGGCTTGCAGTTTATTGTTTAGCAATACCTCAATTTTCTCACCCAAAACATTATATACAGTTACTCTTACTTCGCTTGCTTCATCTAAAGTGAAACTTATGGTTGTTTCACCTTTAAATGGGTTTGGATAATTTCCAATTGTTAAATTATTGGGGCTAGATAATTTATCACCACAATATTTATCATCACAAAACGATTCCCAACTTAGTCCAAAATTATTACCATTACTGATTTGTGTATTGCTACTAAAGTATGGATACAGTCTATCACAAAGTTGAAACAAGTTGCTATCATAACAACCATTTAGTTGATTGTTTTTTAGTGTCATTGATTTTAGATTTAACAAATCGCCAATGGTTGAGGGAATAGTGCCTGTTAATTGATTGTCACTCAATGATAAATTTTCCAACTTTGACAAATTGCCAATAGTTGATGGAATGATACCTGTTAACTGATTGCTATACAAATTCAATTTTTTTAAATTAGTTAAATTACCAATGGAAGTAGGAATTTCACCACCAATATTATTGTTAAAAAGATTTATGCTTCTAATTTCACTCAAATTTCCTATTTCTGTTGGCAGTATTCCTTGTATACCTAAGTTGGGCAGGTTAAGGCTGTATACACAACCATTTCCATCAAGCGTAACTCCGTTCCAGGTATTCATTGGTTGGTTAAAATCCCATTGAGTCGATTCGGGCCAGGTATTTCCATCTAAAGCCTCATATACTTTAATCAATGCAAGGGAGTCTGTTTGCCGACAAGTGGATGTTGGGTCACAGCTTCCTGCTTGGTTTGTGCAAAAGTCCTCCCAAGAAGCATCAAAATTGTTACCACCACTAATTTTAGCATTATTATTACTGTACGAATTTAATTGATTACAAAGCCCGGTTAAATTACTTGCATAACAGCCACTCATTTGATTGTTTTGTAAGGTTATATTTAGCAAGGCGTTCATATTGGTAAGCCACTCTGGTATATTTCCTTCAAACTTGTTGCTGGCCAGGGTTATTAGTTCTAACTTTTGCAAATTGCCAATAGTTGATGGAATGATACCTGTTAACTGATTGCTATACAAATTCAATTTTTTTAAATTAGTTAAATTACCAATGGAAGTAGGAATTTCACCACCAATATTATTGTTAAAAAGATTTATGCTTCTAATTTCACTCAAATTTCCTATTTCTGTTGGCAGTATTCCTTGTATACCTAAGTTGGGCAGGTTAAGGCTGTATACACAACCATTTCCATCAAGCGTAACTCCGTTCCAGGTATTCATTGGTTGGTTAAAATCCCATTGAGTCGATTCGGGCCAGGTATTTCCATTTAAACTATTGTAAACTTCAGTTAATGCGATGCGGTCTCTCTGTTCACAAGTTATGGTTGTTGGTTCATTATATTCAACTATTTCAAAATCATCAAAATAAAAGCCGTCACCAGTATAAATAACATCTGTTCTATGTGCAAATCTTAAACTTAATGAACCTGTAGTATATTCTGAAAGGTCAATAATTTCGTAAACCCAATCATTACTATTGGTATATATTCTTTTATCAGTCCAACCGTTGTTGTTATTATTTGCTTGTAAGATTACACTATCTCCTTCTCCGAATGACCATTTTGCAGCAAATTGTACTTTAAGATTATTGGTTGAATTCACATTAATAAATTTAGCAGAATAAACGGTAGATTGATTTGATGATGCTAAACCATTTACTGATTCAGAAAAAGAATATTCTCCGGAATAAGAATTTGAGTTATCTCTGCCCCAATCATTTCCTGGTGTGGCAATAATTGAACTTGACGTCCAGTTTACCGTATTTGATTCCGCATCATCTGCAAGCAAAGTATTTTTTTCTCCAACAATAATGGGTACGGTATGTAAGTCTGTTTGCACTCCATCAATCGCTACGCTTATTTCTATCATTGCCGTTTCACCTATTTGGGCATTATTGCTAACCTTAAATGAATATGGATTTGCATTATTTACATTAGTACCTTGTGTTGGAAGTGTATTAAGTCTAATAAAACTGGAAGTTGGTGTAATGTTATTATTGTTAGAAGAAACTGATATGGTTATATTATTTCCAATTTGTCCTACTCCTTTGTTTTTCACGCCAACAATCATGTCAAAAGATGAGCCTGGTAAAGCATCCCCTTTAAATTGATGATTTTTCACTACAGGATAAGCACCACTTAACCATGCTAAAATTTGCATTGGTTTTACATTTTCTGCAACCACACTTTTAATACTGTTCAAATTATCACCTGGATATCTAACTTCTGGCGTATAAGCAATAATGCCCAATGAATTAAGATAATCTCGCGTTGTACCAGCAGATACATATCCAAAAGCATTTTTTGTTGTACTGTAGTAATAGTTATTTTCTGCAAACATTTCAGCTGCTAAATCTGCATAGATGTTAAATTCGGTAGCTTCAGCTGTATTTCCAGAGGGCATTAATACAACTCCACCTGGTGTATGAAAAGAGAATGCACAGCCAGGATTTATTCCCAAAACAAAATCTCTAACTGCCCTTGATTCTGGTTCTGAAAATGGAGCAGTTCCTCTATAAGTAATACTGCACTCGTTAGAACTTGAACCTGGTTCATTACCAAATGAAACAGGATAGTTTCTGTTTAAATCGACACCTGCTAAAAATTCACTTTCACAACCATTAGTTGAAGGTCGTCCATTTGTTCTTTTACCTTTAATATAACCGTCTACATTTACTAACGGTACAAAATACATTTCTCGGTTATCTACCAAGTAGGTTGCCTCTTCATTTGAACCATATTGTTCACATAACCACATCATATAATTTATGGTAACTGCCATAGCAATTGACTCATTTCCGTGGTGGCAAGCATCATAATACACTGCAGGTTCCGGCTCGTCTGTATTGGGATTGTCGGAAATTTTAAATGCATAAATCGGTCTGCCTTCAACTGTATTGCCAATACTATATTTAGGCATACAAATGTTGGGGTAGTTGTTTGCCAATTCATCCATTATAGCATTTACTTCTTCATTGCTATAATATCCATTTTGGCTTCCTTCGCCAAATCTGTTGGCGACTTCATTGTTTTGTGCGTAAAGGCAAAAATTTAGCACGCTAAAAAATAGAAACATCAAACGATGTTTATTTAGGAAGTTTGAAATCATAAAAATTTGGACGTTCAATTGAACGGGTTTTAAGTTTGAATAATTCATGTTTAATTTGTTTTAGTTTTAAAGAATTGAGTAAGCGGCGGTTGATTTTTCATGCAGGTTACTCTTTTAATTTGGATGTATTTAGACTCCTTATTAGTTTTGCAAAATCGGAGAATTACTATATTGGATTAAGTTGAATTTTGGATTTTTGACGAAACTTGGGTTAATTAAAAAGGCATGGTTTATTTTAATATTTGACATGCTTCAAACTATAATCATAGCCGCCATAACTTTGTGGGCCACACCATCTCCTATAAAGAATCCAAAAACAATGACCACATTCTGCTGGAGTTGAAGCTATAACTTTCCAATTTGTGCACGAACGTTCTTCAATTTTGTCTAATGTTGGTTTCGATAAAAGTGTTTGCAATTCTACTTCAGACAAATTTTCAAGATGAATTTTTAATTCTTCCGATGAAAAATTGTTAAACTCATCAGGTAAATCAAAAAATTGTTTGTTTTCCAACTCACTAATACTATTTGAGTTGTCATCTAAGCCCTCTTTTTCGCAAGAACTCAAAAATACAGTTACCATTACAACAGCCATCAGGCTAAAAAAAAATGATTTTAATTTTATAATGTTCATAATTAATTGTGTTTAATTTTTAAAGGAAAGTAAACAGCGATTGATTTTTTATTTTTTACCGTTTACTCTTTTATTTGTTAATATTTGAGTTTTCTTTAGTAACCTGTTTAGCTGGAAATAGCTTTATAAAAACTTCCGCTAAAAGTGGTTTTACTTATAAATTTGTTTCTTTTGGTTGATTAACCTCCTTTTTTAATTTTGTTAATAAATTGTTTGTTTTAAAATTGAATGTTATTCGTTTTGATGGGACAAATGTAAATCCGATATTTATTATATCTTGGGAGGAAAATTTGCTTAGATATATTATTTTATGTTTTTTTCAATATGTAAAAAATTGATTTAAAATACCTTTTATGCCAAATGTTCAAAATAAAACGACAAATACGCGTGTTTTTTTATCGATAGAATTACTTAAAACCTTTACCCAAAAGGAAATGAATGGCTTTAAGTTGTTTATTGATAATAAGTATGTAAATGCAGATGCCGGTTTGTCTGCTCTGTTGCAACTGTTAATTCGATATGTTTTAAAAACAACTCATTTTACAATTCAATTGCAAATAAAAATTTACAACAAACTTTTTGTAGAGGTGAACCAAAACCAAGCAACGCTTAATAAAAAGCAAAGTGGTTTATTAGTTAATAAGCTAAATAAACTATTGCGGTTGGCAGAAAAATTTTTAATGATGGAAACTTTAAATACTGAAGAGCACTTTAAAAGTGAGTTACTCTTTCCGCAATTGATTGAACGGAAACAAACGATGTTGTATAAAAGGCATCTTAATAAAGATAAAAAACTACTTGATAAAGAGGTTAAGCGTGATATTCATTATCATAACAGACAGTATAAATTGCAAGAAAGTATATTAACTTATTTGTTTAATGAAGGCTTGTTGCTCAAAGAAGATAATTTTAATGATTTACAATATCATTTAGATATTCAGTATTTACTTCAAAAGTTAAGACATCACTTGGCACAACTGACCTTGGTAAAAAGAGTGGAAAACAAAAATTATGATTTCTCATCCTTCAAATTATTACAACCTTTTTACAATATAAAAACATATAGTAAAAATTCTTTAATTCAAATTTATCAACAAAATATTGATTTAATAGAAACTGAAAACGATGCTACTTTTAATAGGTTGATCAATATATTAACACAAAATCAGCATTTGATCCACGATTCGTTTTTGGAACCATTTTATACCAATTTAAGTAATTATTGTGCTCGGCAAATTAGAAATGGGAAAATGGGCTACTATAAAAACTTAACAACAATATATAAACAAATGTGGCGCAGCAATTTATTGGTAATAGACGATTTAATTGATATTGGACAATTGAAAAACATAGTTACTGTAAGTTGCCGTGCTAAAGAATTTGAGTGGGTGTATCAATTTATTGTAGAACATAAAAACTACATCCACAAAAAAGTTAGAGATAGTGTATATTATTATAATTTAGGTGTACTTGATTTTAACAAAGGTGATTATAAGTATGCTCACGAAAAATTTACGCTGGTAAACAAAATTAATGATACCTACGAAATTGGCCTAAGAATTTTTATTTTACGATGCCTATACGAAACTGAAAAGGATTATAGCGAGCCTACTACACAAATGTTTGACAGTTTAAAAACTTTTTTTTCCGCTAACAAAAAGTTGTCTAAAGCCGATAAGGTTGCTTATCTAAATTTCATAACCGTATTTTTTGATTTATATAGGTATAAGCATAAAGTTTCTGGCAGATCAATTACTTCGATTAAAAACAAACTATACAATCTTCAAACTATTCAATTAAAAAACTGGTTACTAACAAAAATTAAAGAACTTGAAAATCTCAAACAGGTATAATCCTATTCTATTCACAAATATAAAATGAGGCATTTTGAATGTTCTTTGAGTTGTGTCGAATTTCAATTCTTTCTTTTGCTGTGAACAATCCATTTATCGTTTGATTACTAATTTGTAAATAGTCGGGGCAATTTTCTGCACAGGCATCATTTCCAATTGAAGGAGCTATTTGATAAACGATCGTATTAAAATTGATGTACTTATTTGATGCATCTTGAATATTTACTTGATACTTTCCATTTTCAATATTAGTTAAGGAGAAAAGATTATTGTTAGAGGTGTAGTTGTACGCTAACAATCCGTCGTTATCATATAGATTTGCAGTAAAAGGGGAATTTCCACTATTTAAAATCTCGATCTCCATACTGCCAAACTCCTCGCATTTTTCAGGATATATTGAGATAGTAAGATAAAGTAAACTATTTGCATCAATACCTGTATTGATGTTAAAATAAGTTATGCCAATTGGGGTTGAATCAAATTCAATCAGGTTATCATTTATATTTGTACCGCCTGAAATATCGAAAAAAGCCATAGAAGAAGGATCGGAAGCAATATCTTCTACTACTATACTGGTGGTAACGCGAAGCAAAGGCTCGTTTTTAGGTATTCTATTTAAACTACCCTGATCTATTCTGTTAATGTAAATCGTATTTTCATCAATCATAGAAGTATCAACTTCTTGGTAAGTTAAATATGGGTGAATATCTGTAACTGAAATATCTTCATATTGTGTGCCGGTATTCAATGTAAATTGTAAGCCATCTCCGTGCACATCCTGATCTAGAGAATCAACTAACAAATCAAATTCAATTGGTATTTGGTTTGAAGTAATTGGAGCATTTGGATCTACAGTAACATTTTTTATTTGCCACTTAATGGGGTTAGAAATACAACTACCTGTTCCGTTCAAACAAAAATCTTCCCAAGTTTTATTGAAATCATTCAAATAACTAATGTTGGCATTTGTACTTGATAGTAATTGTGTGCAAAATATTGATAAATTGCTACTATAACATCCACTAAGATTGTTGTCATAAAGCTCTAAATACTGTAATGCCGTTAAATTACTGAGTGTTGCAGGCAAAGTTCCACTCAGTTGATTAGTAAACAATATTAATTCTTCTAAGTTGTACAAATTACCTAACTCACTTGGTATATGGCCACTTAAATAACTTTCGTATAAATACAATTTGGTTAAATTCGTCAAATTGCCAAAAGTTGCCGGTATAGAACCGCTTAATTTAGTGTCAAATAAATATAGTTCAACTAAATTGTATAAACTGCCTAATTCATTTGGTATGTTGCCTGTTAAATCATTAGATGATATTGACATATATAACAAGTTGGTCAAATTGCCAATACTGGCAGGTATTTCACCAGTTAAATTGTTTTGTTGTAAATAGAATTCTTGAAGTTGGTTTAAGTTACCTAACTGTGCTGGTATTTCTCCACTTAAATTGTTAGCGTATAATGACAATATTTTTAAATTAAATAAATTACCTAACTCAGCCGGTATGTTTCCGCTAAGTTGATTGTTGTGTAAATATAACACTACTAAGTTACTTAAATAGCTGAGTTCTATTGGTATTATTCCACTCAAACCATTATCTACTAAGTTTAATGTAACTACTCTTCCATTTTCATTTAAAGTAACGCCATACCAGTTATCCATTGGTTGGTTTATATTCCAACTGGTATGCCAGTTTGCGCCATCCGTTGAATTATAGAGGGCAACTAAAGCAAGCGAATCCATTTCACGATCATTAATTACACCAACTGCTTTCCATGCTTCTTTAACTTGGGTAACTTCATTTGAGTTAGCACCAAACAAATCGGTTGCCGCTTCAATGGATCCGTCTTTAGCATCCATAAATTTAGCATTAGGTGATAAATAAGTAGTCAAATTTTTGTAAGCAATTTGAGCCGCCTTATTTTTACCAATGCCAGTAATTTGGTAATTGTAATTATGATCGTTTGTACCGTTTCCACCTTCGGCTAATAAATAAAACCAGTAATTTTGCACACCACTATTAGTGTGTATGCCACATAAATCATTTGTAAAACAAGTATTATTTACAGATACCCAATATTCACCTAAATAGGTGTTGGGCTGCTGGTATTGCATCGCTGCATCTTTTGGATTAGCCATATTTCTCATACCATTTTTATTGATAGTAACATCTGAACCAATCACCCAATTATTCGAACCAAGAACATAATCTTCAATCATTTCGGCAAAAATATCGGCAAAAGATTCGTTTAAGGCACCCGCCTCAAAAGCAGGAAAAAGATTGGCCGTAAATTTAATTAAGCCGTGTGTAATTTCGTGAGCAACAATATCTATTGAAGACATGGAATTTCTGGTTACGCCATCACCATCTCCAAAAACCAATATACCTTCCTCTCCCAAATAATAAGCACTATTGGTTTGATTTTGATAAGTACTATGCACTTTACTTATTGTTAAGGTATCTGGTGCAGCTTTGCTAAACCGGTCTTCATAATACTCAAAAGATTTTGAAACAGCCCAAAGTATTTCGTTAGCGGTATAATCATTAAAACCAATTACAGCATTACAATTTGCATTGTTGTTGTTGTTGCAGGTTTCATAATCCCACACTTCAGCATAATTATTTTTTAAGATGTTTTGGTTGTTGTTTAAGGTTACCAATACATCACCTGAATAATTAGTTGAGATAGCAGGCGAGTTATTTTTTGAGTTTTTATTTGAAAGTGACTTGCTTGGGTTGCTGATTATCTCATTTACAAAATCAGCATTTTTGTAGATGGCTTTTGGGGCAGTCAAAGCGTATTGAGCTTGGCTGCCACCATAATAAAAGGTTAAAGTAATTAGCAATATAAAGTAGATTGAAACGTTGGCTTTCATTAAGCTATATTTGACTATAAAAGTACAATATAAATTTTACCAAAAAAAGCGGAACTGATGATCTGTTCCGCTTTTTAACATTTGTAACCTGTTTTTTATCTCACTAAAAACATCTTTTGTGTTTCTATTTTATCACCTGCTTAAAGGGTATAATAACAAAAAAAATGAAAAGTTGTTTTACAGCTATTTTTTACAGCAAAATAACTCCCCTCACAACAAAAGCAACTGCCCCTTTTTCTGAGCTTTTATCTTTAAATATTTGTTTTATAATATACTTCAATAATTACCTTTTACTAAAAAAAGCATATTCCTATTTTTAACCTTACTTTTGCAAAAATAATTGGAATGAATAACTATTTAGTAATTGGTGCTTCAAGCGGTATTGGTTTAAGTTTAGCAAATACCTTAGCACAACAAGGCCACAACGTTTTTGGAACTTATAACAAAACAGCAATTGATAATACTTCAGCTATTCAATATCATCCATTAAATGTATTGGAGGAAGAAATAAATTTAGACTTTTTACCAGAAACCATTGACGGAATAGCATACTGCCCGGGCAGCATTAATTTAGCTCCTTTTAAGCGAATTAGACCAGAGGCTTTTAAGCAAGATTATGATTTGCAAGTAGTTGGTGCAGTAAAAATTATACAACACATCTTACCCAAATTAAAAGCTACTGGCAATAGCAGTATTTTATTATTTTCGACTGTTGCGGTGCAAACAGGTTTCAATTTTCATAGCCAAGTTGCGGCATCAAAAGGTGCATTAGAAGGTTTAACTAAAGCATTGGCCGCAGAGTTTGCACCAACTATTCGGGTAAATGCCATTGCGCCATCCATCACCAATACCCCTTTGGCCGAAAAATATTTAAACAGCGATGTGAAAATTGAAGCAAACACAAAAAGGCATCCTTTAAAAAAAATTGGAGAACCAGAGGACGTGGCCCACTTGGCAGCATATTTACTATCTAATAAAGCAGCTTGGTTAACTGGCCAAATTATAACAATAGACGGCGGAATTTCGAGCCTACGCATATAATGAGTGATAAAGTGCAAGCCTACTTTAAACAACTAACTGATTTAGTTGAGTTAGAATATGAAGCCGAAAAAGAAACCTATTTTCAACGGTTAAAAAAACTAAGCCCCAGCGAACGGCGAGCGAAAGGTTACGCTTGGTTTCCACTAAAAATAGAAAGTCAAAAATATAGCTTGGGGCAAATACCTACGCTAAAAGTTAGCCGTACAAAAGCAGTTGATTTACCGCATCAATTTAAAGGTGGTTCGCAGGTGGAGTTGTACACTTTGCAAAATCAAAACCAAACCGCAGGCGGTAAACTTAAAGGTATTATTAATTGGGTGGACAGAAATTCAATGGAAATTTTATTTTCTATTGACCAACTGCCCGATTGGGTTTTCAAAAACGCCATTGGTTTAAATAGTTTTTTTGATGAACGCAGTTATAAAGTAATGTTGCGAGCATTAGAAATTATTGCTGGAGCCAAAAATTGTAGAACTGCCGATTTACGTGATAAACTGCTGTTAAAATCACCACCAATGTTTACCCAGCATGCCAAATTTAGTTTTAACGAACACTTAAACGACAGTCAAAACAAAGCAATAGAACTGGCTGTTAATGCAACTGATTATATGGTAATTCACGGCCCACCTGGCACAGGAAAAACCACTACTTTAGTTAATTGCATTAAGCAATTTCCTATTGACGAATTGCCCGTTTTAGTATGCGCACCAAGCAATGCTGCGGTAGATCATTTGGTAATTAAGCTAAGCGAAGCAGGTTTAAATGTTTTGCGCATTGGCAATTTAAGCCGTATGAAAGATGAGGTTTGGCAACAAACCTTAGCTGCTCAAATTGCGGATCATCCAGATACGGCATCTATTAAAAAAATGAAAAAACAGGCCAGCGAATTACGAAAAAAAGCAGGTAAATTTAAGCGCAGTTTTGGTTTTGAAGAACGGCAACAACGCCGAAATTTACGTAACGAAGCCAAAGACCTTTCTAACCAAATAAAAATTGCCGAAAATTATGTAATACATAAATTGGTGCAACAAGCAGATGTAATTGCCACTACTTTGGTTGGTGTTCAAAATAAATACTTAGATAAAATTGAGTTTAATACGCTGGTAATTGACGAAGCGGCGCAAGCCTTAGAGCCTGCCTGTTGGATTCCGCTGTGCAAAGCAAAACGGGTTATAATGGCGGGCGATCCTTTTCAATTGCCACCCACCGTAAAAAGTAGAAAAGCAGAAAAACAGGGCTTAGGCAAAACTTTAATGGAAAAGCTGATTGCCCAACCCAACGGTGTTAAACTGCTCAATACCCAATACCGAATGAACAGCAACATTATGAATATTACCAATCAATATTTTTATAAAGGCGCTTTGTTGGCAGACAAAACGGTAGCTTATCAAAAACTAAATGGCAAAAATGGAGCGCTAAAACCAGTAGAATTTATTGACACCGCAGGCAGCGGTTACGAAGAAAAACGAAACCCCAGTTCTTTGAGTTATTACAACCC
>Ga0209831_1000459_pt1 | contig 39218 bp, 32 predicted proteins | sample Maine_Asex4_meta_FD_187451 | JGI IMG/M metagenome (GOLD analysis project Ga0209831, IMG submission 187451) | Marine algal microbial communities from Maine, USA - Maine_Asex4_metaG (SPAdes) (version 2) | ecosystem: Host-associated > Algae > Red algae > Unclassified | place: Maine, USA | collected... | reverse complement strand
GCCGTCAGCGAACCACCCACGCGGCGACGCCCGCCGGCGCCAGCATTCGCTCGCCGAACAGCAGCGGCGCTTCGGCGCCGAGTCCGGCGGCAGCGGGCAAGCGTGTCGAGAGGTCGGCGACGTCCGGGCCGACGTTGAACGCGAAGCACAGGTCACCGAGGCGGCGGAGACGGAGGCCGCGGCCGAGCTCGTGCGGGACGAGCCCGGCCTCGTCGAGAATGCCCGCGAGCAGCGCGCGCAGGCTGTCGCGTTCGGGCACGGCATTGAGGTAGTGCACCGCGCCGTCCTGGTAGTGGAAGCCCCAGCCGTCGGCGAAGCGGGCGAGAGGCTCGAGCGGGGAATCGACGTGCTCGCGCCACGCGCGCGTGACGAACGTCGCCGCGTCGCATGCCGTCGCGATCGGTCGCTCGGCGTCGGGCAGGGACTCGGTGCGGGTCACGCGCATGTCGATCAGGTGCCGGAAGGCGCCGGGCGGGAGCGTGTCGGGGATCCGGAACTCGCGGCTCTTGGAGCCCGTGCGCGGGAACAGGACGATGCTCGCGCCGCCTTCCCGTGCAGCGGCCAGTCGCTCGACCAGCGGCGCGTCGTCGATCGCGGCGTTCGGCACGAGCACGACGCGGTAGCCGGCGAGCGGCGCGTCGGGCGCCAGCACGTCGACATCGAGCGCAAGCCGGCGGCAGGCGGCGTGCACGTCCTGGACGAAGCTCAGCGGGTCATGATGCCGATCCCCGGGCTGTACGATGCGCTGGACGCGGTCGCCCACGTAGTCGAACAGCAGCGCGATCGGTGCGCGACGCGTCCTCGTGTCGAGGCCGGGCATGGCGTCGAGCTGGGCGAGCTCCTCGCCCACTTGCGCGACTTCCGCCGCCCCGACGTCCTCGTTGCCGTCCGGCAGCAGCAGCCCGGTGTGCATCTGCTCCTGGGCGAAGGGCGCCTGACGCCAGCGGAACACGCTCATCACCTCGGCGCCGTGGGCGAACGCTTCCCAGCCCCAGTAGCGAACCATGCCGGGGAGAGGGGAGGGATTGTAGGGCGCCCAGTTGACCGGGCCGGGTTGCTGTTCCATGACCCACCAGCGACCGGCATGAGCCTCGCCGCCGGCACCCTCTCGGCGGTCCGGGCAGCAGCCCCGGTAGAGGTCGTGATGAAAGGCGGCGTTGTCCGGCGTGCCGGTGCGCAGGTAGTCCACCCGGTCGGCAGGGTCGGCGTCGTCGCGGGCGAGAAACCCGAGCGGGTAGCTGTCCCAGGTCACGACATCGAGATCGCGGGCGACGTCGTGATGATCGAACTCGACGAAGTTGCCCATGTAGTTGTGGGTCACGTCGCGCCCCGGCGAGTGTGCCCGGATGATGTCGACCTGTACGCGATCGAAGGCGCGCACCTCGTCCGAGGCGAAGCGCCACCAGGCGAGCCGGTGCGCGGGGTTCGTCTCGGTGACGGCGCCGACCGGCACGCCGATCTCGGCGAAGCGCGTGTACTCCATGCTCCAGAAGACGTTGCCCCAGGCCTCGTTCAGGGCATCGACGGTCCCGTAGCGCGCCGCGCACCAGTCGCGGAACGCGGCGAGCGCGCCGTCCGAATAGGAAAGCACGGTGTCGTGGCAGCCGAACTCGTTGTCGGTCTGCCAGGCCGTGACGCCGGGGTGCGTGCCGAAGCGCTCGGCCAGCACGGTGACGATGCGCGCGCACTCCTCCCGATACGGCCGCGAGGAAAAGCAGTAGTGTCGGCGCGAGCCGAAGCCGCGCTCGCGGCCGTGCTCGTCGACGGCGAGCATGCCCGGGTGGCGAGCCACCAGCCACGCAGGGGGCGTCGCGGTCGGCGTGCCGAGCACGACCTCGAGACCGGCGGCGTGCAGTGTGTCGATCGCCCGTTCCAGCCAGTCGAGGTGGAGGCGGCCGTCGGCGCTCTCGAGGCGGCTCCACGCGAATTCCCCGATGCGGACCACGCTCAGGCCGAGGCGACGCATGTGCGCCGCGTCCTCCGCCCAGCGCGACTCGGGCCAGTGCTCGGGGTAGTAGCAGACGCCGGTCTTCATGCTGGTTCCAGTGGGGTCGCGATTGTATTTCGGTCAGGCGGCTGTCGAGCGATCTCGGTGTCGGAGAGCGCGTCCGCGTCGCGCGCCGGTCGGCGGAGCGTTCGCGCGTCCGGACATCACGCGGATGACGGCTGAGGCGGCCAGGTGGCGAGGTCGATGTCGCGCAGCTGCGCCGCGGCCTGTTCCGGCTGGATCGGGTTGACGATGTTGTTCGAGCCGGATTCGAAGCCTGCGAGAAACTTCATCTTTTCGGGATCGCGCAGCGGCGGATGGAAGGCGAGGTGGAAACACCAGTCGGCGTTGTCCGGATGGTCGTCGCAGGGAGCGTTGTGCAGCAGCGTCACGTTCGGCGCGGAGCGGCGGAACAACACGTCGTAGCGGCGAACCTGGCGCTGGTAGAGCGCGACGAGGTCGGCGAGTTCGTCGTCGCTCATGTCGCCGACCGAGCCGACCGGGCGGTGCGGCACGATCCAGCACTCATAGGCGAAGCGCGCCGCCCAGGGCACGAGGGTGGAGAAGTGCGCGCCGCGTTCCACGATCAGCGACCCCGGCGCATCGACGCGGGCGGTGTCCGCGCCCTCGCCGTGCGCCCGTTGCCGCAGATCCTGGAGCAGGGAGGCGCCGCCGTGCTCGCGGGCGTACGCGCCCTGCGCCGCGCGCATGCGGGTGGCCGTGTCGGTGACGAAGTCGGTGGCGTAGATCTGCCCGTGCGGGTGCAGGTTGGAGACGCCGATCTCGGTGCCCTTGTTCTCGAAGATCAGCACGTTCCGGATGCGCGCGTCGGCGGCGAGCGTGCGGTACTCGTCGCGCCACAGCTGCCCGACCGCCCGCAGCGCGTCATCGCTCAGACCGGCCAGCGTCGCATCGTGGCGTTCCGACCAGCACAGCACCCGGCAGCGCCCGTGTGAGGGCGCCGTGCGAGCCAGCGTGTCGTCCGCTGCCGTGTTGGCGGGTGACGGCGCCTCGAAGGAGAGCGAAGGGAAGTCGTTGTCGAACGCGAAGGCGCCCGTGTAGTCCGGGTTGTTCGTGCCGTTCGCGCGGACGACACGCGGGCAAAGGTAGCAGCCCGGGTCGTGGGCGGGCTTGTCCGCGGTCGTCACCGTGGCCATCGCACCCGACCAGGGGCGCGCGGCGGAACTGGCCGAGATCAGCACCCACTGCTCGAGCAGCGGCTGCCAGCGGCGTTGCCAGTGGCCGCCGGTCCGTGCCGTCGCGGCGTCGTCGGACGGCTTGGTCTCGTCGGTGCGGCTCACGAGGATCGCGCGCCGTTGGAGTCCGCGTTCCGGGACGGCGCCGCCCCGATGCGCCCGACGCCCGAGCCGGGGCTGATCACGTAGAAGTCCGCGGTCAGGCCCGTGGCGTCGCGGTAGGCCTTGCCGACCGCGCGCTCGAAGGCCGGAATGCCCGCGCTCGGGAGCAGGGTCACGGTACAGCCGCCGAAGCCCGCGCCGGTGAGCCGACTGCCGAGCACGCCCGGTTGTTCGCGGGCGAGGCGCACCAGATGATCGAGTGGGTCGCTCGACACCTCGAACAGCTCGCGGAGCGATTCGTGGGAGGCATTCATGAGTTGCCCGAAGGCGGCGAGATCGCCGCTCTCGAGGGCCGGCACGGCAGCCCGGACGCGGGCGTTCTCGTCGGCGATGTGGCGCGCGCGCCGGGCGGCGACGGGGTCGTCCTCGAGCGCGTCGGCATGGTCTGCGAAGTGTTCGGGCGTCAGTTGCCCGAGCGTGCTGATCGGCAGGCGTTCACGCAGGGCGGCGAGCGCGCGCGCGCACTCGGCCACCCGGTCGTTGTAGGCCGATTCGTTCAGCTCGCGACGCTGGTTGGTATTGCTGACGAGGATCGCGTGATCGCCGAGGGCGAGCGGCACCTGTCGGTGTTCGAGCGAGCCGCAGTCGAGCTGCATCGCGTGGTCCTCGCGGGCGAAGGCGACGGCGAACTGGTCCATGATGCCGCACTGCATGCCCACGAACTCGTTCTCCGCCGCCTGGGCGAGCTGCACGAGCTCGAGCAGGGAGCGGCCCGCCCCGAACAGCTCGTTGACGGCGAAGGCGGTGACGATCTCGATGGAGGCGGAGGAGGAGAGGCCGGCGCCGTTCGGGATATTGCCCGCGAACAGACAGTCGACGCCGTCGAGCTCGACGCCGCCGCGGCGGAACCGGTCGAACACGCCGAGGGGGTAGTTGATCCAGTTGTCGCCATAGGTCCGGTCGATCTCGTCCTGAGCGAGTTCCGCCGTCAGATCGAAGTTGGTCGAGGTGAGGCGGTAGCGCGAGTCGTGGCTGCGGCGCGCGATCAGCATCGTTCCCCGATCGACGCCACAGGGGAAGACCAGCCCACCGGTGAAGTCGGTGTACTCACCGATCAGGTTGACCCGGCCCGGCGCGAAGAACACCTCGGGCTCGACATCCGTCCGCCCGAAGCGTTCGAGGAAGCGTTCGCGCAGTCGCGCGACGTCGAGCCGCTCTTCGTTTCTCATCGCTCGCCCTCGTCTCGCGGAAGATCGGTGTCGGCGACTGAATCGGCACCCGCCCTCATGCCGGCCCCGGCGCCCTCGCCCTTGGCCTCGACGATACTCGCGCGGGCGGCATCGGGTGTCGGCGCCATCGACTCGGTGTCGGCAATCGACGCGTCGAAGCAGCCGATCAGGAGCGCGGTCTGCGGCGGCATGACCGGCAGCGGCACGCCGACCCGCGTCAGCAGCTCGCCGCTGGTGGTCGCGGGACGCTCGCACCAGGTGGGAATGCGCTTGTTGAACGGCGCGAGATCACCGACGTTGATGCTCTCGAGCGAGAGCCGATAGCGGCGCGCGGGGTCGAGACCGCGAAGCGGCAGATGGCCCGGGCGGTTGGGCTGCATGTTGCCGATCGCGACGACGAAGTAGAGCGCCCGCTGTTGCGAGGCGTCGACCAGGCCATTCGCGATCATCGCGAGCGTGAGGCTCGTGAGCTTCCACCAGGTCGCCTCGGCCAGCCAGTGGCGATGGCGCTTGTACAGGTCCGTGTAGTGCCGGAGCGTGATCCGGTCGCCCGGATCGAGCACGCGAGCGTCGAGCTCGAAGCCGAACTGGCCCTGCAGCGCGACGACGGCACGGGTATGCAGGTTGGTGACCCGACCGGTGAGGTGCGCGGTCTTGTGCCCGACGTGCGCGCCCATGATCTCTGGCGGCAGGAAGCGGAGGAAGCCCTCCTGGATCAGCGCCCGCTCGATAGGGTCGATGTTGTCGCTCGCCCAGACCCGGCCGGTGTGCGCGAGCACACCCAGATCGGCACGCGCGCCACCGGAGGCACAGGTCTCGATCTCGAGGTCGGGACAGGCCTGGTTTATGCGATCGAGCAAGGCATAGAGCGCGCGGGGTTGCGCGGCGGCACGCGCCCGGCTGCCGTCGCCCGCGAGCACCAGGTCGCGGTTCATGTCCCACTTGATGTAGTCGATCCGGTATTCCTGCACGAGACTGGTGATGCGTTCGAACAGGTACTCCTCCACGTCGTCGCGCGCGATGTCGAGCGCGAGCTGGGCGCGCGCGAGCGGCGTGACCAGTCCGTCGACGTGCAAGGCCCACTCGGGGTGCTCGCGGTAGAGGTCGCTGTCGGGGTTGACCATCTCGGGCTCGAACCACAGGCCGAACTCCATGCCGTGCGCACGGACGCGCTCGGCGATCGGGTGCAGACCATCCGGGTAGATGCCCTCGTCGACGTACCAGTCGCCCAGCCCGGCCATGTCGTGGCGGCGATGACGGAACCAGCCGTCGTCGAGCACGAAGCGCTCGGCCCCGACGCTGGCCGCGGCATCGATCAGGGAGAGCAGGGTATCGACGTCGTGATCGAAGTAAAGCGCCTCCCAGCTGTTGGCGTGAATGGGGCGTGGACGACGGGTGTACTCGGGCAGCACGCGGCGGCGCGCATACCGGTGGAAGCGCTGCGTGCAGAGATTGGTGCCGTCGCCCCGCGTGAACAGCACCGGCGGCGTGTCTAGCGTCTCGCCCGGGGCGAGAATGCACTCGCCGGGCAGCGACAGAATGCCCGCCTGCAGGGAAATCTCACCGTCGGACATCCGCTCGACCCGCAGGCTGAAGTTGCCGCTCCAGGCCAGGTGGGCGAACAGCACGTCACCGCGCTGCGCGCCGAAGCCCTCGGTGCCGCAGACGAGGCCGGGCGCGTGCTCGTGCGAGGTGCGCCCGTGCAGGTTGGAGATATCGATGCGCCCCGGCGAGATGCGGCGGCGGTGCGACTGGTTCTCGAGACCCCAGCGACCGTGCTGTGTCAGGCACTCCCGATAAGGGGTCGGCAGCGGCAAGGTCGCGCTCGCCAGCCAGTCCACGGTGTAGGGCGAGTCGCCGGTATTCGTCAGTCGCGTGGACAGGCTCGCGACATCGCTGGGCTTGTCGAGGGTCAGGACCATCTCCAGCGCGAGACCCGCGCGCTCGTCGGCGAGCGAGATCGTCACGGTGTCGCCTGCCGACCGGATGTCGAGCAGTTCGAAGCGATGCGCGAAGTCGCGCCCGTCCCGATGTCCGGCAAGGGCGGGGGAGCCGCTCCAGCCCGTGCTCGCTTCCGGGAACATGGTCAGCGGCGTGCCCTCGTCGAGACCGGCGAAGGCGAGCGCCGTGTCGTCGTGGACGAGCAGGGAAGACAAGTCGACGTCGTCCGCCAGACGGACCCCGTTCCAGTACAGGCGCGGCACCCCGTCGCGTTCGAGGACAAGCAGGGTGGTCTCGGTGCCGTCGAGGCGCCGAACGGCGGAAGCTGGGGACATCGGCGTGTACCGTTGGCCCGGGCGGGGCCGATCAGCGGCACGGGTTCGCGCCGCGGGAAATGTTAGTGGAACGCGGTTTGCGCCGTGGCGGCATTGATGGAACAATGTTCCAAAATTATATGAGGCGGCGTCAAAGGCTGTCAAACCCGCAACCGCCTTCGGGTGGGTGTGAGGGGTGGCGCGGCAGGGGCGTCTCATCCACCGACTCTCTACGGATCATGGTCGATAACGACAAGGCGCGCCACGACGGCGAGCGCAGGCAGACGAGACCCGACAGCGACGCGTCCGCGGGCGAGGCACGTCCGGCCGGTGCGGTCGTCCGGGCCATACGCCTGCTCGACCTGATCGTCGCCGAAGGCCCGCTGCGCTTCGCCCAACTCGAGGAGCGCAGCGCGCTGCCGAAGGCCACGTTGCACCGTCTGCTCAACGACCTCTCGGACGAGCGACTGGTCAATTTCGACGAGCGCGCCTCGAGCTGGTCGGCCGGCTACCGCATTCTCGAAATGGCCAATCGCATCTGGACACGGTCGGACATCCGCGTGCTCGCCCGCGATCAGCTGCTCGCGCTCAACGCGCTCTCCGGCGAGACGGTGCAGGTGTCGGTCCTCGCCGATACGCACACCGTCGTCATCGATCACGTGGAAAGCGGACGCAGCGTACGCCACTCGAGTGGCATCGGCAGCCGCGCGCCGCTCTACTGCACGGGTTCGGGCAAGGTGCTACTGGCCTGGTGCGACACCCGTCAGCGCGACGAGATCCTCGGGCGCACCTCGTTCGCCCGTCGCACCCCGAACACGATCACCGCCCGTGCCGCGCTGGAGCGAGAGCTGGCCGACGTCAGCAAGCGGGGCTACGCGATCGACGCCGAGGAGCATTTCATCGGCACCTGCTGCATCGCCGCCCCGGTGGTCGACGCCTCCGGGCAGGCGATCGCCGGACTCTCGATAACCGCACCGACCTTTCGCACCAGCGCCGACGAGCTTGCCTCGTGGAGCGCTCCGCTGACCTCCGCCGCCGCCGAGGTCAGCCGACGACTTGCCCCGCACACGGGCCGACCGCACGACGCTTCACACTGACACCCCGGAGAACCAGCATGGCCGAAGTCGAACTCAAGACCGCGTGGAAGCGCTACGGAGACGTGGCTGTCATCCACGGCGTGGACCTGAAACTCAACAGCGGTGAATTCATCGTCTTCGTCGGGCCTTCGGGCTGCGGCAAGTCGACGATGCTACGGATGATCGCGGGGCTCGAGGAGATCTCCGAAGGGCAGATCTGGATCGGCGGTCGCGATGTCAGCCACGTCGAGGCGGTCGATCGCGGTATCGCCATGGTGTTCCAGTCATACGCCCTCTACCCGCACATGACGGTCGAGGAGAACATGAGCTTCGGGCTCCGGATGAACAAGACACCCAAGGACGAGATCCAGAAGAAGGTCGACTTCGCCGCGAAGACGCTGCAGCTCGACCAGCTGCTCGATCGCACGCCGAAGAACCTCTCCGGCGGCCAGCGTCAGCGGGTGGCGATCGGCCGGGCCATCGTCCGCGATCCCGATGTCTTCCTGTTCGACGAGCCGCTGTCGAATCTCGACGCCGAGCTTCGGGTGGAGATGCGGCTGCAGATCGCCAAGCTCCACAACCAGCTCAACGCCACGATGATCTACGTCACCCACGACCAGGTCGAGGCGATGACGATGGCCGATCGGATCGTCGTGCTGCGTGCCGGTCACATCGTCCAGGTCGGTACCCCGCTCGAGCTCTACCACCACCCGGACAACCTGTTCGTCGCGGGCTTCATCGGGTCGCCGCGCATGAACTTCCTCGAGGTCACGGTGCGCGAGGGCAGCGCGACCCATGCGGTCGTCGAGCTGCCCGGTGGCGGGACGGCGACGCTCGCGGTCGATGCATCGCGAGCCACGGCCGGCAGCAAGGCCACCCTTGGTGTGCGACCCGAGGACCTGGCGCGCAGTGCCGGCGACTTCACCTTGCCCATGCACGTCGATGTCGCCGAGCGTCTCGGTGGCTCGACGTTCCTTTATGGGCAGTGCGGAGGCATGGACAACTTCGTCGCCCAGCGCGAGGGTCTCGATCAGACCAGCGATGGGGAGGACGTGCAGATCCTCGTCGCGGCCGAGACCTGCTACCTGTTCGACGAGGAAGGGCTCGCCTATCACCGCCTCACGCAGTCGGGTCGGCAGGTGGCCTGACGGCGGGGCCTGACCGTCGAACGGCCGGCGGGGCCTCGGCGCCGATCGGGCGGCGTGGCCTCGCAGCCGTTCGAACGGCGGGGCCTACTTCGAGTCCAGGCCCTCGAGTCGCCGGAGCTCGTCCATCGGAATCGCGTCTTCCTCGCTGCCGTCGACGACGGGAAAGCGCGCGGCCAGGCTGTTCAGCAGGTCCAGTTGCTGCTCGTTCAGACCGGAGAAGCGCAGCACCATACCGGACAGCTTGTCACCGTGGGCGATCTTCAGGAACCGCGCGCCGATGTCGCCGATGGGGATGACCGGCTCGTCGGCGGGGTGCAGCGTGAAGCGCTTGATCATCGACGCCTGGCCGCTCGGAAACGTCTTGCGGGCCATTTCCTCGCTCATCGGCTGGAACATGTAGAAGCTCCCGCCGCGCACGTTCATGATCATGTACCCGTGCCGCTTGACGCGATAGGACGAGAACGGATTTTCGTTCGGCAGCTCGAACGAGCACCGGCACAGCATGCGTTCTCCGCTGATCAGCCGCCGGTCGACTGGACTGGCCAGGAGCTGCGGCATCACGGTCGCGTCGTCGCCATCAGGCTTCGCGGACCGCGACGGCATCGACATCTTGAATGAAAAGCCCATCTGCCGGTAGCGGCGGACCGAGGCCGTACTTGACGGCCCCGTGACGGAGATGCCGAGCCGTTCCCTCAACGCGGGGGTCGTTCCTCGACCGGCCCGCCCGCATCGGTCCAGGCGGAGAACCCGCCGCCGAGATGCGCCGCCTCGAACCCCATGTCCTGCAGGGTCGCCACCGTGAGTGCCGAACGCCAGCCGGAGGCGCAATAGAAGATGTATCGCTTGTCTTCGGCGAAGGCCGCCTTGTGGTACGGGCTGTCCGGGTCGACCCAGAACTCGACCATGCCGCGCGGGGCGTGGAGACTGCCGGGCACGAAGCCCGCGCGCTGTCGCTCGCGCACGTCCCGGATGTCGACCATGACGACGTCCGGGTCGTCCGCGAGACGCAGGGCCTCTGCCGCGTCGATCTCCTCGATGCGTGCACGCGCGGCGGCGACCAGATCGGCGGCACTGCGTTTCAGGGTCTTCACGATACTTTCTCCTTCTGCAGGGTCGGCAGGTCGGCGGGTCGTGGGTCGGAACGAGCCGTCAGGTTCGCCCGGCGTGCCGCTGGACATCGTTCAAGGCATCGCCGACCGCGTCGAACATGGCGTCGATCTCGTCGGGCTCGATGATCAGCGGGGGGCAGAAGGCCACGGTGTCGCCGGGCACCGGGCGCACGATCAGCCCGTGCGCGCGGGCGGCGGCGGCCACCTGCACCGCGATCCTCTCGCCGGCCGCGAAGCTCTCCTTCGTGCCCTTGTCCGCGACCAGCTCGATCGCACCGATGAGGCCGACGCTGCGCGCGTTGCCGACCAGCGGATGATTGCCGAGTGCCTGCACCCGATCGGCGAAGTGGCCGGCGAGGTGCTTCACCCGCCCGACGATGTCGCGTTCCTCGTAGATCTTCAAGGTCTCGAGGGCGACGGCCGCCGCCACCGGATGACCGCCGTAGGTGTTGCCGGTGCCGAAGGTGCCGAGCGAACACGCGTGTGCCTCGATCAGGTCGTAGACGGTGTCGCGGACCAGCACTGCGCCGATAGGCAGGTAGGCGGCCGAGAGCTGCTTGGCGCAGGTCATCAGATCCGGGCGGATGCCGCAGGTGTCCGAACCGAACCACTCGCCGGTGCGCCCGAAGCCGCAGATGACCTCGTCGGCGATGAACAGGATGTCGTGCTTCTCCAGCACCGCCTGCACCTTCTCGAAATAGCCCGCGGGCGGAATCAGCACACCGCCCGCGCCCATCACCGGTTCGGCGACGAAGGCGGCGATGGTGTCGGCGCCGGCCTCGACGATGGCCGCGTCGAGTTCGGCGGCGAGGCGCGAGGCGTAGGCCTCGTCCGACTCGCCGTCCCGGGCGCCGCGGTAGGCGTGAGGCGCGTCGACATGAATGACCGGAATGGCCGGCAGATCGAAGCCGTCCTGCGCGTAGGGCAGTCCGGTCAGGCTGCCGGCCGCGACCGTGACCCCGTGGTAGGCCCGCTTGCGCGCGATGATCGTCTTCTTCCGCGGCAGGCCGCGCGCATTGCTGACGTACCAGGCCATCTTCACGGCGACATCGATCGCCTCGGAGCCGGAGTTGACCAGGAACACCCGATCGATGCCCGCCGGAGCGAGTTCGGCGAGCTTCGCCGACAGCTCGATCGCCGGTACCGTCGAGCGGTGACTGAACATGTGCGAGTAGGGAAGCGCCGCGAATTGTTCGGCGGCGGCAGCGGGCAATCGGGTTTCGCTGAACCCGAGGGATGCGCACCAGAGCCCGGACATGCCCTCGAGGTAGCGTCGCCCCTCGGTGTCGAAGATATGCACGCCCTCGCCGCGTTCGATGATGAACGGCGGCTCGCTCTCGCGGTGTGCGCGCAGCGGCGTGAACGGGTGCAGCGTGTGGCGGCGGTCTAGCTCGGCGAGGTCGGCGGACATGGTCGCTCCGGTCGGATGAGGACGGTGATTCACGAAGGCACCGGAGTGCCGATGGCGTGGTTCAGATGAGCGTGACGAGTGCCGGATCGCGCTGCTCGAGCAGATGCGGCACGGTGTTGAACTCGACCAGTCGCGCGTGCTCGCCGTCGAAGTGCAAGGTCGTGATCGAGGCGTTCCGAATGCGCCAGATCGCGTCGATGGTGTGCTCGAAGTCGAGTCCGAGTACCGTCGAGACCATCGTCGAGATGACGCCGCCGGAGGTGAAGAAGGCGAGCCGTTCCGCACCGGCGTGATCGGCGTGCGTCGCGCGTACCGCCGCCCAGCCGCGTGCCGCGAAGTCCGTCCAACGCTCGAGCCCCTGGCGTCCGGGCCGCTCGCGCCCGGCGGCGACTGCCGCGTCGTCCGCGTCCCGCCAGCGTTCCATGACGCGCACGTAGTCGACGAAGGTGAACGACTGCCACTCGGCCGGGTCGCGCACGCCGTCCCCGAACACGTCGCCGACCGAGTCGTCGTCGTACTCGTTCAGCGCGGCGAGTTCGCTGCGGGTGCCGGCGAGGCCGGCCGCGTCGAGGGCGAGGCGCGCCGTGTCGCGTTGGCGAAGCAGGGTGCCGGACCAGGCCGCGTCGAGTGACGTTCCATGACTCTTCCACCACGCGCCGAGCGTGCGGGCCTGGGCCCGGCCGGTGTCGGACAGGCGGTCGTAGTCGTCGGTGCCGGCCGAGGCCTGGCCGTGGCGAATGAGGTGCAGGGTCGTCAAGCGCGTGTCGTGTCGGGCGGGGGAGCGTCGAGAATAGCCCGAGTGGCCTTCTGTGACGACCATCGACTCCTGCCCCGAATCGCGTCGCGGCAGAGTACTGCCCCACTCAAGACATTCGTCGCACGGTCGACAGAGAACCATGTTTCATCGACACCCAAACTGGAGTCCGTCCCCGTGAGTGCACAGTCCGCGGTGCTCCCGCAGTGGGCACCGACCTGGGACGACTCTCGCCTGCCGTCCGATGGACTCAAGCGCATCCTGCTCGTGGACGACGAGGCCCATGTGCTGCGCGTGATGCGGCTGAGCCTCGACCGCAACGGCTACGAGGTGGACACCGCGCTCGATGACGAAGTCGCGCTCCGCATGCTGCTCGAGCATCGCTACGCGGCCCTTATCGTCGCGGCGGAATTCGCGCCGGGCGGGCGAGGCCTTTGCGCGAGCGTGAGCGAGCGACTCGGCGAGGCGGCGCCGCTGATGCTGGTGATGGACGAGTGGACCGACACGCCGGAACCGGATTTTCCGCCGGGCGTGGAGCGACTGGAGAGACCGGTGAGCCTGCGCTGGATCGTCGCCCGACTGAACGAGTACTTCGGCGACTACGCCCGCGCCTGAGGCGGCCCCCCAGCGGCCGGACTCGAGGCGCCGTCACGCGCTCAGTCCCTGGGCCGCTTTCCGCCGAGCAGCGCCACGACATTGACCGCGAGCGCGGCGAGCAGCGCGCCGCTCGCCACGGCGACCATCGCGCCGGTCAGCGCGCCGCCGAGCTCGACGTCGAGCAGATCCCGCAGGAACAGGCCCGCGAACCCGCCGAGCAGGCCGGCGATGGCGCCGACTCGTGCACCCGTGCCGCGCCTTCCGAACAATCCGGACAGGAGTGCACCCGCCGCGGCGCCTATGATGCAGAACAAGAGGGGGGCGATCAGTCGCATCGTCTTTCCGGTTCTCCGCCTGTCACGAGTCCATCCATGATTTCCGATACCGCCACCCCGTCTCCGCTCAAGGGCGCCGGACTTGCACTGCTGGGCTACGCGGTGTTCTCCCTGCACGATGCGGTCACCAAGAGCCTCGACGGCGTGCCGGTGTTCCAGATCGTGTTCTTCGTCGTCCTGTTCAGCTTCGTGCCGTTCACCGTCAGTCTCGCCTTCGACTCGACCGGGCGCTCACTGCGACCTCGCCTGCCGGGCCTGGTCGCACTGCGCTGCCTGTTCAGCGTGCTCGGGCTGCTGTGCGTTTTCAGTGCCTTCGAGCGGCTGCCGCTGGCCGAAGTCTACTCCCTGATCTTCGCCTCGCCGATCCTGATCACCTTGCTGGCGATCCCGATCCTCGGCGAGAAGGTGCGGCTGTTCCGCTGGTTCGCCATCCTGCTCGGGCTCGGTGGCGTGCTGATCGTCCTGCGGCCGGGCAGCGCGCCGCTGACGCCCGCGCATATGCTCGCGCTGGGTGGGGCCGTCTGCATCGCTGCCGGGGCCGTGGTCACCCGGCGCATCGGCGCGCGCGAGCATACCGTCACCCTGCTCCTCTACCCGATGCTCGCCAACATGCTCGTCTGCGGTGTGGCGCTGTTCTTCGTGTACGAGCCCATGAGCGGCGAGGTGCTGCTCAAGTGCGCGCTCATCGGTCTCATGAGCGTCATCGGGCAGGCGCTCGTGATCGGCGCCTACCGGGCGAGCGAGGCGCAGTTCGTCGCACCCATGCAGTACAGCCAGATGCTGTGGGCACTGATCTACGGCGCGCTGGTGTTCGACGAGCAGGTGGACGGGACGGTGCTCCTCGGGGCGGCAGTGATCGTGCTCTCGGGTCTTCTCTTCATCTGGCGGGAACTGACCGCGTCGATCTCGCAGCCGGTGCTGCGAACGCGCAACCTGCGCGTCACGGGCGGCCCGCAGGTGGCCTCGTCGGAAAGCGATCGGCGGGGGCAGGAAGCGCGTCTCTTGCGCGATCGGGTCGATCCGGCCGCGGCCTCGCGGCGTCGTATCGTCGACAATCTCTCGCCGTGAACGGCGGGACGCGGCGTGCATCGAACGGGGCGCATGCGGCTCGCTTGACCGTGCGCGGACGGCCGTCTAGTCTCGGCGCATGACCGCTCGCGCGACAGGACTGCACCTTATTCGCCCGGCCTCCTTCGGGAGTGCCGGGGCCGCCGATCTCCGCCGCTGACGCGGCGGTGCAGTCCGCCCGTCCGGGCCATTCTCGCCCGGACCCCTTCTCCCCGATCGATCGTCCGATCGATCCCGCACCGGGAACGACCGTTTCCCGTGCGGACCCCGCGAGGTCATTGCCGCCATGAACATCGATCCTGCCATCAAGTACCCGGCCTATCCGCCGGTCGCGCTGCGCGACCGACAGTGGCCGGGCCGCACGCTCGATCGCGCGCCCGCCTGGTGCAGCGTGGACCTTCGCGACGGTAACCAGGCGCTGATCGAACCGATGGGCGCCGAGCGCAAGATGCGCATGTTCGAGCTGCTCGTCGCGGTCGGCTTCAAGGAGATCGAGATCGGTTTTCCGGCCGCCTCGCAGACCGACTTCGACTTCGTGCGCCTCCTCGTCGACGGCGGTCACGTGCCCGAGGACGTGACCCTGCAGGTGCTCACCCAGGCGCGTCGGCCGCTGATCGAGCGCACCTTCGAGGCGCTGGTCGGCGCGCCGCGTGCGATCGTGCATCTCTACAACTCCACCTCGACGCTGCAACGCCGGGTCGTGTTCGATCTCGACCGGGACGGGGTGCGCACGATCGCGACCGACGGCGCCGAGATCGTCGCCGAGTGCGCCGCCGCCCGGTCCGACACCGACTGGCGGTTCGAGTACTCGCCGGAGAGCTTCACCGGCACCGAGCTCGACTACGCCGTCGAGGTCTGCGACGCGGTGAACGCCATCTGGCAGCCGACACCTGCGCGACGGACGATCCTGAACCTGCCGGCCACGGTCGAGATGTCGATGCCCAACGTGCACGCCGACCAGATCGAGTGGTTCCTCGGCAACGTGAAGAACCGCGACTGCATCGAACTGAGCCTGCATCCGCACAACGACCGCGGCTCGGCGGTGGCTGCCGCCGAACTCGGATTGCTCGCGGGTGCGGACCGGGTCGAGGGCACGCTGTTCGGCAACGGCGAGCGCACCGGCAACGTCGATCTCGTGACCCTCGCGCTGAACCTGTTCACCCAGGGCGTCGATCCCGGCCTGGATTTCTCGGACATCTTCGAGGTCATGCGCACGGTCGAGCATTGCAACCAGCTGCCCGTGCACCCGCGACATCCCTACGCCGGAGAACTCGTCTTCACGGCGTTCTCCGGCTCGCACCAGGACGCGATCAAGAAGGGCTTCGCCGCGATGCGCAAGAGCAACGAGCCGCGCTGGGAAGTGCCCTACCTGCCGATCGACCCTGCCGACCTCGGGCGCAGCTACGAGGCGGTGATCCGCGTCAACAGCCAGTCCGGGAAGGGCGGCGTCGCCTTCATCATGGAGCGCGACCATGGCCTGGAACTCCCACGGCGGCTGCAGATGGAGTTCAGCCGCGTGGTGCAGGAGATCAGCGAGGCGACGGGTAGCGAAGTGGATTCGGCCGCCATTCGCGCCGCCTTCGAGAAGGCCTTCATCAAGGCGGACGAGCCGCTCGTGTTCGTGCGCCACATGAGCGAGGAGGAGCCGGACGACCCGACGCGCCGCCGACTCGTCGCCACCGTGGACGTGAACGGGGTCGAGCGCACGATCGAGGGGCACGGCAACGGCCCGATCGATGCATTCGTGGACGCGATCCGCAAGGCCTTCGGCGTCGACTTCCGTATCGTGGACTACCACCAGCACGCCACCGGCGCCGGTGCGGACGCGCAGTCGGCCTGCTACTTCGAGGTACAGGCCGGTCAGAGCGAGGCGGGCAAGGGGGCGACACGCTACGGCGCGGCGCTGGATGCGAACATCGTGGTCGCCTCGCTGAAGGCGGTGTGCAGTGCCTTCAACCGCTCGGTCGAGGACGAGCTGCTCGCGCCCTCGCTCGCGCGCTGATCCGCGGCTGCGGCCGCGAGAGCGGCTGCCCGGGGGGGAGCGACGCGGCGTCAGCGCCGAGGGTCGGACGACATCCCGCCGACCCTCGGCATCAGCGCGGTCACGGCGAACGCACCGGCGGCCGCCGCGAGCAGGTGCCAGAGGGGGTGGGTGCCGGTCGGCGGCAGGGGGCAGAGCGGCTGGTCGGCGGTGCGTGCGACGAGGGCGAGGGTGAACGTGGCGGCGGTCGCGACGAGCAGCGGGGCGGCGTCTGCGCGGGCGCCGGGCAGCCGGGCGGCGAGCGGGCCGAGCGCCGCCATCACGACGAGGGTCGGCAGGTAGAGCAGGGAGCCGCCCAGGGTGTCCGGATGGCGTGCGCACAGGAGCGTCGCGATCGTCCAGCCGAGCAGGATGCCGAAGCGGGGCCTTCGAGCGAGCTTCAGCACGCGCTCGAGCGCGAGCGCGACGGCGAGGGCGACGAACAGGGCGATCGGCAGGAGATCGGCGAGCTGCGTCGCGTGCGAAGGGTAGGCGTGATAGATCGCGCTGCCAGCGCCGATGGCGAAGGGCAGGGCCGCCAGCGTCGTCGACGAGGCGGAACCGGTGAGCCGGCGCGACAGGGCGGGCGAGGTGTCCCGTTCCGACGATCCCGACGGCGGACCGGCCCCGCCACCGTGCGAGCGACGTAGCCGCCGGACCGCGTACAGCCCGAGCAGCACGAAGACGAGATTCGAGGAGACGTTCCACGGCTCGGCGCCGCTCACGAGTCGTTCGCAGTACGGTTGCAACGCGCCGTAGGTGACGGTGGTTTCCATCAGTGGTGGGACGAGGGCATGGAGGCGCTCCGGTTCGTGACGGCGGGTGACGTCACTGCGGCGCGCAGATGGTGCCTCACGGCGTGCCGTCGTGCAGCTGCTACCATCCGCGCAGCGCGGCAACCCGGTCCTTCGATGGAACTCGAACTTTTCCTCAATCGGCTGGAGATGCGTCCGGAATCGATCGAATTTCCGGATGTCATCCGTCTGATCAACGAGCGCTACGACTTCGTTCCGACCGCCTTCCGCAACGGCGAACTGCACAACGAGGCCGGGCAGAACTCGGGCGCCTGCCGCGTGTTCGCTTTCGCGCGGCTGCACGATCTGGATCCGGCGCAGACGCTCGCGCTGTTCGGCGCCTACTACCGAAGCGACGTGCTGCGCACGCCGGAGGGCGACAGCCACCCGAACATTCGCCAGTTCATGAAGGGCGGGTGGGCAGGCATCGAGTTCGACGACATGCCGCTTCGCGCAAAGCCCCCGGCGGGGCGCGCGTAGTCGGCGCCTCGCGCCTTCAGGCGAGGGAGAGTCCGACCAGCCCCGCCACGAGTCCGATCAGACCGCCGAAGACGCCACCCCAGACCACCAGCCAGCCGAGATGCCGACGGATCATGCGCTGCATGATGTCGCGCACCGCGCCGGGCGTCAGCTCGTCGAGCCGCGCCGCGAGCAGGGTGTCGAGCTTGCTCGCGAACCGCTCGCTCGCCCCGGCGCTGGTGATCTGTGCGGCGACCGCCGCCTGCACGCGCGGCGAGCCCGCCGCGTCGACGATGAACTTCTTCATGCGTTTCTTGAAGGGCTCGCGGAGCGGTTGCAGGGCGGCCTCGCCGCCGACCATCTGCAGCATGTTGCCGAAGGCCGATTCGGTGATGGTCGCCACGAGCTGATCGTAGGCAGCATCGAGGTCGATGTTCTCGATCATCGGCACGAGATCGATCACCGGTTCGGCTACCGCCGCGCCGGGCGCCGCCGTGTCGGTGGTGGCGTCTGCGGCGGGCGCCGTCTTCTGCCGGGCGAGCAGCGCGGCGACGCGCTCGGGGTCGAGCAGTTCCTCACGCACCATGCGACGGATACTGGACTTGAACGCCTCGAAGTTCAGCTCGATGACGCCCGAGCCGTACAGGCCAGGCACCCGCTGGAAGAGCATGTGTACCGCAAGCCAGTTGGTCAGCGCGCCGGACAGCGCGAACAGACCGGTACTCAGGAGCACCGTGCGAACGGCGCCGTCGAACGCGAGGCTCGCGAGCACGATCGCGAGGGCGACGAGGTTGGGTAGCAGATGCTTGTCGAGCATGGTCGGCCAGTCTGGGTCAGAGTCGGGTTTTCGCCGCCTGGCCGGCACGTTCGCGCACGGGAGTGGGCACGAGGTAGCCGGGCAGGCGGTCGATCAGTGCGTCGACCAGGTCGCGCGCGCGCGCATCGTCGACCGAGAAATGAGCGGTACCGGTCACCGGATCGAGCACATGGAGGTAGTAGGGCAGCACACCCGCCACGTGTAGCCGCCGGGACAGGGACTCGAGCGCGTCTGCCGAGTCGTTGATGCCGGCGAGCAACACGCTCTGATTGAGCAACGTGACGGGACTCGAGACCAGCGGAGCGAGGGCGCGCACGACGCTGTCGTCGATCTCGGCAGCATGGTTGGCGTGCAGCACCAACGTCACGCGGCAGCGACTCGCCGCCAGCCGCTCGACCAGCGCGGGCGAGATCCGCTCGGGTACCACGACGGGGAATCGACTGTGGATGCGAAGCATGTCGACGTGTTCGATCGCCTCCAGCGCATCGAGCAGCCGCGACAGTGGCGCGTCTTTCAGCATCAGCGGCTCACCACCGCTGAGTATCACCTCGCGGATACTCGGATCGGCCGCGATGTACTCGAGCGCCTCGGTGCGGTTGCCGGCGGAGAGTCGATGCGCCTCGTAGGGGAAGTGTCGGCGGAAGCAGTAGCGGCAATGTATCGGACAGACGGTGGTCGCGGTCAGCAGCACCCGCCCGGCGTACTTGTGGATGACGCCGGGGCAGGGCGAAGCGGCCGTCTCGTCCAGCGGGTCGGTGACGTAGCCCGCGACCACCTCGCCCTCCTCGCGCCGATTGAGCACCTGGAGGAGCAAGGGATCGTCGAGGTTCCCCTTCGTCATCCGGCGCAGGAACGGACGCGGCACGCGGAGCGGGAAGGGATCGGGCGCGCAGCGAGCCCGCAGCGACGCCCGATCGAGCGCCAGCAGATCGGCGAGCACATCGAGATCGTCGACGGCGTCGGCGACGATCGACGGCCAGGTATCATCCCCCGCCGTCGGGGCGGCGAACGTCAGCGGGGGCGCGAGCACCCTCAAGGTCGTGCGCGGCGTCCGCCACCGCCGCGGCGTGACACGCGACCGCCCCTTCCGCTGGCCGATCCCCCGGCGACGCTGAGGTCCCCCGCGAGCTGCGCGCGCGCGCCCTGACTGATCTCGCCCAGGCGATCGACGATCGTCTCGGCCTCGGGCGTGGGACCGGGCTCGTGGTCGTCCAGTGCGGCTCGCATGTGGGCGACGTGCTCGGGCGTCGTGCCGCAGCAGCCACCGATGATGCGCGCGCCTGCGTTCGCGACGAGGTCGGCGTAGTCGGCCATGAGTTCCGGTGTGCCGTCGTAGACGATGCGTCCGTCCTGCCAGGTCGGGATGCCGCAGTTGGCCTTGGCAACGAGCACGGTGGCCGTGCCGGCCGCCGCGGCGGCACTCGCGAGGTTGGCGATGCCCGCGACCACCTCGGCCGCGCCCACGCCGCAGTTGGTGCCGACGGCCACGACCTCGACGCCGAAGCCGGTGGCGACGCGCACCGTGTCGGCCGCGGTCAGGCCCATCATCGTGCGTCCGTTCGTGTCGATGCTGACGGTGCAGACGATCGGCAGACCGATGTCGGCCGCACCGCCGATCGCCGCCTCGATCTCCTCGGCCGACGACAGGGTCTCGGCCCAGAGGATATCGACGCCACCCGCGGCGAGCGCGCGGGCCTGCTCGGCGAAGGCGTTGCGCGCCTCTGCGATGCTGACCCTACCGTTCGGCTCGAGGATCTCGCCGGTCGGGCCCATCGAGCCCGCCACCAGCACCTCGCGCGGCCGGCCGTCGGCATCGGTCGCGGCGTCGGCGATGCGCCGCGCGATGCGCGCTGCCGCCTCGTTGAGCTCGGCCACGCGATGGCCCGCCTTGTGCAGCGCCAGCCGATAATGCGTGCCCCCGAACGAATTCGTCAGGACGATATCGGACCCCGCTTCCACGAAGGAGCGGTGCAGGGTCTCGATCCTGTCCGGGTGATCGACGTTCCAGAGTTCGGGTGCATCCCCGGTCTGCAGGCCGGCGGCGAACAGGTTGGTGCCGATGGCGCCGTCGGCCAGCAGGACGCCCCGCGCGTCGAGCATCGTTTCGAGTCGGTTTTTCATCGGCGCGAGACTAGCATGCAGGTCGGCGCGTGAAGCGCGGACAAGGCGCGCTGAGCGTAGCGCTCGACGAGCCGGTCGCGGAGGCGTCGCTGCGGCTGCAGGTCATCGACGATCCGGTCGACCTCGAGTCCCTCGTCGACGAGTGGCGCACCTTGCTCGACCTTGCCGGCAACGCGTCGATCTTCCTCTCGCCGGATTGGCATCTGACCTGGTGGCAGGTATTCGCGAGCCCGGGTGACCGCCTGCACGTCGTGACGGTACGTGACGATGAGCGGTTGATCGGCATTCTGCCGCTGTACCGCGACTGGCGATTGGGACGGGGGGCGACCTTGCGGCTGATCGGGACCGGCGAGTCGGAGGACGATGAAGTGGCGAGCGAGTACGGCGACGTGCTTGTTCTCGCTGACCAGGCCACGGCCGTCGGAGATGCGATGATCGTTCATCTGGCGACCTTCGATGACTGGCGACGCGTCGTGCTGCCTTGCCTGCTCGAGAGTGCGGTGATCGTCGCTGCGGCGCGCCGTCACGCGACGCTGGACTGGCTGGAACGGGAGGCCGGCCTGCGCTACCGCGTGGACCTCGAACAGGGCGAGGAGGGGCACCTCGCGCTGATCGGCAAGAGCCGCGCTCGTCGCATCGCGCGCAGTCGCCGGGCGGTCGAGCGGGACGGCGGGCTGGTCGCCGTTTCCGCGAACGACGGCACCTCGCTCGACGCCGCCTTTCGGGACCTCGCGGAGCTCAACCACGAACGTCAGTCGGCGCTCGGCCGCAAGAGCGTGTTCGCCTCTGCGCGGTTTCGCCGCTTTCACCACGCGCTCGGCCAGCGCCTGTACGCGCAGGGCGCGCTCGACATCGTCCGCTACCGGCTCGGGACGCGGTTGATCGCCGCCCTCTACTGCTTCGACGACGCGAGCGGTCGTCACTACTACCAGAGCGGCTTCGCCGCACGCGATGCCAATCGCTACATGCCCCTCACCGTCGCGCACTTCAGCGAGATGGAACGCGCGCGGGCGGCCGGACACCGCTGGTACGACCTGATGCGCGGACGCCCGCCCTGCTACAAGGACGACTTCGGCTGCGAGACCTCGCCGATGCTCGAGCTGGTGCTCTATCGGACGCCGCTCGATCGCGTTCTGGCCAGCCGCGGCCGTCGCGCCCGCCAGTTCGCGAAACTCCGGCTCGTGAACCTGCGCCGCTGACAGCGAGGCGGCTCGCCCTCGACGCCCGCCCGCCGGGTCAGGCCCGAAGCTTCTCGTTGGTCGGATCGTAGGGGGATTCCTCGATCACGGTCGCGTCGAAGCGCTCGCCGAGGATCCGGATCGAGAGCGCCGTGCCCGGCGCGGCGAGATCAGGGCGCACCATGGCGAGCGCGAGCGACTTTCCGGTGCGCGCTCCGAAGCCGCCGGACGTCGCCCGCCCGATCAGCTCGTCGCCCTGATAGATCGCCTCCGAGCCGCGCGCGTCGAAGTCGGGATTGCCGTTGACCTCCAGCGTCACGAAGGCGTTCGCGAAGCCTCTCTCTCGCCAGTCGATCACCGCCTGCTTGCCGATGAAGTCGCGCTCGCCGTCGAGTTTCACGAAGCGATCGAGCGCTGACTCGAGCGCGCAGTACTCGATCGAGAGTTCGCGCGGGATGAGCCGGTAGGACTTCTCGAGCCGCATCGAGTCCATAGCCCGGATGCCGAACGGGCGGATACCGTGGACCTCGCCAGCCTCCATCAGCGCGTCGAAGATCGCGTTCTGCATGTGGATGGGGTGGTGCAGCTCCCAACCGAGCTCGCCGACGAAGTTGACGCGGAGCGCGTTCGCCTCTGCACGACCCACGTTGATGCGTCGACCGGACAGCCAGGGGAAGTCCGCGTTGGCGAGGCTCGTGTCGGTGATCGACTGCAGCACGTCGCGCGACTTCGGACCGGCCAGGACCAGTACGCCGTGTTCGGCGGTGATCGTGCGGAGGCTGACCGAGCCGTCCTTGGGCAACAGCTTCTGCAGCACGTCTCCGTCGTGACGCTCGAAGGCGCCGGCGGAGACGAGGTAGTAGTCGTTCTCCTTCACGCGGAAAACCGTGAACTCGCAGCGCACGCCGCCCCGGGAGGTCAGGAGGTAGGCGAGTGCCATTCGCCCGTTCCGGGTCGGCACGTTGTTCGAGAGGATCGAGCCGAGCCAGTCGGCCGCGCCCGGGCCCTGCACCGAGAACTTGGAAAAGGCGGTCATGTCCAGCAGGCCGACATGTTCGGATACGTGCTTCGCCTCCGCCTGCGCATGCTCGAAGCCGCTCGAACGACGGAAGCTCAGCCGCTCCTCGGTCATGCCAGCGTCGGCGTGGCCGGCGGGGACGAAGAAGTTCGGACGCTCCCAACCGTAGACCTGGCCGAACACGGCGCCGCGATCGGCCATGCGCGCGTAGCAGGGCGAGGTCTTCAGCGGACGGCCCGCCGGGCGCTCCTCCTCGGGGTAGTGGATCGTGAAGACGTTGGCGTAGGCCTCCTCGTTCTTCTCCTTGAGGTAGCCGCGTGCGGCATAAGGTCCGAACCGTCGCGGGTCGACGCCGGTCATGTCGATGGTGGGCTCGCCGTCGATGATCCACTCCGCGAGCTGCCAGCCCGCGCCGCCGGCCGCCGTGATGCCGAAGCTGTGGCCCTCGTTCAGCCAGAGGTTCTCGTGCCCCCAGGCCGGACCGATGATCGGCGAGCCGTCCGGCGTGTAGCAGATCGCCCCGTTGTAGACCTTCTTGACGCCCACCTCGCCGAAGATCGGCACCCGCGACATCGCCGCCTCGATGTGCGGCTCGATGCGATCGAGGTCGGGTTCGAACAGCTCGTACTCGCTCTCCTTGTCCGGGCCGTCGAGGTAGCAGCAGGGCGCGCCGGGTTCGTAGGGCCCGAGGATCAGGCCGCCGGCCTCCTCGCGCATGTACCAGGAGGCGTCCGAGTCCCGGAGGACGCCCAATTCGGGTGCGCCCGCCGCCTGCCGCTCACGGATCGCCGGGTGCGCCTCGGTGACGATGTACTGGTGCTCGACCGGGATGACCGGGATGTCGAGCCCGACCATCGCGCCGGTCTGGCGCGCGAAGTTGCCGCTGGCGAACACCAGGTGTTCGCAGCTGATCTCGCCCTTGTCGGTCTCGACCACCCAGCGCCCGTCGGCGTTCTTCGAGACGCCCGTGACGGTGGTGTTCCTGTTGATCTCGGCGCCGGCCGCGCGCGCGCCGGCGGCCAGCGCCTGGGTCAGGTCCGCCGGCTGGATGTAGCCGTCCTCGAGGTGCTGGATCGCGCCGACCAGGCCCTCGGTGTCACAGAGGGGCCAGACTTCCTTGACCTCGTCCGGGGTCAGGAACTTCACGTCCACCCCGATGGTGTCGGCCACGCCCGCGTAGTAGCGGTACTCGTCCATGCGCTCCTCGGTGGTCGCGAGGCGGATGTTGGTGACGCCGGACAGACCGACGTTCATGCCGGTCTCGGCCTCGAGCGCCTTGTAGAGCTCGATCGAGTACTTGTGGATCTGGCCGACCGAGTAGCTCATGTTGAACAACGGCATGAGGCCCGCGGCGTGCCAGGTGGAACCCGACGTCAGCTCCTTGCGCTCGATCAGCACCACGTCCGACCAGCCCTTTTTCGCGAGGTGGTAGAGCGTACCGACCCCCACGACGCCGCCACCGACCACGACGACCCTTGCCTGCGATTTCACGAGACGCTATCTCCCACACCGACGAGCTTCAGACTGCCCGGCAGTGTAGACGAGCGCCTTGTCGGAACCGGCTGCCCGGGGGCGGTGCAAGCGACCGCGAGTTGCATCAGCGCGTCACCGACGTGTCGCAGCGCGCGTTCCCGGGGCGTGACGGCGTTCGCGGAACGTCCGGTGGCCGGCCGGGAGCGCGAACGTTTCCCGGAGGCGAGCCGCTAACGGAAGTACAGGGGACGGCGCGTCGCGGAGGCGCGCCGACACGTACCATGTACCCGACGACGTATCCGACGACGTATTCCGACGACGTATCCGACGACGTAATCCCGATGTCGTCGCCAACGCGCCCGCCGCCCGGGCGCCCGCCGAGACGCGAGAGAGCAATGCTGTTCGGACTGGGACGCGCCCCAACACCCAACCCGATCGATACCGTCCAGGTGCCCGGCTCCGTCGGCTGCATGGGACTCGTCGGCTGTCCGGGCACCCGCATCGATCAACCGCCTTCCGGCAGTCGCCGCCTGATCCAGTCCGATCTCCAGGAGATCGTCGACTGGGGCGCGACCGGTGTGGTGTGCCTGGTCGAGCCGCACGAATTGAAGATGAACAAGGTCGAGGCGCTCCCCGGCATGGTCAAGGGCGCGGGTCTGTGGTGGAAGCACCTGCCGATCATCGACATGGACATTCCCAATCAGGCGTTCGAGGATGCCTGGGCGGTCGAGGGCGAGCGCATTCGCCACGCCCTGCGCATCGGCGAACGGGTCGCCTTTCACTGCTACGCGGGGCTCGGGCGCACCGGCATGATCGCGGCGCGCATCCTGGTCGAGTTCGGCGTGGAGCACGAAGAGGCGATCCGTCGGGTGCGGGCCGCCAACCGGCGGCGCATCCAGACCAAGCATCAGGCGAACTTCGTCCGGAACTGCTTTTCCCTGATCGACGGGACCTGATCGACGGGACCTGATCGACGGGGCCAGACCGGCGGGGCCAGGCCGGCGGGGCCAGGCCGGCGGGGCCTGAGCGGCGGGGCCAGACCGGCGGGGCCTGAGCGGCGGGGCCAGGCCGGCGGGGCCTGAGCGGTGGGCCTGAGCCATGAGGCCTGACCGACGACGCCGTATTGCCGGGGCTCGCAGGGCCGAGTCCGGCGCGTCGCTCCGAGTCATCCCGGAGTCGCGCTCCGCCATCCGCGCGGACCGGCTTCGCGGCATGCTCTGGCCTTACCGGCGCGGTCTTCCGCCGTGCGGCACGAGCAGGAGCCATCCTCGATGGACATCGACACCCCGGCAGCATCGGACAAGCCTGCCCCCCGACGTGGACGCCGCGGTGGCAGCGGCCGCGATGCCAAGCGCGCCCGCGCGGCGGCGGGCTCGGCACGCGAGCCCTTCATCACGCGCAACCTGCCGTACTTCGAGGTCCTGAACGAGGAAGGGCTCTCGCTCATCGAGGAGAACGCCGAGACCATCCTCTCCGAAGTCGGCATCGACTTTCGCGAAGACGAGGAAGCGCTCGCGCTCTGGCGCGAGGCCGGTGCCGACGTGCAGGGCGAGCGGGTGCGCTTTCCGCGCGGCCTGTGCCGGAAGCTCGTCCAGGACAACGCACCCCGCGAGTTCACGCAGCACGCGAGGAACCCCGACAACAGCGTGATCATCGGCGGGGACCGGACGGTGATGGTGCCTGCCTACGGCCCTCCCTTCGTCCGCGATCTCGACAAGGGGCGTCGCTACGCGACGCTCGAGGACTTCGAGAACTTCGTGAAGCTCGCCTATCTCGCCAAGTCCCTGCACCACTCGGGCGGCACGCTGTGCGAGCCCACCGACGTGCCGGTCAACAAGCGCCACCTCGACATGGTCTACGCCCACATGCGCTACAGCGACAAGGCGTTCATGGGATCGGTGACCGCGCCGGAGCGCGCCGGCGACACGGTCGAGATGTGCAGGATCCTGTTCGGCGACGACTTCGTCGATCCGGCGACCGGCATCGAGCGCACCGTCGTCGTCAACCTGATCAACGCGAATTCGCCGATGGTCTTCGACGGCACGATGCTCGGAGCGGCGAAGGTCTACGCGCGGGCCAACCAGGCTTGCATCATCTCCCCCTTCATCCTGGCGGGCGCCATGTCGCCGGTCACGGTCGCCGGCACGGCGGCGCAGATCCTCGCCGAGGCGCTGGCCGGCATGGCGTTCTGCCAGCTGGTGCGCCCCGGCGCCCCGGTCGTGTTCGGCACCTTCGCGAGTTCCGTTTCCATGCAGTCGGGCGCGCCGACCTTCGGCTCGCCGGAACCCGCGCTGGTGATGTACATCGCCGCGAGTCTCGCGCGTCGCCTCGGCGTGCCGTTCCGCAGCGGGGGCGGGCTGTGCGCATCGAAGGTCCCGGACGCGCAGGCCGCCTACGAAGCGGCCAACACGCTGCAGGCAGCGGCGCTCGCCGGGGTCAACTTCATGCTGCACACCGCAGGCTGGCTGGAGGGCGGGCTCTCGATGGGATACGAGAAGTTCATGCTCGACGCCGATCAGGCGAGCATGGTCGGCACACTGCTGAAGGGCGTGGACCTGTCCGAGAACGGCCAGGGGCTCGACGCGATCCGCGAGGTCGGTCCGGGCAATCACTTTCTCGGCTGCACCCACACCCAGGCAAACTTCGAGAGCGCGTTCTGGCGCTCCTCGCTGGCCGACAACAACAGCTTCGAGCAGTGGCTGGCCGAGGGGGAGATGGATGCGGCGACCCGCGCCAACCATGCCTGGAAGGCCGCGCTGGCGGGCTACGAGGCGCCGCCGATCGATGCCGCTATTGACGAGGCCCTCGTCTCTTATATACAAGAGCGGAAGGCGTCCATGCCGGACGCACAGTACTAGCCGCAGGCGGGCCGTGAGTTCGGCCGCGTGGCCGGACCCGCCACCGTCGCCCGACGCCGGGGCATCACGACGGATCGACACCCCATGACCTGTTCTCGAACCCTGCCGTTCCTCGACGCGGCCCCGCCCCCGGGCGACTCTTGATCGGCCCTCTCGGGGAGACGGCGCGAGTCGCCTTCTACCTCGTTCCGCGTTTCTCGATGATGGCGTTTTCGAGCGCCCTGGAGACGCTGCGAATGGCCAATCAGCTCGCCGGCCAGTCGTTGTACACCTGGACGCTCGTCTCGAGCGACGGCGAACCGGTGCGCGCCAGCAACGGCCTCGAGCTCGCTGTCGAGCGATCGGCGGGAGACGCTTCCGGTCGGCCGGGGCGGGTGGAAGGTGCGTCGCCGGTGGCAGCCACCCACGAACACGATGCGGCGATCGTCTGCAGCGGGCTCGACGTGCACCGGGTCGAGGACGAGGCGGGCCTTGCCTGGCTGCGCCGGCACGAGCACGCGGGCACGGTGCTCGGGGCGGTGTGCACGGGCACCTGGCTGCTTGCCCGCGCCGGTCTGCTCGAAGGCTATCGCTGCACGATCCACTACGAGAACCTGGCCGCCGCGCGCGAGGAGTTTCCCTCGCTGGTGATCTCGTCGGAGTTGTTCGAGATCGATCGCGAGCGCTACACCTGCGCCGGCGGCACGGCGCCGCTCGACATGATGCTGTCCGAGGTCGGGCGACGCCACGGAGCCGCCCTCGCGAACGCGGTTGCCGAGCAGTTCATGTGCGAGCGCATCCGCGAGCACCATGATCGGCAGCGTGTGCCGTTGACCCAGCGCATCGGCGCGAGTCAGCCGCGCCTGGCCGAGGCGGTGTCGTTGATGGAGGCGAACATCGAGGAACCGATGACGCTCGACGAGGTGTCGAGTCATGTCGGGCTGTCGCGTCGTCAGCTGGAACGCCTGTTCCAGCGCTACCTGCACGCGGTGCCGACCCGCTACTACCTGGAGCTCCGACTGGAACGTGCGCGTCAGCTGTTGCTGCAGACGAGCATGCCGATCGTCGACATCGCGCTGGCGTGCGGCTTCATCTCCGCACCGCACTTCTCCAAGTGCTACCGCGATGCGTTCTCGCTGCCGCCGCGGGACGAGCGACGTCGGGCGGCGGGGTTGCTCGAGTTGCGACCGGCGCCCGGGTCGGGTCCCGAGCCGGCGCTCGAGTCGGCGGCGGCCGCCGCTTCGGAATTCGTTCAGACGAGCGAGAGCAAGCCGAGCTCGTAGACGATCAGGCCGGCGTAGAGGCCGACCATGATCGCCAGCAGCGATCGTGCGCGAAAGCCGCGCCGGCCTTGCTTGCCGGTGCCGAACAGCGGCAGGTTGCCGGTCGCCACGAGCAGGACCGCCGGCACCGCGGTCATCGTCATCTTGACGATCAGGAACGCCCAGACGCTGTGTTGCATGACCGCGTCCATGAACGGGTTCACTTCGCTGCCACCGGCGGCGATCAGCATCAGCGTGAACGTCGAGTCGAGGATCGAGAAGCCGACGAGCAGCACGGCGAGGGCGAGCATGCCCGCGTCGAAACGATCCAGCATCGGATACCAGCGGTCCTCGCGTCGACGAGCGGTATTGCGACGCGGCGCGATCACGTTCCGGCGCAGGGTCTCCAGCGTGTAGTGGCGGCGATCGCTGCGCGGGGCGTGACGAAGGTCCGTGGGCACTGCAGTGTCAGGCGTCATCGTCATGCTCATCGGGTTCGAGTCCGTGTCGGGGTGGCGAGTGTATCCAGCCGGTCTGCCGCGGAACGTGATCGGCTTCGTCTCTCCGGCCGCAGCAGGCGGGCCGTGGTACCGTTCGGCGGAATTCGCGTGAAAAACGGGAAGCGATCGATGAGCACCACGAGCAACCGTTCCGGTCCGGTGACCGACGCACCCGGTCACTGGAACCACGCCGGGCCGGTCGAGTTCTCGCCGCTGTTCGACTGGCCCCCGGCGCCGCGCACGGTGCTCAGGGTGCTCACCCGACGCTGGATCACGTTGACGAGAAGTTTCCTGTTCCTGCTGCTGGCCATCGGGATTTACCACGTCCTGCTGCCGGAACTCTCGGCCTTCTCGCAGCTGTCGCTGGCCTGGATCGGGCCGCTGTACCTTCGAAACGTCATCCTGTTGACGGTGGTTGCCGGCAGCCTGCACCTGTACCTCTTCACGTTTGGGGGCCAGGGCAGGCAGCTCAAGTTCGACGCCCGAGCTTCACCGGGCACCGGGCCGCGCTTCGCCTTTCGCGATCAGGTTCACGACAACATGTTCTGGTCGCTCGCCAGCGGCGTAACCGTCTGGAGCGCCTACGAGGTGCTGTACCTGTGGGGTGCGGCCAACGGGGTGCTGCCAATGCTCGGGTTCACCGAGCATCCGATCGCCTTCGTCGTCTGGTTAGCCTTGCTGCCGCTGCTCTTCTCGTCGCACTTCTATCTCATCCATCGCCTGCTGCATTGGCCTCCGATGTTCCGGTACGTGCACCGGCTGCATCACCGGAACGTGCACGTCGGTCCCTGGTCGGGCATGTCGATGCACCCGGCCGAGCACGTGCTGTATCTCTCGTCGGTGCTGGTGCATTTCGTCATCCCGTCGCATCCGGTCATCGTGCTGTTGCACCTGTACTCGCGCGCCCTGGGTCCCGCCTTCTCCCACGCAGGCTTCGAGAAGCTGCTGGCCGGAGACCGGGAAGTGATGGACGCTGCGGACTTCCACCACCAGTTGCATCACCGGTACTTCGAATGCAACTACGGCAATGTCGACGTGCCCTGGGACCGCTGGTTCGGCTCGCACCACGATGGCTCGGACGAGGCGACCGCCCGGATGCGCGAGCGCCAGCGACGCCTGCAGCGGCAGCGCCGTGGGCAGCCGGCGGCGTAGGGCGAGACCGTCCGCCGCCACTTAACCGCTCACGATCGTCACGACCCCGACCGACAACCCGGGCAGCAGCACCAGCGTCGCCAGCAGTAGCAGCATGGCGGCCAGCAGCGGCCAGGCCTCGCGCACGACGGCGGCGATGCCGACCTCGGCCTGAGCGGCAGTCAGGAACAGCAGGAAACCGATCGGTGGCGTGACCAGCCCCAGCGCGGACGCCAGCACCGAAACGATCCCGAAGTGCACGACATCGATGCCGCCGGCAACGGCCGCCGGCGTGAGTGCAGGGATGATCAGAATCATCTGCAAGCCTGGCCCGACGACCGTGCCGAGGAGGACCAGGCCTCCGGCCAGGCAGCCGAGCAGCACGGTCGGTGGCAGCTGCCAGCCGGCGACGCTCCGGGCCAGAGCATCGGTCGCACCGAGGTTGGCGACGATCCAGATCGTGCCGCCCGCCACGGCGACGATCGACAGCACGCGGGCACTGTCCAGTGCCGCTCTCCTGAATGCACCGAACAGGCTTCCGAAGGTTGCCTGCTCGCCGCGCCGAAGAGCGATGACGAGCGCCGCCGCGTAGACCACTGACAATGCACCGGTCTCGGACGCCGTTGCCAGTCCGAGGTATAGGCTCACGACGATCAGTAGCGGAAGCAGCAACACTGGCGCGGAGGCGAGCAGTGCGGTTCGCCGTTCGCTTCGATCAGCGCGAGCGTGGCGAGGGAAGTCGCGGCGTCTGGCGATCCAGTCCGTCGCCAGCATCAGGTAGACGGCCATCAGTGCCCCAGGGACGACTCCCGCCAGGAACAGATCGGACACCGGAACACCGTTGAACAAGCCGAACAGCACGAGCGGTATGGACGGCGGAACCAGCAAGCCGATCGACGCCGAGGTCGCCGTCAGTGCCGCGGACCAGGCCGGTGGATAGCCGGCGCGGCGCATCGCCGGCATCATCAACGAGCCGATGGCCGAGACATCCGCCGCGGCCGATCCGGATATGCCACCGAACAACAGACTCGCACCGATGTTGACCTGCGACAGTCCGCCGCGCCGGTGCCCTAGCAGCGCGCGGGCAAGTCGCACCAGTCGCTCCGAGAGCCCACCGGCGTTCATGATCGCGCCGAGCAACACGAAGTACGGTATCGCCTCGAGTCCACTCCGGTCGAGTCCCGACACGAGGTTCTGCACGAGGACGACCGGCGGCATGGTGGAAGAGACGAGCGCGTAGACGGCCGTGGACAGTGCGACCGCCAGCAGGACCGGCATGCCGATGAACATGGCGGTGAGCGTGGTTCCCACGAGCAGCAGCAAAGGTGCCGTCACTGGACGTTGTCGTCTCGCGTGCGGACCCTGGACGCGTCGCCGATCACCGGGCCGGCGGACCCGCGGGACGATCGACGCACAGCAGGTTCAGCATCGCGGCCACGCCGAGCAGCGCGACCCCGGCCAGAGGCGGGAGGTAGCGGATGCCGGCGGAAACCGGCAATGACGTCATGGAGATCGCCTCGTAGACGAGACGTGTCTCGACGACCTTCGGCAGCAACCACAGCGAGCCGACGAGCATCAGCAGGTCGGAAGCGTGTCGTACTCCGCATCGAAGAAGAGGGACGCGATCGCCGTACAGCTCGAGTGTCAGGTGTTCGTGATCGAGCCAGAGCCGGGCGGCACCGAGCCAGCCGAGTGTCTGGAGCATAAGAACGGTGCACTCGGGCGCCCAGTGCAGTCCCCCGGCGACACCGGCACGAACGATGACGTCGACCACCTCGAGGAGCACCATGGCCGCGAGAACGCTCGCGAGGACGGCCGACAGCACGGCAGCGAGCATGCGGCGAGTGCGGGAGGCGACGTGCGCGATCATCAAGAGCGAACGGGCCATCGCTCGTGGTCTGCGAACGCCGGGCGAACGGGAGCCGTGCAACCGTGCCGGCCGTCGCCTCGTGGCCGATCGCGGTGCGAGCAAGTGAGCTGAGCGTGTCCGTGCAGGATGGCTTTCCCTCCGGAATCAGGCAGCGATCAGCGTAGGGACCGGATTCGCGCGACCTCGCCGTCGGGCCAGCGCTCGCCTTCATGGCGCGCGACGAAGTCGTCGACGATCGCGGCGAAGCCCGACAGGTCAGCCTCGTGCACCTGGATGCCGAGGGCCTCGAGGCGTTTGCGGGCCGCCTTCATGTCGAGCTCGAAGGCGTCGGCCGCCTGTTGCCCGCTCGCGCTCGCCGCAGCGTGTACCCAGTCGCGCTCGCGTTCGTCCAGCGTGTTCCAGCGGATATCCGAAAACCACAGGCCCACGACCGCCCTGTGCCAGTCGATGGGCGTCACGTGACGAATCACGGTCGCGTTCTGTCCGTTGACCATGTTGACGATACCGTTGTCCTCGCCGTCCACCATCCCGGTCCGGAGCGCCATGAACATGTCGCCCGGTGACGTCGGTGTCGGCACGCTGCCCCACGCGGCGAACACCTCCCGGAACAGCGGAGAGCCCGGTATGCGCATCTTGAGGCCCGCCATGTCGTCGACGGCGCGCACCGCCTTGCGCGTAGTGGAAATGACGCGCGGGGAGCGCTCGGCGACGTAGCCGATGTAGCGAATGCCGGTGTTCGCCGCAAGTTCTCGAAGCGGACCGTGTGCCGTTTCGCTCGCGAAATAGCGACGCAGGTGTGCTTGCGACTCGAACAGGAACGGGGTCAGTAGCACATCCATTCTCTGCCCCGCCTTCAGGACACCGATGGCGGGAACATCGATCACCTGGATGTCCAGTGCGCCCGCCTGCATCTGAACGAACATGTCTGAGATTCCGCCCAGCGCACCGCGTCCGACGATGTCCACCTGCATGGCACCGCTCGAGATCGTCTCGAGCTGCTGCGCGAATCGCACCGCTCCGCCATGCAAGGCGCCCTGGCCGTGGCCGGTGTGGCCGATACGCAACACGGTCGGTTCCCCGGCCGCGTGCACGCTTGGCCCTGTCAGTAAAAAGGCCAGGCCGATCGACGAGAGGTACGAGCGAAAACGGCTTCGCACAGGGCGATCCTCCAGAGCTGAAGCTCCAGCAACCGGACCCGCGCGAGCGCCTCCGGGCTCGCCCGAGAGTGCCGCGTTGCCTGCGATTGTGCAACCATGCTTGCACTCGCGAACGATCACGGGGTTCTCGGGCCTTCGGATCGAGCGGCTTGAACCACGCGCCCGGCCGCCGCGATTCCGAACCCGGCCGAGGACGGGCCAGGGGCGAACGAACGCTTCGCGAACGCAGGCGCGCGCACGTTGAGTTCGTCTCGAACGCCGCTGCGCGTCGAGTCATCGGCGCCGGCTCCGGCGTCGACAGACTGCCGAGGAGTCCTTTCGATGATTCACTTCCGTTCCAGTCATGCTCGATCTCGCTTGCCGTCCAGGGGCTCGCTCGCACTCCTGCGCTTCGTGCTGCTCGCTCTCCCGGGTTTCGCGAGCGCGGACGACGCCCGCGCCTATCGGCCCTGGGTCATCGAGTCGTCAGAGGCCGTTCGACCGGCGGCACCGGACCCTTCGCAGGAAGCGGACGATGCCGCTGCGGTGCGCGATGCGCTTGCCGGACTCGACGAAGGGGAGCGTGCCGAGGCACTTTTCTGGGACGCCGGGGCGGCAAACCATCGATGGGTGAACGCACTGCTCGAACACTACCGGGTGGGGCCACCGTCGCCGCTGAAGGGCCGCGGCCTGGCGATGCTGAATGTCGCCGTCTACGACGCCGTCGTCGCTGCCGACGCCGCGCAGCGACACTTCGCCCGGCCGCGCCCGGACGTGACAGCGATCCTTGCCGCGAACGGACCTCATGGCTACCCGTCAGTGCGTGCGGCGGCGGCCGGAGCGGCCGCTGGCGTGCTCGCCCACCTCCTGCCGGACGAGGCGGCCGCCTTCGAGGCGCAGGCGGCAAGCGCGGCGCGGAGTCGCGTCGATGCCGGCGTGAGCTTTCCGTCGGATGTCGACGCCGGCCTCACGCTCGGACGTGCCGTGGCCGAACGCGTGCTGGCCAGGGTCGAGGACGATGGATCGGACCTCGAGTGGCAGGGAAGCCGCCCGGAGGGGCCGGGCAAGCTCAAGGGCGAGACGTTCGTCCATGCCGCCGTCGGCGACTGGAAGCCCTGGGTGATCGACTCGCCGAAGGCGTTCCTTCCTGATCCTCCCCTCGCGATCGACTCGGATGAGATGGCCGCGCAGCTGGCCGATCTCAAGGCGATCGAGCGCACGGTCCCGGCTGCCATCCTGGCGTGGAGCCAGCACTCCGTCGACAGCGCCTACCAGGTCTGGTACGACCGGCTCGCCATGTCGGTGTTCGAATCCGGGCTCGATCGGGACCTTCCTCGTGCCGCCTTCGTCTACGCCGCGTTCGCGACCGCGAACAACGACGCCATGATCGCCTGCTTCGGCGCAAAGTACACCTGGTGGATGATTCGCCCGGCGCAATTGGACGAATCGCTCGATACGCTGTTCCCGAGTCCGCCGCACCCGAGCTACCCGTCCGCACACTCCTGCTCGGGCTCGACCAACGCCCGTACCTTGACCCACTTCTTCCCCGGGCAGGCGGAGTCGCTGGCGGCGATGGCCGACGCCGGCGGTCACTCCCGCCTGGTGGCCGGAATCCACTATCCGATGGACAAGGTCGCGGGTGAGAAACTCGGGAACGCGGTCGCGGACTCGGTGCTGCAGACCCTCGAGCGTCGGCTTCTCGGCGAGGGCGGTTGAACGAAACGGCCTGCAAGCGGAAAGCTCGATCCGCCACCATGCCGCCGGCGACATTGAACATTTCGCTGTTCGGTGAGTTCGCTCTGGTACTCGACGGCGGTGCCCCGAACCCGGGGGCGCTGTCTCGACCGCGCGTACAGGAATTGATGTGCTGGCTGCTGTTGCAGAGCAACGGTGTCGGCAGCCGTCAAGTCTGTGCCGCGTCGCTCTGGCCGACGTCCGACCCTCGGCAGGCGCGCACGAACCTCAGACGCGAGTGGCATGCATTGAGCGGCGTCCCGGGCTCGCTCGCCGGGATGCTCGACGCCGATCGACAGCGGCTATCGCTCACCTTGCCCGCCGGCGCCGTCGTCGACCTCCGCGACTTCGACCAAGCGGTTCGTTCGCTGCGCGAAGCGGTCGACGAGACATCGCGGCAGACGATCGCGCGACACATTCGCCGTTGCCACGCCGCACCGCTGTTGTCGGGATCTCGCGCGGAGTGGCTCGTGCCGGAACGCCTGTCGCGGCTCGCCGCCTGGCGGGCGGCGCTGCTGCTCCTGGCCAGATCGCTCTCCGCGAGCGAAAGCGCGGAGGCCGAGGCCTGTGCCCGTGAGCTGTTGCAACTCGATCGCTGCGACGACGGCGCACGGCTCGCGTTGATGAAGATACAGGCCGGTACCGGCCGTCGGGCGGCCGCCATGGAGGGCTATCGACGTCACGCCTCGCGTGTAAAGCTGCAGCTGGGAACCGAGCCGAGCGAGACGCTACGGCGATACGCCGACGAGCTCGTCGCCGCGCCGGTCGCGCCGAACGCCGTCGCCCGAGCAGCGGGCGAACCCGTACGAGAGGAACCGCTCTGGTTCGGCCGTGCGCAAGAGACGCGTGCACTCCGGAACCGGGTCCTTCGTGAGAGAGATGATCCGCCCCGTGCAAGCGTCGTCGTCGTGGAGGGGGACGCCGGCATCGGCAAGACGCGGCTCGTCCGGGAGGCGCTGAGCGAGCGTTGGGGCGAGACGATCCTGGTCCGCTGCCACGCGGCCGAGGGCGAGCTCGCCTACCGTGTTCCGGCAGGCTGGCTGAGCGCGCCCGCCCTGGCGAACGAGTTGCGACGACTGCCGGCATACCGTCGAGCTTCTCTCGCACGTGCCTTTCCGGACGTCGTGGATGCAGCGGGCATCGCGAGGGTGGCCGGCGAGTCCGATCCGAGGTCTCGCGCGCTGTTGTTCGATGCGCTGGTCGACGTCGTCGTGCCACGCTCGGGCCGTCGCGTGCTGCTGGTCGACGATCTGCAATGGAGCGATCAGGACTCGCTCGAGTGGCTTGCCTATCTTGCTCGACAACCGGTCACGGCGTCTCTCGTCATCGTCGCGACCTTGCGCGGCGAGTACGTCCCGGATCGTCCGGCACTCGTCGAGTGTCTGGACGCGCTCGATCGACACGATGCGCTGCACCGCGTCTCACTCGCACCGCTCGTCCCGAGCGACGCTCGCGGGCTGATCGCACGCAACGCTTCGTCGTCCGCGGTCGACGTCGAGCGGCTGGTGGCGCGTGCCGGCGGCAATCCGCTGTACCTGCTCGAGCTGCTCGCGGCGATCGAACGCGGTGAGGCGCACGACTCGCTTCCGCCGCGCATAAACACGGTGATCTCGCAGCGATTCGCCTCGTTGGACGAAGCCTCTCGGGGCTTGCTGGCGCTGGCCGCCGTTCACGAGCGCCCGTTCGATGTCCCGTTGATCGCTCGCTTGACCGATACCCTTCCGGAACAAGCCGCGGATACCGTCGATGCGTTGATCGAGCGTGGTCTGTTGCGGCGCGCGGACGGCGCCACGTTCGAGTTCGTCCACGATTGCTTCCGGGAAGCGATGCTCGCCTCCATCGGGCCTGCGCGGCGCCGCTTCCTGCACCACCGCACCGCCATCGCCCTGCAGCACCGGCATGCAGCCGAGCCCGATGCGGTCGTGGGCCTCGTGGCGGTTCACCATGAGCATGCCGGCGATATCGAGGAGGCCCTCAAGAGTTACATTCGTGCGTCCCGGGTCGCTGCCGACGCATTCGCCTACCTCGAGTCGATCGGTCTCTGTACCCGCGCACTCGCCTTGTTGCCGCTCGACGCGGTGGTCAGGCGCATCGACGTGCTGGATCGGCAGGCGAGCTCGGTCATGACGCACTACGGTTTTGCCTCGCCGGCAGCCGGCGTCATATGCGCCGAGATCGAAACCTTGCTGAACCAGCTTGGCGACGTGCCGGAGGCATTGGTCGGGTACGAGCTACTGCGGCGTTACCATTCCTTCGCGGGAACACCGCGACTCGCACGGGAATTCGCTCGCCGTCAGTGGAAGATCGCGCGACAGGTCGGCACGGCCTTCGAACGCGTGCGGGCGACGCGTTCGCTAGCCTTCACTCACTATCAGGCAGGCCACTACGCGATCGCGCACCGCGCGCTGTCGAGCGTGTCCGCCGACCTGGCGACCTTCTCAGGGTCGGACGATCCCGGAGAGCGCTGGCTGGGACTGATGTGCCGGGCGACGATGGCGAACTACCTTGCGGTACGCGGTCGGGCGAATGCCGCTCGAACCGCCTTTGACGGCTGCTGCTCCAGCGCGACCTTCGATGCGATCGAACCGTCGTCGCGCCTGTATCCGATGATCGGACTCGCCTTCGCGAGCCTGGCGCTGGACGACGACGAGCGGCTCGCCCGCGTCGCGACGATGGCGGCCCGACTCGTCCGAGCATGTCCCATCGGCCGGATCGAGCTCTTCGCCGACTTGATCGAAGGCTACCGACAGGCGCGTGCCGGAGAGACGGCGGTGGGCATCGCGCGGCTCGAACGCGCGATGACGCGCTACGAGGCGATCGAGGATCGGCACTTCACTCCCATGTTCAACCTGCTGCTCGGAAGGGCGCAGTTGCTGGGTGAACATCACGAGGCGGCCGAAGGGGCTGCGCGACGGGGGTTGGTCGCTGCGTGCTCCAGCGGGGACGCGTATTGCACCGCCGAACTCCAGCGTCTGCTGGCGCTCGCGCTAGCGCGTGGACGGAGCGACGCGCGGACGGTGGACGACGCCTTCGACCGGGCCATCGACACCGCACGCCGTCAGGGCGCGCGAACGTTCCTGTTGCGCGCGCTTCACCAGGCGGCTGTGGAGACATTGCGCCGTCCCGTCGTCGAGGGGCGCGCCATTCGCCTGGCCGTGGTCGGCGACGCACTCGAGCGGGAATCGCGCGCATTGGCAAAGTTCGGCGTGTTCCGGGAAATCGAGCTCGCCCGTCGCGTGAGCGACGAGCTGTCATCGCGCGCGTACTGAATCGAACCGGTCCCGACCGGTCTCCAGCAACCGATACCACCCCATCCCGATCGCCATGGCGAGGTTCCCTGCCGGCACCCGCCAGTGGCGGAACCCTTCGAAGGTCTCGAGCCGCGACGGCTCCCCGCACAGGGCCTCGACCATCACCTCGCTCGCCACATGCGAGGTCGCGATGCCGTGGCCGGAGTAGCCCTGCATGACATGCAGACCGCCGCCGAGACGCCGGAGCACCGGAATGCGGTTCGCGACGATGGCCGCGGTTCCGGTCCAGGCGCGTGCGATGCCGACGCCCTTCAAACGAGGAAAGGTGCGTTCGAGGGCAGGACGGAGCGCGCCGGCGACGTCCCCGATGTCGCGACCCGAGTAGTTGGTGCCGCCACCGAAGAGCAGGCGTCCGTCGTCGGTCGGGCGGTAGTAGTCGAGCACGACGCGACTGTCGTAGACCGCGAGTCCTTCGGGGTTGATCGTGGTCAGTGTCGCGGCATCCAGCGGCTCAGTGACGAGGTTGCCGAGGATCGCGGGGATCACGAGCCCGCCGAGTCGTCGCTTCTCGAGAGCGTGATAGGCGTTTCCCGCCAGCACGACGGCGTCCGCCCGTACGCTGCCTTGGGCGGTGACGACGCGCGGTGCGTCACCGCTCTCGATATCGAGCACCTCGGAGTCCTCGAACACGAGCGCCCCCAGGCCGGCGGCCGCGCGAGCCTCGCCTGCGCAGAGCTTCAAGGGGTGCAGGTGCAGGTTGCGACGGTTCAGCACCCCACCGTGATAGAGCGGGGTTTCCAGTCGTGCGTGAACCTCCTCGCGCGAGAGCCACCGCGCCTCGTGCTCGTCCAGGCCCGCCAGACGCGCGTCGGCGAGGGCCGACCGCAGACCCTTTTCGTGCCCCGGTGTCCAGGCGGTGTGCAGGTGGCCATCGCGAAGTTCGCAGTCGATCCCGTGTCGCTCGACGCGTTCGCGGATGATGGCGTGACCGCGCCAGCGAAGATGCCGCACGAAGGCCTCGGCCTCCTCCTGTCCGACGCGCCGGCGCAGCTGGCGCACCATCGCGACATCGCCCGACAGGCTGCCGGTCACCTGTCCGCCGTTGCGGCCGGTCGCCCCCCAGCCGATGCGCCGCCCTTCGAGCAGGGCGACCGAGACGCCGCGTTCGGCCAGCCCGAGCGCGGTCGAGGCGCCGCTCAGCCCGCCGCCGACGATCGCCACGTCGACCCGTCGCTCCCCCTCGAGTCGGGGGTAGCGCGGCACGTCGCCGAGCGTCGCCGCGTGGTGACTGTCGATATGATCGTTCATGCGTCGCCTGTCTTTGCGTCGCCTGTCTCTGCGTCGCCTGTC